>JAABUK010012224.1_pt1 | contig 10973 bp, 9 predicted proteins | sample 5559141 | NCBI WGS metagenome assembly JAABUK01 (sample SAMN10711869, study PRJNA513367) | rock metagenome | isolation source: Antarctica rocks | place: Antarctica: Victoria Land, Pudding Butte nord | collected 2016-01-03
TCACAGCCCTGCCTTGAGTTCCCCGTAGGGCTGTCTCCATCATCTTGTTCAGGCTCCAAGGCTGACCCCATGTCTGACCTGGGACTGGGGGCAATGGCATGCTCATCCCCATCTTCCTCCAGGGCATGGCCACCATTCCTGAGGGCACCCTCGCCGGATCCTCCAGATTCAGTGCTGGCCCCAGACCAAGGACGGCTATTTGACTTTGCCTTCGTGTTTGCTAAAACAGATTCCAGGTCAGAATCTTCCCCTGAAGGGGCTGCTGCAAGCCTAGAACTGGATTTGGGGCTTGGGATGCAGTCCATTTCAATGAGGGCTTTGCCCACAGCCTGCCTGACATGGGTGATTTTGTCGTACTTGGCGTCTGTGAGGGCATTCAGGATGGCTGTTTTGTTTCTGACCAAGACCTCAATGCAGGGGGTATGCTCCAGATGCCACTGACCCCCCTCTGAAGGCTTGTGCACCTGCATGGCCCTGACTGGTGCATCAATCAAAGGTGGGCATTTGGCTGCGGTAACAATTGTGATTGTCAGGGTGATTGCGTGTTCACAAACTCACAGTGCAATGCTGTGCAAGCTGCCAGTTGGGATGACTTGCACAGTTGCAGTGTGCATGACATGCAGGCAGGCACTAGCCCTGTCAGCTGCGTGCTGGCCATTGCACAACAGAGCATGTTTACGGCAGCTGGTAAGTGCTGAAAACAAAGATGTAATGACTCGCAGCAGCAAGGAGGCATGAAGACACACAGGATCCAAGACGGTGCGAACATTTGGCTCATGCTGAGCATATGCTTGCTGCAACTTGTTATTCTGTCATTGCAATGCTGCAGCATGGCAAAACAGGCGTGGGCTGACCTGTACAGCCGCAGCTAGGGTGATGAATGTCTCCACAGCTTGCCTGCGCATCTGCCAGTCTTCCTGCATTCAGTCACAACTGTCACACCAAATTTTCCAGCACCTGCTTTTTGTGAAAAAGGCTTAGCTTGGTCATGCGGCACATGCAGCATGTCGTCAGGGATGGGAAGAACAGTGGTTCAACTTGGCACAATATATCATTGTTTTGGCCACCAATATGCATGCCACATACAAACATAGGGTAGCAAAGATAGCTTGCATAATCGCAAGCTTGTCTTTGGTTTTGCCAATGCATGGTATTCTGCTTCGCTGGCATGTGTGTACCACCCAGTGCATCAATACCTTCTGCCTTATGCCCTGTAGGCATTGGTCCAGAATGGCTTGTGCACTCCTGGGTTGCAGGTTGGCACCAAGGATCTCTATGCACTGCTTGAGTGGCAGAAACACTTCTGGCACGCGAGGGACCAACAAGCCTGAGAATAGCAGCAAAGCTGGAATCATCAGCGAGCAGATATTGGCACTTGCATGTAACACCATCATACTGTGAGTGTCATGCAATTCATTCTGCATGTACAAACGTATGTGTCTAGGCAAGTCATTGTCAGGCTGGACCCAAACTGCGCTTTCGGCTCTGAAGCCACATGAACGCAGACTTGTGATGAGTGGCCATATGGTGGTGCATGTGCTAAACAAGCGGATGATGACAGGGGTGCACCTGTGTTGAGATAATGGAGGGTGGTTTTCAGGCAGTCAACAGAAGCTGATATGACTGGTGGGTAGTTGGCCCACTCCAAGACAGCTGTCAGTACAGCATGCACCATGGTACAGCCACTTGCTACCCGCTGCTTGGAGGGCCCACTGCAACTCAGATAACCTGTCTTTAAGCTTATTATGACTGCACACGCAAGTTCATGTGCACCAACCTGGCGCATGCTACAAAGGTTGTGAAGTCTTGCTGCAAGCTTGCTTTTCACAGGGATTGCTCATGAGGTTGGCAAGGCGGGGCTGGACTTGACATACAAGACTTAGCTGCAAATGCTGGCTTGAGCCTTGGTGCAGGCAGGGGTTACTGCATTTGTACAAGACGCAGTACCTGGCAGCAGCTCTGAGCAAAGGCTCCGTGAGCAGCTTGCCAAACCAGTCGTCCTCCTTCTGCTGGCCTTCATGCCCGGCATTGTAAGCTACAGCTGCCACAGCCAGGGCCTTCAATAGCCCTGAGCACCAGCAATTGCAGTGAGCTTTATTCTGGACGTAGGCTTTGAGCCATCAGCATAGCAAAGCCTCCTGCCTGCCAGCTCTTCCTGATTGCTTTGATGCTCTTCCTGTCCAATCCTGTCAAGCACATGCTTGACAAGAGATGGCACAGACGAGCCCACCCACTCAGCAGCTCGCTGAGAGATTGCTGCGGCTGCAGCTCTGCAGGTCACACCAGGTCTCTCTGTGGAACTGGGTCCAGATCGATCAGTCAAACGACTGGACCTTTGTGTCTTACTTGTAACGAAGCCTTCTGGCCTGAGTGTTGGCACAGCTCAGTCCAGAAAGCGTTTCTTTCAACACCAAGCACAGATCCGCCGGTGTCGAGCACCGATCGCAGGTGCGCTGCAAGCCTATGGAGGATTGATTGCATAAGTCTTTGACTTCGAGATTGTCCAATGTGGTGCGTGTTCGCAGACGCAGCTCGCTTCTATGCTCACTATTACTCGACATGTATACAGATCAGATACAACTTCCAAGCGAACTCTTGGACATAAGTTGCAGATATGCTGCAACTATTGGTGAACGTCTCAAGCAGCCCAAGCGGCCTAAGCGGCCTAGACAACAGTGAAAGCGACAATGTTTGACCAGAACAATTGCATGTTCGAACCTGCATGCTGACAGCTGTGCTGATAGCTCAGACTCTCATGTCGTGTATAATCACACCAAGATACGCGGCAGATGCTGCATGTGATTGGAACGCACATTTTAGTCCATCTGCATCCTGAGCCCCTGGTCTGCAGCACCGCTAGGTTATAGCCGTGGCACTGTCAGAGTTGGTGATCTACCAGTTTGCCCAAACGCGGCACACGGCAGACAGGCTTATTTGCATCGCATCTTTCATCGAGTTCGGACAAAACGACCGTTGGAGAGATGCAAGACGCAAAAAAGCGGCTCAAGCAGGAGCACTTGACGTATGTGCACGCAGCCTTGTGCAGGTGCTCCATGCCTGTTGGCCCGCAGTACACCCAGGTTTTCATGTGTCCTCAGGTACCTTGAGCAGCAGGCATTCGTTGAACAGCTCCAAGGTCTATTCAGTGCAGTATTTGCGTGCATAGACAGCACTGACACTGACAAGGCTGCGGAGAAGGCACTTAGGAGGCAGGGCTTTCGATGCGCAAGTCAAGTGTATATTGCTGCCTGTGACCACCTACAGGTAACCAGGCCTACAATAAAGCGATGTATTCTGCACCGCCGTGCCTTGATGTCCCTATATGGATGTGCAGGTAGCAAAAAGCGCACAGCGACTTCAACTGCCAGTCTTGCAGCTGCCATCAAGGTCAAAGGCTACAAATCCTCTGGCATCAGGTTGTACATCTCATCTGCTGGGCATCACAGGTGATGAGCTACTTGCTACTCACATATCAGATCTCAGCTTGGCTCAGGTACTTCCTTCTCCTGTCTGAGAGATGACTCACTCAGCAGTACAGCTGCGCTTGACTGACTTGTGCAAGCCCATGTGGCAATTACGCCTGACAGCATACAATATGCATGAAATGGCAAGATTGTTGCTCTGCAGAAAGGCTGCAAAGCTCTGCTACCAGAGATAGAGAGTCGCATCAAAGCACAGGCGCAATGGCTAGCAGAAGTATGCGAGCACCAAGGTGATCTCACACTCAGCAGCAGCATGAAGCTCAGGACACGTGTACCTCTTGCGCAGGGATTCCACATTCTCTCCTCATGCCTATTGTTCCCCAAAGTTCTCACCTTTGACACGAGTGCTACCTGTTCCGCCGTTTGCCACACAGTTCGAGCCCATCATTGACAGTGTACTCAGGGCATTCTACAGAGGCGAATGTGACAAGACAAGAATGTTGCCACACTTCTGACTAGGAGCATTCTGGAGGTGCAGGCCCTGTGTCAAGCCTGGCGCATCACATCTCAGCACAAGTGGCAGCCACCAAAAGCCATCAGCTGGAGCTGTTGCAGCAGTGGCAACAGCAGCAGCAGGCCAGCCAGGTGTACCTAGAGGTGCTGCAGCAGGTGCTTGACAGCCTCATGGAGCTGGTTCAAGACCACTTGCTTGGCAAGCAGCAGGTATCACAACAGTGGTGTTGCTTATGTAAGATGTAGCTTGCTTGCACATTGCTGCTGTGCCTCCTGTTGTGTGGCCCATGATGGAACTTGTGGCTGTAAGGACCTGAAGTTGAGCAAGCTCAGGCACCACCAGCTTGTGCGTTTCATAGAGTGTGATGGAGCTTCTGCACCATGCTGCATGCATGCAGACTGCTTAGCTGAGACTTGGCAAGCTCTATGTGCCTGAATATACTGCGAACCAGCATGCAGTCAGCAGATGTCAAGAAAGGCATGCAGCTGTTTGATATTTACACAGCAACACAAGGCAGGTAGCATTTACGATCAACCAGAATCTAGGCTGCAACACTTATGTTGGTCAAAGCAATAGCCAGCAACAAGTCAGCCTGGCACAGCATTGCATTGTGCTGTTAGGGTTGTGCTGCAAGCAGATACTGTTGTATCTGCAATCACTCAGCAACAGGTAAACCTCTCAATGCTATACAATGAAGGCTGGGAGCAGTGAACACCCATGTATCGACAAGACTTGAGCATCTGCATCACACACAGCTTCGCATCACACACAGTTGCACATCACGCACAGTTGCGCATCACGCACAGTTCTGCATCACACACAGATGCACATCACCTCAGTCTGTGCATGCGTGAGCAGGCTGCCAATGAGGTGCAGCAGTCCTGGCTATCAGCACACACCCATACCCTCCTGTCAAAGCTTAAGGTGATAGAGCAACAGCTGCTGGTGCTCACCTACTCCAGTGACACCATGCCAGCCCTGCGTAAAGTGGATGACCATCTCACCAGAGCTCAGAGGAAGCTTGATGCCAGAGACAAACAGGTCAGCTGTGTGCTGCATTCTGAGTTGTGCAGACACCACATCAGTAGATTGATGCTGACAGCAAGACTAATGTGTGCTGCATTCTGAAAGCATGGGCGTTTGCATCACACCTGGTCCTTGCATTTGAGCCATCGTATTGCTTAGGACATGCCAAGCTAGCTGCATCAACAGTGGAGTGCGGCCCGCTGCTGCGCGGGCTCATCTTACCATGCCGCTCAAGTTGTGTAAAAGGCTTGCATTCACGCATGTCTGCTTCCAGCTGCATTGTGTGAGCACTGTTTGCAAGCTTTCACACCAAGAACTGTGTGCATGAGCATTGCCTGTTTCTGGACTGTCACGTGGGTGCCTATCTGTTGACAGGATATTCAAGGAAGCACATGTTTTCAAGTAATAGTGCCTGTCATGCAGGCATCTGTCAAACTGTATCACTTTGATCAGCTGGGACCTGGTTTTCGTGAACTGGCCAGTCAGTACAGGGATTTACAAGAGGACCTAGATCATGCCAATTTCACATTGCATGAGTTTCACAAAGCTGCCGCTGATGAGCTGTGATGCTATCTGTAACATAGCAAAAATGTCATGAATGGCCATACACACAATCTAAGATAGGTTGTCATGTCACATGTCATTCAACTTATGAAAACAAACAGCTTGAGCAAGGCACATCCTTGTTTAGATAGACTCTATGCTTAGCACTGAAAACTGCTAAGCTTGTCATTATTATGTTCTGACCAAGAAAAAGATCGCTGTACATAAAATGGTTCAAAATCAAGCTTTTCAACCGCTACAGTCCTATAAATTGAAAAGGTTGTCTCGAGTTCTGCTGTAACTCTCCAACAACTCAAAATGCCATATACATGCTCCCCCAAGGGTCGACTGAAATGATGTACAACAGAAAATGAGCTACTCCTTATGTCATTTATTGCATCGACATTGATCAATTGTTGCAAACTGTTCCAAAATAGCACAGGACACAGTAGTCATGTATCTTGCTGAAACGCAGCAAGTGTGCGCATCAAGACAAGCATGGCATTCTCCAGCTGGGAATCTTATTCTTTTTGTGCTTTGCAGATGCTTTGCTGCCTGAAGTGCTGTTGCCTGCTGCCTGCCTTGAAGGGATAGGTACTGGGCAAGCTTTGCCAGTGCTGCCCTCTGAAAGAAGCTGTCTCCTGTCAGCTTGCTGCTGCTTGTAGGGGCTGGCTGGACCACTCACATCACTGGGCACCTGAAGGCTGGACTGAGTGTCAACTACAGAAGCAGCAGCATTGCTGTCCTTTGTGACCTGTTGATACAGACGCAGGGTTGTCTTGGCCTCAGCTGCTGCATAGTCCAAAGCATCTGATGACAAAGGGCGCTGCAGCCAGTTGAAGCGCTCACCCTCGTCCAGCTTGTTGTCAACATACTCATCAGCAACACTACCGTCTTCCTCTGCACACAACAGTAAGGTTTAAAAAGCATGCCCAGCATATGATAAGCTGGCAGCTTTAAGCCAGTGTAACAGCTGAGGAGACGCATAACAGGCTGTAAATCACGAATCACAGAATCAGTTGCAACATACAGATGGCATGATGGCAGGTGCAATGGCCAAGCAGGATTCCAAACGGCCTTCACAGCAACTCAGATACACGCCACGGTAAAGAAGGGAAAATGCTACAGATTTGCATACCTGGAAGAATTGGCACTTCCATGAGCTGCATGGAGTCCAAGAGGCTCATTGAGCCTATGCTGCTGCACCTGCCCCGTGCTTGCCTGGGTGGGCAGAAGCTGTCAGATCTACGTATGCTGGCAGAGTCTCGGGAGAACTGGTACACGATGTCATCAGGGCTGCTCAATGCATCAGACTCGAGATCATCCAGAATCAGGTCCAGAACAGCCTGGGGTGACTCATGACCACGCCTGCCAGATTTCTGTGAGCTGGCATCCGCTCTGACATGACAGACATCTTTGCGTGCAGCATGTGGGCTGCTGTCTGGGTAGATTCGTGATTGTGTGGACAGTTGCGAGGGTGACTTCCTGATGGGGAGGGGAGCTGTTGCTGGTAGGGGTGTGGCCTGTGTTTCACACTCTGAAATTGCATTTGCGACAGATCTGTCAGAGCTGGGAGGCAAGGCAGGCCACTGGTGGGGCATTGCTGTCAGGACTTGCAGATCTACAGCGCCATCAATCTGGACCTTCAGCTGGCGCCACAGAGCAGCTGCTGTGTTGTTGCTGCTGTACATGATCTTCTTGACAGTGGGGCTTTGCAGTAACCATGCCAAACCATGCTCATGTATGGCTTGGGTGCCAAGTGCCAGACAGTCAAATATGTAGACCTCCCCTGCAGCTGTGGCAAACTGCAGGGTGGAGACTCTGACTTGCTTGTCGGACGCAGTCTGAACTTGACAGCTGAAGACGACCCAAGGTTGCTGAAGAAGGCAGGTCATTGCTGTGTCGAATCCAACAGTCTTAGTCCTGTCTAGCAGGTGGAACAGGCCGAAGTTCACCATCCTGCACCAACCACAGACTCAGCGCGCGTTTAAGCGATTTGCCGAATGCACACACTCGGCGAGCAAGTGTGCTTGCTGCAATAACAGATGGATATCCCGCGCTCGTGTGTGCGTGTGTGTGCATGCAGAGGTTACCGACCAAGAGGGCATCTAACTTGCGGACGCTCAAACGTAACTATCGAACAAAGTGGTACCAGGTAGTTTCTGGTCAGCGTAAGCTTTCGGCGCAGCTCACCTGCGGGTTCAGAAGCAGGTCGAAACGGTGCCTTCGAGAGGTCTGTCGCCCAGGGGACGAGCTTATCAACAACCGCGTCTGTCACGGGTAACTGCTGCAGGTAATTTGCGACAGCAGACGAGCAGACTGGTCGACAACCGCGATCAGCGCAAAAGCTGTACAGGTGTCGAGGCAGAGTGTAACGCCTTTACGAGCACGGTGCAGAGCTCATAAGCTTGCTGGTAGCAACGGGGTATACGCGTTCGGAAGGGCCGGGCACCTTTGCGATCGTCCAATACGATCGAGATGCTGAGGACCAGCGCCTACAACAACAGATGGGTGGTATTCGATTTTTGCTGTGGGAGGTAAACGAACAGCACATAAACTTTCGGCCCAGGTTTTGAATTCAATCCTGCTGTCAGTTTGCCGCCAAAGCACAATTTCCCGTATTACCTTCGTAAAAGCACTCATCATCTGTACTAATGAATGACTCAACCCTCGGACGATCTTGTGACAGAATCAATAGTAGCTACTCAGCCGAGTACACAACCTCTCTGTCTCCGGCAAGGTCATGTTAGCTAAGGTCACCACGACAGCTTCAGCTTCCCACATGGGGTCACGTGCTGCAGCTGTACTGTGAGACAGCAGCTGCTATCATCGCGATAGCTGTGATACTTTGCCGTATCAACGATTCCATGCAGCCTCCAACGAACACTTTGCACAAATATGCGCTGCAGAACAGCTTTAACATAATTTACAGTCACTGTGACTGTCACAGTCAATAAATCTGTGCTGCAATGTGACATATGCACACATGTACATTACTTTTGCACTGCTTGCTATTACTGTCAGGTTAGTCTACCATAACATCAGCAGCTGACTGTATGCATTCTTAGAACAACAGAACAATACGTCAAAAACACAATGTACATGCCTTCCTTCTGAATGAGATTGCTGACTGTCTAAGACTAGCAGTGGTGGCCCCGGGATGCATCATGTGAGACGGTACTCTCACATTTGGAAGCAACGATGGCTTCTTAGTATCCAGGCTATCGACCTGACAGCTAGAACTGTGATGAGCTTCCAATTCATTGAATACGCAAGCTTTGACTGCAATCATGCGTAGCAATGTTGCGTGAGCGCACAGAAGTCTGGAGCAACGACGCCTGTTTTGCTGGCTATGGTGTCACAACAGGGAAGTTGGACTGTTGACTACTCAGGCCTTCCTGAGACAGGTATGGACTCATCACAAGGGGAAGCTTGAGCCCATATCCTCAGCTGCAAGCATTGCAGGAACATGTACAATGTCAACATTGTGATATGTATTTTCGGCTGTTCTGCTTGCTTGATGCAGCATGCAGCACATCAAATGCATGAAACACAGCATGGTCATGCATTGCTGGCTGAGTAGCAGTACTAGGCGGCGAAATAAAGACAGGATCTGCAACACGCTTGCACGGCGCAGGATGTGAAAGGAACAAGTAGTGTTCAGACGGAATGCAAGACTACCTTAGTGTGTCGGCCAGCATTTACTCTACACCGCCCAACAGACGAGGGCCTCAGGTTGCTCTCTGAGCTAACACTCCCCTCAGAACTGCTCCCACTAGCATCAGCTTCATTCAACACCCAATCTGCCTCATCATGTTCCATCCCAAACCTCTGAGCTAGGATGCGGCGGTCCTGAGGTGACATGGACATACAAGTAACCATCTGTGTGGCGTGGTTACAGGTGCTCACCAAGCTTGCCTGAGTCTGCTTGCAGTCTCTGTGGCAGCTGGTCTGTCTGTGCAAGGCTGCTGAAGCTGGCCTGTCTATATGGGTTTGCCTCTGGCTGCTCTGAATGCTGCTGCTACACTGTCCACCATGTGACTTTTGTCTGACACCTGATGCCAGGACAACATTGGTTATGTCGCCATGCTGTTCCTTGGAGGCACCATCGCTTGGTGCAGGTGTAGAAGAGGCAGGAGCATGTGGATCAGCTGTGGCTGAGCTGACATCTGTTGAAATTGACACTACTGGCATCAGAAATGGAGACTGTACAGCTGGCAGCTTTGCCCCCATGGTCTTGGCTGTCCCACTGTGTGAAGATGCTGCAGGCAATGTCTGGGTGCACAAACCAGGGTACAGCTGACCATGTGCCTGAGCAGGTGACTGAGGCCTTGTGCCATAATGGCTTTCTGCAACAACAGCCCTCAGCTGTGCCAGGGACTCACTCCGTTGTGACTGGCCTTGTGCTCCTGCTGTCCCAACTGCTCCTTCAAGAGCTTGCCCTTGTCCTGCATGCTGTGCTGATGCTGCAAGGCCACTGCTGGGCACTAGCAGCTGGTGTGCTGCAGCTGGAGTAGCCGTTGGGGGCGCCGAGGGTGCCTCTGCCGCAGCTGTGGAGGCTGTGGGTGTCTCTGCCACAGCTGGGGCTGCAAGACTGCGCCTGGGCTGTGAGCTAGTGAGCCTGGGGATGGCAGTCACAGACAACCTGGCTTGCTGTAGTTGGTCAGAGATGGACTGAGGCAGCTGCCAACCTGTAACAGAAGTCAGGCCTGCAGCTGAACAAGAACTGGCCCCCTGTGTAAGCCCTGGTTGCTGCTCCTGCTGTTTTGCTGGCTGCACACGCTGCTCAACAGCAGCAGCAATGCCTTGCTGGTGCACCTGCAGAGTGTTAGCAGTGGTAAGCTGGGCAGCCTTGCTGACAGCCTCTGTCTGACAGGCAGCAGAGCTGAGAGCAAGCTGCCGGCTGTCATCTGCAACTGCTGGGCTGCTCCTTCCTCTGACATCACTTCCCAGATGCTGCTGCTGCTCTGCTTGCTGTTGCTGATGCAAGATTGGTACATGACGCTGCTCAGAGACATGGCCACAGGCTGCTTTCAAACCATCGGCACTAGCAGCATCTGGCATGCTAGTCAGAAGCTTCTGACTGCCATTGGCTGAACCATGTGCTGCAATGCTGTGGATTTGCTGCACGCCAGTCAGCAAAGCGTCAGGCATCTGGTTGTGAGGGCCTGACACACAATGGGAGGGCTTCCTGGAAGCTAGGTGATCTAGAAAGCTGCTAGGTACCACAGGCACAGTGCTAAACCCCAGCGCAGCAGCTGAAGAAGCATCTGACATAGACAGCCTATGATGCAGGCAGCCCCCTGATGATGCTGCTACTGCTGCTGGCGGTCTGTATGATGGAAGCATAAAGGTGGAATCTTGCTCTGTGCTTTTTGAGAGATAGCCACAATCCTTACAGCATCCCTGCCCAGTTCTGTGTAGAGGATCACCACTCACGCCTTGCATGCCTTGCAGATCACACAAGC
>JAABUK010012225.1_pt1 | contig 10972 bp, 14 predicted proteins | sample 5559141 | NCBI WGS metagenome assembly JAABUK01 (sample SAMN10711869, study PRJNA513367) | rock metagenome | isolation source: Antarctica rocks | place: Antarctica: Victoria Land, Pudding Butte nord | collected 2016-01-03
AATGTCTTGTTGATTGCTTGCAGGTTGCAGCCTTTGTGCCTGGTCTGCCCTGTACACTCAGCTGCAGTGGTAAGAGCGCAAGATAGACGTCTGCAGTCTGAGGTGTAGGACGCCCTGTGCGGGCTGCCGTTGGTTGTCCAGAAGCTGCACATACATATGTACAATACACATGCCAAGAGGCCTCTGCCACATCTTCAGGTAGCCAAACAAACATCTTGGCTGCATGATTGCGCCAACAGTACACAAGCTGCACGCATTGCAGACTGAGCACCAAGCCTCGTGTGTCTGTTGAGATTTGATGCGTCAATGCGGGCCTCAGCACTTGTTGCTCACCTGCGCATTTGCTGAAGCCGGCGTTGACGCATCAAATCTCAACAGACACATGAGGCTTGGTGCTCAGTCTGCAATGCGACACAAGTTGCTGCAGAAGAAAGAAAGCTTTCTTGGTCTTTGCTTTGCACCAGATTGGGATAGCTACTGAACCCACAGAAAGCGTTTCTGCTCACTGGCAGAGCTCATACTGCAGCCTGCACTGTTGCCGCAGGTTGTCTGGTCAAAAAAATCTATGTCATTGTTCATGAAAACATTGTTGAATTGTTGTCTTGCCTGGGAGTGTAGAAGTGTTGCCTAGACGTGCACCTACACAGCCAGGCAAGACATCGATTCAAGATGGCAGCAGGGTCAACAACTCTGTTTTTCGTGCCCCAAATTGTGAAAACCTGGCCTAAATTGTGGGCCAAATTTTTGCACTGTGGTGCATGAAAAACAGGGTTGTTGACCCTGCTACCATCTTGAGTTGATGTCTTGCCTGAGCAAACACCCCTGGCTGGCAACCTAGGGTATGTGACTGGATGTGAAACAGGTTCAAATGTATGAAAGCTGCAGCTAGCTTGTGTATGCAGCTGTTCCATTGGTGTGTGCATCATATGCTATCTACATTCCAGAAGTCTTACATGCTGCAAAGTGTTGTTTCTGCTGTCCATGCCTTCCAACAGTGGAAGACTTCCTCTTAGTGTCACCAGTGCTCAGCAGAATGTGCGTGGGTGCAGGGGGAGCCGGGAGGTCAATCCAGAGCCAGAGGATGGCAAAGATGTCACCAGTCAAACCCCAGTGCGCAACTGCAGTCTTGTCTGCTGGTGGTGTACGCCCCCCTTGCCAGCACCAGTAGCAGGACAGATAGCAAGCAAGCCTCCTGTTGTTGATATGCTGCCTGCTGCAAGAAATGGAACTCGGTGGACAACAGGCCGCCTGAAAAGGTGAGGTTTGCAATATCTATTGTGCTCTGACAACATGGATGCATGTAGCAGCTACAGGCCATGCCTCAGCAATTAGTACACATGCACAAATGCCTCGTCACCTGGGCCATGCCGCGCAATGCTTACTTGCCCTAAAGCAGCAATGGCAGTGAGCACAGCAAGACCACTTAGTGATCACATGACATCTGCTTCAATTTGCACTGCAATGCATTCTGCTGTGCACCTACACCAAGTGAGATATGAGCCAGCTAAGAAGCTGGGTGATCTACATCAAATTTCAACATTGCATTGTGTGCAGATTTACAACTTGAATTAGATGCAGACTGAGCTAGCCAGCCACTCTGCTCGCAACTCACCAAGCTCAATGTCTTGTTGATTGCTTGCAGGTGGCAGCCTATGTGCCTGAGTCTGCCCTGTACACTCAGCTGCAGAAGTATGAGCGCAAGACAGATGCCTGCCTCTTGCAGAAGCAGTCTGAGGTGCAGGATGCCTTGTGCGTGCTGCATGTACCATGCACATGCCAAGAGGCCTCTGCCACATCTCCAGGTAGCCAGACAGACATCTTTGCTGAATGAGAGCTCTGGCAGTACACAAGCTGCATGCATTGCAGACCCAGCCTCGCATATCTATTGAGTAGTGATCAATTCAAAAGCAACCATTGTGTGTGCCTGCAGACTCAATGCAGCTGCACACAGAACGCTCTGCATGCAGACAAGTCTCTGTCAGCAGAGCAGTGTCATCAGTGACTCATCACCATGTCTCTGCAGCCATCGACCATTCATTTAAGCTCTGCTGCTGCATCATCATGTGACTGCATTTGTGCAAGTATACTTTGCATTCCTTGTCATTGAGGGAGATTGAAAAGGCAACAAGCAGTTGGTCTCGCAATACTGTCTCCATACCTTCTCTCCTCTCTCACCCAGAGGATGCCACTTGCTTGACTCACCCAGAACGTGCCGCTTTCTGAAGCAGATGGACCAACGGCAAGCTTGTCTTGTGAACACTGCAGAGCCGCCTTCTTGGGCCCTTGTCATTCAGGACAAGCTCATCAAGCCCCAGGCTGCAGACGCCCCTGGACACCCCCCACCCCCCCCCCCCCCAACCCCCCTCTGTACCAACCCCCTTCTCAGTCTTTCACCCACTACATCCGCCGCCTCACAGCCCAGCTGGACTCAGAGCAGTACTCAGATGGTGAGGAGCATGTGGCCTGGGAGAAGGGCCAACATGTCAGAAATCACAAAGACTCCTTTGAGGTCAGGTGAGCCTGTTATCCAGCTATCTATCTGTGGCGGGTCCTGACCCCATGCCTTAACTGAGAACTGAAGTTGTACCGACTTCACGGGGAACTGCTGCTTGGTCCCAGTTTTGGTTTCTGTTTGGGTGAGATTGTCTGTACTCACCCAGGAGTCTTATATTGTCTGCATCTTACAGTCAGTTGTCTAGTGCATGAGGTTCTGAGCCAATGCACAGATGTATCACACCTGCAGCACCATTTATATCCCCTGCAGCATGCCTAGATTGTGGTCTTGCCACATTGCACCCTGAGTCATTGCAAGGCCTCTGCAAAGCACACAAAGTGAAGCTGTTGAGTGCATGTTCATCACTGGGAGTTGTATGCAGGCAGCAGGGCGATCAACATGTGGAAGTGGTGCGGTCTGTGGACAATCAGCCAGATTGGTTCACTGTCCGCAGTGGCCCATCTGATGCAGCTGCTGTGTGGGTGATGCAGAATGCTCAGCAGGTAAGCCAGTTAGACTCTGACGCTCAGCTGAGCGCTGTGTTTCAGGCCAAGTCGGTCAAGATGTCCAGCCTGTCCAGCCTGAGTCTGGAGTGCTGGATGATTCACCTTGCCACAGGGGCCTGAAGCCTGCAACTCTAAGCCTCAGGCAGCAAAACATCACAGCACAGTGGTAGGATAAATAAATTTAGCATTCCATGCGCAAACTACCATGCACATGGCCCACAGCCCTTGCAAGGAGTATGCTTTGCCGTGTTTTAAAAGTATATGACCAGACATGACCAGCTGTCAAGTTGATGAAAGCCGCAACTGTCTTCTGTTTGCAACATATGTACATTTCCAATGGTATGTGCATTGTACAGTGTCTATACTTCAGGACCCTCAGGGCCTGACATGCATCAAATGTATATTCATCCTGTCTAAGCGTTGCATACAGTAGAGGTGGACACATGTGTCCACATATGCCACATGGTGGTGAACGAAAGTTGGGCAGGCATGTTTTCATTTTTCCTTCTTTTTGCATTTTGACCAAATTCTCACATATTTTTCAGTCTTGACATGTCTTTGGGTGCAGGGGCCACCATGATTAGGAGTATCTCAATGCATCTCTAAGACCTGTATGCAGCAGTACTCATTTGAAGCAGTACAAAGGCAACATGATGATCTGCTGCTGCATATGCTTAGGGTAAGCAACAGTGCTGAGCTGCTTACCAAAGCCTTGACACATGTGGAAGCATAAAATACGGTGCTTTTCAGTAGTTCTTATATAAAGAGCAACCCCAAATGTGCATGTGAGACAGCGCAGCTATCTTGACAGAGGTGCTTGAGCTGCATGATGTGATGTGAATGCAGTGTGCTACAAAGACTGTTGTCTCTGCATAACAGAGTACTGCTCCAGAGTAGCTTGATTAATGACGAATCATCTGGTATGTATTGATTGACACATTGTGCATGCTGTGGGCGAAAGGATATGCCTTGTTCGGAAAACGGGAAGCAAGCTCCTCCCCTTCTGTAGGTGTCAAGGAGTCAGGTTTTTTGCATGCCAGACTGCATTGCCAGTCATGACAGCGCAAATACCCTGCGCCAGGAGCAGGGTTTGACTCTCCACCCAGATCCTGCGCAGGCAGAGGGCATCCCCCCGTTTGGGTTGCCCTCCTAAATCGGATCAAGTTCATTTTTTTAAGGGAGCGTAGCCCACTTCATAATATGGCGCCCATGCGGGTAACACCTGCAACATGACCCAAGCAGAGAAGAGCATGCGGGTAACACCGCAGCAATCAATGATGAGGCAGATGTGCAGGATTTCTCAGAAAATGGATGTGAAGTTGCTGGTCTAGAACAGCCAGTAGACAGCAGTACTGCACCAGTGATGATGATGAGGCAGTAGGTGGAATGGATGATCAGTTTGTGGTCAGAACATGTACACTGAGGTTGTTGGTGGTGACGATGATGACAGTGTAGATCCACTCTAGAGGCTGCGCTGGGTCTGTACTTACATCTTTGCGACTGGATAAGCTTGCTGCAATGCATTCAGCAGCTGCATGTGCCATCAAAAAAAATCCCCTTGCCCGCACAGAAGTTTTGTGACAAGTGGGCTGCCCGTGCAAAACCGCATCCAGCAGAACTTTGGGGTGGCCCACCCCAAATTCACGACCCAGTTGGGCAAACAGCTGGTTTTTACTCTCCCCAAGCGTTTCTGATTTTAGATTTCCAGTGTGGGGATGACGTTTCTGAATTGAATAGAGCTGTCGAACCCCGTCCAGGAGTGAAGGCATGTTGCAACACAACAGGGCCCAAGCAGAACTGCTGCCAGAAGACGACGACAGTACAAGATGACAGACCTTGGTCAAACATGCATGTATCATATGATATGAATGGTCTGTTTTCCAGACTATTGAGCAAGCAAAACAATCAGCAAAGCATTCATTTGCAGATCAGCCATGAAGCAAAACCAAGTGCCGACTCCATAGCTGCAGGATGGTGTGGTCTTGAAAATTAACTTGCAGCTGTTTCACCCTGCTACATCAGCATTCAATGCATTAAATTAAATCAGTGCAATTACAGCCACTCGAATGAGCTCATAAAGACCTGCCTCTCCCAGCACCACATGCCCAGAACCTATGATGCTTGCTTCTTGCTGAGCCTAAGGCACAAAGCCCTGCAGTAATCAGATGTTTTGGGGCCAACTTGATTGCAACGAGCAACTTGCCTGCTGACATACTTGAGCATGCTTGCAAGTTTGCCATATGCATGACAATGATAAGCTGTGGTTGTGGGAGCAAAGTGTGATTGAGTGACACAGAAGATTGTGGCCATGTAAGCATGAAGCTGGTGGTGTTGCTTGCTCAACAGGCCCAGCAAGCTCAGGCAGAGCAGTTTTGAGGCAGACCTATGCAGCTCAATTCCTTCTGATTGGGGCCAAGCGTTGCATAAGTGTTTGCTGAGCGTTTTGCCAGCTTTCCCCCTCTGACTCCCCTGCTGGCTGTTGCTGACTTGCAGCGAACCGTGTGCCTGACCCCAGCTGGGCTGTTGCGCCAGGGTCAGAGTCATAAGTGTTGATTTTGCTGCTGCCATATCTGTCCCTGCTGTATCTGCCCCTACCATTGAGGCCCCTGCCTGTCCCACCAGGGTACCCAGCACCAGCACCAGCACCTCTGCCTGAAGCGCTGACATGAGCGCCGTACCTTGCAGGATGGATGCCGCCACCACCGCGGCCTCTGCTTGCCAACGTGGGAGCCAGGGTCAAGCCTTGGGCTGCCGGTGGTGTAGCTGGAGGTGTAGCTTGAGCTGCCGCTGGCGTAACCGTCTGAGGAAACTGACCCTCCACTTGCAGTGCGGCTGTTGGCGCTCTGTTCACACATTACAAACTAGTCAGCACACGAAACAAAGAGCGCATGCATCTGCTGCCCGACGTCATGTGGCACACCTTTGCTCCGCAGATGCATGAAGTGCACCTGCAATGCTGCAAAGCAGTTCCACAGGAGCAACATCCTGCTGTTGGACTTGCGCTGGGGCCATGAGGTAGTTGTTGAGGTCAATTGAATTGCAATGAGCAGGATGCACTTGTAGAGAAAGCAAAGCGGCAAGGCATACCAGATATAAGAAGCGATGCGCCACACCATAGTCCTGTTGTGGAGAGGCCTGGTGCAACAAACAGGCACAAGTAAGCATTCTGAGCATAACAAGACCACAGGTGACATAGCAGCTTGTCACATCCAGGCTGACTGGATAGTCATGTGTGAAGCCACTCACTTCATGCAGTACTCCTGATAGCTTCCAACAGGTTACAACCAGCACTGTGAGTGTTTAGTGCAATACGAGTCCTTGAACTCAGGATCATCCACTCCAACTGGGCCGTAGCTCAGCTCAATGTTACAACATGAGTGCAACAAAAGAGAAAGCAGCAAGATAGTGCATACCAGAGGCAGCGGAGGGAGTATCCAGCCAGATATCATCGATGAGCCCATGGGCCTTTTGAGCATATGATGCACCTCTTGCAACCACCACAGCCCGCTGACTTGCAGAGCACCTCACTTGCCACATCATGCTTCGGCTTGCAACACAAGGGTCAAAGTAAGCGAGACGGCCTGTGTGCGCATGGGGTGGCACCGGGTGTCACACATCAACTCATTCAATTGCAAACCCTTGCAGCTTTTAGTGTGTTCACGAGCAATTAAGATGCATCGGCCAGCTTGTTGAGCTCAGAGGCATCCAGGCAAGCACACCTCACAGAGCGACCTGAGTCGAGAGTGTCCTTCTGGCTGGCACCAACTCCCCTTGACAACAGCCTCGTACTGCTGTGCAGCTGAAGGAGATGGGCGCTTTCACAGCCTACCTGCCTCTGCTGGTGAAAGGGGCCAACACGCACGGAGGTATTGTGGACAAATTCATGGCCAGCATCCTCACGCCATCTGCATGCAAGATGAATTGCGCAAACAGCGGTATCTGAGTCAAATCAGCCTCCCGCTCTTTGCGAGCTTCACCTTGCATGCAGATGGCAGGGCCAGCTGTGAGGATGCTGGCCGTGAATTTGTCCACAAAGCCTTTGTGTGTTTTGGCCCCTCTCACCAGCAGAGGCATGTAGGCTGTGAAAGCGTTCATCTCCTTCAGCTGCACAACAAGAACCCACCCTCTGATGCTTTATACTGGCTGCTTGGGTACTCAGGAGCAGCCAGGATGATGAAGCTCACAATAGCTATAGTGGCGGCAGTGTGAGGAGTAAATGCTTTGCTTCAAGCATGATAGGCTGCTACTATGCACACCATCAGCAACCAAGAGTACACAGACACAGACACAGAGACACACACTTCCCCCCCCCACACACACCCCTGTCCAGCTAGCAAGTGTGCAATGCAAATCATGTTCACTGAGGTAATTTGGCCAGGTCTGCTCGCCCTGAACTACCAGGGCAAACCTGCTGAGGATTGATGAGCACACAAAAGTCTTGCTGACTTTTGTCAGCACAAGTCCTCACCAAAGATTGCACAAGAGGCATGATGGGTGAGGGTGGCTACCAGGACATGCCCCAAATTAGGCGCCAAGGAGTCCAAAGCATAGTGTGACACCCTCAAGAGGGCATTCCTTGCAGGGTTGCCACCAATCTGCCGACCATGGGGCTTGTACACTTCCAGCACTGCCTTGGCAACTGCTGGGTCCCTCTGTAAGAGGGACAAGCTGATCTTCCCCGAAGCCTCCAGGCACTGCATCACCAGGCCTGTTTGGTGACATCATTCTATGGTTTGCATGTGTCCACAGGACTGCCTATGCAAGCATACCTGTGACAGTTCTGATTGCATAAACCTAAGCAAAGCGAGAAAGGAAACTTCAAATCAATGCAGCCAACGCATCAGGTCATCACCAATAATTTGCATGCCCAGTGGCCAGGTCAGCTTGGGTCAAGAGGCGCCCGCGCAGCTAGAATGCCTGGCATACTGCAAATGCAGTTGCAGCATGCCTGAGCAGGTGAGGTTTCAGACTCTTGCATGGTCAGAGCCTACCATCAACAAAGCCTGGCTTCCACAATGATTCAGGAGGCAGGTGAGACAAGTCAGCAAGCTTTGCCAGAAGCAGAAGCTTCTGGCCACTTTGAGGGTAGGAGAGACACACAAGCAGCATAACCCATCGTGCCAGAGGCAGGGGTTGAGTGACAATACCAGTATGCCCGAAATTTGCTGTCTGTTGAGCTGGGCAAGATGCAGCAGCGCTTCCACCCAGACTAAGTCTACCATGAGGTCCTCTGCCAGCAACCTCAACTGCCAGCAGCCTCAACTGCGCAGATATTTGCACCATCGCACCCAGACAGAGTTGAACAGGTGGTGCAGTGTGGTTGCTGAAATGACATAACAGTTCGTATTTATTTCAGCGACCACACTGCACTACCTGTTCAACTCTGTCTGGGTGCCATGGTGCGAATCACTGTCTGGAGCCTCTCTGCCTGTGGTCTCCTTGAACCGATCTCGAGCATGTGCCTGTACGGGAATGCGGCAGACACATGCTCGAGATCGCTTCAAGGAGACCACAGGCAGAGAGGCTCCAGACAGTGCTTTGAGTAGCATACAATGCACAGCTCGGTCCAGGTGATGAGTCAGGCTACACAGAACTACATCAACAAGCCCGTGCCACCAACAAGCCCTGCACAAACCGTAGTGATGTTCTTGCGACCATCTTGTGATAATCAAACTTAGAACAGCAGTGATGCAAGCCAGGTGCAACCAGCAGTGCATGCAGGTATGGCTCCTACACAGTAACAAAGAAGTCAGAGGTACATGAGCACCGAAAAGTACACACTTCAGCAGCTGAATAAATTATGACCTGACGGAACAGGCAGATCATCTAATACTGCCAGAAGCAAATTGGACTCAACCTAGTAGCTCAGCTGTCAGCTTGACAGCATCTTTGAACATTTTCTTTGCCACGAGAGCTGCAATGACGAGAAGATGATTGCAGAATATGCTACTGGTTGATGCCTTGATGCATCACATTCCTGCTGTTTTGCTGTCCTTTATGTCTGTGTTTGTGTTTGAAACAGAAACATAAACCACAGGCAATTTGACGCTTCGAATTTCATGCTGATACACATGAGCCAGCGAGGAGTATGAAACAATTAATAGTCAACAAAGACTGGCCCATGCTGCTGGTGTGGTGTCACACAATCTGACCCACAACGCATTATTGGCTTCTGACACAGAGTAGACAGTGGACAGCAGGTGTGGACCACACAGCTCCCCTGGTATGTGACATGCCCACACAGAGCTCTGCTGTGCAACTTGCCAAGGCTTGCAGGCATGTTCATAGGCTCATTCTCAACATGTGATGACCTGTTAGCTATGTGTATACATGCCTATCATTGCAAGAGCAGGAGCCGCACTGCTCAATCAACCACTGGCTCACGTATGCCTTAGCTAGCACAGTGCTCATGATAGATTTCCCAGTACAGTCTCACGACGTAAAGCATGGAGAACAGCTTACCCAAATGGGTCAGCGGTATGACATGCAGCCGTTACCCAGCTCTCTGAGCAACATGCAAGTGGCAGACAACAGCTTACCCAATGCACTTCGCTCTCGGTCTCAAACACGCATACTGTCTGGAAATGCCTTCTGGATGTGCCTACCGTGACAACTGACCAGCTTGTAAGCTTCAGCTTACTGAGCTAAGTGAACGTACCGTAGAGGTGCTTCACATCGTCCAACAACGTTTGTCCAAGTACACATGGATCATATCATGTTGAGCTATCTTGAAGAAAGTGCTGCCACCTGTCAAAGTCCACGCATGCATGGCCATATGGCTACCTATAGGTCCCATGGGAGTCCTGTCCACTGGAAACATCACGCAGCCCAATCATTGGCAACTGGACATCATACGACATCCCTGCATGTAGGATATTAGTAACCTGGGTCACACTGTAACTAGTCCCACCAGTGCTGGCTGCTGTCACTCACGTGTACTCATGATCAGCAATCTCCGCTTGTATTGGTGCCATTCAGTGTCAAACTACCCGATACTTTTCTGGATGGATGTATACCAGCAAGGATCGGTACCCATGCTGAATTGGCATGCTGCTGAGCCCTTGGCACCTCGTCTGTGATGCAGTATGTTCAGTTTGTTACATGTGTAACACATGCATCATGGCGTCCCACATGAACAGCATGGTGATTCACCATTGGTGACTGGCTTCGGAGCAAAGGGGAAGACTTTGCTCTTTTGCGTACCTTCCTTTTATCGCAAAGCGCAGTTTGCACCCTTCAGGACTCGGTCGCTTCGGCACCGTCCAGATGTCACTCGCGCTGCCGCTGCGCAGTTTCTCCTAAAAAGATCTCTCATAGCGCCTAAGCTGTCTGACTCTTCCAGTGACCCGTTCAGCTGCTGTTTGGTCCAATGTTTCAAAATTACGGGCAAAAGCCTGAAGGAAGCACTTCGCAACCAGGGGCACCTGGTGCTGTTGCTCAGCAGAGACCTACACAGATGCCTGGTCAAGCAGTGCAAGGCCCTGGATCACAGAACACTGCAGCAAGTCAGCACCTGATGTTGCAGCAAGCATTGCAGCAGAACCCCGAGCTGGCTGCACAATTGACCCAGCGTCTACAACCAGGCAATGGCCAGGCAAGTCCGCTGTGTCTGCTGCAAGCAGCCTCAAGCCCTTGTTTGTGCTATGGTTGCCATGTGGTCTTAGCTAAATGTCACATTGTGATTCAGTTGCCTGGCATGGGTCCTCAACAATCAGGAGCCCCAAGCTTACAGCAGCAGCAGTTGATCATGCGACAACAACAAGCAGCAGCTGCAGCTGCTGGTGCCGCATCTGGCAGTCTGCAGAGCAGGCCGCCTGCAAAGCAGAGTGTGCCTTTGACCAGACCAACTGCAGTCTTCTCTGCTGGTGGTGTGCGGCCCCCCTCACCAGCACCAGTCGCAGGACAGATAGCAAGCAAGCCTCCTGTGTCAGCTGCTGATATGCTGCCTGCTGCCAAGCGCAAGAAAAGGAAA
>JAABUK010012226.1_pt1 | contig 10972 bp, 10 predicted proteins | sample 5559141 | NCBI WGS metagenome assembly JAABUK01 (sample SAMN10711869, study PRJNA513367) | rock metagenome | isolation source: Antarctica rocks | place: Antarctica: Victoria Land, Pudding Butte nord | collected 2016-01-03
CCCTGTCGCTATGTAGTCAACCATTGCCGGAGCCTGTCCATTAGTCCCGATTATGCTCTGCAGCCAATGAACGGACACACTGTCGAGCATACGAGCCGGAATGTGAGTTCGAAAGTTGTCAGCAACGATTGCTCTCTCGATCGAGTCATTCGTTATCTCCAGCAGGCATCGGCAGTGCGGATCGGTCAACCGAGCGGTTGAAACCCCCCGCCGAACCGGTTAGAGACCGCTGATCGAGCAGCGAGGCCGGGCCCACCACCGACTTGCCGAAGCGGGCCGCCAACCCGTCGATCACCCGGTCGATCGCCTCGGCACCCGACGGCCGGCTGTCGGAGTCGAGTGCCAGCTGGGTGGCCTCGTCGGCCGGACGCAGGTTCTCGGCCTTGACCCCGACCAGCCGGATTCGCGGCTGGTCCAGCTTCAGCGACCGGTAAAGTTTGACCGTCTCTTCGTAGACCACGGCCGCGGTGTCGGTGGGTTCGGCCAGCGTGCGGACCCGGGTCACGGTGGCGAAGTCGGCGAAGCGGACCTTGATACCGACGGTGCGCGCCACCCGGCCCGCGTGGCGCAGCCGCTCGGCCACCTCGCCGGCACCACGCAGCAGCTCACGGCACACCTCGGCCTCGGTGAGCAGGTCGGTGGCCAGTGTCCGGTCCGTCGAGATCGACTTCTCCACCTGACCCGGACTGACCGTCCGGTCGTCGTGGCCGTTGGCCAGGACGTACAGATGCTCGGCGGTGGCGGTACCCACCGCGCGTCGCAGGGTGTCCAGCGGAGTCGCCGCCAGCTCAGCCACGCTGCGAATGCCGAGCCTGCGCAGCGGTTCGGCCGTTCGTTGACCCACTCCCCAGAGCGCGGTGATCGGCAGCGGGTGCAGAAAGTCGAGAACTCCTGCCTTGCTGACGACCCGAAGGCCGTCCGGCTTGCAGCTGCCGGAGGCGAGCTTGGCGACCGACTTGATCGGCGCGATTCCCACCGAGCACGTCAGCTGGTGCTCGCTGAACACCCGGTGCCGGATCTGGCGGGCGATGTCGGCGGGCCGACCGAACAGGCCGATCGCCCCGGACACGTCGAGGAAGGCCTCGTCCAGCGACAGTGGTTCGACCAGCGGGGTGAAGTCGGCGAAGATCCGCATGATGGCGACCGACGCCATGACGTAGGCCTTGCGGTCCGGCGTCACCACGACCAGCTGCGGGCACAGCCGCAGCGCCTGCCCCATGGACATCGCGCTGCGCACCCCGAACTTGCGGGCCGGGTAAGAGGCGGCCATCACCACGCCGCGACCCTCGGTGCCGCCGACCACGACGGGCAGACCGCGCAGCTCCGGCCGGGCCCTGATCTCCACACTGGCGAAGAATGCATCCATGTCGACATGCAGCACGTGGCAGCCGGTGTCGTCGCCGTCGACCTCTCCCGACGAGCGGGGCAGATCCGCGCTTCGTCCCACGGTCAGCCTCTCGATCAGGCCGAGACGGCAGCCGGACGACGAGCCTGGACGTGCAGCCGTGAGGCGATGTCACGGTAGGGCGGCCGGTCGGCCACCGCAGTCTCCAGTTCGGACAGGGCCGCGATCGCGCCCGGCCGCTCGAGTTCGATGCCCGGCACCAGATCGGTGAACACCCCCAGTCCCTGGACCGACAGCACGTTCAGGCCGGCGGCCTCGCAGTGGCCCGACAACGCCGCGATGTCGTAGGCCTGGTGGGCCGGCCGTGAGAAGGCTGCCTGCGCGCCGGCCACGTCACCGGCCAACACCCTGCCCAACACGGCTGCCACCGGGTTGGCCACCACGACGCTGACCACCCCGCCCGGGCGCAGCACAGCCGCGATCTGGCGGATGGCTATCGCAGGACTGAGCAGGTCTTCGAGCACCTCGTGGGCCAGCACCAGGTCGAAAGCACCGCCTACTACCAGTTCGCCCAGCGACTCGGCTTCACCCTGAACGGCAGTGACCCGGTCAGGCACCCCGGCCTCGGTCGCCCTGCGCAACAACGTGGACAGCGCGTCGATGCTGACGTCGACCACGGTGACCCGGGCACCCTGCACGGCCAGCGGGACGGCGAGGCTGCCGGAGCCACCGCCACAGTCGAGAATCCGCGGCGCGGTGGAACCGCCGAGCTCCCGCAGGACCCGCTGCAGGCTGGCCCAGAGCAGCGGGGAGCGCCCGCGGGCGACCCGGGAACCTGGCGCCGACCGGGGCCCCGGCGCAGCGGGCTCGGCACCGGTGCCTGCCTCGTCTCGGGTATCGCTGGCCACAACACCAGACAGTAGCGCTGCGTTGGGAGTCAACTGGCGACTCCGAGCATCAGCGCGCCGACCATGCGCTCGACGATCGCGATGAACTCACCGGCCGCGCGCAGCAGATCGTCGGCGTCACGCTCGGACACCACTGAGACCGAACCGGCTTCGATGGCGGCCCGACGGTTGGCGCTGTCTGCGAAATAGACGGTCCACTCCCCCAGCTCGGGGGCCACCCCTTCGAGCAGCACCCAGGCACTGGTCGGGCGGCGCCGCGCCGTGGCGGCCGGTCGCGCCCGCAGCGCCAGCACCGCCGCCGCGGCGCGCAGCGCGGCGATGTGCGCGCAGCGGTACTTCTCGGTGGCACGAGGTTCCATGACGGCTTCGGCCCAGGTGTTCTTGGCCTGGGACAGCAGTGTCACCACGCTGGCCGGCAGCGGACTCGTCATGGCGGTCTCCTCGACGTTGGCATCAATTCGAAAGTATGTTCGAACACTAGCACGATCGATGGGGTTGTCCAGCGAGGGACTATGGGTGCGATGCGCCGCCGATCGGCGCCGGTATTCAGGCATGCGGCGAAGGCTAGGCAACGCCTCTGACAAAACCGCTGACCAACCGCTGACCAACCGCTGACAGAACCGCCTCAGTCGATGCCCAGCGCCGCGACCGCGCCGATCACCACGACCGAGGGGGCTCCCAGCCCGGCGGCTTGCACCTCGGTGGCCAGCCGCCCCAGCGTCGAGCGGACGACCCGCTGGTCGGGCATCGTGGCCCGGTGGATGGCGGCCGCCGGAGTGCCGGCCGGCCGGCCGTGCTCGATCAGCTCGGCGGCAATACCGGCCAGGGTGTCCATGCCCATCAGCACCACCAGGGTGGCCGGCCCGACGGCCAGTTGCGGCCAGTTCCAACCAGCCTCGGCTCGTTCCGGGTCGCGGTGACCGGACACCACGGCGAAGTCGGCCGCCAGGCCGCGATGGGTCACCGGAATACCGGCCGCGGCCGGTGCCGCGATCGCCGAGGTGATGCCGGGCACCACCTGCACGGCGACGCCAGCGGCCACGCAGGCCGCGACTTCCTCGCCGCCACGGCCGAACACGAACGGGTCGCCACCCTTGAGCCGGACCACCCGCTTGCCCCGCTGAGCCCGTTCCACGATCACGGCGTTGATCTGGTCCTGGGTCAGATTGTGCCGGTGCGCCGACTTGCCGCAATCGATGATCTCGACGTCGGGCTCCAGCGCGTCCAGCAGTGTCCGCGGCGCCAACCGGTCGGTGACCACCACGTCGGCCTCGCGCAGCAGCCGGCGACCGCGCACGGTGATCAGCTCGGGGTCACCCGGGCCGCCACCGACCAGGGCCACGCTGCCGGCAGTGGCCACGCGCACCGGCCGGCTCGCCAGCTCACCGGTCTGCAACGCCGACGCGATCAGGTTGCGCAGGGCGACCGCCCGCCGTGGATCGTCTCCGGCATTCACCGACACGGTGATCTCACCGCTGTGCAGGATCGCCGGCACGCGGGCGCTGCCGGCCGAGGCGGTGTCGGCCCGGACGCAGAAGATCCGGCTCGCGGCCGCCTCGTCGGCGACCGCGGTGTTGATCGCCTGGTCATCGGTTGCGGTCACCGCCAGCCAGGCCAGCGCGAGGTCACCGGGCAGGTAGCGCCGTTGCAGCACCCGGACAGGCAGGCCGACCAGCTCGTCGGTGACCACCGGAGCGATCACGACCACCTCGGCACCGGCCTCGGTGAACGTCCGGGCCCGCCGGGTGGCCACCGCGCCACCGCCAACGATCACCACCCGTCGGCCGAGCAGATCCAGAGAGATGGGCAGGCCGGTCATCCGAGCAGTCTCCCGCAGCGACTAGACGGTCGGTCCAGCGGGCGGATCGGCGGCCGGTGCAGCCGGCGGTTCAGCGCACCATGCCGGCGGCCACCGTGGCGCCGCTGGCCTGATCCACCAACAGGAAGGCCCCGGTGGAGCGGTTCACCGAGTACGGATCGGTGACCACCGGCTCGGCCAGCCGGATCCGGACCGAGCCGATGTCGTTGAGGCCCAGTTCGGTGGCCGGCAGGTCGACCACGCTGGCGATGTCGAGCTTGGACCGCACCTCGTCGACGACCGCCAGGATGTCGCGGGTGGTGTGCCGCAACTGGTAGCGGTCACCGGCCCGCAGCGGCTTGTCTGTCAGCCAGCACACGGTGGCCGACAATTCCCGGCTCGTGATCGGCTGCGGGTCACCCTCGACCACGATCAGGTCGCCTCGGGACACGTCGACGTCATCGCGCAGCCGGATCGTCACCGACCGTCCGACGGCCGCCTCGGACAGCTCGCCATCCGGAGTGTCGATGCCCTCGATCGCCGACAGCATGCCCGAGGGCAGTACCCGCACCTTGTCGCCGCGACGCAGCACGCCTGCCTCCACCCGGCCCGCGTAGCCGCGGTAATCGGGATGTTGCCGGGTCTGCGGCCTGATCACCAGTTGCACCGGAAACCTGGCCGGCAGCTCGACCGGAATGGCGGGCTCGACGTGCTCCAGAAAGCCCAACAGCGGCGAGCCCCCGAACCAGGGCATGTTCGCCGAGCTCTCGACCACGTTGTCACCGGCCAGCGCCGCCACCGGGATCGGCGTGAAGTGGTCGACGCCCAGCTTGCCGGCGGCTCCGGCGAAATCGGCCACGATCGCATCGAAGACGGGTTCGGAGTAGCCGACCAGATCCATCTTGTTGACCGCCAACACCACCTCGGAAACCCGGAGCAACGACGTGACCGCCAGGTGGCGCTTGGTCTGCTCGACCACTCCGGAGCGGGCGTCGACCAGAATCACCGCGACATCGGCGGTCGATGCCCCGGTGACGGTGTTACGGGTGTACTGCACGTGGCCCGGGGTGTCGGCGAGGATGAAGGTCCGGCGGGCGGTGGCGAAGTAGCGGTAGGCAACGTCGATCGTGATGCCCTGCTCGCGCTCGGCGCGCAGGCCGTCCACCAGCAGCGCCAGGTCGGCGCCCTCGTAGCCGCGGCGCCGTGAGGCGAGCTCGACCGCACTCAGCTGATCGGCCAGCACCACCTTGGCGTCGTGCAGCAGGCGCCCCACCAGGGTCGACTTGCCGTCATCGACCGAACCGGCCGTGACCACTCGCAGAAGCTCACCCGGCATCAGAAATAGCCCTGCCGCTTGCGGTCTTCCATGGCCGCCTCGCTGGTCCGGTCATCGGCCCGGGTGGCGCCCCGCTCGGAGATCGTGCTGGCCGCGGTCTCAGCCACCACCGCGGCGACGTCACGAGCATGGGAGGCCACCGCTCCGGTGCAGGTGGCATCGCCGACGGTGCGATAGCGCACCGACTCGATCCGCACCGTTTCGCCTTCGCGGGGCTGGGTGAACTCGGTCACGGCCAGCAGCATGCCGTCCCGGTCGAACACCGGACGCTCGTGCGCGAAGTAGATGCTGGGCACCTGGATACCCTCGCGTTCGATGTAGGCCCAGATGTCGAGCTCGGTCCAGTTCGACAGCGGGAACACCCGGACGTGCTCGCCGGTGCGGTGGCGGCCGTTGTAGAGGTCCCACAGCTCCGGGCGCTGGTTGCGCGGATCCCACTGGCCGAAGTCGTCGCGCACGGAGAACACCCGTTCCTTCGCGCGGGCCTTCTCCTCGTCCCGGCGGGCACCGCCGAGCACCGCGTCGAAGCGGTTGCGGGTGATGCCGTCCAGCAGCGGCACGGTCTGCAGGGGGTTGCGGATGCCACCCGGGACCTCGGTCACCCGGCCGGCGTCGATCGCTTCCTGGACGCTGGCCACGATCAGCTGCGCGCCGGTCTCGGCCACCTTGCGGTCGCGATAGGCGATCACCTCGTCGAAGTTGTGTCCGGTGTCGACGTGCATCAGCGGGAACGGCAGCTTGGCCGGCCAGAACGCCTTCATCGCCAGGTGCATCATCACGATCGAGTCCTTGCCGCCGGAGAACAGCAGTACCGGACGCTCGAACTGGCCGAACACCTCGCGGATGATGTGAATCGACTCGTCCTGGAGATCGGTCAGCCAGGCCCGTTCCAGCGAGTCGACGGGCACGGTCGTGGTCACAGCAGATTCTCCTTCTCCAGCAGGGCAATCAGCTCGTCAACGGAGTGCTCGACCGAACGGTCCGCGGTGTCGATCCTCAGCTCGGGAATGCGTGGCGGCTCGTACTCGCCGTCGATGCCGGTGAGGCCGTCCAGCCTCCCGGATCGCTGCCGTGCGTACAAGCCCTTGACGTCGCGATCAGCGCACACGGCCACCGGGGTCGACACGTGGATTTCGAGAAAAGGGGTGGCGTCGGACTGGTGCAGACCGCGGACGCCGTCGCGCGCCTGGGCGAAGGGCGAGACCACCGACGCCAGCACGAGCACTCCGTGCCGGGCGAGCAGCGCGGCCACCCAGCCGATCCGGGCCACATTGGCGTCCCGGTCGGCGCGGGAGTAACCGAGCTCGGGCGACAGGACGGGCCGCACGGCGTCACCGTCGAGAATCTCCACCGCGCGACCGGCCGACCTCAGCCGGGCCGCCAGTGCGGTGGCCAGGGTGGTCTTTCCAGCACTCGGCAGGCCGGTGAACCAGATCGTGGCGCCGGTGGCTAGCTGGGTCTGCCCGGTGCCTAGCTGGGTCTGCACAGTCATCGTGTGGCCTTCTACAACGTCCGAGGGCGACGCCGAACGCCACTCACGCCTTACTGCGAGGCGGCTGCTCCGGCAGGGTTGAGCACCCCGAGCGTCCGCCGAGCGGACAGCTGGGACGCCTTATCATAAGCCGGACATGCCGCGCTGACGACGCGCTGCAGATCAACATGCAGGCGAGCGACCAGCAGGACTGCGAACATGAGACGAAGTGTTGCACAGTCCGCCACCGGAACCCAAGGACGGCGGCGCCTACCGTGGCCGGCTTCACCAGGCGCGCCGCCATGCCCGGTTCGTGCGCACGGCCGGAAATCACGGCAGTATGCCGAGCATGCTTCGCTCGCCCAGGTGCGCCCCACAGCACCGGCGGCTGCCCAACTTCGGCCTGGTCACCGCGGTGCTGGCGGCGGCCTTCGCCCTGTCCGGTTGTTTCGCTCTCCAGGTCAAGGCCCGAGTTCGTCCGGACCGCCCGGCTCCGGCGAACCGCAGGCGACCTACCCACCGGCCGGCTTCGGGCCCTACTACGGGCCTGGCCACGACGAACCACCGACGCCGCCGATTAGCACGGCGACTTAACACCCCGACCCGTCCTCACGGCCTGCGGCGGACCGCTCCACATCTGCCGGCGTCGTCGGCGACCCGGGAATGTGGAACCATGGTCGAGTGCGCCCGGCGATGCTCCTGCTGACCTCGCGCCGCCACATCGATTTGCTTCGGGTGGCCGGCGCGACCTGTTGACCAACCCCTTCTGTCGGATTTCTCTGCCCGGACGGGCAAATCGAAGGGACGTGGCTGGCATGGCAGCGGGTAAGGGACAAGGTCAGTGGGCACTCGGCTACCGGGAGCCGCTGAACCCCAACGAGCGCAGCAAGCGCGACAACGACGGCCTGCTGGTCAAGCAGCGGATCATCGATCTTTACCAGCACACCGGTTTCGACGGCATCGATCCGGCTGACCTACGAGGCCGGTTCCGCTGGTACGGGCTCTACACCCAGCGGGCACAGGGCATACCCGGCGGCCGCACCGCGATCCTGGAGCCCGAAGAGCTCGAGGACAAGTACTTCATGCTGCGGGTCCGGATCGACGGTGGCGCGCTGAGTTCGCAGCAGTTGCGGGTGATCGGCGAGATCTCCACCACGTACGGCCGGAATGTCGCCGACATCACCGACCGGCAGAACGTCCAGCTGCACTGGATTCGGATCGAGGACGTGCCGGTCATCTGGGAGAAGCTCGAGGCGGTCGGACTGAGCACCACCGAGGCGTGCGGTGACACCCCGCGGGTCATGCTGAGCTGCCCGCTGGAAGGGGTCGCCTCCGATGCCCTCGCCGATGCCAGCGCCGCGCTGGCCGACACGGTGGAGCGTTATCTGGGCGACCCGGCCTTCTCGAACCTGCCGCGCAAGTTCAAGACCTCGATCTCCGGTTGCGCCCAGCACTGCGTCAACCACGAGATCAACGATGTGGCTTTCGTCGGGGTGCACGACGCCGACGGCACGCCGGGTTTCGACGTGTGGGTCGGCGGCGGGCTGTCCACCAACCCGATGTTCGCCCAGCGGCTGGGGGTCTTCGTCCGGTCGGCGGAGGTTGCCGACGTCTGGGCCGGAGTCTGCGGAATCTTCAGGGACTACGGCTACCGCCGCTCCCGCAACCACGCCCGGATGAAGTTCCTGGTGGCCGACTGGGGCCCGGAGAAGTTTCGCCAGGTGCTGCAGGAGGAATACCTCGGCCGCCCGCTGCCTGACGGCCCGGCGCCGGCTGCGTCACCGTCGCATCGCGACCACATGGGGATCATCGCCCAGCGAGACGGCCGGTTCGCCGTCGGCGCCACCACGGAGTCCGGGCGCACCAGCGGTTCGGCGCTGACCAGGGTCGCCGAGCTGGCCGACTCGCTCGGCGGCGGCCGGATCCGCACCACCGCCCAGCAGGGTCTGGTCCTGCTCGACGTGCCCGCCGAGTCCGCCGAGGCAGTGGCCGATGGCCTGCAAGAGCTGGGCCTGTCGGCCCGGCCGTCGAATTTTCACCGCGGCACCATTGCCTGCACGGGTATCCAGTTCTGCAAGCTGGCGCTGGTCGAGACCAAGGGCCGGGCCGAGACGATCCGGCACGAGCTGGAACGTCGGTTGCCCGACTTCGACACACCGATCACCATCAACGTCAACGGCTGCCCGAATTCCTGCGCGCGCTTCCAGGTCGCTGACATCGGCTTCAAGGGCATCGTGCAGAAGGTGAGGACGGAGGACGGCTCGTTCGTCGACGCCGAGGCATTCCAGATCCACCTGGGTGGTCAGCTCGGCGCCGAGGCCGCGTTCGGACGAAAGTTCCGGGGCCTGAAGGTCACCGCGGCGCAGGCGCCCGACTACGCCGAACGAATTCTCACCGGTTATCTCGACCGGCGGACCGCGGGCGAGTCCTTCGCCAGATACGTCACCCGGGCCGAGGAGGACTGGTTGCTGTGACCGGTCCGGCCCGTCCGGGCAGGTGTGCGGAATGACCGAGCGCGCGGCGCCGTTTCACTGTCCGTACTGCGCCGATGAAGATCTTCGGCCGTTCGGCGAGACCCATGGGCAGTGGCGTTGCGGTGCCTGCCAGCGGGTTTTCGCCCTGAAGTACCTGGGGATCGCCTCGGACTGGACGACCGAGGCCACCCCGGCAGCTCAGCCGCAAGGAGAGTGACATGAGCGTTGACCTGGCAAGCCTGCAGGTGCTGGCCGAGCGAGCCGGCGACGAACTCGACTCCGCATCGGCGACCGACATCCTGAACTGGGCCGTCGAGCAGTTCGGTTCGGACTGGTGCGTGGCTTCGTCGATGGCAGATGCGGTGTTGCCACACCTGGCCTCCCGGGTGCTGCCAGGTGTCGAGGTGGTCTTTCTCGACACCGGTTACCACTTCGCCGAGACCATCGGAATGCGCGACGCGGTCGGCGCCGTGCTGCCGGTGTCGGTCCGGACGGTGTTACCGCTGCGCAGCGTCGGCGAGCAGGACGCCGAGTTCGGCGCCCGGCTGCACGACCGCGATCCCGGTGCCTGCTGCGCGATGCGCAAGGTCGAGCCGCTGGCGCGGGCGCTGGCGCCCTACCGTGCGTGGGCTTCGGGCTTGCGCCGGGCCGATTCGGCCGGCCGGGCCGGCACTCGGGTGATCGAGTGGGACGCCAAGCACTCGATGGTGAAGCTGAACCCGACCGCGGCCTGGACCGACGACGAGGTCGATGCCTACATCGCCGAGAACGGCATTCTGGTCAACCCGCTGCTGGCCGACGGCTACGGCTCGATCGGCTGCGGGCCCTGCACCCGCCGACTGCTTCCCGGCGAGGACGTCCGGGCCGGCCGGTGGGCCGGCACCACCAAGACCGAGTGCGGGCTTCACACCTGAGTCGCCCTGACGTCGGCTGAGCCGGTCGCGGTCGCCTAATCTGCTGAACATGGGAGAGCTGACCGGAGCCGGCGGCACCGGGCCGACGGTGACGATCGTCGATGTGCCGCGCTCGGAGCTGCCGGCCCGGCTGCCCGAGGCCATGACGATCTACGTGCAGGCGATGGGCTATCCGGCCGCCAGCGGAACCCAGCGCGGCAGCCACGTGCTCAGGCACGCCGGTTACGACTCGTTCCGGTGCCGGGCCGCGCTGCACGGCGACGTCCGGATGCTGGCGTTCGGCTACGGCTATACCAGCCTGCCGGGCCAGTGGTGGCACGATCTGGTGCTGCGGGCCACCGGGGGCGATCCGCAGCACTGGCTTGCCAGCGCGTTCGAGCTGTCCGAGCTGCACGTGTCGCCGGCAGCGCAGGGCGCCGGCCTGGGTGAGCGGGTGCTGCGCTCGCTCGCCGACGGGCTGCCGCACCGGACGATGGTGCTGTCGACTCCCGAGGGCGAGAACCGGGCCTGGCGGCTGTACCGCAGGATGGGCTTCGTCGACCTGGCCCGCAACCACCTGTTTCCGGGCGACCACCGGCCCTTCGGGGTGCTCGGCGCCCGCCTGCCGTTCGATCCTGCATCGAGATCGACATCGACATCGGCATCGACATCGGCATCCGGTGACGAGGCCGCGTCGCGATGAGCGACGGCCCCTACCCGTCGCTGTCCGTGGCCGAGGCCGAACTC
>JAABUK010012227.1_pt1 | contig 10971 bp, 18 predicted proteins | sample 5559141 | NCBI WGS metagenome assembly JAABUK01 (sample SAMN10711869, study PRJNA513367) | rock metagenome | isolation source: Antarctica rocks | place: Antarctica: Victoria Land, Pudding Butte nord | collected 2016-01-03
AATCCTTCTCACTGCCGCCCGCTGTGGCAGTCTGTGCTGTACGCCTGCACTGCACTACCAAGCGTTACAAAACATGAACGTGCTGGACAGCTGATATTGGGCACTCTAGCACGTCGCACCTTTTCTGTGGGTCTGTAGCTATCAGAGCTGCTGACAATGCTGCTATCGCAGCTCCACCACCGAGCGCAATTGGAAGTGTTGCGCTCGCCTCTGCGAGGCTGCCGACAGCTTCAGATGCACGTGCAGGCCCCAAACAGGCAGACTGATGTGCAGCTATGAGGCTAGCAGCAACTTTGAGCTGATTTACGGCGGTGGTGCGGTTGTCTTGTGACTGGTTTTTCGGTTGACTAACAGTGCAGTGTGCACGTCGTCTTTGGTGGGTCTGCTTGCCCTTAGCGCGATGCGCAACAGGCAGATTGCCATGTAGGCGGCAACTGGGAACCATCTCGACTGCACCGCTCAACATGCTGCAATTTGATCAATTGCTAGTGAAACGTTGCACAGTGGATCGGTTCTTATCCCGGTGCATAGGGTTTAGAGCGCACGTACTCTCAGACAGACGGTATGACGTAAAACTCCGACGGCAATTGGCACGGAAGCCGATTGAGTCATCATATCGTCGTACCGTATGTTTCTACCTATTGTAATCTCTCTCTCTCTCCAGCTTGAGATCTAGAAACAGCTTGAGACATGCGCACTACGAGTCTGAAGCTGAGACTGGTGGCGTCAGGGAGGCGGGCAAGGAGCACTTGCTGGCGCACCCACCCAGTCACCTCTTCGAGGCAGTAATGCAAGCAACGGAATTGATACGGTTGCGACCTGCACTGTATAAACGTGAATCGAGAGCCTCTGCGCATGCCAGGCATGTCTCCTGACGTGGAGTTCACACTCTGGGAATGGGAGCAAGCGGGTCTCTTGAGTAGTAAAGAGCTGCTTCCAACCTTGCCTCCATACGTTCAGCCAGCCTTGATACACCGGGACGGCAGCTCAAAATGTAGCAATGGGAATCGGCCATTCGACAATAGCGTCCAGCCATTTGGCTCGAGCTTATACAGGCAAGACTGGAACGTCACGCAGGCCATACAGTCACCACCGAACACAGCAGATCAAACCAACACGCTCAACGGGGAGCAGCAACCAGATCTTGTAGGAAGCTACAGCAAAGCAGAGTATGGCCGTAGACAGGCCAGCAATCGAGAGCATCAGAGGCGTTTTCGCCTCCGTCAGAAGGTATGTCTGGCAAGGAAGAACTTGTTGACCTGTTGACTTGCAGAAGCCAGGCATAACTTGCACTCTCTGTTGTCAGGAACGAACACAAGCTGTGGAACAGCAGCTTGCCACAAGTCAAGCAGAGCTGCAGGAGCTCAAGGAACGACAGCTTCAATTAGAGCTGTTGCTCAAGAAAACGCAGAATACTCAAGGTGAAAATTTGCAGGATAAGGTAAGCTGCTCAGCAAACTTTTAGGCACATGAGTTGCTTTACACATGTCAAATCATGCTGAAGTCTTGCGCCCGCCAATGGTGCTGGCATGCAATGAACCAATGGCATGGCATGTGTATTGTCTGTCATGTGCATCTGTTTTGACAGGATGGTGTGACAAACAGTCTGGCCAAAGGCAAGAAAAACCTGGATGGGACGCCACTCCTGAGCTTGAGTCTAGTCAATCGGCAGGCTGTGATGACCACTGAGGAAGTCATTCAGATGTCGATACAAGACTTCTCTGCTTTGTGGGCTGTAAGTTGCCCCTTTTACAACCAGAAATTTTGTTTCTGGTGTGGCCTGCAGTGTCCCATGGGTGACATCATGTTGTCACACATTGCACTTACATCTATTGCATGAGATGGTCTCGTGCACAACGCGTGTGTCAGCCAGGTCGTTTGCATTCATTCCAACATACCTCTGCATTCCTGATCAGTGCACAGCCACTGCCATAAGACACATTTTTCATAGCTGCATGCATTACATACAAGTGACACGGCATGCTCACATTCTTACTCCCGCCTGACATGCTGCATGTTGAATGGATTGTCTGCTCTGCAGGACTACATCCGTGAAATTGGATACTGTTTGATTGAGCTGCCTGGGCAGGACGGTAATGTTGCGCAGAATAGACTGCATCAGCTTACTTTTGAGGCCGTTAGGTTAATAGGCAGGCGTTTGAGGCTGATTCCTGATGACGGGCGTAGGGCTCTCACTATGGGCGCGAAAAACAAGCTAAAGCCAGAGTTCTATATACACCTGCTGGTGAGTCTGCTGCGTGGTTCTGTAGTGTGCTGACAGTTGTGACATGGAGGCTGTTTGACGATGTACCTTGCCTTGGTGTGCAGCTACAAGCGATACTCTACAAGTGACAGCCTGTTGGAGACCATGTATGACGCTATGATGCGTGTGCTCACAGCACTTGTTTCCCATCTGTTCAGGTGCAAATTTGAGTGTGCTTCCTTCAGCCATTCAGCGTGATATAAGCTGTTTCAGACACGGCTGCATTGGGACAGAGTGAATGTCAGACTGTATTGCCTGGTCACTAACAAGCTGACGTGTGCAGATGATGCTTGGCCTGTCTGAACATCAGATGAAGGATATGATGTTGCTGCGGCAGCTGTATCTTACTCAAAGACACCTGCTGAGAATGAAGCGCTCTAAGCTCATGGCTGGTGGTCATGGCAGGACAGCCCAACCTACATATGATGCGCCCAGATTGTCAGATCTGGCAATTTTGTTGAAAGAGAATGCCTATGATGACCACCACTTGCTGTATAACATGACCCGGGCAATCTACTGTGGGGTAAGAGATGCCGGTTGCTGGGTTGAGTGCCAGTATTCATAGTCATATGCTCTCAGCAGCACAATTCTACTTGTGAGGCTTGGACTGGGTTTGGCTTACTGTTTGCTTGCAGTTTTTAAGCTGCATCCTTGCTTTTGGTCAAGTTTGGTCCCCCCCTGTCCCGTCTACCTCTGCACCATGAGCAGACACACAGAACAGCAATGATATTTGTCAGCATGCGTCTAATGTACTGTGCGCGCAGGTGTTGAGCATGAAGCAATCTGGGGAGGTGGTGGTGCACTCGTATCCTAGTTTGCCGGTGTTGGAAGACATGCTGAACACCTTTGCAGCTGAGAGGGGCATCTTATCTGCTGAAGACATTATAGCCAAAGCTCAGGAACGTCCTATGGAAGCTGATTTGACTGCGTTCTGGCAATATGCAAAGCTGGTCAACCCTGATGTTGCCCCAAAATATGACTATGTACCCTTCTGTGACCATGTGCATGCTGCCCTGGCTGTGAATTTCCAAGCATCCAGTCGTTGAAGGCACTTGACAGCAGCATGATGCCAGATTCAGCTGTCTAGCAAGCTTCTTTGCCCACAGCAGCGAAGAGTTCTGAAGCTTGGCATACAGTTTGTGGGGCCTGCTGAAAGTTTAGGAAATTCTGTGGCTGCAGACTGTCATATGCATGAAACAGCCCAGTCAATTTCAATTTCATTCAGCGTCGTGCTATTCTGACTTGTTCAGTTGTTTGGTTTTGTCTCCACACAAACTTATCTTCAGAAACTGGTGGTCCTTGTGGCAGCTCAGCTTCTGATTGCAATTGAGATCATGGCTCAAATCTTTGTTGCAGGTGGATCTTGAATGAACTGATTTAAACCGGTAAACTTTATGAATTTGTTGAAGTAAGTTCAGGATCTGTGGCCCAATTGACAAGGACTGTGCACCGCAGTTTCTATGGTGCCCGTGTTTGGTGTATGCGTATGCTTCATCGTTGTCAGTCTCTAGATATTTATTTAACTTTTGGCTTGCCAACTGGCGTACTTTTCGTTTGAAACCTCAACCAATTCAATGCGTGTGCCTGTGACAACGTTATACTGACATGCACGCAGTCGTCTAGCAGGCGAACCCCAAGGCGAACAGCTAGCTGGCATAGTGGCAGCCAAGGGTAGCTTTGGGGAGCTAGACTCGAAGCTACCTGAGTCATCGCATTGCAACATCCGAACTTCATCTTCGCTGTCAACCTGGCTGACAAATAGACTTGAGGCTAGCCATGATGACACCGTTGACATGAAGTCGTACCGTGCAACTCTCAGACACACGCGATCGGGCATCGTATATTCACCGAGTGGGACGGTCGTGACCCAGTGATGCTTGTGGCAGATCTTGCCCAGTTGCAAAATGCAAAGCTGCAGTTCGAACCTGACAAAATTCCAGATGCAGGGCCAGTCACCTGACATCGAGTTCTCACTTTCAGAACTGGAACAAGCTGGCCTTCTGGACATTGCACAGCTACACTCGAGTGAGGTCTCAAGTATTCCGCGACCCTTGGCACAAGGGGACAGGCGCTCACACAACAATGAAGTTAGCCAGTTGCAGCTTGTCGTGAGCCAAACAGAGCTGCAATGCCAAGCCGCGAGCAGCAAAGCCCTCAGCTCACCACAGGTGCAGCCACAACAGGACACAAACGTGAAGTCTCACGCGCTCGAAATAGAGCACACGTCGGAAGTGCTTGGCGCACGTAGTTCCAGAGCCGAAAATGAGCGTAAGCAGGCAAACAATCGAGAGCACCAAAGGCGTTTTCGACTTCGGCAGAAGGTATACATCTGCTCGCAATAGGCAGCTGCTTGACCTATCAAGTCAAAAATTGACTGCATGTGCACAGAATTGCTCATGCCCCCAGCGCTTCATTTTCAACATGTGAGTCTGCATCTGGTGCAGGCAAAAACACAAGCCGTTGAACAGCAGCTTGCCAATACGACGTCTGAGCTACAAAATTTGAAGGCTCGGCAGCTTCAATTAGAGCTTTTGCTGCAGAATGCAGACATTGGGAATGACCACAGTACACTGTCTGCTCAAAATCAGGTGATTTGAGCTGTCCTATGCCTGTCTGACAATGGCTTTCTCTCAAGGTTTCAAGCATATATTTCCAGCTGCGCCAGCTGGATTGCACATGCACCTGCTGCAGCTGTCTCGGCAAAAGTGTCACAAACAGAAGTCTCTGCTCCACTCAAGGACAAGTCTTGCTCCCAAAGCTTACATCGGCATGATACGCTGCGATGGTGACCATGCATGCAGGATGCAACAGTCATCATTTCTGGCAGTGTTTCAAATTTTGTTCTGACACTATGCATTGTTTTGGTAGAGTGCTGCAGCCAATGGCGCAGCTAGGCAGAAGCAAAACCTGGATGGCACCCCACTGTTGAGTGTGAGCCTTACCAACAAACGGGCCATGATGACCACTGAGGAAGTCATACAGCTGTCAATTCCAGACTTGTCTGCTTTGTGGGCTGTAAGTCTTTCCATGCCTTGATATGCTACATTACTATGCGTGCAGCAGACAGCGTCAATGACTGCCAGTTGCAGCAGAGCAACAGCTGATCCACTATCACACACACATGGTTGCATGTGCCAGACAGTCTCTGCAATGCTACACATACGAAGTGCACCTCATGATTCACGCTGAAAGACAATGTGCAGCTGCTGTTCTGTGCCTCTTGCACAGGGTTTACACAGCAAATCTCTGTGTTGTTCTATTGCATAATCCTCACAAGCCCATTCAGCCTTGATGACTCATAGGCAATAACTATGAAGACCCATCATGCCTGGTCTCCTTGCTGAAGAACAGTTGTCTCTGCAGGACTACATTCACGAGATTGGCTCTTGTCTACTTCAGCCGCCAGGGCAGGAAGGCAACAGTGTACAGAACAGGCTGCATCAATTGACATTTGAGGCCATCAGGCTGGTGGGCAGGCGGCTGAGGCTGAATCTCACTGGGCATAGAGCTCTCATCAGCACTGGTGGTGGAAGTCCATCTCAAGTACCTCGAGCCAAGCTGAAACCCGAATTCTATGTACACCTCCTGGTATGATCTGCTCAGGTGCTCATGGTTTGTGATGCCCTGCCAAGAGGATTTGTTGCACGAATCCCTGAAAGTCTGTGGGATGTATAACAAACAGGACAGGCTGCAGTGCCCAGGTCAAACACAAGTTGTAGGTGAATGCGTCATGGGAGCTTGGGGCGCAACATGCTGCTGAAAAGTCATCTGTTTGCCCCAGAGGTCCACCCAGCCTTTGGTATAAGCTGCTATGTGTCAGGATGTGACACAGCAGCTCACGGGTTCAAGCCTCAGTGGTAACATGCTGATTCTTCAGGCTTCCGTGTCGGGTAGTGGGCAGAGGTTTTCTGCCTAGCAAATGCGTCTATGGCACTCGCCCTGTCAGCGCACACCCCTTGGGTGCAATTTAGTGTCTCACGTTAGTGCATGTTGGCTCACAGGACTAGGGATTAGGCACACCTAGTAGGTACCTGGCAACAATTAGCTGGAACGCCTGTAAATTATTATTATGATCATCTATTCCAGGCAAAACTCCTTGCCCAAGATGCCTTCCTGCTGCGTTACAAGTTGGATATGTTCTCCTCTGCAGATGCTCATGTCAGCAAAGATGCATGCAGGGGTTGCTGGACCTTTCTGATGCCCAGTTAGAAGATCTGATGCTGCTGCGCCAGCTGTATGGCACCCGGCGGCACCTGCTGAATGTGAAACGACTGGAGCTCATGGCCGGTGCTCAGGAGAAGATGGCCCACCCTGTAGATAGTGTCACCAGGATGTCAGAGCTGGCCACCCACCTACAGAAAAATGCTTCTGAGGATCACAATCTCCTGTACAATATGTCGCGTGCCTTCTACTGTGGGGTGAGTGCAATAGCACGTCACACTCAAGCTCCAAAGCTTAGTTGGACACTGTGCTTGAGTGGCATGCCTGGAGCCTCCCATCTCTTTCAGGAACTGTTTGCTGGCACTCTGCCAAAAGCTGATACAGCTTTTACTGCCTGGCAACTGATCTTTGCCTGGCCTTGCACAACTGGCTGACGAGCGCACCCAGACTACTAGCTGTGTTTGCATCTAAGCATCTGCTCTTTCTCTTGCGACGAACATTTCATGACTGCTTTGATCGTTTGATCACTTTCCCCTGGCAATGTCATGCATGGGCACCTGCAACAGAACTGTCAAGGCTTCAGTGCATGTTTCTCACGCCATGCAATCTACCAATGCAGGTGCTGAGCATGAAGCAAGCTGGCGAGGTAATGGTACACTCCCATCCTAAGATGCCAGTCTTGGAAGACATGCTGAACACCTTTGCATCTGAGAGAGGCTACCCTGCTGATTGTGACCTTGTCGCCAATGCACACACAACTTCAATGCAAGCTGAGTGGGCTGCATTTTGGCAGTACACACAGCTGGTCAACCCTGATGTTGCACCCCAACATGACTATGTACCGTTCTGTGATCGCTCTCATGGCAATCTTTTTGGGAAGTTCCAAAGCATTCAGTCCTTCAAAGCATCAAGCCGGCCATCTGTGAGATCAACCACAGCTTTCCAGCAGCATGCCTTGCCTTGAGCTCAGCAGTACAGTGGCTGTACCCTGCCTGTGCATTAAACTTTTGACAAGGCTGCAGGCATTGGCAAACTTTTCTTAGTGCGATGTGGGCAGATTTTTGGTCTTGCTCCTTTTCAGTTGACATTCTTGTTCTGTTCAATTTTCTGAAGATATCCTGCTCATGCCATACGTCCTACAACAAAACTTGGATTTCTGTGGCACAGGCTTTGTTTGAGACACACCATGAGTATACTAGGTTGTTAATTGCATTAATTTCCATCTGCCTGTGTCTTGTTCAAATGTGTGGTAGCTGTATTCTTTCTTCTGATTATGCTTAAGTATAACTTCTAGATATCACCTTTGTGCACGTCAGACCTTTTTTTTGTACAAACCGATCGTAACTTTACTTTTCAGCTTGCCTATGCTGCTTGGACACATGTGCAAAGTCAAGATGCTTAGCAAGCCTCCTTGCTGTTTGGGCAGTGCAGGCATTGCAACAAATGCATTGGATTGTATCTGTTCTGTCAGACCCACCCCTGTTATCATGGATGCTTGGAAGGGGACTTATACACAACGTACAGCTTGATACAGCTATTCAACTTGGATGGATGCTGCATCTTTCCATGTCAAAATGCAGGCATTCGATCTTGCATCCCGGGACATGTTTCTGGATCCCATGTTGATGGTTGCATGCTTTTCACACAGGTGATTGATTGAGTCTAGTTCGAAACCTGCAAGCTGCTGCTGCCATCTCGTTTAACGAGTGCCGCTTCATCCTCTGCGTTTGATGTTTACACATCTGGTGCCGCCACAACCTGTCAAAGTTTGTGAATGTCAGCCAAAGCTGGCTTGTTGCGACTTTAATCTCAGCAAAACTTGCTCGCGACTTCCGCTATAAGTGCTATACTTGAGGGGCTGCTCACAATCTGTGCACAAGCAACGTTCACAGCAAAGTTGCGAAGCTTGCGCGTGCGTAACGCTGGACCACCGGTCGTATTCGAACAATCGCATAAGCCATGCATAGTGCATCGGCAGGCCCGTATGCTCAGCCGATTCCAGATGATGTGTTTGCTCCTATCGAGGATGCAGCAGCAGCATCTGTGGTGAACTCAGGTGATGCTGACAGATGAGCTTGCCCTGCTGTTGCTGACTTTGAATGCTGCTGGCCTTTCTCTGACCTACTGTGTGTGTATAGGCAGCAGTACTGGCCTCAAGGCTGTCAGCGTCGTGTACAGTCGTGGGGATGCTGTCTGGTACAGACAACGTGATGGCACAGATGTGCCTGCAAAGGCAAGTTGCTCACTTGAATCATCATGCATCTCAGATGCTGCACATGCTGCAAGGTAAGATGCTGGACGGCTGTGCAGGTGGTTGCTGTCGATATGGCTGTGTACCCACCGTCCTATGGGGTCATGATAGGTGACAACATCAGAGAGACAGAGGCATCTCGCCTGAGGACCAGGGGATCTGTGACCACCCAACAACCATCAGGATTGTATCAGCCTTCCTTGCCAAACAAGCAGACACCAGGTAGTGCAGGTTGTCTTAACAGCTGCAAATTGTCTTATAACCGTCAGCTGCTGCTGTCAGCCAGCCAGATTCTTCAGATCCATCCTTGACTGTCCTTTTGGTCCTACACGCAACTCTGTGCAAAAGATGTTGCAGCATATACAGTGTGTGAAAGCAGCTACATACAACAGTTCATACAGCATTGAATGCAGCAACACCTACAGTTCAATGTATGCACACCATTGTGCATCCTAGTTGTGCTAAAATCCTAGTGCACGTTGCCTGTAGCAGGAGATGTTGCAGATCATTGTTCTTGCCCGCAGAGTTGGACCTTCAGGGCGCAAGCTCCGGGGCTAGCTTTGGAGACTTCACAGATGCAGCTGATACATTTGCCCTCCCTAATGGTCACCAGCCTACACCTCCCAGTGGGCAGACTTCAGCTATGTCTGAACCACAAGTGTCAGGACGCCAGCCATTCTCCCAAGGTTCTTCGACAATGCCCTGGTCAAATGCACCTTTCAGTGATGGCGCGCCATTTAAACAAGACCCTGCAATGCTCTCCTTGCCACAGGCAAGCAATGCTAGCAGCACCATGACAAGCTCATGGCCGCAGCAGCACCAGGAAATGTCAAATGGCAGCCGGCCTGCTGTCAATAGCTTTACTCCCACACGTACTGAACTGAAAGATAGCTTTGATGACATCAGCGATGGTGATGATGGCTTTGGTGACTTTGCTGCAGCTGACCATGTCTCCACCAATGGGGGCAGTCAGGTACAGACATCTCAGCAGCACACTGTTGCTGCAGCTGACAGGTCAGCTCTTCTTCTCTCAGCATCTGTGTAGTTACTTATGTCATACCACAACAAGGCGCTGTCCTGTCCAAATAAGATTGCAAACTTGCTTATGTGCGTCTGTCATATCTGTTGCTCATGTCAAGTGGCCGTACCCTGGCTCTGTTCCCTGGCAGAAAGTACACAATCAAGCCTGACAACACTGAACTGCACTTGAGTGATTGCGCTTAATGTGATCATGCCTTGTGATGTTCCTGACTGGTACAACAGCTGGTCCTTGACACCCTCAGCGTGTGTCATACAGGTCAGCACCTTTGTCTCTGTCCCTGTTTGGAGAAGACAGCACAACTTCTTTCTCAGAAGAGCTGCCAGCCTCCCTGCAAGTGGGCCCAGTCTGGAACCCTGCTTGGCTCACTCCCCCCTCACCTTCTTCCTCACAGCATGCACAGCAACCCCCGTTCAGCCATCCCAGTACAATCCCGTATGCATCTTCAGCTGGAGAAGTGCCTTCGCCTCATGCTCAGCATGTTGATGAAGATCAATCTGAGTTTGGAAGCTTCACTGGCAATGCCAGTCTGGCCCCTCCTTGGCTGCCTTCTATGCCACCGGTGGAGTCAGCACAAGATTACCTCTCAGAGGCAGACATGCAGGCTCCCAGCCCACTGCATGCAGCCATCAGCACCAATCAGACTGGCTTCAGCAACCAGCGTGAAGAGGGATTTGCTGGTAGTGGATCTGCACTGAGGCCTGCCACGGCTGCAGCCAGAGCCTCATTGCTTCAGAGCATGGACAGATCAGTGCCCATCTCATTGGGGTTGTTTGGAGAACAGAGTTACGAGGATCCTGTGCTTGAGTTGGCAGATCAGTCTGTTGCCCATGCCCAAGATGCAACATCTCATCAAGAGGCTGCACCCAACAGTCCTGGACATGCTTCTTGGGGAGCAGACCAGGTTGCTTTTGCTACCCCAACATCTGCTTCAGGGCTGCCAGAAACGGTCATGACTGACTTAAAGCCTTCATGGCAGCAAGTAGATGCTGCTTCAGCACCAGGCTATACCTCCTCATCCTGGTTGCCTGATCAAGCCACTGCCAGTGTTCCTGAGCCATTTTGGCAAGGGGCTGCATCCAGTCACCCCGCCACTTCTTTGGTGCCTGATCAGATGCTCCCTTCAGACGACCCTGACAGCATGTGGCACACTGCAGATCAACAGGCCTTCTCTTCTTCTACGACATTGCCTGATCAGGACCAGCACATGTTTGCAGCCACATGGCCCCAACCTGGCACTGACACCTCCTCCATACA
>JAABUK010012228.1_pt1 | contig 10971 bp, 17 predicted proteins | sample 5559141 | NCBI WGS metagenome assembly JAABUK01 (sample SAMN10711869, study PRJNA513367) | rock metagenome | isolation source: Antarctica rocks | place: Antarctica: Victoria Land, Pudding Butte nord | collected 2016-01-03
GTGGAGTACTTCTCGTCTTCACATCCGTTTGCTTGCCGGCTGCTGAGCTCAAATCGTGTGTGAAGCAGAAGTCATCCCCGCTTGCTTGTCTCGCCCCGTTGACATGGCTGGAGTGATGATTGTGTGCAAGACTAGCCTGAGGCAGTCAGAGCCTCAGGCATCAAATGCTGACTAGCTAGCAAGCCTTTGTTACCTTGGCAGTGGCAGCCACGTCTGCACCATGCAAGAGCAAGATGGTGATTGAGGTTGGATTGCCAAGTGCCAAAGCCCCAAGAATTGCAGTCTCACCCTGCAATACAGAGTAACATTCAACTTACGTAGGCGTACAATACAGGAAGCCTCTTTGTGCAGCTAGTTGGTCACTAGATCCCCTCCGTCTCCAAAAAAGAGCTGAAGGAATTGTTGGCATGTCACTTAATGCTCACCTTTTTGTCACGGGCTTCAGCGTCAGCACCATAAGCCAGTAGCATCTGAACAGCTGTTAGTTGGCCAAGTGCAGCTGCAATACGTAGTGGTGAAACACCCTGTGGACAGCCATGCCCCGTTAGTGTGTTATGCGCTTGGGCAATGAAGGCTGCAAATGTGTGCTGCAGAGCACTGTTGAAGGTACGGGAGCGCACAATATATATATCGCGTGTTCCCATATATATGTGTGTACATATACATATATACATATAAACATGTTGGTACATATATGTATGTATGTCTGTAGACTGTGCATTTGTCATACAAAAGAGGACCCAAACACTGACACATCATATGTCACTTGTCATGTGAAAAAGGGTCACAACACAGACGTAACATACAAAATTGGATTTGACAAAGCGGCTAACAAGCATCTGAACATCTTCCAAACTGTTAGAACTTCCAAATTGATCAGACCTTTGCATTCATTGCGTTCACGTCTGCCCCGTGAACCAGCAATTGTTCAATGATGGTGCAGAGGCTTGTTGCACCATACTCCTGGCGTGCATCCCAACCAAGTGATGCCGACACGTATGAACTGTCAAGTACCACCTTGTGAAGAGCGGTGTTGCCCTGCTTGCAACACGTTGCTCATATGTCAGCTTATTGACAGCTTTCTCCTTGTCCTATGCTTGCTCGAATAACAATGTTCAAATTTCTGGATATATGGCAAGTGTTTAAGGCATGGGCAGACTAATTGTGTGCTCAGAGTGCAAGTCTGCTGTGGCTGAGGCTTGGCAGAGTCATAGGCACTGCCACAATGTCTTGCATACTTCAGAACTGCACTGTTCCAGGCGCAAAGAGCAGGCAGTTGCTTGTCCTGAGTAGGCAGAGCTCAAGACAAGGGCACTCACCCAAATGTCCTTGGCAAGTGCATCAGCTCCATGACCCAGCAGAGCATTAACCACATCGCTGCAACTGCCACTTGAGGCAATGATGAGTGGCGTTTGCCCCTGAAATCATGCACAAAATCACAGGCAGTGCATGTTTTTTAATGCACAAGCACAACAGTCAAACGAAGCTGCCAAGACCGGACAATGCTGCAGTCAGTTCAATGTGAAATCAATAGCCTCATTGTAGCAACAACACACTGAATAAGGGGACAATAGAATCAACATGGTGACAATGGCCTCAAAGCAGTGACGCCTATACGTTCGTGATATCACTTGCTACAGGCTGCCTTGTTGACTCGTAAGGCCACTGCTGAGCAGGAGACCATACTGTGTTGTCCCTTGCATTGATGTCGGCCTTGTGAGACACCAACATGTTCACAACGGTTGGATAAGCAGCTGCGTTCTGGGGAAACACAGCATTCCAGCGACCCATGACTGCCTTCAAAAAGGGCAGTCTAGGTTGGAGCTCGATGCTTCTCACGGCCCCTTGGCAAGCCATGTGCAAGGCTGATTCGCCTTCTGTTGACTCATCCATGACATCAGCTCCACGTGACAGCAGGAGGGCCACCATGTCAGCATGAGCAATGAGAGCAGCAAGGTGCAGAGGTGACCAGCCCTGCAATATCATGTATCCAGAATTTTGAGACCAGAATGTACATGTGTGGTATGGAATAAGCATATGACTTGATGGGTAAAGTTTTGAAGAGTTGCTGCCTGAGACAACTTCACAAGGAACATGGGAGCACCTGTGGCAGGCACATTACACGTGTCAAAGATTTGCTTGAGCAGATTAGTTTGACTCTAAACACAGCTTCGTGCATAATGGTTATTGTTGGTTTGCTAACCTCCAAAACAGGACCTGTTGCAGGGAATTTTGCAGGACAGTACGAAGCGTGGTCAAAAGAATGGGTGAGTGAGTGAGTGAGTGAGTGAGTGAGTGAGTGAGTGAGTGAGTGAGTGAGTGAGTGAGTGAGTGAGTGAGTGAGTGAGTGAGTGAGCGAGCGAGTCTTGCCTGCCTGCTCTTGGCATGGACCGTTGCTCCATTTGAGAGCAGCAGTACCACCAAGTCTGCACGACCTAACAAGACTGCCCAGTGGATGGGTGTCAGTCCCTGCATTGAGTTTGAGTCAAAGTATAGTCATCCAAACCAATAACAGGGCTGAAAACAGTCTGCCAAAATGCATAATGCCAGCTGCAGTGGCATGATTTGTGACTACAAGCCCTGCTGCGCAGAGCTCAATGTCTCTTTGATGTACAAAGTCAGGAACACTGAATAACATGGGGAGCTTAGATGAATGTGCAAAGGCATGTGTCTGCATGCACAGTAGGGGCAGCACTTGCCGTAGCGTCCTCTGAAGTTGCGCTGGCACCACGCGACAACAACTTCACAGCTGACTGCAAAGAGTGCTTCGCCAGCAGTACTGCATAAGCCAATGGAGTAAAGCCCTACAACAGCATCTTTACAGCGTTTACACTGCACATCAAGCATGCATACAGATTGTAATGTCTGAAAGGGGTGGATACGCAGCTGAGCACCTGAATCAGGACACACGCAACAGGCAGGCTGATGCATAGACAGACATTCAATGCAGACAAATGTCATATTCACATACGGCAGGCTCACGAGGGGTTAAAATCTCCAGGCAGACGTGCCATGCCATTATGAAGATGCCATACTATCAGCATTGTCAGTTACAGCATGGATTTACCACGTCATCTCCTGCATTTACATTTGCTTCATGAGCCAGCAGTGCTTCGGCCATGCGCTCATCATTACCTTGATGCTCTATAGTATGGTGTAACGGCGTTGCACCCTGCAGCATGCATTGAAACATTTTCAAAAGGTGTCAAAAACGTTTGCGCACCTACACAGTGCTTGCTGCTGACCAAGCAAGCATGATCTTAAAGTAAAGTTGCGCTACGTGGAATGTGTGAGTGCAAGGCAGAAGCTGATGTCAGCTGGAAATCAGTTTGCCAAGGTAACAAAGCACCTTAGCATACAACAGAAATCAGCAGCAAGCACATATTCTGAGGATGACAGCAGTCTATCTGCCTGCTATGGAGTTGCAACTTGAGAGCGTGGTAAGAGCTTAGAAAAGAAAAGAAAAGACTGGTCCTACGCCTTTCGGCATCAATTTAATGAGAAGCCAAGTATTATACCGGGCTGCCCAGGTGGCAAGAGCTTACTCTATTGTTTCTGCAATTGGGAGAAACTTGGAGCAGGAGCAGTTTTTCAACACACTCGGTGTGTCCAGTTCCAATAGCGCAGTGCAGCGGGCTGTGACCCTGCAATGACAACCTTTCATCAGCATACAATGGCAAAGGCGCATTGCTACAGAGGCTGCCAGAGCATGCATGTGCTGCAAGGTGGCAGTATGTTTTGTTCGAGCACAACACTCATTGCGCACAAGCTCACCTCGGCATCCTGCGCATTTGCATCTGCATGCTGCGTCAGAAGCATAGCCATCACTCCTATGTGGCCGGTAGCTGCAGCCCAATGCAGGGGAGTTGCGCCCTGCACATGACACAGCCTTGCTCAATGATTGTACTATGAGTATGCAACTGGTCCCTTGCATGACGTGCCAGCATGTGCGTGCTGTTAGGCTGTAAGATGGCTCATGATCATGACTTTTGTTGTGCAGCCCATTTTTGACTCACGGTGTGATCCCTGCTGGTAATGTCAGCTCCATGTTTCAAAAGCTCACTGGCAGTAGCCTCAGTTGCCGCTGTATGCAATGCTGTCACACCCTGCAGTATACCCAGGTACTGTTGCCTTTGCATTTCTGCTGCAACAAGGGACACAAACGCACCGTTGGCGATGGGCAATGTGCATCTTTGAAACACAAACACATGCTGATGCAGAGCACCAATTGCTGGAATAATCACACCCCCAAGCATCTCAAAGACACATCAGCACCATGCGCCAGCAATGCCTGGACGATCTGCAGATGACCAAAGTGGGCAGCAAGAAACAGAGGAGTGAATCCCTGCACAGCAAATGCAGACACACTTCCACAACGCTCTTTTGCTGGACAAAAGTTGCAGACCACAGCCATTCCAGTGCCAATCAGCAAGCTTTTTCTCCGTACTACGAAATACAGGAATCATACATTAGGGCTTCTGTAGTCGACTTCTACGCCTCTAGACGCCAGCAAATTGTTCAGCAACACCAGGTCACCATCGCAGGAAGAGAAGTGCAAAAACCTCATTGTACTTATGACCTCGTCCATGGCAAACCACAGCACGATCAAAGCTAAAAGCGATTATATGTCACTCTTGACTTGCAAGTTCCAGCAGTAGTCTTCAGACCGGCCATTGCTGCGGCAGCATTGCTGCCCAGACCGCTGCGCCAAAATCGCTCACAGCATGGTAATGTTACACCACCTTTGAGCTCTTGCATGCGCATCGATCCCTGAGTGAGATCCCAAGAGTGAGTCCTCTGTCCGCCATTGCAGCTGATCGCCACAATTCTCACAGCGACGTTTCGCTGGTCAATCGACGGTTCATGACCGAATGATGCGCACTTTTCAGACGACCTCAGGAAGGCGCTGATCCTGATAGGTGATCAAACGTATGCTAGACAGATAGTCCAAAAGGGTCTGCACCTAGCCCCACCGTCAGGTGTACACGTAGCTCGGCTGTATCTGCTTTGCATGGGTGCCTCTCGCACTTGAGTCGCACATAGAAGACACTACTGACATCTTGCAGTCAGAAGCTTCAGTTTGCAAAACGTGAAGTTTCACATTGCGTTATGCAGCTTGAGCAGAAAGTTTTTGTCACCCCCCAGTCCTAGGGTAAACCCCTTCACCTTTGAATTTGATACCAGCACAAGGAAGATCTCTAGAGCTTTCACGACCTGCAAACATTGAGCTTGCTGGAAACTTAAGCCTTAAATCTGGCAAGTGCTGTAGGAATCTTCAAGCAAACTCTGGCTACTACATGCTTCTTGACAACAAACCTATCTAGGACCGCTGAGTCATGTCTGTGTGTCTAGCTGCCCCCTGAGACCAGGAGCTGCTAGGATGTAGTGTACACTATGGATTCGAGCTGGCTTTGCTGATCATCTGTAGTCCACCTGATCTACACATTAGTTTGCCTGCTAGTTCCAGCCTGCAATAATGTTGAATAGGTTGCTACGTATACGACTGCCTCGTGTCTGACTTGTCCTTGATTTGCAGAAGCACTCTTGCATGTTGTTACCAAACAAGTCCATAGGCGCAAGGCAGTGCCATGGGGATGGCTGGTGTAGGCATGAACATCTGCATTGCAGCCTGCTTGTCATGGCTGAGCCACTGTGGCGTGTCCGGTGTGACACCGCCAGCAGGCTGAGCCACACATGCCTTGCTGTAGAGTCTGACATGTTTCTGGTCACATGTTCAACTTGTACGTATATTGCGCACGATGCATTCATTGCAATGCTGCTACATGCCAGACTTTGAGTCTTGAAACAGAGTTAGTGATGGTTGGCGCTCACATGATAGAATGAAAGTGGATTTTACAAACACTCAACTGTCACTATGCATCACAAAGGGATGCCCCAGAAAGCTTTTCAGTTGTGTTCTCGCATGCACTGTGCACAGGCATCAGGAATGTTTAATGCAGCTCCAATGAGCCCATGCTTGACAGTCTGCTGGGTGAGCCTACTGACGCATCATTGGCTCTAGCTGCTGTGTGTACAACACTGCAGCTTGTAGTGCTATCAATATGGTGGGGTACAACATGGGCACTGCGTAACATGCCGCTGATGTTGGCACAGTTGCTGTGCTCAGCTAAACTGATCGCTGTGCAACCCTGCATAAGCACAAGCATCTGGTCTATGACTGGCTATGCATGCTGGCATGGCATGCTTGTGCTTCCACTGCCAAGGGAGTGCTGTCACATCATGTCATGCCAAAGCTGTATACAGATACTGTCAAAGCCTGTAATGTAATGTATACCTGATTGTCCTGTACAGCTGGGTCAGCACCATGAGCCAGCAGTAAACTCACGCTCTCAGCATTCTTGATGGCCCGCACAGTCACATCAAACATCTTTGATCCCTGCAGCACAAGACATCATCAACACGTCTGTTGCAAGACAAGTCATTGCCCTATGCCACATTCTTGCTTGTGTGCCATCTTATTTGGTTGTTTGCATTGCTACCTAGACAACTGTTTATAACTCTGTACTCACTCAGCTGTACGAACTTCCAACATGGACAGATACTCACCTCAGTATCTCGAGGCATGGTAAGGGGTTCATGATGGCGAAGCATTTCCACCCTCACTTCACTGCCACATGCCACTGCACGATGCAAAGCAGTTTGACCCTGTATGGGAACAATCAAATGTCAGTCGAGTGCCTAGTGTACACACATAGCAAACTACGTTTGCATCACAAGGAGATAGTATAGAGGAGAAAGATCGACATTCTTGCATAGGCTGCAAGATGACGCTGTCATGCAACAGTCAACAGTGACTCACGTTGCCATCCACAGCTTGCAGGTGTGCCCCATAGGACAGAAGAAGCCTGAGCATCTCTGGAGACTCTCTTGATGCAGCCAGATGCAGAGATGAATGCCCCTGCTAGTATCACAATTGCGATCACATGCGCAGCATATGAGCATGCATGTACATTGACGTGAATAGAACATGCTTTCAAATTAGCCTTGCAACCTTGAGACACCGGCAAAATGTCCAAGAATGTTTTGTAGGTATTTGCAGTACAGTCATACATTATTGGATGCAACTAGCAAGGCAGACTTTTACACAATGTCATGCCTGTTGTGCCTTGGAACCTTGGCCACCAATATGATCTAGGCACATCAATTGATGAGCAGCAGTGTGTGACAAGACCTGGCTTACCTTGTGATTGGTTGCATTCACCCTGGCACCATGTGACAGCAATATCTCAACCAAGTCAGGATGCCTATGCTTCACAGCGATGTGCAGAGGGGTCAGTCCCTGAAGCACCATCAACAGAAGTCATACCTAACCAGGTCATGCCTGTTGGGCTGTATCTGCACTGTACTGCTTATATCAAGATCTGATTGTTTTGTGTATTTACACTGCACACTATAGAGACAAGCTTCTCTACACCAGCATATCAGTCAGTGATACTCTTGCAGCATGAGTCAAGCACATATTGAGAGATTGGCAAGCACTCAGTAGACTCGGTCATGCTAGAGCAACTGAGTCATGAGTCAAAGTCACACCTGATCATCGACAGCTTCCAAGTCAGCTCCAGCAGACAACAGGTGGCTCAGAACTTCTGCGAAACGCTCCAACTCTTCGTGAACATTCCATTCCATGCAGCCCTGCATGGCATTGCCAAGCATCATTACACATCTTGCACCAAGAACTTGTCCAGAAGCAAATTGGGGTATTGCATTTTCTGCTGCGAAGCAGATTAAGATTCAGCACCAAAGAGGGTGAAGACCATGCGCATACAAAGATGATGATGTTGAGACGCAAGAGCTCTTACAGGACGAGCATGCAGTTTACGGGAGCTGGAGATTGCTCACAAGCTGAGGGTCTGCAGATTGGTCATGCTTGTTACCGCCTGAGCCACTTCTTCTCTTCCCTTCGGCCAGTTTGTGAAGAACAGTCTTGCCCTGCACCATAGGAACAGAATAATCAAGCCATGAGAAACCCGCCAAGGGCTGAAGCACAAGCACGTGAACTAGTCATGTGCTGCTTAGTGGCATATCGGACTGCAATCTTTGGCCATGCCGTCTCTGGAGTGATGACTGTGTGCAAGACCGAGCCTCAGACATCACATGCTGACTGTCTAGCAAGCAATTGTTACCTTGACAGTGGCTGCTACGTTGGCACCATGCGAGAGTAAGGTGGTGACTGAGGTTGGATGGCCAAGTACCGAAGCCCCAAAAATCACAGTCTCGCCCTGCAATGCAGAGTAGCATTCCTCATGTCTCAACATACAGAGGCGAACAATGTAGAAAGACTCGTTTATGGTCATCTGGTCATGAGGCAGACTCCTGCAAAAAGGAGCTGAATGCGTTGTTTGCCATGCCACTCGGTACTCACCCTTGTGTTGCAAGCGTTGACATCAGCACCAAAATCCAGTAGCATCTGAACAGCTGTTGGTTTGCCCCATGTAGCTGCAATATGAAGAGGTGAATTATCCTGTGGGCAGCCATGCCGTTAGTGTGTTGAGCATTAGGCAAATGAGTAATGCAAATGTATGTTGCAGAGCGCTGATGAAGGTATGGGAGCGCACAGATTTTGTAGATATAAGCAGCCTGTACCTTAGACATACATGTACAAGAAATTGGCCCAACACAGACATATCATATGTCACTTGTAGTGTGAAAACGGGTCACAGCATAGACACATTGTACAATGCCGGAGATGACACAGATGCTGACAAACATCTGAACTGCTTCCAAACTGATAGGCAAGTACGCACGACACAATGACACTGCACTTACACACAGGGTTGTAGCTCTGGCATCAGCTCCATGTTTCAGCAGAAGTTCGACTATGTAGCTGTTGGCAAGCTTGCCACAAGGTCTGGTAGCTGAGCCAAGCTGACCTGATGGCGCAACTTGCATTCCAGACGTGTCTGTGCATGCCTCAAACAGAGCTGTCCAGCCTGGCACCAAAGCAGTCTGTAATGCAAGCAATAAAATTGCTCCCCCCCCTTGTCTTGAAGAGTCCAATCAAGCTTGTTATTAAGATGATGTTGATCCCATGGATGGCATGGCGATAGTAAGCAGACATTCAGTGGGCAGATGTGTCATAGGCAAGGCGGAAACAACCGTGCAAATGCTGTTATGTTTATACAACCTACTGAACGATCAGTTGCAGTCACATCAGCTCCATGGTGTAGAAGGATTTCCACTGCTTTGGTGAGACCGTGCGAAACTGCCAAGTACAAGGGCATTCTCCCCTGCACCAACAGGCTGATGCATTATGCACCAATGCATTGATCCATATAGAGTTCAATATGTTGGCATGCACCAAATCGGCAAGCTTCTGCAGCCAAGCAACATGGACACAAGCCAGAATTTGTCACTTATCTTTGAACAAAGCTTATGATCATGCTGCGTTAGTCCGTATCTATTTGACAAGCCCAATGCAGACAGCCTGAAAGTGCCTGGACATACTGCCATGCCTGAAGCTCAAGTAGATGACAAGCTGGTGATGAGCAGACCTGTGCATTCACTGCGTTCACGTCTGCCCCATGCACCAGCAATTGTTCAACGATGCTGCAGAGGCCTGTTGCACAACCAAGTGATGCCGACACCGCCTCGTGAAGAGCAGTGTTGCTCTGCTATCAACACATTACACATATGTCAGCTTAGTGACCGCTTGTCTACTCCTTCTATGCTTGCTTGGATAACAACGCTTAATTTGGGTCTGTATGGCAAGCGTTTAAGGCTTGGGCAGACTGAATGTGTGCACAGAGTGCAAGTCTGCTGTGGCTGAGGCCTAGCAGAGTCATAGGCATTGCCACAATTTCTTGCATACTTCAGCATTGCAACACTGGATCCAGACGCAAAGAGCAGGCATTTGGTCGACCTGAGTAGGCAGAGCTCAAGACAAGGGCACTCACCCTGTTGTCCTTGGCAAGTGGGTCAGCTCCATGACCCAGCAGAGCATCAACCACATCGCTGCGACTGTCACTTGATGCAATGATAAGTGGCGTTCGCCCCTGAAATCATGCACGAAATCGCAGGCAGTGCATGCCATCCAATGCACAGGCACATCAGTTAAACGAAGCTGCCAAGGACTGACATCTCAATGCTGCAGTCAGTGTCATGTGAGGACAACAGCCTCATTCTCATGACAATAGCCTCAATTGCGTGACACATGTATTCTCAATGCAATGACAATGATGTCAGTTGCTACAGGCTGCATGTTTGACTCGTGAGGCCACCGCTGAACGAGCGCTGAGTAGCAAACCGTACTAAGCTGTCCCTTGCATTGATGTCAGCGCCATAAGACACCAGCATGTTCACAATGGCTGGATAAGCAGCTGTGTCCCAGGGAATCACAGCATTCCAGACGAGCCAGGGTTGTCTCTGAAACAACAAGTCTAAGTTGGAGCTTGTTCCTTCTCACGGCCCCTTGACAAGCCACGTGCAAGGCTGATTCGCCTGATACTGCCCGCTTGTCCATGACATCAGCTCCACAAGACAGCAGGAGGGCCACCATGTCAGCATGAGCAATGAGAGCAGCAAGGTGCAGAGGTGACCAGCCCTGCAATGTAGCAGAAATTTTGTGACCACAATGTGTGTTATGGCACAAGCATATGTCTTGATGGGTAAAGCCAACAATTTTGAAGAGTTGCTGCCTGAGACAACTTCACAAGAGACATGTTAGCACATGTGGCTGGTTTGACCGTAGTGTACACTGAGTACGTCAAAGATTGGTTTGAGGTAGATTAGTCTGACTCAAAACACAGCTTCATGCTTTATTGGTATGATGACTGCCAAAATAAGACCTGATGCAGGGAACTATGCAGGACAGTACAAAACATGGTTAAAAGAATGGATGAGCGAGTGAGTGGGTGGGTGGGTGGGTGAGTGAGTGAGTCAGTGAGTGAGTGAGTGAGTGGGTGAGTGAGTGAGTGAGTGAGTGAGTGAGTGAGTGAGTGCGTGAGTGAGAGG
>JAABUK010012229.1_pt1 | contig 10971 bp, 9 predicted proteins | sample 5559141 | NCBI WGS metagenome assembly JAABUK01 (sample SAMN10711869, study PRJNA513367) | rock metagenome | isolation source: Antarctica rocks | place: Antarctica: Victoria Land, Pudding Butte nord | collected 2016-01-03
AAATGTTTAAGAATTTACTAATAAGTAAATAATCTAGTATAAGAATATCTTATAAAAAGACTACGAAAAGTAGCTACTACTTTTAAATATTCGGGTGAAAATATAAGATTATTATGAAATCAAATAGTACTACATAAGATACCTAAAGCTAGAATAATCTTTATATGTAAATTAATTAATAAATTAATTAATACTAATAATTAGTTCTAGATCAAGAAACTCGATAGTCCTCTATATATAATATACTAGATCGCTTTCTATTAATATATCCGGCTATTAAAAGTACTATAGTAGCTTCTAAAACTATTGATAAGAAGGCTAAGGAAAAGCTGTTCTTTTCAGAAAGTGATATAAAATACTTATATGATTGCCTTAATATTTTTCAGGATTTTATAAAGGTTATGACTAAATTATAGGCCGAAAAATACCCGACTATTAGTATATATATCCTTATATAATTTAAATTTGAAATAAACTATTTCATCTTTTAAATGATAAGAACTTAGTAAGTATCTTAAATGTATTATTATAATTTACTAATATATATAGACTTTAAGACTACGAGAAGCTATTTTAAAAGGTATTAGTAAATTAGATAAATGGTTTCTAAAACTTAATAGAAATACGTAGAAACTAATTTATAAGAATATCTTCTTCAGTATTATATTAGACCCTCGATTTAAGAATAAAAAATTTGAAAAATAGGGTCTATCTAGTATAGAAAAAAGTAATGTTATTATAGAATTTATTTCTAAATATCGAGAGTAAGCTATTTATTTAATATTTATATTTATTTCCTTTTAGATAATAGTACTAATAAAATCTATAATAGATATAAAGAAAGATATTATTTTATAGGAGTAGCTCCTTAATTACCTACTATTAATAGAGAGGAAGATAGTGATAATAATTTATTATATGATAATGATAATAATTATTCTGGTAGAGAGGAATATAAGATATATTTTTAAGATAGGTTATCTACTAGAGAAGTTATAAAAAAATCTAAATTTTATAAACTTAAAATAAATTATAAAATACTAATATTTTATATAGGAAAGTCCTATAGAATATTGGAAAGTAAATTCGAATAAATATCCTATACTTTCGTTACTAGCTCGAAGTTATTTAGCTATACTAGCTACTTTAGTACCTTCCGAGCGTATTTTTTCACAAGCGGCTCCTATTATTATGAAATACCGTAATAGACTAAATAAGGATACCTTTAAGATGATAATGTTATTAAAAAATTAGGGTATTATAGAAGATATAGAAGATGAAGTAGATAAAGAGCGAGAAATAAATGATAATGAAGATGAATAAAAGTAGTTATAACTAAAGTTTTTAAAGTTATATAAAGGAGATTATATAAAATTATTATTTAGTTATAAGTTAGGATTTTTATAATATAATTATTAAGGATGAATTATGTATATAATATTTACTAACTTTTATAATTAACTTATTACTAGATTTAGTAATAAGATTAATTATCTCAAAGTAATAGATCTATACCTATATTTAAATACATAAATTATATATAAATTATATATAAGATTATACTAAGTTAAATAAGTAGTAATAGTCTTTATTATTATAAAAGAGAATAAGATATTAAATAAAGATAATATATTAAAGACTTATATTATTTATAATTTATTTAGATTATTATACTATATAATTATAATAATAATATAGATTTATTTATATACTTTAAGATATATATAAACTTTAATAAATATAAAATTAAGTAGAAATCTATAATAGAATAAAGTAGAGGTTCTTCTAAGATTTTTTACTTATTTCACCGCTACTACCTAGCATTTACCTACAATTTACTACTACTACCTAGCGACAAATAGCTACAAATGCCAGGTAGTAGCGGTGAAAGTATATAAAAACTTGTAAAATTAAGGATTATAATACTATAATCTAGATAGTAATTAGAGTTATTTAATTAATAACTTTATTATATAAGATAATATATATTATATCTATTTATAACTAACTAGGAATAGTACTATATATTTATATAAAGATTAATAAAATAGAAGTTCTTAACTAGAAAGGTTTTATAATAGAATAAAGTAAATACTCTTCTAAAGTTTTTTATTTATTTTAGTATAATTATCTTATATTAACTCTTACTACCTAGTAGTTAATAGCTATTAATACTAGGTAATATATATAACTCTTAGATAGTATTTATAAAAATCAGGTAGGAGTAGTAAGTTAGATAGAAAATCTTAGAAGTATTTATAACTTATCTTATAAACTTTCTTACCTAGATATCTATATTATAAAAAGATATTATATATTATTATTAACTTCTTCTAATTTCTCTTATTTATTAACTTTTTATATAGATAATTAATAGTTATAATCCTTTTAAATAACTAAGGGATTTACTTAATAAAGATAACTTTAATTTACTTTTCTTAAATAGTTAATACTTAAATACTTAAATAATATATAATTTTAATAGAAAGTAAAGAGACTAGTAGAAAATAAGCTATAATTAGATATAATATAAGGCTATCATTTATATTACTAAGCGATTGTTTTAATAACTTATATAAATTTAGTATTAAATTAAAGATATTACTATTTATAGTAATATATTCGAATAAATATTCGAATATATTCGAATATTTGTTTGGAATGAATACGCTAGTACGATATTTATTCATGAATATGAATATCAGGCTAAAATATTCGAATAAGTATGAATTTGTTACACTGTTAAGAGAGTGCTCTACCGAAACTGCTCTGAAAACACGGCGCTAAACGGTATGAAAGCATCCACGGCTGAATGGAAAGAAATGACCGCCAAATATGCATCATATTCTGGCGATATTACCCTGATGTCAGGGATCGAAGTGAGGTTGAGGATTGGCAGTATGGCTACCTTAGAATACAGTTGACGCTACGGTTGGTGTTTGCAAGTCGCTTCCAGCGGACAGACGAGGCAGGCCGATAGTCCGTGTGCTGAAACCATGACGCCTGATGACTGCGACTCTAATTCAGATTGGCCCGGGCTCTCACCTACCTGGCATGAAGTAAAGTTTCCAGTCTGAAGGAAGGTACTATGAGTAGCTATCATGTAACCTGGAACTCGATTCGAATTCGGTGGGTTTGTCCAAGAGAAAAGGTGTACATTCGAAAAGAAATATATATACATATAGGGCGATATTCGCAGTCGCCGCAGCTCTCCACGACATACACAATGTATCGCAGTCATCCTTTCTACGTACGCATTCACTGACATTATATTCATCTATACCTATCGGAAAGGCAATCATAGGTAGATTATGAACTAAGATGAGACGGCGAAGAAGGCAACCAATGCAACCACCGAGATATATGAAGTAGATATTGAAGCGGCGCTACTCTTTTCCTTTGCTGCGGCTTGATTGCTACTGTTGGTCAACGTTTGTAAATGAACCTGCGACTGGGCTTCATCTGCCTCGTAGCCTGTCACGGAGTAGCCCGGCGGCGGTACACCAGCACCCAGGATATCGGCCGCGATCTTTTCAGCAAGCGCATAAATGGTAGATTGAGGATGCCCCGGGGGGAGGAACGGGAAGGAGCTGGCATCCACAACCCGTAGATTTTGCGTTCCAAAAACGCGCGCTTGGCTGTCAAGCACGGCCATGCTGTCGTTGGAATTGCCCATCTTACAAGTTGAGGCAGCGTGGTAGATGGTCATTAGGCTGGCCTGGATATAGGTGAGGATATCGGCGTAAGATGTCACGTTGAGGCCAGGAAGGTATTCGGTGGTGCCGACAGTGACGTTATTTGAGGCAAGTTGGTTCCAGATTTCACGGGAGCGTCTAAAACTCTGGACGGCAATTTCTTGGTCTGTGGGATCGACGAGCCAATTTGGGTTCAGAATGGGAGGATCAGACATATCGCTACTGGAGATAGTAACGTTACCACGGGAAAGCGGCGCGATGATGCCAGGGTTGATGGTGGCATAATTGTAGCCATCGCGGGGATCTTCGGTTTGTCGATTGGTTTGATAGCCAAGGTAAGCACTGATGGGCAGCCATTCCAGTTCAGGCCAGTCTGACGGGAAAGTGGCGAGGGCAGCAACAGCAGCGCTGGAGAGGTTGGACCGATACGGTGGGGGAAGATCTTCCCAGCCATAGTAACCAGCCCCAAAAGCGGAGAGGGGTCCTGATCCTTTTGTACGGAATTGGGCAGCAAGTCTCGCTGCGGAGACTGGACTGTTGAGAGATGCCGAGCCAGTAATGACATTGACACGGCGATTGGCACCAAAAAGGACGTGGTCCCACATATTTTGACCTACCCCGGCCAAATCTGACAATACACTGATGCCGTATTGTTGGAGGGTGGCTCGAGGACCGATGCCTGACACCATGAGGAGCTGTGGTGATTGAAAAACACCGGCAGAAACAATGACTTCTTTCCGTGCAGTCAAAGTATAATTGAGATCCGGAATGCCATACGCACCAGCTGTGGTTACCAAGACACCAGTCGCCGTGGTACCATTGAACAAGATCTTGCGAGCAAGAGAATTCTTGAAGGTTATCGGCGCCGTCCCATTCTGTAGTGCAGCCTGCAAAAAGCTGGACTCTGAAGACGAGCGATAGCCGTTTCTGGGGTCAATAGTTAACGTTGAAAAAGACGAACCCATGAGCACGCCAGCATTGAGACTGCTAATAAGCTTCATGCCCACTCCAATGAAGGCTTTTTGTGCCCAGGAGCCGAAAGCATCGGCATAATTGCTATAGGACACGTGTAAAGGACCTCCGTTCGGAATGAAGTTACCCGGCTCTTGAGGTGTAATTGTTGCATTGTACAAGGCCGGATTGTATGGGGTATACTATGAACGCAGACATTAGTGCTCGGTCACGATGACTAGGGGATTGAGATCTTACATTGCAAGATTTCTGATAGAAGGGTAGAAAATTGTCCCAGGTATAATTCTGGTCGCCAACGTCGTCCGCCCATTTTTGCAGTGATCCTTTCGTGGGTCTGGCAATTGGCTATACTCAGCTTTTGGTCTATATTACACCGAAGCGGGGACTATCGCTACTTTGTGGAGACTGACCGGTGGTAAATCATATAATTGCGAGCGGAGGAACCACCCAAGGTCTTGCCACGTGCGTAATGTATTCGGCGATTTCCTGCTCCCTTCTCGACATGACCTATATCAGCCTGTTCCTGTCCGAGTTCTAATTGCAAAATTGACCACTCAGGAATACGCACAGTCTGCGGGACGGTGGTAAAGCCCCAATCTACCAAAGGATTATAATTTCTCGGATCAGACCCGGTGTAGAAATTGGCGTACCCGGGCACAGTGCTTCGATTGCCATTATCAAGTTCGTAGAAACCACCGGCCTCGATGACTGCAACGCTGATGGTCGGGTCTTCAGCGAGCCTGGTGGCTATTGTCAAACCAGCAGTGCCCCCGCCGACAATAACATAATCGAAAGTCGCATTCGTTCCTGGGGCACCAAAAGCTGTCCCCAGGACGTTTCCAATGCCAGCATTAATAAATGTTAGCAGGTTGGCTTCGCCAGATACTGCCACTATGCAGAGAAAGAGGGATGAAATACGCAGTTGAGTAAATTGCATTGCTGTCGAGCGTCGTGCATGCATACGACGCGCGAGACAAGAGGTTGACAGAATCAAAGATTCAGAGCATCAAGACTACTGCTACCGTCTCACTTTTGCCCTAGGGCATTCCACAGTCGTGCTGTTCCCGTCGCCGATCCTTATGCAACTCTGCCTCTCTAGTCTGTCAATAGTACGGGATGGGCTGAGAAGCGAAGGGTAACGGCACAGCATCTGCACCAAGCTTCAGCATGCGCGCCGGTTGTATCAGGCTCTTCGGCATCCGAAAGCACGTGGCAGAACCTGCATCTTGGGAAGTGGGAACCGGGCTCGCTGGGGTCGCTATGACCAGGCTAGAGGATGGGTTTTCAGTACCTGGTCGCTCCCACCAATCATTGCCATCCACTAGGGCATGATGCACAAGGCGGGATTGCGATGTTCAGATTGCAACATGCGACCGTCACTAGTGTTTCCAGCGTGATGAGCCGTCGCGTAGAGATAGCGGGACAATGGTGCAGTGTAGACTGCTGGCTGCTGCACCGTGAGAGAGGGGAACGAGATGCTGTGCTCATGATATCATTTGAGCGAGAGAGAGTGTGTGTGCCCTGTGGAATCTGGTGCTTCATCAATTGTGTACACACATATATCCTAGGTAGTCTCTGGCGGGTGAGCGTGGTCACCAATCTGCAATTGCGGCATCTTGGTGGGGGTAAAAGCCGTCAAGACTTTCCCTTGTCTCAAAAGCAAGTACGGTACTTACTTTACGGTACTCTCTTGGTGCGAAGTCAATCCGACCTAGCTCCTCTTCCAAGCGAGACCATCTGCTAGCTCCAAACTCGGACCATTTTGACCAGCCACCGCTTTCCTCGTCGTTGTTTGTGCGACTTCGTAGCCTGCGTCATCAATTCTCGGAACATGGATCACTCCTAATCTGAAGAGAGTCCATGCTGGGGTACAGGTTTATGGAATCAGGATGGCGAGGCTGCACCACACTGAAGTGTGCATCGCTTCCGGAATCCTCGTGCACTGCACTACCCGCGCTGGCCAGATGCTGGCACGGCTGGCTTATGGCTGATGACTCGGGGAGCTAGGAGATCATCGCACGATTTCAGATGTTTGATCCATCGTCTGTTCTTTCAATATCCCTGTGGGGACAATCTTCGTTGCCTTCCTGTCACCTTCCCCCGCGGTTGTAGAGATGGATGCCCCAATGGGATTGTACGGAGTCGGAGCGTAAACAGACCGCTGAATGTCCGCGGGTGACATGGCTGATTCTTCGTCGTGCAGGCGGGCGAACCCCACTGTACTCTCGCTATCGTATGCCGCTGGTTTGAAGGCCGATTTTCCAGGCGTAGTGTTTTCTGAATGCACCGTCCCCGACTGATAGTTTTCCATGCCGATGCCGCTACTGCCTTCCTTGCTGTGGTTTTTGCTTCCTCTTGTATATAGACAGCTGACCACAGGGCGCAACGTGGGCAGACATGCACAGACAATGCCAATGCCCTGCTCAACAATCGACCAGGTCATTGATCCCACTCCTGAGTAGGTATTATCTTTCAACTGGTTGGGTTTGTAGGCGATTATTCGCATTATCGAGGTGACACAGACGCTAGAGGCAGATCAGTCTCTGTCATGTCTTCGGGAGTAACATCATATACGATGATATAAACTTACAAAACACCCAGCAGGAAGACGGCAGTCAATTCGATTCTCTGTCGGATAGGAGCGCTCAACCGCCAAACCATCGGTAATGGTAAAAGAAGGATGAGGAAGTCGATGAGCAGATTGCAAATCCCATTCCATCGGAAGAAATGGACTAGGTTTACGCAATGTCCAGAAATTGTCTTGTCCCAATTGTATGCAAAAGGAATGCAACCCAGGAATGCCAGGATTGTGGTAGCAATCCAGTAGCCCAAAACGATGAAGCCAGATGCCCAAAGTGCATATCGAAAATTCTTCACCACTCCGAATATCCGATAATACAGGAAGAGCAGGGATGTTTTGGTCAATACTGCATTCAAGAAATAAAGAACCTGAACGCCGACAAAAGCCTATGAGCATGAACTATCAGCGCCGTATTGGTCGAAACGTACACACAGCCTGCTTACCTTCTGAAACAAGGTGAGTCTATGTTTCCCCACGTAAACAGCATGGTGGCCGTAGTAGTAATCGACGAGTATGATCCATCGAGAAATGCCCATGCCCCATTGCACTGCCTGAGAAAGAGGTCAGCAGTTCACTCCGACCCAGGCAGACCCGGAACCGGATCCGGATCCAAAGCCTACGTACAAGAGATGCTACAATGGTCCAGTCGTCCCACCAAAAGGGAGCTGCTGACAATTTCCTTGCAAACAAGCGCAACGCGACGGCAATTGTCGCCAGAACGACACTGACAACACTACCAAGCCATACCTTCCAGGCTACGCTGTCATCAGGGGGCAATGGTATAGCCATGATGGGAGCTAAGTCATCGAGATTGGACAGGGCGAGGAAGACTGAAGAGCACGCAAGTACCAGAAAAGAAGAAGGGGGTACTTCTGTACGTTTCGATTAAGAAAAGAATACCGAGTGTTGGAGACCGCATGCACTATTCTAAGAACAAGATCACAATATACTTTCCCGTCTCCCACGCTACTGTCATTCTTCTAGCCATCCTTCCGTCGGGACAATCCCCCTGGAACCGAGCTCTCGATTATGTAAATACCTGCCAATCGCGTGAGGACGGACGGTAGAGCATCCCTGGTTTGGCCTCATGCTTAGCCCCGGACAGAATCCCTGGGCAGGCCGGAAATTCCAAGAAGGTAAAGTCGACATTCGTCCGGATCAATGATCTCCAACGAGGCTGGCACGAGCCAGGCGGACGATGTTGCGCCAACGAGCGCCATGAACTGCTTCCGGCAATCCGCGGGCTACAACACGATCGTAATCTCGGCTAGCGGTGGTTGTACTTGGCTGAAGCCTGAATGGCTTGAACCTCGAACTCGAAATGAGGGACCGGTGGACTAAGAGTTATTAAAGTAAAGTAAGCTTGCCGTGTCGGAAAGCTTGGCTAATGCGGCTAGTGGGAAGCTGCATGCTCGGAGCTTACCATACTACGTTAGTACTTTACTCTAGGTCGCATACCATGGTACGCAGTACTCAGGCCAGATATCTCCTTACCATCTCGTCAGATCGAAATGGCATATCTCTAAGATCTGGATCCATCCTCCGGCTATTTTTTTAACCCTGCCGCAAGGCAATCATTGGTTGCGTCCAACAAACCTTGATGACAAAGCTACGAAACTGTGATCATGACTAGACCATGGTGGCTTTGCCTCCACTCGTGAAAGCGAGGCAAATCTTTTGACGCCATAGGCTGGCCACGCCTCATATAGAGCATCGCAGACTACATCATTGCGGAAGAAACCTTCGGAGTGCGCCGAGACCTTACGCCTTCAGAACGCCTGCACGTTTCCAGAGCCTGCCACAATGCTCTGTATTCTTACTTTGAACACGTTGGTTTACATCTACCACGTTTGTTGTTCGTGGAAAGCCCATACTGCTCCTTCTGGAATTCACGGTTTGGGCTGGGTCTAGATGAAAGGCTGTGTAGTCAACCTCTGAGCGAGCATCAAATCACATAAATGTCGTCACTGACCTTTACAAGGTCCCTTGGCATCATGTCTTTACTAAGGTATTCATTTTCGATTGAAGTACGCTGTGCCTTCTACCCTGGCAACGCACATTCCTGACTTTTGCATTGAGACTGCGAAACAGAGTATGGCATTCATTTTGGCTTTTTCGGCTCACCATTTTTTCGAGTTGGCTCCCCTTTATGGGAACGTGGCATCTTACCAAGCACTGGATTACTTACACCTTATTGATTGTAGCTTCTTTGTCTAGGAGTAGCTCTTTGTGTCAAGCGGTTCCTTCCTTACGCATAATTCACTCGTGCTTCGTGCTTCGGGAGTAACCCCTTCTGCTATGCCATTACCCACTGCGGAGCCATATTTCTCGGCTCTACTCAATAAACTCATTAGGCAATGCTGACTCCGGAACGTGCGCCAGCTGGTCTTGAGCATGAGAGATGAAATGGCAGAAAGACTTGCTGGCACGGAGAAGGAGCCTTGCTCAAAGGAGCGTCATCTTCTTTGGCCCGGATGAAAACAAGGTACCTTGGTGTTGACAGAGACGAACTGTGCAAATTGCATGACCATTGTCTCAAATATATGAGTTCTCTGACTAAGATGTGCGCAAAAAACTCTCATGCTTGGATTGATTGATATGTCTCGATTAATGTTTCATTTGGCACAGCTTACGCCATGCAGACGGGCCCAAGTCCGTGGCGTTTCGAAACATCCATCATTGATACAGCAGAAACGTTTTATCCTACATAGTACTCGTACATCCGTGCATTCCTTCAGTTGCATTATAGCTTTGGTTTGGGTGCTTCAGTCGTGGGTAGGAGCAAGTCTCTAACATCTCCTGCAGCTTCGTTGAGGAAAAAACTCATCCTCTCGCTCCCAAGCCCTTTGCTCACGATATTAAATTGTATGCTGATATTCATGAGCGAAGGTGTCAGTGTGTCAATGGTAGTAGGGCACATACCTGTTCTCATTGATCATATACGCAATGCCAAACCCGTCGTCTATGACCTGACCCCAACCGTAACCGTTGAAATACTCGCTACTGAGCTGACTGCTGCTCAAGTACCATGTTGCGCTGTAGCTGTATGCCCGATCTTTGAAGAGCTCTGGTAATTCTTCTCCTTCTTTCAAGCTTTTCTTGAGGCCGAAGAGATGCCTGTCTACGCCCTTTCCGTCACTCGCATCGGTAATGTACTTGACATGCGCATCGACAGCATCCCGGAACGCCTTGACACATTCCTCAGGCGGGACTTCTGGATCGGCCATGGCAGAGCAGAAAGCGACACTTTCGTCGCTAACACTTCGACACGTCTCTGTACGACCTTGTTGGAAGCGTCTGGTAGCCGCCGATTCATAAGTCGGGCGATTGATGCCATACATCTTATGGTAAGCAAGTTGAATAACCATCTGAACATAGGCGTCTGGAGAACATTTGAATTTCTTGATCAGGCCCTTGCCGTAGCCTTGGTACGCTTGCACCCGCAGATCATGCTGGGCTATCAGCGCCTCGTGATCTGCAACAGCACGGTGGATTTCCCTGTTTACTGCGTCAGTGATGTGTATTTTGAGCGCTGTGGGTTCAGCGAGATTGGACCGAATGTTGGATTCGGTAAGGTCGAGTTTGTTGCTAAATATCATCATGTTTGCGTAGTCGTTGAGTCGGTGGGTTGGTGTGCCGTCCATCATGCTGTGCTCGCCCAGAAAACCAGAGGTACCGTTGTCGTTGATAATGAATTCGAGGGGCTTGTCGAACCATCGATTT
>JAABUK010012230.1_pt1 | contig 10970 bp, 13 predicted proteins | sample 5559141 | NCBI WGS metagenome assembly JAABUK01 (sample SAMN10711869, study PRJNA513367) | rock metagenome | isolation source: Antarctica rocks | place: Antarctica: Victoria Land, Pudding Butte nord | collected 2016-01-03
ATTATTCGCAATCACTGGACAAAATGCAATAAAAAACATACCCAAAAAAAAAAAAAAAAAAAAGGTCAAAGCCAGTCATGTCAACCAATGACATATATCAAAAGCAAGGTTCTTGCTTTTTTCTTTTTCTTTTTTGCTATTACTATATCTGGTTGTTGAGGCTGTGCTTCTGCTTGTTGTGACGAAGCAAAACGTGGGCAGCATTTCTGCAAGTGTGACACAAAATGCAACTTCTCTGAGCTATGTTGGTGGCAATAACCAGCATACGGTAGCTTGCCCACAACATGCCATGTTGTCACGAAGTGCCCTTGCCTCAGATTTCAACACTTGACTGAATTGAGTGGTGCCCATGCAGAAACATCATTGAGCTCAAATGCTTCTGAAAATTGCATTACTGGGGTCAGGAAGTGTCCAAAAAGCACACAATACAGGGGTGAGTCCAGTCTGTGCCACTTGACCACAATATGTCGTGCCATGCCATGTCCATTGACGGTGAATCTGTCAATCTGCCAAAACCTTTTCTTGTCAAAGTGGGCCTGTTTTTTGCAATGCTGGTGCATATGGTATCTACTCTTCATGGGTGATGAGGTCCCTTGCACTTGGCTGCCAGTCATTGCATACCAGGGCTTGAGCGCCACCAGCTCTAAAACGCTCCTGATGCATACAGCAGCAGTCAAAAGTCTGCATTCAAACCTTTGCATTGCTGTACATTGCAGCATTCCCTTTCATCCTCAACTGCCTTGGGATCATGAGTCAGCTCATCACTGGGGATTACGTGATCAAGCTTAAAAGAAATAGCTTTAGAGTTCAGCAGTCAACGAGGGGTATAGCAATCTGCTTTGCCTCGGCACAGCCTAAGGCGCAGGTAAGGGGAGGTAAGCGGAGGTGTGGATTGTCTTTGTCTTTGTCTTTGTCTTTGTCTTTGTCTTTGTCTGCCGTCTAAGTCAAAGTCAAAAAGTCAAATAGCAACCACTCTGGCGATTCTTTGGGCACTTGCAAGTGATTGCAGGGGCTTGCTGATTGCACAAACTTTGCTTCAAGTAACAGCAAAGCCTGCCCAACAAGCAAATTCCTTGTTTTTTGTGAAAATGCTTCGGCTAACAGCACACTGCTTTGCTTAACAAACTAGATACTACAAAAGAAAGCTGGCCTGATTTCACAGACAGCACTGCCTTCTTGAGACCTGCTTGCTTATGATTTTTGCTTGCTGCACAGCAGCAAACTTTCCCTCGTGCTGACAACAGATTTCCTATGTCAAAGCACAGTCAGGGACAAAGCTCTGCAGCTAGCGTTACGGACGTTATCTGCCGCATTGGTCCTACCCACACACGCTTTCGATGGTGTACTAGGCCTAGCTGGCTGTACCGCCAGTCAGATTGAGCTGTCGTCGCACACGAAATATTCTGCTAAGCAAGGTTTTGGATGCAGACTGGTGCTGTAGGTATCGCAGGGTATTGCACCTGAGTAACGCATATCGCAATATGGCACAGCGTCCTCCGAGCGTCCTCAGATGATGGGCAATCCAGACGTCTGAAATGACGTGAGCAACAGTGTATTTGAGTTTGGAGCAGTAGGCAAGCCCCCTGATCCTTACTAGAGAGTTTTTGACAAATCATGTGAGCTTAACGCTGTTCAAGAGCTGTACATGTTAAAGTCACATCTACTGTAGACGATTCAAGTTTTTTCTAGGTCACATTTGGAAACTTGCTCACTTGGTGCGTACAGCTCGATAAAGCACTTTGAGTTTCCTCTGAACAAAAGTTCCTCAAGGGATCGATAACGCAGGAATATCGCAGCATCGCACAGTTAGGAATTGCTTCCGCACGAGGGCAAAGAATATCGCTGCGTACCCTGCTCTCAGAGTGCCCAGCTTGCAGGACTGCAAATCATGCCGCCCTTATCTGCCTCTGTTTGAGCCCCTGTTTTGTTGAGCGGCAGGAACCCTAGAAAGGGATCTGGGATGGCTTGTTGAGGGGGCCGGGAAAGCTGAAGAGCAAGCAAACGGCAAGTTCAGCCATGCACGTTTATCCTGATGCTTGGGATGCAATGGAACGAACATGTTTTTTTTATCACAGCTGTTCGTGGCAAGGGCATTGATCTAATGTTCACCCTGTTCCTCAACACTCACCTGACACAATTGACTGACCTGACACAATTGATTGCCCTGTTTTGAAAAAAGTCTTAAAGAGAGGTCTTTTGGAGATATCGACCAACTTGCAAACACACCACTTGGAAAACACCACATAAAGCCAACACAAGACTAATACATGCCTTTGTAGTTTGTACTTATTGACGGGCGCAAACTACAACGCCCCCGCATGGCAGGCGCGGCCTTAATGTCGATCAGGGCTCGCGTGTTTTATGCAAAATGAATATACAATTGAATCATCGTTCACCAACCCACGGCTTTAGTAGACAGTGCCGCTATCCTGGAGACGACCGAAACATCCCCCTTCTGCTGTCGCTTACGTCATCTCCTCCGGGACATTTCCCCTGCCCAAAGCAAGAGACTTACGCATGTATGCTGCAAGCTGTCCGGATGGGTCGAAACTCTGCACCAACGCTCATGTAGTGGTAACAGCTTGTGGTTCCCATGCTGCATCTTTGGCGGCCATTTTGGCATTTTTGTTTGCGACAGCCTCGCTAATTGGGTGCATGGCGTGATGCATCTGCACAAAATAGCGTTGTAGTCAACATGACGATCAAAGTGGTATTCGTTGAAAGCGCTGCTGACGGGAGCAGCAACAAACAGGTAACAGACAAAACTCTCACGTAGCCACTTGCGTTGTGCAACTTGGCAGGCTTGAACGGTGTTGGTGCTGCTTACGTGGCCTTCCCTGTGACAACTCTGATACAAACAATGCTTTATGGGTGGTGATTATCCATTTTCATCATGATGTGTTGTTAGCTTCAACTTCACAGTATCCAATGGACATCACATTTCGGTGGGATTGATATCATTGCTTTATCTGATGAATCCCTCTCCCTCACCTAACAAAACACAAACTCACGCGGACAGGGTTCATTCACTCATTCATCGTATTGTGGACACGGAGGCGAACGAGCAAAAAAGCAGGTCGTGTGTGACAGGCCTGCTTACCATGATTTCAACGTAGTATTGGTTGGTTGACCTTGACTTTGCTGTCTCCATTAGCTTAGGGTGCCATGCCGGGTTGATGAAGCCAAACGACCCCAGCTCGCCTTGCACATTAGCTGGTGCCAGCAGTTCTCTTCTCCTACTCTGCCATGAGCAGTAAAGCGTGAATTGCCTGTGGTAACAAACACACTGTGTCAGTATTGTTACTGATGGCGTCGAGTCCTGATAGTGCAAAATTGAGGCATCAGAAATGATCATCGCCCGAAAGCAGCACAAGACACTACAGCTGTTGCGACGAGACAAAAAGACTACAAAGCTCACTGGTGCAAGACACAACTCACCCCCAAAGCTTTGATAGATTTTGTTGCGTCTTTGAAGTTCATTTTGAAGTCCTGGTCTACTCTGCCAAAGTAGTCTGCTTTCTGCCTCCTGCGCTGGCCCAGCACATCATTCACCCACTTTTTCTGTGCGTTGCGCACATTGCTGTCTGGTATTTTGCTGATTCTTTGCTTCTCAGCAAATTGCTGCTCATTGCTCAACGGCAGCCAGGGGTGAAAGCTCTCTTGATCCACCGTCTTGAGAACTTTGCTGGTCCAAATGTTGAAGGTGTGATATCCCACTTCAGCAAGCCTCAGCAATGATTCCTGGGTAATCCTGAAAACAAGACAGAACCAACTCACAGAGGCAAGTGTGAAGATACACATGTAGCTGGCAATAAGAGGTGGTCTGATAACAATCATTACGAGCGAGCGTTGTGAACAGTTCATCCTCAAGGTTGTGTACAGGATCTTTAGAGAAGAGTCTTACATATACGCCCCTCCCTTGATATGCTTTCTCATGTAGGCATGGTCGGCCAACCACTGCAGTTGTTCTCCTGGCAAGACTGTTAACTTCGCCCACGTGGTCATTTCATTGCCTGCCTTTTGCAAACGATCCTCTCTGTAGGTCAGAAACGCATCCTCTGTCTCACCTGGAGCAGTAAACAGACATGATGACAGCAGCGATGCTCATGACACAACACAACCAATGACTGCGTCAGTAACATTCTCAACCGACAATCTGCCAAGTCATAATGAATTCAGTAATCCGTTTTTGTATAGGGCAATGTTCAGCGAATTGACAAATACGCACCGTCCAGGGCTGCAAGACGTGGGAATGGCTTCATTACTTCAAAAAAAGCTTTACAAAAAAAGCGAAGCTTTTTTTGTCAGGCTTTTTTTGTTTCTTCAACCCACGTTCCCGAATTTTGCTGGCTAACTCCTCACACATCGCCGCGGCGCGCTTGTTGTGTTTGACCAGTTGGTGCTTCCAGATTTGAGGCTCCCGTGGGCTTCCGAAATGGTCTTCACAAGCTGCAGCCTTGCATAGACAGCATACCCTTCTCTTGCGTCCACAGGCATGGCCATTTGCTCGTCGTGTACCGCTGCAAGACAGTACTCACTGTTTCTTTCGAGTAGCGAAGCTATCATGTCGGCATCACACACAGCGCTAAGAGCGGTAATGACAAGCCTTTGTCAACAGCCCTGGTGACATCAGACAGGCGGGCCGCCGCCAATGAAAAATTAAAAAAGACGGCGGGTCCATCGAGCCAAAAGGACAGGCTTGTCAACAGGCCTGTTCACGCTGATGGCGTGTATCATGACTAGCTTAAAGATTGCAACTCCCAATGAGTAGCGGAATTCTAAATGTAATCTGTTGTGTCCAAAGAAGGTAAGATCAGATGGCTACAAGGTTGTTCCATACCGACAAGCTCTAGATCACACGCCTTTAGCGCAACGTATGAGGTCAGAAAAAGGAGGGTCTCGCCTGCTGAAAGAAGCGCAAGGCAATGCTGTCGTCGCTAAGAGGCGTTGTCCGTCTAACTCAGCTCTACACAACTCCTGCAACGCAACACAGCATCAGGAAGTTTCCCTGCAGACCAGGCTTGCATTTAAGCTAGTGCTAGCGTGCATACAACTAAGGTTGCGGCTTGCTTACCTGTGACTTGCTAAGTTTGAGACAGCGCGACACGTACAGGCTTCGAAGATGACGTTGCCTGTCAGCAAAGTGTATGACTCAAGATGCGAGGCAAAACAGCTTGCAACAAACTTTTTGGTTTGGACCTGCTGCGTAGCTGGACACTGAAGATCTGATCAGTCTGCTTTACTATCCCTGACAGGTCGTGAAAGCTTTTTTCTGAAAGGCAACAGACCTGTCAAGGATAGTGATATTGCGAACTATACAGTCAGCACAGTCAGAGCTTGTTTGCACACCTGCTTTGCGCCTGCTTGAGCACGAGCGGAGCTGCCAAGTGCCTTGTCCTCTCCCTGTGTCGTGAACGGCAAACGCCCTTTATCGTTCAACGTCTCGCAGTAAAATGCACCAAACTATGCTTTATGAATGGTGACCACCCTTTTCTTTCAAGATGTGTTATTAGCTTCAGCTTCATGGCATGCAGTGGACATCACGTTTCTTTGCGGTTGTTATCGTTGCTCCGTGGAATGACAAAAAAGGGGAAAACGCCGTGTCGCTCCTGCATGTATCTGATATTCCAGACCTCCTGGTGTCTTGCCTTTTGTCATTTGTTTCTGGTTACAGGGAAATTCTTTACCTTAGTCTCAGCAGTCACTGTCAAAGGGTTATGTCGTTGTCGGTCAAACCAAGTACACATGAAGTGCTTGACATTATAAGCCCTCCATCTTGAAAAGACAGGTCTACGTAGTGAGATTACACGTGCGTGCTCACAGCACACCACTTGATACCAACTTGTTCATATTATGGCATTTGGCGGGGGTCTGCCTTTTGCAAGACTGCAAGACAACGCCTTGATGGTGCATGTCTTTCTTTGGTGGCTACCATGACACATGCTCTTTCATTTGTCGCAAAGCCAGACTTTGGCGTGGAGTGAACACCGCCTTCCCTTGAGGTTCTCAATCATCGCCATCATTGCCTTACACCCAAAAAAATAATGTTTTTTGCCTTTGGTCAAGAAGGAAATAAAGGAGCTGTATGATCTACAAGGGTCTTACTGCGTTGTAATGCGCTTTCACGGGACATCGGTGCTGCACATGCCATCACGCACTGTCTGTGTCGCGGGCCCAGGTGATGTAGCGGACTGGGTTGCGTGCCTGGCTGGCATTGCTTCAAGTCGGAGTGCCGGCACACACTGAGGTTGATTTCGATTCCTTGTGCAGCGTTCCGCTTGTACATGTGAACGAGACTTGTCATGAAGACAGATGCTCAATGGCATGCTGCAACAGGAGCCAGAATGTGGCTGGCTGTTGTGCTGACAGGGCAAATTCAGCGAGACAAATGATGTATGTCTGGACAAAAGCCATCTTTTATAGGCTTGGGCAATGGAATCATTTGGTGGCTGGCCTACTTATTGCATTGCTTCTGCAACTGCATGCAGCCAGCAGGATACTGCTGATGCTCCTGGGTCAGCAGTGTTGCGCAATGCCTCCTCGGGGACATACGATGATCGACCAGCGCCAGCTTTCATGCTCTTTGTCATTTCTGCTCCTTTAGATGCTGCAGATGCTGCCAACGACAGAGCAGAAGCAACAGATCCTGCAAAGCAACGAGCATAGAATGTCAGAATGTAGCAGATAAGTATTAGCTTCATTTTGATGAAAGGCAGTTGAGTTCTGACAACATCACAGGGTGTGCACCCCTTGTGACTGCACTCACCATCAGACAGCTCTTGTTGGAATGAATTGACAGCTGGTGTTAAGGCATCTAGCATAGTTCTGTCCCCAGGTTTGGCCCCACCATACCGCTGGATAGCAGCTAGGCCTGCTGCAGCCCCCGACCCCCAGGCTTCAATCATCTGATCTCCTTTCAACTCAGCTGTAGTGCACAGAACATGCCAATCAGACTGCTTACTAGACATTTAACACATCCTACTCATGGCACATGCTGCGTGTGGGTTCCAGGCTTGTCACTTGAACTTGAAAGGAGGCCGGCCCCAGACCAGAAATTGTTTTCAGGCCGACATGCAATTGTGCTCCCTTGCCACAATTGAACTGGTTGCAAGTGAGATGCTGCATTGTCCTCATAGGCTTGCCCTTTGATCAAAGCAGCCAACACAAGGTGGACCAACAAATGCAGCAAAGTACCTCATCTTTCTACTGTATCTTCTTTCTTTCCATCACGACTCAAGCAAACAGAGCACATGCAAGATTGCTGGCTAGCTTCTGACAAGACTGCAAGGTACTGGCACTCTGGAGAAGACAGTTGCATACCAGCAAGGGCAAGAAAGAAGATCTGATAGAGGGCCCCGGAGGATCCGCCCATGCTGTGCCCCACACTCTCAGCCACTGCCGCCATGGTGCTGGCTGCATCATTCAGAGGGTACTTGGTGCCGCAATCTGCCTTGATAGCTTTGGCACCCTGGGCTAAGGTTGTGCCACAGTCCCCATCTCCAACCCTGCACTCTTGAAGTAAAGTTGAGATAAACAGACTGCGTCGCTTGGCAGGTCTGGAATGCTCAGCATCAGCAGTGTGGGTGTATCAGCACCAAAATTTGCCGCAAGATTCCACACTTTGTATGAAACGCAGGTCAGGCAATCTACCTGCCATGCAGAATCTTATTGGTGTTTTCAGTCGAGATCATCTGCCTGTGGAAGTTCTGTCAAGCAGTATGTATGCAAGATGTGCCATGCAAAGTGACCCATGGACAGACGGATGATTCAGCTGTTGAAGAGCAGTACTGGAGTATGTTGTAGGCACTGCCAAGCAGCACATACATGTACATGCACCTTCACAATGCCCTTGGCCCATGAGCAACCCTGTCAAAGAGTCCATTGCATGTGTACCTCTGGTCCCATTCATCAAGCTCTTGTGCATGCTCAAGCAGGGCATTCACAGCCGCCAGCAGGGCTTTTTCCAGCAGTGCCCCTTGTGGAGTCAGCTTCTCTGGTCTTCTCTGATGGGTTTTGGAGGTGTGACTCCTTGGCTCAGAAGGCAAGGGGAGCTTCTGCTTGTCTGGAACCACTTCACATTTGTCCTTTGGCCAGCATGGTGCCTGCAAGCGTCATATCCTAGCTTGCTTACACAGAAGGCTGTCTTCTTGATTTCTCAAGCTATGGTTGTTGGGCCCATCAGGCATTCTCTTATCATGAATTGTGACAAAACAGCCTTGTCAGTGTGGTTTGAGCAGCGCTACAATGGGGTTGTGCAAAGTCAGCATCAGGTGCAGTGTAACAGGTCAGAAAGCAGTACAGTGCGTTGGTGTGGATATGCAATGTGGGCATATGTCAGTGTAATGGACAAGGCAACAGGATGTTGCCAGCGCACCCTGCATGGTTTGCAGGTACTAAAGATGGGCTGCAGACAGGTAGGCAGCCAAACAGCACCTGAGTAGGAGCATCTAGCCAGTCAAGACGCCTGCTGTCCAGGGGCAAAATGCTGATGGAGGCCCCCTGCATGTCTAGGGAGGTGAAGAAGGTACCCACATACAGGCGCACCACCTTCAACTGCACACACATCCTACTTTGTTGTCACAGTAAACACCACATGGATGTAGACCCACAGTCAGCATGACAGCTGTAGTCTGAGCTGCAGTCTGGTTAACACACTGGCAGGAGAAACTATGTGGGTGGCTGGTGCACAGCGGCCTTGCATCATATCAGTGAATGCTCAAAAATTCTGCCAAAATGCAGACAAACGGAAGATAACCATATGTTGGGCATTAAACATACCCGGAAATGTACAGCAATTGCAATACAGCCAGTACCATCCATCACCTGCTAACAAAGTTGCAATGCTCTTGTTTGTATTCAAGCCTTGGAACAATGCAACAAGATGTACATGCAGCACTGCTCAGTGCTGTACCCTGTGCTTGTCTTGTGCATATTTGAGGGCAGCACGGGCCATAATGTACATCTCCATGGCCGGGGTGGACCCCAGATTGTTGACAAGCAGGGCCACTTCACGGCCCTCTGCCATGTCCTTAGCTCCGTCCTGCTGGATGGTGTCTACACACTGCATGCCATGCACATACACCCGTCAGCAGTGACAGCTCATGTCATTCAACATCAGTGACTGTATGCATTTATTCCAGAAACAACCAAAGAAGTTTTGAGCCTAATATGGAGCTGGATGGCTTTCACCCTGTGAAGTCATACCCCTCACAATTGCCAAAACGGCTGCCATGTGCAGGGCTAACTTAGCCTGGGCATCTCCAGACTTTGAAACACTGTTGACAGCTTGCAACAACCTCTTGCTGCTTCATGCGGTGTGGTGTGTCCACGTGGCACTTTTGCAGTCAGATGAGTAATGCCGAGACAGCCAATGCTTGTGTGTATGGTTGATGATTGTGGACGAGCAAGGCCAATGGGCAGCTCTGATGGCCTGTGCTTCATCATGCTGGGTTCCCTGACACACTGCACACACTGCTGCACCATACATTGGTTGATGGGCATGCAAATATGACTCCTGTCAAGGGCCAGATAGCAAACTAGGAGCGACTGTCTTTTCTATGTGCTCATTCACAAACATTCAAGAGCAAGCTCATGCTATGCATGAAGAGTTGTGCAGCTATGCATTGTGTGTATATGAGGAGGATGTCATGTGTTGCAACCCACCTGGGCAGCAATGTCATTGGCACACTGCATCTTGTGGGTGGCGGCCCCAGGCTCCCCATGCAGGCCCAGACCCACCTCCATCTCATCTTCCCCAAGCCTACAGTCATGAGCCATGAATGAGTGAGTGAGTCAGTCATTTTCAGTCATTTCAATCCTTTCAATACCTTCAGTCTGGGGTGCAGATTCAACTGTGACTCATCAGACATGCTGGCTTGAATGCACAGGTGTATGTGGTGTGCGATAAAATTGAAATGGTGGGAGTGTTGTTCAGATAAAAGAGCCTGAGGTCCTGTTTTTGGTCAAGTCACACTCAAAACCGAGTGTAGATTTGTTCTAGTCTCAAAGAAATATACCTTTTGGCAAGAAGAGAAACAGACCCATATGTAGCTCCTGAGGCCAGGGGTAAAATGACACCAAGATGGGCTTGCGACCACACACACATACGTACAAATGCCAGGGGTAGCTACTGTCCAGTCCAATCACTACTGACAGGACTGCAGACAGTCAGCTTGCAAGCACAAGAGACACAACAGCATATGACACTAGCTTGACAATCAGTGATCAGCCACAGATAAAGATGCTAATCAGAAACAGATCCAGAGCTATTCTGTTATGCACAGTCAACCTGTCAGACGGGGATGCCCCCGGTAGGGTACAGATGCGCGTGGCGACCCCTACAGAGCGGCATTGGTCAGCAGCTTCTTTGGCAGCTGCTGCCACTTCCTGCAAGCTCAGCCCTTCTGCTGCAGCTGCTCCAGCTATCTGCAGCAGTGTATACCACATGAGTCATGCAACATGCATCATGCATTATGACTCATGACCCAAAGTGACATCATGATGGATGCATATGAGGCTCCTGCTCCTGCACTTGCATGCCATAATTGCACTTGTCAGCAAGGCATGTAAGTGCAGCTCAGCAGCCAGAGCTATGCCTCAAGCATCCAGCAGCAGCACTGTCATGGCAACCATCAGCACAGCAGCATGAACATTATCAGCAACTTGTATACAGCTCTCTCAACAGAGGTATGCTGCTGTGGTCAATCTGTCATCAAGCAGACCAGTGGGGTAAGGGTAGGCCCCTGAGCAAGAAGGTCAACAGGATCACCTTGGTGACCATGACTGTACCAGCAATGCCTCGGCGGCCAGCAATGCCTTGGCCGGGCAGTGCACAGTCATCGCCAGTCATTGGCAGCTCGCATAGCACAGCTCAGCTCAGAAGGGCATGTCCTCCTAGCTGGAGATCTCAATGCACGGGTTGGTGCGGCCTCACAGCCTTGGATCACAGAGCTGGGTGAAGGCATTTCAGC
>JAABUK010012231.1_pt1 | contig 10970 bp, 10 predicted proteins | sample 5559141 | NCBI WGS metagenome assembly JAABUK01 (sample SAMN10711869, study PRJNA513367) | rock metagenome | isolation source: Antarctica rocks | place: Antarctica: Victoria Land, Pudding Butte nord | collected 2016-01-03
CGCTTCACTCGTGGGGGTGTGTTGTAGGTCCTCCTTGGCGGCTTACTCAGCACAGGCCTATTTAGCTTCTGCAGAGTTCTCGTAGCTAGCTTCCTCCATACACTCCATACACTCATTCATCATCTTCACCTGCGCCAAGATGACGGTGTAAGCTGCTACTGCCCAGTGACGACCCGAGATTGTGACGCAGGGCATTCATATGGACTCCGGATGGCTTCTCGTTATCACGACATTTACTATTCCTATCACCGATCATCTTTCGATCGTTCTCTGGTAGAGGGACTTCATAAGATCCATTCTCCCAAGCATAGTTCGCCAAAGGTACAAGGCCAGCAGAGGAACGAGGTGAGGCCGATAGATTGTAGAACCACGACACTCAGCAGCAATGCTGTTCCAGCCACTGATGGCATCACCCATCCGCCGGACTGATCTGGAGCTTGCCTGTCGTCGGTGTGGTCGCTCGTTCTTTTCTTGCTCCGGACGTGGGTACGAAGGTTGTCGAGCTGCACCTCAAGTACGTGTAATCACCCCATCACAGTCACAGATGCGAGGAGCATTCGATACACGCAATAATCTCTGGAAGCCAGCAGTCTCTCTCATCCGTGAGACATTTGGCTCTGGAAAGCCTTGAATGTGCCGCAAAGGCTCCAAACCTGCTCGCGGCATGAGGTCCACAGCCCCCAATGCCAAGCCTTCAGATCTCCGCCAGTGAAACAATTGCTGCAATGCAACATGGCACTTCTTCTGAACCTTCCGCATGAATGAAGCTGTATCTTGAACGGTAACCTTGAATACCTCGCCAGCATAGTACTTCACCCGCTACCGCATACTGGACTGACGGAGCCAATTGAGCTTTTAGACGCTACCAGTATCCCACCATGTGACCGTGAGTCATCTCGTAGATCTATCTCCTGTCCTCCATGGGCCGTGATCCTGCTTCTCACATCTCCTCTTTTCGATGTTTGACGTGTTTCCTTTCAGGTGATATCTGAATTTTGTCTTTCTCACAATGCATCTCCGGCCAATGCAGCTCAGAGACCTACCTGACATTGCCGATCTATCGGCGGAGACCCAACTGGAAGATGAAATAGTAGCGTTCGTCGCTCCGTATCGTAAGAAGTACTACGATTCCTACCGAGATGGCTTCGTCCGAAGAATTCATGCGCGAAGACTGAAACCTGGCTGGATCTACTGGGTTGCCGAGACCGATGAAGATGACGAGCCTACTGCTTTGCAGCAGAGTAGGGGGGAGAAGGAACTTGGAGGCCGTGTTGTTGGGTATGCGGCATGGACGAGAGTAGGTCGTAGTCCTGTCGCGAGAAATTGGCAGCGCATGAATGAGGGATGGTCTGCGAGTGAGTGCTGCCAAGAAGCACAGGTCTATGGACCCAGAACGAGAGGCAGATCAAATTTGCTAACCCACCCCCCCTGCTCAATTCAGAACTTGAGTCGTACCTTGCCGAGCTTAAAAATAAATATTGCGCATTCTTCAAGCTCGACTGGTCCGAAGACCTAACGAAACGTGTCATCCTATGGAAGCTCTTCGATCAAACCTTCGGCGAGGACATCTTCCCCGAAGCATGGCTCCTCGCGAACGTTGTCACACACAAAGACTACCAGCGAAGAGGTATTGGAGCCCTCCTCGTAACGTGGGGATTAGATCAAGCTCAGGCCGAGAGAGTGCCTTGTGGTGTCGAATCGAGTTTTGCTGGCGTGAGATTGTATGAGAAGACGGGTTTCCGGAAGTTCGATGACTTGAGGTACGGCGAGGAAGAGAGAGAATCAATGGCATTGATGGTGTGGGAGCCATGTGGTTTGCAGGGCCATTGGTTTGATAGGGCAAAAGCTGCGGCTGATGTTGAGAGAATGGGGGTGCCGAGCAGATTGTTGACATAGGTACTGTGGCGAAAGGATCACTGGCTTCTTGCAATCGCTGTCAAGCACCGCAGCACACTTTCTCCGTGCTCATACTGGGGTGGAAAGAGAAGCAGGCGAGCAACGTTTGGAACGAGCTGGCTACGTGTCGTTCTTTGCCGCGCTTCTCCAGTGTTTCAGCTGGAGGAGAGAGGAAGAGAGATTGATCAGGCGTTGACGTCTGAGTATCGATGAGCTGGTATCATCTAACATCTTGTGCGATGCGATGAGAAATGGGGAGTGTCCAAATCAGGAAGGTGGCTCCAAACACATGCCATCCCCCCAGTTCAAGTCCTTGGCGCAGTTTCTCATCCAAATTTCGGGCTCGTAAATACTTTCATTCTTTCCAGGCACAGCTCCTGAATGCTGTGTGGGGACTGCTGAAGAGATGTATTCGACATATCAATCTTGTTCCATGGCTCTTGATGCCTGGCTTGGCCCCTCCCCAACCTCTCCCCCGCATCTAAAGCCAGCAAGCTTATCGGGTCCGAACCCTCGTCATCACCACAGCGTTTACTAACGCCTCTCGGTTTCGTACCTTATCATGGCGATCCCAACCAGGCACCAAATGTCCGCATATCATGCCGCCAACTCGCAGAGCTATGCACAGCCTTGCCCCTAAGAGGCAGCTCAAAGCACGACGTTGGAGTACGCTTGCAGCTCTGGCGAGTTAGCCGTTGAAGATGATTAAAAAGCTTGCGAATAACCCTCCTCAAATTGTTCTTGCTTTTCATTCTTTCGCTGTTCCATCGTCGTTCGCTATACCTAGTCGCTCAGCTTCAGTCCGGTGAATATGATGTTCTTTACGGCCAGGTCGGTGGCCTGCGCGGCACTGGTGTTTTCATTGTTGTCGTTGGTTTCGAGCTCGCCGGCTTCGTCATCCCATCCCTCTCCTTCGAATGGCACGGACTCTGCCTATCCTGATTTAATTGAAGCTACGACCGAGGAGCTGGCTTCGGGGTTGGAGGAGGGACTGTTCACCAGCGTTGACCTTGTTAACGTGAGCTAGATCCTAACTTACTGCTTCCGTGCTTTCCCTCTCTTCCTCTTGATTCTGAGAAAACGATCTGCTACAGGCCTACACCGCCCGCATCCTCGAGGTAAATGACACCTTGCACATGGTCGTTGAGATCAACCCAGACGCCCTCTCGATCGCCGCCGAGCTCGACGCCGAACGTGCTCAGGGCCACAAGCGCGGACCCCTCCATGGCATTCCAATCCTGATCAAGAACAACATCGCCACTGCCGACAAGATGCAAAACACCGCTGGATCGTACGCGCTTCTCGGCGCAACCGTGCCTAGAGATAGTGGCATGGCTGCGAAATTGCGTCAAGCTGGTGCAGTCATCCTGGGAAAGACTAACCTGAGCCAGTGGGCGAACTTTAGGAGCACAAACACGAGTAATGGATGGTCTGCCTATGGTGGCCAGACATTTGGAGCGTATTATCCAGGCCAGGATCCATCAGGGTCGAGTTCTGGGAGCGGTGTTGCCAGCAGCCTGGGTCTTGCGCTTGCTAGTTTGGGCACCGAGACGGATGGCAGTATTCTCAGCCCGTGTGATGTGGGCAATCTGGCCTGCGTCAAGCCGACCGTCGGTCTCACCTCGAGGGCACTGGTGGTGCCGATTTCCGAGCATCAGGATACTGTCGGACCGATGGCGAGGACAATCAAAGACGCAGCATACCTGCTTGCCGCCATTGCTGGAAAGGATCCCTACGACAACTACACCTCAGCCATCCCATTCAACAAAACCCCAGATTACGTTGGAGCTTGCCAGGAAAATGCACTGAAGGGGAAACGTATCGGTGTCCCTCGCAACGTCCTCTCCATCGCGAATGACACAATGCCAATAATCGATGGCTTCAACGCAGCCATCAAGATCATACAAGATGCCGGTGCCACCATCGTCGACAACACCAATTTCACCGGTTATGAGGAACTCTCCAACAGCTCTGCGCCCAGCATCGTGCTCGACGCAGACTTCATCACGGATCTTCCCAAAGAGTACCTCTCCAACCTCGCAACCAATCCCACAGGCATTCAAAGCGTTGCCGACATCCGCAACTTCACCCAGCGCACCCCAGTAGAAGACTACCCCGACCGCAATACCGGCGTCTGGGACGAAGCCCTCGACACCTACGGCTTCGGCAACACAGACCCCCGCTTCTGGGCCGCCTACCAAACATGTCTCTACCTGGCGGGCCCGCTCGGTCTTACGGGAGCTCTCCAAAATTACTCTCTCGACGCGGTCATCCTCCCCACCTCCTTCGCGCCCTTCGTCCCCGCCCTGCTCGGAAATCCTGTCGTGACCGTTCCGCTTGGATTCTACCCGCCAGGCTTCCCCGTGACGCCGACCCAGAGAGGGGACTTGAATGCCACAGGTCCGAACTTGCCGTTTGGCTTGAGCTTTTTGGGTCCAAAGTTCAGCGAGGAGCTCTTGATTGGGCTGGCTTATGCGTTCGAGCAGAAGACCATGGTGAGGGATAAGGTGATGCCGTATCTGAAGCCGACAACGCAGTTGGTGGATGTCGTGGGTGGCGGCAGCAACTATACGGCGACGAGATGAAAGGATTTTGGGACGTGCCGCAAGATCTGGAGGCGGGAGGGGATGTGGTGGTGGTTGAGGATCGAGGCGGCACGACTTCTGTATATAATGCTCGGTTGGTTGACACATAGCCCACTACATATCTTTCTCCAGAGCGCGTGTTGGAGATCATTCGGCATTTGGACTGGGTTGATGCATCGCCGTCGAAGGTTCCCGCGGTTTCCTAAACCGTCCTTGAATCCAGCAGCGGTACATCTTGATCTTCTTCTGCCGGTTCACGATCAACCTCCGATCAACTTCCAGATTGACAATATCGAGGCGAGGCGTTCTCGTCGCATTGTCTTCCGTCCCCCACCCGCCCCAAATCTTGACCAGCTCATCCTTCTCAAAGAAATAGACCCTCGTCCCATCACCCCTCACATAGAAATTCTCCTCCATCCACCTCCCGGCCTTGAACCTCACCTGAGCCAGATCCCCTCGCCCATAATCCCGAAACAGAACTTCGCCCCCTGGCTTGAGCACCCGATAAATATTCCGCACCGCCTGTTCCCACTGCTTCGGGCTCAGCGCCGAGAAGATGAATATCATGATCACGACATCGACACTCCCCTCGCTCAGTCCGGGCGGAAGCCCCTCGTTCTCACCATCCCCACCGCCTTCGTCGGCAACATCCCAAACATCCGCCCTCAACACCCCAACCCTCCCAATCTCATTTCCCCCATACTCCCTACTCCCCCTCATCGTCTCAACGGCTCCCTTGCTAAAATCCACCGCATGAACCACCAGCTCCGGATTCTGATTTCCCCTCACAATCGGAAATGCCGTATTTCCCGCCCCGGCACCCACTTCCAACACAACTTTCCTTCCCGCCCCGACCTGGGCGACGGAGTCTAAGACTGGGAATTCTTGACGTAGCCATTTTCGGTCTTTGAAGAAGGTGGTGGATTTTTGCTTGTAGAAGAGATCCCACCATTTCGAGGGCGTGATGTTAAAGCGCGAGGCGTCGAAGGGGGAGACGGGGTGGAGGCGTTGGGTGGTATATTGCTGTTCGCAGTAGGTGTGGTGTGCTGGGTCTGGGATGACGTGGTCCCAGGCGTTGTAGGAGAAGACGTCGTCGGTGGGTTCGAGGTAGCGTTGGCCGAATTGGAAGGGGGAGGTGCGTTTGGTGCTGGTGTTTGGGTCGTGGGAGCGGTGGGGTGGGATATCCGGAGTGGTGGTGAAGGAGGGGAGTTCCGTAGCAGTCGGTATGTTGCTGACTGGATTAGATGGAGAGAGGTGTATTTTCAGCTCTGAGAGGTTGTTTGAGAGCTCCTGCATAGGGCCGTCGCCTCGTGAGTGTGCTGACTCCCTCATTGCGTCGGAGCAATGCATCTGAAACCCAGCAAGGAATCCAATTGATTTCTTTTCCAGATGAAAGGGTGACGACAAGATACCTAGCTTTTCGACAAGGAATGTCTGAAAAGATCTGCTGAGATTCGTGAACGGTAAATAATGCAACTGTGCGGTTACAGTAGACCGTCCAAAAAGGAGAATTGCAATGTAACGAGTTTGGGAAACCGGTCTTCGATCTCACCCACCAGATCAGAGTGGCGGATCTCAATCCCAACGAACGCAGTCTGTCACAAGGTTCACAGTATGAAAAATGAATATCCTATCTGAATTTTGGCGAGAATCATTAGTAATTACTTACATTACACGCCAAGACCTGCTAAACCCACAGGGCTGAGAGCATGTCGAACTTACAATACTTGACACTCTGCTTGTAATGCCAAAGCTCAAGCTCACCCCCTTCGCGTGCAAGGGTCCCTATTTCACCGACTACTCAATAGGCAGCAGACCAGGCTCTATCCTGTCAAATAACCAAAATGGCTGTCGCAGAGCTCATAACCGACCCTGCGCTTCAGCCTCTGCTTTCCTCATCGCAAAATACACTTGCCCACATACTCGACATGCTAAGCTGGGTTGATCAAAACCAGAATGCCGAGCCTCCCTTAGAAACTCAATTGAACTTATCTAAATATCAGAAGAAGATGATAGCCCATCTGGCACAACTTCGTGGTCATAATCGACGAGCCATCTTCGGCGTAAGGGCCACCAAACAGGAAACCGCAGAAGCACGACAAGAGGTTGACAGGCTGTTATTGCAACTGCAGAATCTCTACTACGAGCAGCGACATCTTATGGGCGAGATTGGTGCCTGCGAAGGATATGAGTAAGTGCCTATCTTCAAGCTCCGCTTGTCTGTCAATCAAAACCATGCGCTGACATCTCTTCGCAGTCACGCATACACACACTTACCTCTTTTACCGCTGGAAACCTACCTCGAAGCGTTTCCTGATCAAGGCAGTCTTACCGAGAAAAATCTCATGCCCCTCCGTGTTGAACACGAAAAGCAGGAACGTGAGAAGTTAGAGCAGGAGCGTCAGGAACTACTGAAGATGAAAGAGAACCTCGTCAAACTCAATTTGAAAAAGAAAGAGGAGCTCAAGAAGATGGATGAGCAGCTTGAGAAGATGATAGATGGATTGAACCCTATCAGCGATGCGCTGGCAAAAGACATATGAAGAGTTGTTCTTCGATCCAGGTTAGGACTACTGAGTGGGAGACCACATCATTACCGAATCCCATATGACAGCGAGTAGACTCATCTCAGGAGTGGAGGATTCTCATGCCGGTTCAGCATTCAGAATAATAATCTGCAGGAAAATTTGATGCTGCCCTTGTGGTCTGTGCACACATGGCACTTCTGGCTTCTTTGTTTTGCGCAGCGCGACTGCAAACATCGACGTTGTTGATTGTTACGGGGAAAAACATACTGGTGTATGGCCTTTGTTTTCCGCTTCCGTCGCATTGGTGCGCCAATGCCATCAAGTCATTATCATCGTTTCTGTGTTGATACTCGAGCACCTGCCATATGACGGCGCGGAGATAGTCATCTCACATTGCAAGACCTCAGTGAGATATTGGTCAATTCTTCTCTCTTCTGCTCGGGACGATACCAGAGAGTCGATAAGGCCATAAAGCATAAGGGCAAGGACGCTACTTTCGCGTACCAAAGCCACAAAGCAAACCCTTACAAGCGCACCTGTTCGAAACTTCTCATGTACTGGGCTACTAAATTGATTCGAAGAAGCTAAGCTCTCTGCCAATCTGCTTCAATTGTCTGAAGCTTCGTCAAAACTTTCACTGGCGGTTACAGAAGAGGTCAGGTGCTGGGTAGGGACGACTTCTTCTCAAACCACACACGGATTAGGGTGGTTCTTACTTGCGGGTCGACCTAACGGCAATTCGAAGCTTTGAACACAATGTCTTTCGGCTATCGACACGACGTACTGAATGAATACGGCGCATTTTGGGCTTCTGGTGCCAAGACAATTCGGCCTCTTAAAAATGACATCCATCCTTTGTGGAAGCAAGACAAGTTTAGGATGGGTGGTTATGCTGAGTTGCAGGCAAGATGCGAGAAAGGTCTACAATGGGATGAGCCGGGGAGTGCAATGCCTGATAACCTCTACAAGACGATCGAGCCAGCACTTCGCCTAGCATCTATGTTCGTGGGCCAATCTAGGCAGTTTTTCATGATGATTTTGAGAGCAAAAGAGGTCCCAGTCAAGGGTATCAACGTTCTGGTGCGTGAAGGGCTGCTCAAAGACCGGATGGCGCTGCAGTGTCTGGACCCGACGTGGATCCCGAGCGCTGAGGATGAGAGAGCCTTTGACGAAGCGATTGAAGAAATAGCGGGATATTTCCGCATATACTGCGGTGAGGATTCTAGGACGATCATGCCCGGTAACCTAGTGTTTGCTTCGACCAGCACTTCGATCCAACCCTCGACTTGGATCTACAACTTTTTCTCGCGCGATTATTTCGAGGAGTTCACCAGCAGTCGATTCAGACATGGTTCTGTGCAACAGCGTCACCGTCTGCTCTTCCTGTTTACAGTGACTCTACTCCACGAGCTGGCTCATGTTATGCTACGGAAAAAACGGGCACATGACGCCGTCCGACAAGTAATGATGCGTTCCCTGATCAACCCTGAGCCGCTTTTCACACCCGAGGACGTTACAGCAGAACTCGGCCACGCATGGGAGACATGGGCTTTTGGCGGAACGATGTACCCAACCGGGTACCCCCTTGACCTTAGAACTTTCGGGCTACGATGGTACCCGTGGCTGTGGCCGCTGCACGCCGAGAACACGCTCTGCTTGGACTATCCATATGGGGAGTTCATCATTCATGCTTCTTCGATGTCCAAGTTTTTCTCATCTGCCGGATGGGAGGGGCACAGAAACGATGTGCAACCTTTGGTGGTGGAGCTCACGCCGTTAAGAGCACTATCCGGTAACGTGGAAGATAAGACGGATGACGATTATGATAGGGATTTTCGCTCTCGGCTCGAGTATGTGTACCTTGGGATGTCTTCGGCATCTTTTCGAAACTGCAACCCTATGACCCCGCCATTGCCGACACTTGAGATGGATACTGATGTTGAGATGATGATGAGCGGCTCCAGATCGACTGGGAAGAAGATGCTGCGGCGACGGATTGGCCGGCTTGGAAAGGGAAGGTCAAAGTAGTGAGTGCCTCGAGATCTTAGATGGCATTCCTGATAAGATGATGATCCAGCTCTCCAACTCAGCTTGCCCATCAGAGCATGTACAAACCGCTAACACCATTACGGAGCATATGAGGTGAAAGGAAAGACCTTCAATGACCATAGACCACAGGAATAGCTGTAATAGATGGATCTTTCGTATGGCATGAGAGGCGTAGAGCAGATCTTGTCGTGGCTTGACCATATTAAGATCTCCGGGGGCCTCCCGCCAGGCGGAGAGCCTAGTCTCGATTTGTGCTAGACGGCCTTCGGCATAGCTTCTCTGTTCGTGGTCTCCCCATTGCCCTGACCACATTGTCCAATCGACCACACCTTTCTCTGTACGGCTCATGTAGGGGTAAGTCTACAATGCCCGAATGGCATCAAGCGAAGAGACGGAGGATGACGGCGGAGGGGCACAGAGTGGCTCTCCTCCTGGCACACCGAAGGTCAGTGCCCCCGAGGGGAAAATGGCAACCTGTGCAAAGAAGCAACCTCCGGCAGAGAAAGCTGAGGCGGTCTGGCTCAGAACCAGAGTCATCCTGTCTTTTTGGGCTGTGATAGTCCTTCTCGGACTGCCCATGTGGTGGCATACCACCTCAATTTACCGAGCTCGGCTTCCAATACAAGAGATGCTGGATTGGAGCGAGGGGGCAGTATGCGTCTGCGGCTCTCTGCGCATAGATCATTGTTAATGGTCTTGCAGGCACTCATACCAGTGTTACCACTCGAGATATGGGTCGTCAGTCCAACGCTGATATGCGAAGATGCTCGCCACGTTGTTGAGGTTGCTCAGGATGCGCTCGACACCATGAACACCTTCCCTCCACAACCCATTCGATTACGCCTGGCAAAGTCACGACCTGTCGAGGATAGAAAGGGTCAGCCGTTTGCCGAAGACCCAGGTTGTTTTTTGAAAGAGTATGATCCGAATAGTGGCCGGCCAGCGTTAAAGCTGCACCTTGTGCCAGACGAGGATGCGACGGGCATGAAACTCTCCTTCGATCCACATTCCGCACGGGCAGACTTGGTGTTTGGCGAAGTCTCAACTCGAGCTCTGGGGTCATATGTAGCAAGCGCTGTCTATAGCATTTTTGCAGAAGAGCGAGCTAGCCTAGCCCACAAATTTGTGGCTCAAGGTTCCAGCGGTACTGCAGTCACTTATCTTCAGTCTGTCCCAGAAGATATCAAATCTGCTGTCACCAGTAGGGAGAACCGAGCATTGAAGTATGCTTCGACATATCACCTTACCTTCTCTCTCTTCACACCAGGCGGATCTCCCTCATCTTGGGACATTGAATCCGCACTCGAAACATACATCAAGCCATGGATTGCTGCATTCTCCACCATCAGCAACTTCAGTATCAATACTCAAATACAACCATACTCCGCTTATTCTCCGTCCATCCGACCTTTCAAAGACGAAGGAAGAGACCAGACTCTTCTTCGCCGCGAAGACCTTAGCGCCTTCATCAATGCTGCCGAATGGCCACTCTCTCCAAGTGTTGGCTCACACGGCCCAACAATGAACTTCGTGCTCTACGTCCCTTCCGCCTCCGAAGTACCTCTCACCATCGCATCCTCCAACGGCGGCACCAGCTGGCTGATCCCGCAATGGGGCGGCGTCGCCATCCTAAGCCCACCACTCCGTACCAATGAACTCACCGGTCAACCCTCCGTTCCCCACCACCTCGACCTCGACAGTCTCCGCATCCCTTTCGAAACATTCACATCCCAACTCCTCTCCCTCCTCGGCCTCCCCACCACCCTACAACCCCAACCCCAAACCACCACCACCACCACCACCACGAACCCCCCTCATCTCCTCCCCCTCCCCCTCCGCCTCCAAACTCACACCCGCCTGCAAACCCTATCCCTCCACCTCCTCGCCCGCTCCACCCTAGCCTCCCTCTCCC
>JAABUK010012232.1_pt1 | contig 10970 bp, 7 predicted proteins | sample 5559141 | NCBI WGS metagenome assembly JAABUK01 (sample SAMN10711869, study PRJNA513367) | rock metagenome | isolation source: Antarctica rocks | place: Antarctica: Victoria Land, Pudding Butte nord | collected 2016-01-03
AACTGTTGCAAATGTAATGCAACGTATTTCTGGTGTTTCTTTAGAGCGTGGCAGCTCAGGCGATGGGCAATATGCAATCATTAGAGGGATGGATAAAAGATACAATACCACACTTGTGAATGGTGTAAAAATACCTAGCCCCGATAACAGGAACAGGTATGTACCATTGGATATTTTTCCTGCTGAATTATTAGACAGAATTGAAGTTGTAAAATCTTTGACACCCGATATGGAGGCCGATGCGGCAGGTGGAGTGATAAATCTTGTGATGAAAAGTGCCCCGGAAAAATTTAAATTAGAAGGCAATATAGGAACTGGTTATAGCCAGCTATTTATTAACAGAGATTTTCATTCTTATCAGAAAGCAACAATTCAATCAAAATCTCCTTCTGAAATTTCCGGATTAGGTATTTATGCTCCCATAACTGCGTTCCTATACAACAACCTGGTAACTACTGCAGCTAAACCACCGATTAATAAAAATGCCAGCCTTACTATAGAGAATTGTTTTTTACATAATAAACTCGGAGTAATTATTTCCGGCAGTTATCAAAATGCTTATAGGGGAAGTAATTCCAGTACTCTTTTACAAAGCCCCACTGTACCTCCTGCGCCTGACGAAGTGCATGCACAACAACCAGCGTTCTCTAATATTTATAGCCGGATGTATAATTCCCGTATTGACCGATCGGGTGTAGAAACAAAAATTGATTACAACTTTAACAACGAAAATTCAATCAGTTTATTTGCCATCTATCTTCAGCTTAACGAAAGAAGGGCAAGGATAAGCAGTGATTCATTATTGGGTGGATATAGTACCGCAAACAATTACGTGGGATCGTATGCCATTTATAGCAGAACAGAAACAAGATCAGACCTACAAAGTATTTACAATGCCACATTGCAGGGTAAGAACAAATTGATTGCTCATTTAACTATGGATTGGTCCTTAGTAGTTTCGCAGGCAAAAAGGCAAGTGCCTGATGATGCCCAGTTTTCAACTTCGCAGGCAGTAAATCCCAACACAAATACAGGCACTTTCACTATTTCACCTGCTGTGGTAAGAAGCCAGTCCCGGGAATGGATTCATAATACGGATAAAGATCTTTCCGGTTATGCTAATTTTCATTACAAAAAAAATATTGCACCCCTTAGTACCCGGTTTGATTTTGGTGGTATGTACCGTCACAAACAAAGGGACAATTACGATAATGCCTACTCCTTAACTTCGGTAAGCGATCCTAATTCCAACGACCAGTTGTATATTTCAATACCTGCATCCAAATTTACTTTTATTCCATACAATGCCGCTTTAGGCAACGCCGCAGGCAATCCAGGAATATACACTTTTAAGGAGGATGTGGGTGCAGCTTACGCCCAGCTCAAATACTATTTCAGCAAAAATCTTGACATATTAGGTGGAGTACGGATGGAGCATACTCATCAAAACTATGTGTCTTCCCTGCCTGTTACTGTTGATGGCAAATCTGCGGATATAAAATATTTTGATTTCCTGCCGAGTATTCAGGCCAAATATTCTTTCACTACAAAAAAGGCTTTAAGGTTATCATACTTCAGGTCCATCTTTCGTCCTGCATTTGCAGACCTAATCGCATTTCCAGAAAGGGGTAGTTCAAACGACAGTTACGAAACAGAAGGAAACCCGCATTTACAACATACAGTAATCGATAATATAGATCTTCGGTACGAGATTTTCCCTAAAGGCCTTGATCAGTTTATGATTGGTGCATTCTATAAAGCAATCAGTAATCCAATTGAATATGCTTTTACACAAAATGGATTTGGAGGTATTATTCTTTCCCCCAATAATTTTGGCAACGCCAATAATTTTGGCATTGAACTGGTTTTCAGAAAATACTTTGGAAGTTTTGGGGTATCGGCTAATTATACCTTCACCAACTCTGTTATTAACTCTCAAAAGAATTTTTATTATCAATCCTCCGGCGGTCAGGCATTAAATACTACTGTCAAAGAACGTAGGCCCTTACAGGGACAAAGCGCTAACATTGGTAACCTTTCTTTTTTGTACAAGGGTACCAAAAATAAAATTGATGCCCAGATAGCTGCAGTATATACCGGGGAAAGAATCAACACGCTCTCATTGTACAAAGGGCTTGACAATTGGGAAAAGCCAACCATTAATCTTGATTTTTCTGCTCAAAAAGAGTTTTGCAAACATTACACATTCTATGTGAAGGTCAACAACATTCTCAACACACCATTCCAACTGGTCATCAAGCAAAACAACAGTAGTTATAGCGGCAAATACAAATTACCATTTCAGAAAAGTCCTAGCTATGTAATTGTTCAATATGACCAGTTTTATACCTCCTATTCAATGGGAATTAAATTTTAATTTTAAACAATAAATACATAAAATGAAATATTTAAAAATTAAAGGCTTAGTAATATTGGTGGTCACTGCAATGGCTTCCTGTAAAAAAAGCGACACATCATCCGTTTCAAAAGCACAAATACAGGTTGGTCAGGCAGTAAGTTCTGCAGCACCTTTATGTGGCGCTATCAGAGGTACCATGTTAACTGGTCAAACCTATACTATCAACTGTGATGTTACCGTTAATGCAGGCGACACATTGTTAATTCAAAAAGGGGTAACTGTTAATGTAAAAAATGCAGCTGCCATTGTTGTGAAAGGAACACTGGTAAGTTTGGGAACTAAAGACGCGCCTGTTACAATCACTTATCCAACAAGAACAAAAACAATTGGTTCTTCAACTGCTACTTCAGATTCAGCATATGCTGGTGGCTGGTCAGGTATTTACGCTGCACCTACCTGTTCATTGTTGGTATTAAAATGGACGCATCTTGATTTTGCTGGCGCAGGTATTCAAACCATTCCATTTACAGGACCTTCTGTAGGGGACCAATATGTAATTTATTTTGGTAATCCTAACGGTAACTTCATAATGGAAGATTCTTGGATTTACGGTAGCCCGGATGATGCAGTACGTTTTTATGGCGGCCATGTAAACATCATGCGCAACACACTTGAAAAATGCGGTGGTACTGGTGGAGATGGTTTTAATGCGAAAGGCGGTACACAAGGTAATATGGCTTATAACCTGATTATTGGTAGTGCAACCAATGGCACAAAATCAGCCAATGACGGTGGTATTCAGCCACAGTGTATGATTGCGATGTATAACAATACATATGTAAATGACGGTTTTAGGAATACAGGTACTGTAGGTGCCCGTGGCGGTTCAATTGAAATAGAAAATAATTCAAGAGCGCTGGCATATAATAACCTGATGGTGAATTGTGCGTACTCTTTAAGAGTAGCTGGTGGTAATAATGTTACTGCAAAAGTTTACCTGGCAGATACTACCGGTCCGCACGCCGGAGATCCTATATCTCAGACAGCTTATGGATACAACTATTATTACGGTAATAATGTAAGTATCACCAATCAATTTTTACCTACAAATATTGCACAGGCAGTTGTTACCCATCCAACGGCTAACAGCATTCCAAATCTTGCCAGTTTCCTTGGCGCAGGTTACACTTTTGGTATGCAATATGATGGCACTTCATTGGTTGGTGCAGGCGATCCAAAATTTGTAAACTATCCGCTGCCAAACAACAATTACGCAACACAGGCATCTGTGGACGGTTTTAATTTTCATTTACAAAGCGGCTCACCAGCTTTAGCTAAAGGGTTCCAGGGATTTTCGCCTATCCAAAATGTACCGATTAATGAAAATTTTGGTTCAAGCGGAATTACCGGTCCGGGTAAAGACATTGGTTGTTACCAGGCAGATGGTACCGGCAATCAACATTAATACTTTTTAAAATAGTAAATTGAAGAAGGCCCCTAATATTTGCGGGTCTTCCTATTAAAAATACAAGATGAAATTCGCAGTCCTTTTATTGATACTTTTTAGTTGGACGTTTGATGCAGGTGCACAGGCAAAAGAAAGAGCCCATATTTTGCAATTTATCTTTACATCAGATGCACATTATGGTATAGAGCGGTCAACCTTTAGAGGAAAACAATCCGTTGATGGGCATATAGTAAATGCAGCGTTGATTCAGGAAATAAATTCTTTACCGTCGGTAATTTTTCCGGCAGACAAAGGGGTTGGTTCAGGACAAAATGCTGGCACCGTAGATTTTATAGTCGAGGGTGGCGATATTGCTAATCGTATGGAAATACCCCACCAGAGTGCGGCTATTTCATGGACGCAATTTGAGACAGACTATGTAAAAGGAATAACACTTAAAAATCAATTCGGTCAACCTGCTGAACTACTTATAGTGCCGGGCAACCATGACATTTCGGATGCAATTGGATTTTACAAACCAATGAAACCAACCACAGATGCCACTTCAATGGCAAATATTTACAATCTCATGATGAAACCCACCATCCCACTCACTAGAGAAACCTATGATTATAAAAAAGATAAAATAAACTTTTCAAAAAATATTGATGGTATTCATTTTATGTTTATTACGCTTTGGCCTGATTCATCGCAAAGAGAATGGATGAAAAAAGATTTGAAATCAATATCTAAAAAAATGCCTGTTTTTATATTTACACACGATCAGCCTGAGTGCGAAGCAAAACATTTTTCAATTCCGAATTTTAATGCATTCAATGCATCAGATAAATTCGAAAACCTTTTACCCGAGCATTATAAAGATGCATCTACTGCAGCTGCAGACGGTGGCAAAACAGCCTTGGAACAACAAGGTTGGATTAAATTTTTAAAAAAACATTGCAACATAAAAGCCTATTTTCATGGCAATTCAAACTGGAATCAATTTTATGAATATAAAGGATTAAACAACAATATAAACCTGAATACATTTAGAGTAGACTCACCGATGAAAGGTAAATACTCCGCTAAAGATGAAACCAAATTATCCTTCCAGGTAGTTACAATAATAGACCCCGTTTCGCACCGCATGACCGTGAGGGAATGCTTATGGAATACCGAACCTGGCAATCCATCTTGTCCGCTAAAATGGGGCGATAGCAAAACTGTTTCTTTTTGATTAAAAAATAATCTACCACGACTTTAGTAATTAATTTTAAACGTAACTAAGATGAAAAAATATTTACGTGCTGTAGGAATGTTTACTTTGATATCCACGTCACTTTTTCAATCCTGTAAAAAAAGCGAATTCATTCCTGTTACTACCGATTCTACTGCAACAAATCCGATAAAAATTGTATTGAAAAACGCTCTCCCTGCCAAATTGAAAGAGAGCTCAGGGTTGTGTTACACTGATGGATGTTTATGGAGTTTTGGCGACAGCGGGAATCCAAATTCAATTTATAAAACAGATACCACTACCGGATCGATCATTCAAACCGTTACTATTTCCAATTACCCAAATACTGACTGGGAAGACATTACAGCAGATTCAGGTTTTATATACATCGGTGATTTTGGCAATAACAATGGAGATAGAAAAGACCTTAAAATACTCAAAGTTAATAAAGCTGATCTAAAAAGTTCGGCCGTACAGTTAAGTGTAAATGCTGAATCCATCAATTTCACTTACAGCGATCAAACAGATTTTACCCCTAACAGCAATACAAATTTTGATTGCGAAGCGGTGGTTGCAATAGATCAACAAATTTATATTTTTACAAAAGATGGTGGCGATTTTAAAACCAGGTGTTATAAACTTTCAAAAATTCCAGGTAATTATTCTGTAGCCCCATATTCAACTTTTGAATCGCAGGGGAAAATTACAGCTGCGGCTTTTGCTCCTGCAACAAAAGAAATAGTGCTGTTGGGATATATGAATCAAAAGATACAATCATTTATGTGGTTGTTAAATAGATATAGTTCCGACCAATTTTTTACCGGTACCACACAGCGTTTCAATATTGGAAACCAGCAGGATTGGCAAACGGAAGGGATAGATTTTATTACCAACAACGAGTTGATGATGAGCTGCGAAGGCAGTACCAATCATATGGCATCATTATATCAAATTATAAAACAATAGTTAAACAGCAACGGATCAATCCCTCAAGGGCTCCCTTTGTGAGTTGGTTGATTTGCATCGCCATTAAACTTAAAAAGAGCAGACTCCTGCTGCTCTTTTTAATAGCGGTTAACCCTTTACGTCCTTTAGAAATTTCCCGTTGGCATCAAATATAACGTCCCGACCATCCACTTCAGCTTCATAATTCACTGTGCCGTTAGCCATAGTAATTTTAGCTGCCTCCTTGATCGATTTACCTTTGTAATGCTCATTAACATAGGCAAGAACGGTTGCGGGTAAATCTGTCACTTTGATATCCATTTCAGATTCTGTAAAGGTGCCACCCACTTCAAACATAGCCGACATTACGTTACCACCCTGTTTAAAATTGGCTTCATATTTACCATCCTCCATTTCCCATTTAGCATTAACGTTTGGATATTGCCTGGCCATGGAAGCTCTAACTTTAGCGGGCACTTTTGAAGCATCTAATTTTTGCGCACAGGCGGAAAATGCGATAGACGCGATCAATACAGCCATCATTGTAATTTTTTTCATTGTTTAAATTTTTTATTGTTATTAATAATGTAAACTTCAAATGCAATTCTATGGGAATGCTGAATTTATAAGATTTATAGCCGGTTAAAGGCATTAAGGTTATGTTAATGTGCGAAGTTATAATCCATACATTTAAAAAACATAAAAACTATTAGAAGGCTATTTTTAGATTTTAAAATACAATCTTTGCATTAAAAGAATTTTCCTTTTGTTTTATAATTAAAACCTCGCCGACAAGTTTCACACCTACCAAATCTTAATAATGAGGCAGGTAACGTAAATAGTATTGCAATCCAATAAAAGGCTTCTCTTCGGAGGCTGTCAATTTTATGAATTGACAAAGTTTTCTCACTTGCATACCAAATAATAAAAGTTATGCTAACGCAATAGCAAAAACAACAGTGGTTAATTCAAGGGATACGCCTAAATTATCTTAGGTTGTCAGTGATTAAAGTACCCACAACACTAATTAAAACAACGGCAAACCAATAAATACCGGGGATATATTTTTTTGATCTGAATTGGAAGAAAAGTGTAATGATAAGTAAAACGCCCATTGCAATAGATGTTCCGGTAAGTCCAAGGTTGGGATATGTATTTAAAAAATCTGCCGCAGTTTAACCAACAGTGGTACATAAGATTTTGATAACTCAAAAATAAGGAGTCATCTCCGGTACTTTATTTAAGATTTTCCTTCCAGTTATGAAAGTATCTGTTTGTTAAATGCATTTTGTGTCTATTACGATTGATGTTGTTTACCTTAATTAATAGTCTTCATCGCAAAAAAAGAGCGGCTTTAATAGCCGCTCCGGTAAAAAATACGCAATTAAGCCTTTGCTTCATTAATGAATTTGCCATTGGCATCAAATATCACATCCTTGCCATCTACTTCTGCCTCATAGTTAACTGTGCCATCTGCTTTGGTAATTTTGGCTCCTTCTTTAATATTTTTGCCTTTATAATGTTCCTTTACATAAGCTAAAACACTTGTAGGTAAATTGGCTACTTTTATATCCATTTCAGATTCCGTGAAAGTGCCATTTAGCTCAAACATTGCCGACATAGTATTTTCATTCTGTTTGAAATTGGCTTCGTACTTGCCATCTTCTTTTTCCCATTTAGCGGTTGCGCCAGGATATTGTTTGGCAAAAGATGCTTTAACAACTGTAGGTACTTTAGAGGCATCTAGTTTTTGAGCACAGGCGGTAAATGCAATGGATACTGCTAATATTGCCACCATCATACTTTTTTTCATTTCTTTTAATTTTTTATGGTTATTTAATAATGTAAATTTCTAAGGTGAATCTGAATGAATACTGAATTTTCAGGCACTTTATATAACTTCAGCAAGAAAATAACTTAGGATGGCATTTATTTAACATAGAGTGTAAATATGTTTTGTTGATTAATAAAATTATAATTGATACTAAAACGATAATGATCCGCAATCTTTTTTGCAATTTGCAAACCAAGTCCAATACTATTGCTATTTATAGATTGCTTTTGAAAACGCTGAAACATGCTATCAGTATTTAATTGTGCTGCACCGGATGTATTTGTAAAGCTGATTGTTGTTTTACTGCCATTAATAACAACTAAGCCATTTATGATATTATGTCTGATGGCATTACTTAAAAAATTACTCAATATTATTTCAATAAGTGACTTGTTAGCGTATATTACTATATCATCATTAAAATCATTTTGAATAGTAATCTTTTTTTGCTCTGCCTGAAACCGGTATTGTTCTAGAAGTTTTTCTAATATTTGTTTTGTCGATACATTTTCTGTTTCGGCAAACTGGTTGTTCTCAATTTTTGTAAATAATAAGAGGCTTTTATTTAGTCTGCTCAATTTCTGGTTCACATCTGCCAAATCACTGATAAGTTCATATTGCTCCTGATTGAGAGGCTTAGTCTGCATTAGTAAATCTATTTTGCCCTGAAAAATTGCAAGGGGGGTTTGCATTTCATGTGAAGCATTTTCTGAATACTCTTTTTGAGACTGGTAAACTTCCTGGTTGCGGTTGGTTAGAGCTGTAATTGTGTTGTTTAATATTGTAAATTCTGCAATATTATTATTTTCAAAATGCAGGGCGTTATTTTCTTCTATTTTAAATCCATCCAGCTTTGCAATTGTTTGATAAAAAGGTTTCCACAGTTTTCTGGAAACTACACGGTTTATCAAAATAAGACCGGCTACAATTAATAATAATAAGATAACTACAATGGTAATGATGCTTTCAATCAGATCCTCATTATCCAATAAAGAATTTTTTAATTGAATAATATAGGATTTATCGCTTAATACAACTTTACTTTCCAAAACACGGTAAGGGATTTCTTCGTTGGCAATTTTATCAAATGAACTTATTGTATAAAATGTATCTTTTTTATTAGTTAAAGTTTCTGTTTGTATAAGGGTTATATCCGGTTCAAAAGTTTTAAGATAAGGCAGGAGGTTTAATTCGTTTGCTTTTTTTAACTTGTCCACAATCCTTTCTTTTTGAACTATGAGGCTTTCATCAACATTTTCTGCAACAACCCTTTGAATAACAAAATATAAAACGGGTATGGCTATTATTAATATTATTGAAGCATATAGAATATAGGAGCGTATTGATTTGTTGAGCAGTTTCATTTTTTATATTTCAAATTTATATCCCATACCATAAATTGATTTAATATAGTCTTCGCAACCAGCTATTGCTAATTTTTTCTTCAAATTCTTTATGTGTGCATATATAAAGTCGAAATTATCAAATACATCTGCTTCATCTCCTGATAGATGTTCTCCAATAGCATTTTTGGAAATTACACGATTTTTATTAGTGGCTAAGTATAAAAGTAAATCATATTCCTTACGGGTTAAATCTGCCAGGTTATTATTTATATGTACTGTTTTAGCAACCGTATCAATTGAAATCTCATTTAGCACTAATACCTGATTTCCGTCAAAACGGCGGCGACGGATTACTGCTGCAATCCTCGCACTTAGTTCGGTTAAATGAAAAGGCTTTGATAAATAATCATCGGCTCCAAGATTTAATCCAGCAATTCTATCTTCTATTGAATTTTTTGCAGATATAATAATTACACCATCCGTTTTTTTATTAGCTTTTAATTCTTTTAAAACAGATAAGCCGTTGCCATCCGGCAGGCTAATGTCCAATAAGATGCAATCATAATCATAAGATTCTGTTTTATCCATTGCTGATTTTACATCATTTGCCAGCTCACAGGAGTAACTTTCTGCCTTTAAGTAGGTAATAATACTTTTACTTAATTCCACTTCATCCTCTACAATAAGAATCTTCATTTTCTTCACTTTTAGTAAAATAAAATACGAATTCTGAATTAAAGTTGAATTAAATATAGGGTGTACTTGGCGATTAGAGAAAAAGCACATTTATATAAGGCTATATGCTATATAGGTATTAGACGAAATATACCAACATATTGTTTGTAGATAATTTCAAATCCGTACAATCTACATTCGTTTTCTCTATGAGTATTTCCACTGGCTAATTGCCATAGTGATAATAAACCGATAGATTCGGATTCACCCCTCGTCTTGGCATTACCTGATGCCTAAAGTGATTTTCCGTTAGGGATTGCAGTGGAAATCCTGCTGCTAAGAAGATTATAGCGAAAAGCCCGGCCCAAAAGGGAAGGATTTAAAAATTAATAACACATAAAATATCGTTTAATATAATGCTCATTTTGATGGTTTAAACTGAAACAGTACAAGTTTTAAACTATAGCTACCTAGATATTGTATCATACTTTAAAGTGTTATATAATTTTGGAAATAAGTTACATTATTCACATATTATTCACTAAACATTGTCGCGCGTTTGGATTATCTCAAAAACGGCAGATGAAATTCTATTGCAAGCCGGTGCTATAAAAAAGGGAAAATCATTTTCCTAAGAAGATGTATTGCTTTTCTAAGACAATTCAAAAGCCTATTAATGCTATTGCTACAGTTGATTTATCCGCCTTTTTAGGTGACACTTCCTTAATAGTTTTTCAATTACTTAACTCAAGTTTCGCAGATAAATAAATGCAAGAAATGTGTATAAATTAGAATAAAAAAAGCAGCATGGAATGTTCATAAGTGGCTGAAGTTCAGTAACTTATTGTTGTAAAACAAAACCCTCCATGCTGCAAGTTAAAGATATAGGATCGGTAGAAGAATTAAAAAAGTATTTTTCTTGTCCGGCAAAAATGGTGGATCATCTCACCAGTTTACTTTCGTTCTTTGAATTCAAAAGAGTATACAAGGTATTAAACACTTTTAAGAAGCGGGGCTATAAAGGTCATGATATATTTGCCTTGTTATTGGTACTGCCTTTTTTGAAGCATGCCAGTATACATGCGCTTTTAAAATCTGGTAGCAAAGACTTATCAAGTGGAAAGAAA
>JAABUK010012235.1_pt1 | contig 10969 bp, 12 predicted proteins | sample 5559141 | NCBI WGS metagenome assembly JAABUK01 (sample SAMN10711869, study PRJNA513367) | rock metagenome | isolation source: Antarctica rocks | place: Antarctica: Victoria Land, Pudding Butte nord | collected 2016-01-03
CCTGCCCTTAGCCACACCCTTTCTGTCAAAAGCACGCAGAATGTACGCTCAGCTCAGCCCAGAACCACACCATCTCTTACACACCCTGTTTATTCGCGCAATCTTTACACTGGCTTACTCAGCAAGATCACCCCCAGATGTTTTGACGCCCCTGCCCCCCTCTGCAGCTTTCATTCCCTCTCTTCCAGTCATGTGTGCTGAAGAGGCTTTTGCTTTGACAGGATGCACATTGGAGCTGGGGCGTTGATCAGTAGGGGCCTGCTGGCCAAGATACCCCTCACCTTCATGCAAGACTGCATCCAGGACCTGCCGTATGCACAAGGTAAATGCATACATGTTCCATTGCATGTCCACACATTTGTTGCTGGAAACAATGTCGTCATCTAATTAGTTGCTGGAAAACAATGTTCTCATCTTATTAGTAGCTGTGTGCAACTAGGTGTCATGGTCTTGTTTTCATTCTCCCGCATGAAACTCACTCAATACAAGCATGTTCTCATGACTATTACATGCACCCCAAATTGTACATACTGAGTGACTTGCAAGCACGCTACCCTGGACAACTGTGCAATCATGTAGCATGCTGTCATGCAATCCCAATTCAGTCCATATCACTGTCCGAGCTGCCTTTCAGTGGACGGAACAGTCTGGTCTCATCCACTGGTGCTGTTTGCCATCTTCTGTCACATGTTGCTTGACCTGCGTCGCTCCTGTAGGTGCAAATAGCCTATTCAGCCATTGCATACAGAAGGCAGGGTTTGCCTTTACATCCCCAGGGTACAGCTTCTACCATTGGGAGGCAAAGGCCTTTGACCCTGGCCCAGAAGGCAGCCTCCTATTACTCAAAGCCCTTCAAAATGCAAGGATGGGCTCAGCTGATGACATCTCTCTGGTGTGCATGCCGATGCCACTGTTTGTGCACCTGTGCATCACTGCTCATTGCAAGGCTACGCAGACAAGCCCAATCATCATGCTTTGCCTTGATATAGATCAAGGATGATCTGTGGAGCTGTGTGATCACTTCTTGTGGACCATGCAATCATCACAACAAGCTGTCAAGAAAGCACAGGGTTGCCACCACTCACAAAGATGCTTGTCATCAACAGAGCTTTCAAGCGACAGCAGTTGGATCTGTTGAGTTGAGCTTCTGGCTGATTGATGTGGCAATCTGTCTGATTGACCTGGCAAACAGTGAAGCACTGCAGGGCTGCAAGCCTTTGAGCTGCATCCTGTGTTTTGTTTTCTCCTAAGGGCTTGATCCAACTTGAAGCTTGGTATGCAGGACATCATTAGTCATGTAGTCAGTTCACATTTGGATGTGGGACAGCAAGGCATCACAGGAGCAGCTCAGACCATGCACAGGCTTCAGATGGCTTATGCCACATGGCTTGATTCCCTGGCGGTGACAAAGCAGCTGTCATGAGTCAGCGTTGACTCAATATACATGCATAGGTGAGTACAAGTCCAAAGACATGGACTGAGTGACACCTGGGTGCAGAAGTCTGGCAGGTTGTGCGATTCGAGTGATTGAGGACGATGGACTCTAAGCTGAGACGTGTGCCAACCAGCATGCATGCATGCATGCAACAGGAAATGAGTTTGCCCAGTCTGGTGTATCTATCCTGTTGAGTGCACATTGGCGTATTGACACTGATGCCTTTTCGCCCAATTCCTACAAAACTCAAAGGTTCTTATCTCTAAATTGCACTGTTAATTCTTTGCATGAGATATATGATGTACTGCAGCTTGCACATTGTCATATGCATTGTTTACACTTACACGCATGACTGCAGGAGGGGTGTTGTATTTTCGGGGTTGAGTTGGGGCTTCAGATCTCGGCACAACACTGTTTCAGTGCAACTGCAAGTCGTCAGTCTCTGATCAGAAGCAATCAGTCAAAGTGCCAAGCAAGGGCAAACGCAGTGTGAAATCAGTTAGTGAGTCAGACATGGCTTCCAACATAAGCAGCCTACGCGCTGCAAGTTTGTTCAGGCTCCAATACAACCTACAGTATAGTGACCCTAGTAGTAGTACAGTAACCTACAGTCCAGATGTTTGCCATGCACATTGGCATGCCGCTTGTACAGTGATACTGGACACAACCACAGCATGGATGTGGTTGCCACCCAAAGATGCTCGAAATTCAGTTTTCTGTCTTTTTCCAGGGCATCGTGTGCTCATGTTCTGCTTGTCCTCACAAATGATATGCGCGATCATGATGTTGCCACTGTACATGATACATTTTTGTTGATTCAGCCTCATATATGGCATGAGTCGTGTCCCTGCTTGTGACCCCAGCTTAGCACAATTGAACAGCATATCTAGCATGTTTGCGCTAGCAGTAATGACTGCTCACTGTCATGCTAATGATTATGTTCTTTCTTCCTAGGGTTTTTGCCATGAATTCCTTTGAACTTGTCTGTATGTTTACCTTAGGTACTGCTCAGTAAAAACACAATGTGCAGTCAGCCTTCAATATGTGTTTCAGCACATGCATACTTGTGTATACATTCAATTTAAGATAAGACCTGGTCAGGCCAGCCTGCACCTCATGCTGGTTGTCATGAGGTAGTGCCAGACCAGGAATGAGTGTGCTGCTCATGCAGCCCGCACTGCACGTGCACCATGCAAGACCGTTGCCATTGACGGTCACTGCAAGTTGCATCGCCCGAGCTTGAGGTACAGTGATGGTAAGGGCTATCTGTGCACAGTTGTGCAACTTTTGAAGACACCAAGGTGCAGCTGAATTCGCGAGATAGAAACGTTGAGATGGCAGAACACACAAAAGCAGTACAAGTCATCATGACATAACAAGCGCAGCAGGCTGTGTTGTGCATGGTTTCGTGGCTCAGAGTATGGCTCCAGCTGGAGTTCTGGCACCGCAGTGCAATGTCAGCAATGCATAACTGCATTCCACAGCAGGACCCTGGCTCTGTGCACTCACAGCAGGTTGTGGTGCATACGGGGCTAGTGTTAGCTGATTTGATGCTGGTCGGCAGACATACTAGCACTGAAGTTCTTGTTAAGAACAGAGTACAGATTATGTAGCATAGGTCATGCCTTTGCCAAAACTGAACATGGGCTGGATCAGAAATCGGAATGCCAATAACAATTTGGAACACACTGACTCTGTAGTGGTACGTACAAATCTGGCAAAGATATGAACTACATTGGCTTATTGCCGACTGCCATTGTATTGTTCAAAGCCGAGCCTTCTTCAAGGCTCATATAGCCTTGATCTTATATACACTCAAAGAGGTCTCAGGAATCTGTATCCAGATACAAAGTTTATTGTCAGCAAGGTCAATTGCAGCAGTGCTTGAAAGCAATCGCTACATCACAGCTGCCAACTTACCTGCTGTACAGTTTGATGATGCACTTGACTTCAAGGCTTGCTCATGCTGGCATAGTCTAGCATACTTGCAAACAAACTCTTCCTGCCGAGCAGTCTCTATTGCAGACTTGCAGCGGCGCCGGCGGACCATGTCTATGGCTTCCTAATGAAAGAAATTGCAAGAGCTCTCTCACTATGCATGTTATGACCATCAAAACTGTATGTGTGCATCATTGTAGCAGAAACAGGAGCACAGCAGCAGCAGCAGCAAGTAGTTTCATCAGGAAGCAATGGGTGTGAGGACTGACCTGGCCTGTGGCAGCCTGTTGCGTATAGAGCAACAAGCAGGCTGCTATCAACCCTGCCCTTCCAACACCGCCCCTGCAAACAAGCTCACACACTTGTGCCCTGATTGCTAGGACAGTTCCTGACAACCAGCAGCAGCTGGCAGCTGCTGTTATGCTAAAAGAGCTCATGTCTGCATGTGCTGCCAAGCAGAGTGCTACCAGTCCTTTAAGCTAAGGGGAGTTGCCCAGAAAGATTTTGTGCAACGTCCATATGTAATTGAATTGAGGCAGGGCCAGCATGACCAGACATAACCTGCTCGGTGACAGGGCATAATGATGGCCATGAGCATACCTGCAGTGCACTGCAATATGATGACCCTCAGCCATCAGCTGTGCAGTCTGCTGCACAATGCGATGTGTCTGGTGGATGCAAGTGGGGGTGGCCATCTCTATGATGGGAAAGCTTAGCAGGACCAAGCCAGCTTTTTCAACACTTGCTGCATACTCCCGCAATCCAAAGCTCTGCTGAAGACAGATTCATGCTTGATATTTGAGTCAGCTGCTGGGACCAGTTTATGCACCAAGCACCAAGCTAAGCATGCCATGCCCCCAAAAACACTGACCCGCAGCTCAGCTGCGTTAAGCAAGCAGACTAGGCCAGTGATCCCGTATCGCTCTTGGAGGTGCTTCAGATCTTGCTGAAGACTACGCTTGTGTCTCACACCATCTCTATTTACACACTTGCCCGGGCAAAAGCAAAGACCCAGGGAGCCTCCTGAAGTCAGGTGGAAGAGCTACAAATTTGCATTTGCAAAGGCAGAATTGCAGCTTCCTGCAAAACGTACCTTGCCAAGCGAAAATGCCCGACAAAGTGATGGGATGGCTTGCTGATGTCCGCAAGGGCATGTCTGGTGTCATTGTTGTCCCAACAGTATTTGGGACAAACGTAAAGCAACTGGCACTATCTCATGTAGGGTACAGTAATTCACTTCTGCGATATCTGCGAAAGGTAAGATATGCAAGACTAATTTGAGCCGTTGCAGCGTTTATTTTTCAAAGCTTCTACGTGCCTTGCCTTGCATGAATTGGAAGCGGAGGAGCTGTATCGGCAAGCTGACCATAGATCAACAGAAGCATGTTGGAAGAGACTGAGACTTGTCACACACCTGCGCGATGCAACGAGAAAATCGGTGATGCGCAAAGATCGTGTTGCAACTACAGCACCACCCTTCTCGTACAACAACCTGGCATCATTGGCAAGATGATTCATTGCACTTTGTTGTTGTCTGTGTGACGTTCTTCTTCCTCCGCACAACGTACCCTTGCGAGCATTAGAGTTGCAAGTGTTTGCTTCCAGACGCATATCGGGATGACGACAACAACAACACCTCCAACCGGCGATATTCCTCTGTACCTGGGAAGCAGTTTTCAACAGTCTCAACGCGACCCGTCGTATTGGTCGCTGCGTTACGATTTCAAGCCAGCCTCTCTCAATAGCGAAGCGCCGGGCACACTCAGGATGGGCGCTGACAATCAGGTACAGTAATGTATACATGCCGCGTCGGACAACGGCCTTTGGCACTTTATGCATGTTGGCCCTGTTGATGCAGGTATCGTTAGACTTGCTGAACAAAAGCGGAGGAAATGGGGATCTGGGCTTCAGTGGCCATTCTGAAACATATGATGGTCTTGATTGCGTCGCGGTCTTCGATGGCGATTCTTGGCGTCTGGAGCTTTTGACCGGAACTCTCAAAGTCCGGTGCGTTTTAACAGATCAGTCTCACAAATTCGCAGCGCTGAGCTGCTGAATCTCCTTTGGAGCTGAGAAATGCGGCGGGGTAGTTGCGATTGGCCTTGTTGTGGCCACGTGCGATCAAGCGGCTCTGCTTTGTTTCCTAACTTGATATTCTGCTTGTGCAGTCACGTTAAAGGTCAAGCGAGAGCTAGTCCAGCTCCCCAGGCTTTGCCAGCTGCCACAGGTGGTGGTGCTGCAGACTCTTTGCACATGTCCTCTGAGGATGCACACCATACCCAAGCTGAGGTACTTACCTGCAGGCTGCATTCGGTGAAATTTGCTTGTAACTGCTTGGCAACAGTAGCTGCACATGCTTGATAGTATCAAAACATTTCTGAGTACACAGCCGCACACGTTACAAGTGCAGGATCAGTCATGCATTTGTCAAACCAGTTTGCATTTTCCGTGCCCACACAGCATGAGCCAGCTCGCAGCACTGTGAGCAGTTCTGGTCTGGACTGTACATCACAACTTTTGCGTGCATGAGTCATAGACTGTTGCCTTGCCCTTCCTTTGCATGAAAGCTCAAGCTGCTCAAAAGCATGCTGTTTGTCACTTGACCCCATTGCATGCATATTGGCCTGCAGGAAGAAGACTGGCTTGCCAGAGACCTGTCACAAGGGGCCAATGGAACAAGTCCCTCAGAAGAGCTGTTGCCTGATCCTGCCACTTCAGACAGAAGCACAGACAGCGAAGATGAAGAAGAGGTGCCAGCAGAGCAGGCGGCAGATACTGACATGCAGGAGGCATCAGTCACACATCTTCACCCTCACATGAATGGCCATCTTGATCCTGGTGTAGAAGCTCATCAGAGCTCTGATGATGATGGAGAGCAAGACACAGAAGATGAGCAAGATGACAATGCAGCTCATGATGAGGTGAGTGAAATAGCATCACATTTCTCTTGCATCACATTTCTCTTGAGTGTAGTGGAGAAGTGATTGCCGCGTGATTCTTGCTGGGAGGTTGGTATGCTTGGCAATAGTATTCTTGCAGTTTATGTAAGAGTACCTGGTGCCAGTCTGATGTCTTCACCTCATTTTTGTTTGTGCCTGCAGGAACCTGATGCGCAGCCACAGGCACCAGTCCCAAATGGCATGCCAATGACAGATCTTGAACGACAATTCTTTGCTAACAGCCAGTCACCATCTAGTGAAAGCTCGGACAGCAGCAGTGATTGCGACCAGGAAAGTCTCAACGCAGCTAGTGAAGATGACGATGATGATGGACTGGACCATTTTTGAGTTTTTCATCGAGCATCAAGCCTCTGCTAAGTCTGTTTAAGATTGTTGTCGGACAATGACACCATTGCAGAAACAGTGCAATCTGTACAACGTACGTGTACCGTCAGCTGAAATGAACCAGGGCATACAACTGCCAGTTGACAGAAGCATAAGCATCATTTGGTGCAGCATTTTGTATCCGCATGTGTACACTGTGAACATGTTGCAGTTCAACTGAGCTCAGGATGTGTATACACAAGCAACAAGAAGCATTCTCAACAGATTCAATGCTGCCATCTTGTTGACTCCAAAGTCTGCAACATTATTGTACAATGATATACACTACTGTATATGGTTTACAACACAGCTTCAGGCTGTAGCCCCCCGACGCAACATCCATTCAGGGCCTCTTGTAGCGGTATAGTGATACAGCAACCCGACTAGTATATTCTGCTGTGCCTGAGTCTGAGCTTTTGGAACAGCTGTTGCTTGCTGTTTGAAATAGCTGGCATCATGAAAGTCTGTCGTTCTTGTTCCAATGCCAACATCACAGGGAGCAGGTGAGAAGCTGAAAGCCTCTGTTGATTGCTGTGCATCTGTGGGGAAACATGTCTGGGTGCATGTTGGACCATGGGCCTGTGCCTGAGTCTCTGTAGCTGCTTGGGGAGAAGTCTTCAGATATGACACAGCAGTTGTTGCTTCAGCAGCATTTGCCATGGCCCCAGCTTGCTGCAGAATGATGCTAGGATCCATAGCTACACTGTTGTACATCTGGCGGGGCTTTGAGGGCTGAGCTTCCTGAGAAGCAGACAAGTTCCTTGCATGAGATGCCATAGCACTGCTGTCAGCAGCAGTCTGTCTGACAAAGGCCTCCCTGGGAGTAATCACGCGTTGTGAGTGGTTTTGAGGGGGTGCTGCATGCTTTCTAGGCGCCTCAGAGGTGACAATCGCTGAAAATGGCCGTTTTCTCATGGGCAACATCTTATCATCATTGGTGCAATCTTCTGCAAAGATGTCCTGCATGCTGTGTGCATGATCTGACTTGTATGGCAAACTGCTTGGAATGTGATCATGGGATGTGGTGACATCTGGCAAGTTGGAGCTGTGGTTTGTCTTTACAGCCCCTTGGATGCGGTATTGGTTGTCTGCTAGCTGGTGACCAGGCGTGAAGCTGACTGGTGTTGAAGATCTCAGCATTGCATTGCACCGCTCCAACACCTTTGCTGCCTCCTTGGCATTCTGCACATGACACAGGCGCTCAGCATCATTGAGCAGCAGTGAGGAGCTCAGTTTGATTTCAAAGCAGACTTGTGTTCAGAACATGCCACTTTGGTACATGCATCATGCTTATGTGCTTCTGCAAGATAGACCATGCATGTTTACATATGATAAGCTGCTTCTGCAAGCAATGCAGTTGTGCAGTTGCACACTGACATTCAGGTGTGCATTCCCTCGTACGCGCCTGATATGCAGGATGCTATATCATTTGGTATGCAATTTGTGACAAACCTGTGAGGGGCCGTGTAGCAGGCAGCAGTTCAATGGGACCAGTTCAAGGGCAAGCATACCTTTCCACAGGCTAAAATAGCAGGGCGCGCTGAGAGGATTGGGTCATATGTTGGGATCCCAAGCCATGTGAGGAATGTCTGAGACAATCCATGCAGCATGTTTAGCTATCACAGACATGTTTGACAAGTTGCAGCTCAGCCAAGAGGATGCTGGCTTGCCTGCTTGTTGATGTCTACTGGCACAACATGGGCAAGCTTCATGATCCAAGTAAAAGGGACACTATCTTTCTTTCTGCCACCTGTGGTCACAGCAAGTTGGTCAAGTTGTGCGCCAGCCTTTGCATCATTTTTGCCAAGTAGCCAGCATATTCTTTGGCATGCTTACCCATGCTGTAATTGTGCTTCAGCTGGTACAGGTCGCTTGCTGCTGCTTCGTCTCGCACAAAGCTATCAAGGACCGCCAAGCGATGTACATATGCCGCCTGACCTGCTGACTTGGCGCGAATAAAAGCAAAAACGTCCCCTGCTTCTGCTCGAAGATGGTTTTTGACAAGGTAATTGCCGTCTGTCACACCCCAGCAGGGGAGCAGCTTGGATGCTGTGGTGTGCAAAGGCACCCCGGTGGGAAGTTTGCCGTCAATGGTATGTTGGTGCGGGTTCTCCTTACCGATTGGGATCAGGAACAAGCGCTGGCCCCTCACTTCTGTCATCTGACAGGTGTACTCTGCGTACAATGGCGACAGTAGACAACTTGCTATGCCGCTTCTTCCATGACATGCTGGCGCGGTGACCTATCCGTGCTGAGGGCCCCTGCCCCATGCTGAGCTGTGCTGTGCTGTGCTGTCAGGGTATGATAAACCCTACGTTGTATGTTGCAACACATTGTTCCGATTGTGTGAGCTTACTTGTGGCTTGTTTGATAGTATCTAGTTTGATTTGGTGTTGATTCATTTGATGGTGTTGATTGATTAGGTGTTGATTGATTAGATGTTGATTGATTTGGTGGTGTTGATTGATTTGGTGTTGTGTAGCGCCCTTGGGGCTCTCGAGTACCTGCTTTCTTGATTTTATTTGGCATGTTTATACCCAGCGCCGGGCCTCAGGTGTGAGCACTGAGCTCAGTGCTCACGCCTGAGGCGCCTGGTTGATTTGGCAAGTTTATACCCAGCGCCGGGCCTCGGGTGTGAGCACTAAGGCGGCTGGTGACCTCCCAGTCAAGCCACTCAATCATCTTCAGATAGGTTGAGCTGACAGAACTGTGCCCACTGAGCCAATCGCAATGCCGGTCATCCTCACTGGGCTGGAGGTAAAGATTACTTACCCCCCCACAGGGCAATGAGTATGGCAAAAGAGGGTTTAAAGTCGGTGTAACCGTAACGCTCGCGGATATGGTCTCTGATACCATCAGGTCGATCGCTATCAATGCGCGACTTGCCACAAGCGAAGCCGCAGAAGCTGTGCGTAAGCGCATGCTGCAAGACTCGTCCACATACAAGCTCCGAACCTTTATCTTTCACTGATCAATATTTCTTGCGAACGTCGTAGCCTGCACCGATAAGCCCGTGGCTGGCCCTGCCGCAATCCAGCCCAGTCCTGAAAAGCTACTTTTTCAGCAGCAAAACGTCATCACCACTTGTCACCGTCATTGCGCAAGACACTCAATAATCGACACACACTCAGTTTTGAGGGATGAAGTCGACCAAGAAACTGATAAACGAGCCTGCTGACGCAGTCACTGAATTTCTCGAAGGGTATGTCAGCTCAATGAGGCACGTGCAGCTTCTTGAAGGGTCCCCCGATGTAAGCCAAAGCCCCACCATACCTGCTGTTGACAAGCTCATGAAAAAAGTATATGTTGGGAGTGCAAGCTTGCGGTGCACACTGCAGATCAATGTAGTAGTCAATGTTGCTCCCACCAATCAGCACAAGGTTGCCGTCATCTCAGGTATTCTCAAATGCCACATAGTTGATCAGACCTGGCACCGAAACCTCTAGCACACTGTGCACAACCGCTCATGCATGCCAAGGCAGCATTGTATTTAATGTAGGTGGGGGCGCTGGTCATGAACCTGGACAGGCTGGGTACATTGGGGAGGGCATGCTGTCAGCAGCTCTTTCAGGACAGGTCTTTGCAAGCCCTTCAGCAAAGAGCGTCCTAGCTGCCATCCGAGCAATTGCTAGCCCTGCAGGCTGCCTGCTAGTTGTACTTAACTACACAGGTGCTCGACATTCAAAACAGTTTCTGCTGACATCACCTGCTTGCTTGCTGAAAGGACATGGCAGCAATGGCGCCACCTGCCAGCGTCTTGTGCTGCAATGAATGTGCCTGATAAGTCGTTGCTGAAAGCGCAAATCAAAAATCAACTGAAGGCAGCAAATGTTGCAGTTATCAACCTGCATTGGATTTGCAATAGCAGCAGCAGAACCTGTCTTGCTTTCTTGTGAAGGTCATCTGGCCCTCATGCAAATTCAGCCTCTCAACCCTTGGACGCCCCGAGTTTGATGTCCATGGTGAGAACCAAAGCCTCCAACTGGAGCATTTCCTTTCTCTCAGAAAATAGCTTATAAACCGCAAAACAGAAACTTAGGCCACAACCCAACATGCATGTCATTGCTCATTTTGTTATTGTAGGAGACAAATTACAGTTTGGATTGGCAGCAGAGAGTGCCAAGGCAGAGGGGTACAAGGTGGAGATGGTTCTGGTGGGAACCTGACCTGAGCTGACCTCTGGCTGAGCTGGACTGAGTGATGAGAGTCTGGAGGGATGTAGCAAACCCCCAAGACAAGAGGCCGCTGTTGGGACTGGGATGGCTCAAGAGTC
>JAABUK010012236.1_pt1 | contig 10967 bp, 8 predicted proteins | sample 5559141 | NCBI WGS metagenome assembly JAABUK01 (sample SAMN10711869, study PRJNA513367) | rock metagenome | isolation source: Antarctica rocks | place: Antarctica: Victoria Land, Pudding Butte nord | collected 2016-01-03
TCGGGAAGGCGGCGCGCGCCACCCGTGCGGTATCGTCCGGTAGACAATAAACAAGTGGCGCACGTAGCGACATCGGCGGCCTCCCCTCGCGACCCGCCAGCATCGCCCACTGCTCCCGGCGAGCCGCTATTCTACCACCGCGACCAGGCCGCGCCGCTCAGCCAGGGTTCGCCAGCAGCATCTTTGCAAGTGGCTCTCCCGATCTTTTGGTGATCCGGGCAGCATTGCCCCTGGTAGTGGGGACGGAGTGCCAGAAGTCGGCCTTCGTCGGCCCTTCGAGACGTCCTCCAGGCCACTTTCCGGGGCGTCTTCCCTATCCTGGACTCTCGATCATCAAAAGATCGGGAGAGCCATTTCTCAGTCGGAGATTACAGGCATGTGCGCGCGCCACGCCTCGCCTCATGATGTGGCACGTCAGGATGCAGTCAGCGTGGCAGCAAAATTCTGCGCCCAGGGGGCGTGAATTGGCTTGCACGCGCCAGGTTTGTCCCTCTTACGCGTTGGTTATCTTGCCAGGTCGCTGTACACGCCCACGGAGCCCATCATGAGGTGAGGCGTGCAGCCAGCACGTCACCCTGGGCAAGTGGTTCGTCGACATCCACCCGCCTGCCGCCGATCGGGATATCTAATTCAGCGCGAGCCCCTATCGGTACTTTGTGGCCTCGGGTCAGGGCGAGGCGTAGAGGTCAAGTCCGTGGCCGCGGTAGAGGAGGTCGAGCAGGGCCGCGAGCGGGGGTGGCGGGGGCAGCGGCGACCACGCCCGCCAGTAGCGCCGGAGCAGGACCCACGGCTCCAGCCAGGCGCGGACGGCGCGCAGGGCCACCGGCCAGCACCCCGGCGGGCGGGGCGGGGGTATTTTCCCCCCGCCCCGTCGCCATCTCGGCGGCCGGTTGCGTCTCGGCGGCGGCTGGCAAGGGCACAGCGGCGGCGCGATCGGGCGGGCGATGCCACCAGCAGAACGAGAAGGCGCAGCAGACCAGCTGCCAGTGGCGGCGGATCGCCGCCTCGCTGCGGACCTGATACTGCGACCACCCCAGGGCATATTTCGTGTGTTTGTAGGCCTGCTCCACCCACATCCTGAGCCCGTACAGGCGCACGATCTCCGCCAAATCGGCTTCGCCGGTCGGCAGATTGGTGGCGAGGTACCAGGTGGTGTGGTTGGGCAGCGTCGCCGGGTCGGTGGTGACGACGACCGCGCGCAGCCCGCGCGTCGGCCCATACGGCCCGGCCTCGACCTCGAGCGCCCACCACGCCTCCGCATGCCCGTCGCGGAAGCACCGCTCGACCGCGACCCACGCCCCCGGCGCGGCGCTATCCCGCCACCCGGCGGCCTCGGCCGCCTCCCAGAGTGCGCCGATGGTGCCGATCTGATGCCACCAAGTGTGGGACGGCTTGAGCGCGAGCACGTAGCTGACCGCCAGCTCGTGCAAGGTCCGCCGGAAACCCGCATCCTCGCCGTAGAAACTGTCGGCCACCACCGCGCGGAACGGAAGCTCGACCGCGACCGCCGCCGTCACCAGTTCCCCGGCGATGGCGAGCTTGGTGCGAAAGGACGGATCGGCCTTGCCCTTGGCAAAGTGGTGCTGCGGCGTATACGGCTCGTAATCGAGCGGCCAATACACCCGCTCATCCGCCCACAAGCTCGTAACGCGCACGACTCCGCTGTCGGTTTTCCCGAGGTTCGCCAGGTATTGTCGCCCGACGTGCGCGGTCTTCCGACCCCACTTCCGGTCGCCGTGCTCGTCGATGACCAGCACGCCCCGTTCGTCGGGGGCGGTCGCCGGATCGGCGCGCAGCAGCGCCGTCCGCCGCGCGTTGACCGCGGCCGCATCCCCGGTGGATTCCGACAGGAACCACTGCACGACCTGCGCGCGCGGGTGCTGTGCGCCAACGGTCGGCTCCGTGTTGGCGAGCGCGGTCGCGGTCTTGTTGCGCTCGGCGGGGAGCAGCACCCCCTCCAGGTAGCGCCGGAACCCCTCCCGCTGGCTCCGCTGCGTGAACAGGTCGTCGAATCCGGCGGCGTATGCTTCCAGCGGCAGCGGGGCGGCGGTCGCGGGCAGGCGCTTCGTCACAGCATCACCTCCTGTGCCTGTTCTACCACCATCGCCCCGAGACCACAAAGTACCGCTATGCGCCATTCCTGAAGTACCGTGCAAATATGAGCGCGTATACGTACTATGGATGCTCGCTATAAGGGCAGGAATAACTCGCTTCTTAATGTCTACCGTATCTGAGGAATGGCGCACTAACGGGATTGTACAATACGCCCAGCCATCGAACTCGGGGTAATAATCTCGGCGGGAGGGCCTTTGGACGTGCCTCCGATGAGCACCACTTGTCCGTTCGGCAGCGCCGTCGTCGTGGGCTGGATGCGAGGGGTCACGAGGGTGCCGAGGTGTTGCCACCCGTCAGTCGCTGGATCGTATGCCGCGACGGTCGCCTCGGAGACGGCGAGCACCCGCCCATCGGGCAAGGGCGCGATGGCAACCCAGGAGATCGGCAGCACGGGCGGCGGCACTGGGCGCCAACGGTTGGCCGCAGGGTCGTAGCGTTCCGAACCAGCTACGTTATCGACGATTAGCACAGTACCGTCGGCCAGCAGGGCGGCGGAGGTGTTGATATGCCCATGTAGCGGCGGCGCCACGGGCTCCCAGCGATCCGCGCTCGGTCGGTATGCCTCGGCCGTGTGCGTGTCGGTGTCTAGCCCCGCGCCAGAGCCGCCGACGACGAGCACCCGCCCGTCGGGGAGCAGCGTTGCCGTGTGGCCCTGCCGCGCGTGGGCCATCGGGGCAGCGGGGACCCAGCGATCGGTGCTCGAATCGTAGATCTCGGCCCCGGCGGTGGCGTAATCGCCCGCGTCGATCCCCGGCTTGCCCCCCGTCACCAGCACGCGCCCGTCCGGTAGGAGCGTCGCCGTGTGATCCATCCGCCGCACGCCCATCCGCCCGGCACCCTCCCAGCGCCCGGTCGCCGGATCGTACCGCTCGGCGGTGTCTAGGCCCCCGCCGCCACGGAACCAGCCGCCGCGCCACCCGCCGATGACGAGCACACGCCCGTCCGCGAGTCGGGTCGCGGTGTGTTCCTCGCGCGCGTCGCCCAGCGACGCGGTCGCCGCCCAGCGCCCGGTCGCGGGGTCGAACAGCTCCGCCGCATCCAGCGCACCCCCGTCGGCCCCGCCGGCGACGAGGATGCGCCCGTCCCCCAGAAGCGTCGATGTGTGCCATGCGCGCCGCACGATACCCGCGCTCGAGGCACTCCCGGGCAGGGTGCACCCGGTCACGAGACAGGAGAGCACTGCCACGAGGCCGAGCCGGACGGACCAGCTATGTCCCTGCCGCGTCGACCGCATGGCACCTCCCCGCTCCATGCTCTCGCCCATAATCCGAACCAGAGCATGGCCATTCGATAATACCATCCCGAAGGGGTTATTGTCCGCTTACAGGCGGTTTCATAACTCTAGCATGGGTGCTGCGGGACTGGTGGTATGAAAGTACACGAACTGGTCTCCGACGAGTTGTGGGCCGCGATCGAACCGCTCCTCCCGCCGCACCCGGCGCAGCCGCACGGCGGGCGGCCGTGGCTGCCGGATTGCGCGGCCCTCTGCGGCATCATCTTCGTGCTGCGGACGGGCATCCAGTGGCGGTGGCTGCCGCAGGAGCTGGGCTGCGGCAGCGGGGTGACGTGCTGGCGGCGGCTGCGCGCCTGGGAGCGGGCCGGGGTCTGGCGGCACTTGCATCGTGTCCTGCTCGCGCGGCTGGACGAGGCGGGCACGCTGGACTGGTCGCGGGCTTACGTGGATAGCGCGAGCATCGCGGCCAAAAAAGGGGCGACGCGGTCGGCCCGAATCCGACGGATCGCGGCAAGCGGGGGACCACGCGTCACCTGCTGGTCGATCGGCGCGGCGTCCCGCTCGCGGCGGGGCTGACCGGGGCCAACCGGGCACGACAGCACCGCCTTCGCCGCGCTACTGGATGCGGCCGAGCCGCTCGCCGGACCCGATGGGGCAGCGCGCCGCCCGGCCAAGCTGCACGCCGACAAGGGCGACGACTACCCGGCGTGCCGGGCGGCCCTGCATGAGGGCGGGATCGCCGGCCGCATCGCGCGCCGGGGCGTCGAGGATACGGCCCGCTCGGGTCGACATCGCTGGGCCGTGGAACGCACACGCGCCTGGCTGGCGCGTTACCGGCGGCTGGTGATCCGCGACGAACGCCACGAGTCGCGCCATCAGGCGTTCCTCGATCTCGGCTGTGCCCTCCTCTGCCGTACGAGGGGGTCGGCGACCGGTCGGCTCGCGGCGTCCGTGGGGAGCGGGGCGGGGCGCCGCAGGCCGGGTTGCGCACGACCACCGGCCCACACGTGAAGGCGCACGGTGGGCGCGCCGCGTCTCGCGCGATCGCCACTCCTGTCCGGCCACGCCGTCACCGCCCCGCCGCTGCGCCACGCGGCGGACGGGCAGCACAACACAGGCGACCACCCGATTCGCGGTATCACCGCGCGGGCGCACGACGACACGCGCCGAATGCAGGTACGCCCCATCCGGGTCCGGGGTAGGAGGAGGCACCCGTCGGTTGGGGGGCTCCGACGGGCGCATGAGGAGGGGGAAGGCGGGGGATGTCCGGGGCAGGGGTGACGCAGCCTGCCAGGACGAGCGCGCCGACCAGCGCGAGTGCGAGCGCGAGGTGGCGGGACGTCGGCAACGCAATTCCTTCCCTGATGATGAGCATACCGGATCACATGCGCGCCGCCCATCGTCCAACCGGGGGATTGGCCCGGCACGATCGGCCCCACCATCTCGCAGGATGTGTGCACGCGTCGCCCGGCCACCGAGGCCATCGGCACCTCGCCACCGACCGCGCGGGCCGACGCGCATGGCCCCTACCTTACACACGAGCGAAATTCTTCTTCCGCACCAGCGTAGGCGGGCGCGAGAAACGTGGGCGCGCGGCGGACGACCGCCGTACCGGTGCTGGCCGGGGGCGAGACCGCAGGCGTCGCAGGCTCGTCGGCCGCCTTGCCTGGGAGCGGACGCCTCCTACCAGGGCACCCCCGGCGATGTCCGCCCTGCACCGGGAGATTCCAGGGCATTCGCCGGCATGTACGGAACGGAGGCACCCCCGCGCAGCGTCGGCGGCCGGGCAACCGGCCGACCCGCCGACTCGTTACCGGGGACCGTCCGGTTTCCGGCGGCGGCCCCCACACATGTGGCGGCGACCGCCGACCCCGCGCCGAGTCGGGCGGGGCACACCGGCAGGCCGCGACACGCGGCACCCGGACGGACAATGCCCCGTGGTGCGCACCCCGCCGGGTCGTGGGGGCGCGGGACGCGCATGCGCCACAGCGTCGCCCGCGCCGTCTCCCGCCGCCGCCCCCGCCGCGCTACCACGGCGCTGCGGCGGATACCCCCCGGTGACCCGTGTCGGCGGTGCCATCCGGCGGTGCCCCGTCATCAGCGACCGCGACCCGGTCCCGGCCCGCTTGCTTCGCCCGGTAGAGGGCGGTGTCGGCCCGGTGCAGCAGGTCGCGCCGCCCCTCGCCCCCGGGCCGGGCCGCCGCCACCCCGACGCTGAGCGTCAGGCGCAGCGGCAGCCCCGCCGGCCCCGCGAAGGGCGCGGCGGCCACGCCGCACCGCACCGCCTCGGCGACGCCGCCCGCCGCGGCCCGCCCGGTGCCGGGGAGGACCGCCACGAACTCCTCGCCGCCGTAGCGCCCGAGCGCGCCCGTCGCCGGGAGGGCAGCCGCGACCCGCCCGCACAGTTCGCGCAGCACCCGGTCGCCGGTCGCGTGCCCGTACCCGTCGTTCACCCCCTTGAAGTGGTCGAGATCGAGGAAGAGCACCGCGACGTCGCCCGCGGTGCCGCCCGCGCCCGCCAGCGCCGCGTCGAGGCGCGCGAGGATCGCCTGCCGCCCCAGCACCCCGGTGAGGGCGTCGCGGTCCGCCCGGGCCAGCGCCCGCGCGTGGGCGCGCTCCCGGCGCAGGAGCTCCCGGCCGAGGAGGGCGCAGGCGAGCGCCCCGAGCGCGTAACTCAGGGCGAAGGCGACCAGGCGGGGCGCCGCCGCCGCCGCGGCCGGGGCGTACGCCAGGGGGGCGAGGCCGGCGACGGCGACGGCGGCGCCGATCGGCAGGGCACGCCCGGGTTGGTGGTGGTAGAGCGCGGCGAGGATGACGATCAGCGGGTAGCAGGCGTTGAGCGGGCTGTCCGCCCCGCCGGTCGCGGCGATCCCCAGGGCCACCAGCGCGACGGTGCTCAGCGGCTCGAGCACCAGCAGCCCGGCCGGCAGGCGGTGCCAGGGCAGGCGGGCCAGCGCCAGGAACCAGCACAGCGCCCCGACGCCGACCGCGTCGAGCAGCGGTCGGTCGAGCGCGGCACCCCACCAGGGGGCCTGGCCGAGGGCGAGGCCGAGCGCGGCGATCGCGAAGCAGAGCGCGTAGGCCCCGCGTCGCACCCCGGCGGCGAAGGGCGGGACGGGCGTGTCGGACGGCGGCCCGTCGGCGCGGCACGGCACCACGGGAGCGGCGGCGTCCGCGTGCCCCCGTCGCCGCGTCACGAGGCGTCCGGAGCGGGCGCGCGCCCGTGCAGCGCCAGGAAGGCCGCGACGACCGCCGGGTCGAACTGCCGCCCCGTCTGCCGCGCGATCTCCGCCACGGCGTCCGCCACCGGCCAGGCCGCCTTGTAGGGCCGGGCGTGGGTCAGCGCGTCGAAGACGTCCGCCACCGCGACGACCCGCCCGGCGAGGGAGATCGCTGCGCCCGCCAGCCCGCGCGGGTAGCCCCCCCCGTCCCAGCGTTCGTGATGCGTCAAGGCGACCTCCTCGGCCAGGCGCAGCACGTCCTGGGTACTCCCCGCCAGGATCGCCGCCCCGGCGGTGGTGTGCGCCCGCATGACGGCCAGCTCCGCGGCGTCCAGGCGCCCCGGCTTCAGGAGCACCCCGTCGGGGATGCCGATCTTACCCACGTCGTGCAGCACCGCCGCCCGCCCGAGCCGCTCGGCCTCTGCAACGGGCCAGCCCAGTTCCCGCGCCAGCAGGGCGCTCGTGGCCCCCACGCGCACGGTGTGCTGGCCGGTGTCGTCGTCGCGCGCCTCGGCGGCCCGCGCCAGGCGGTCCAGCGTCTCGTACTGGGCGGCCACGAGGGCTGCGTTCGCCGCCGTCAGCGCCGCCGTCCGCGCGGCCACGCGCCGCTCCAGTTCCGCATTCGCGCGGTGCAGCGCCGCCTCCGCCTCGACCCGGGCGGTGACCTCCGTCTGGATACCGATGTAGTGGGTCAGGACGCCCGCCTCGTCGCGGACCGGGGCCATGGTGAGCTCGTTCCAGAATGGCGTCCCATCCTTGCGGTGGTTGCGCAGGAGGACCGCGCAGTCCTGCCCCGCCCGCAGCGCCGCCCGCAGGGTCGCGAGTCCGGGCTGGGCGGTGTCGCCGCCCTGGAGGAAGCGACAGTTGCGCCCGACAACCTCCCCCAGCGTGTAGCCGGTCATCCGCAGGAAGGCGGGGTTGGCGTAGACGAGGGGCAGGTCCGGCAGGCGGCAATCGCTCACCGTGATCCCGGCGGTGGCCGCCTCGCTGGCCCGCGCATGGAGGCGCAGGGCCTCCGTGGTCGGCCGCTGGTCGGTGGTGGTGTCGCCGACAGCGACGGGCGCGGCGACGGTATCGTTGCGGAAGAGCGGCATGGTCGCGTGCACCCCCGGCATGCTCGATCGGTCCGGGCAGGGCCTGCCCGCAAATCTAGTGTGCGTCACGGGTCGTCCGGCGGCAATAGGGCGAAGGTCCCCACACCCGCCGGGACCATAGGCACGCCGTGTGGGGGCGCCCGGCCGCGCCTATGGTCCCGGGCGAGGTCGTTGGCCCGCGCCTGACGCGGCCACGATGTGCCTCCCGATGCGGCGGCGAGAGTCGCCCATGGCGACGGTTGTGTCAGAACTCAGACATAGCCCGGATTCATGTTTTCTCTTTCCCCACCAGGACCACTATCTTCGAGCAATGTGGCCCCTCGACGCTACGACTCGGCCGAATTATCGGCATAAATCCCCACTTCAGTCCCCAGCACCCGCGATTTGGACGGCTAAAGTCTGAGTTCTGACGCATCCGACCGAAGTCGCTTGCTCGGCGCTGCATCGCGCCAACGCGGCCAGCTCGCTTCGCGGTAGTTGCAGCACAACGCCGGCATGGTGGCCTACCCCACTACGTTGTCACCACGCTCATTGCGCATTGGCCCTGGGGCGGCACCTCCCGCCTTTGCGGTCCCCTTTTACCGCGTGTTAACCAGAAATTAACGGTCCCTTAATGCCCGCCCGAGCGCCCGGGCCATAGGATTAGGGTACGGCTGCCTGAACAGCTCGTCCGGCGCGAGGGGGGTCGCGCTGCGGAACGTTCTACGAGAGGAGAGGAACGCATGCAATGGCGTCATGGCGCATCGCTCGCGCTGGTACTCACGATCCTCGCGTCCCTGGTACCGACGGTCGCGGTGTCCAACGTCGCCGCCGCCGGGCCGACCGACAAGATCAACCATGTGATCGTGATCTATCAGGAAAACTGGAGCTTCGACGGCCTCTACGGCAACTTCCCGGGTGCGAATGGGCTCGCCAATACGGGGCCGGTGACGCAGGTGGACAAGAGCGGCAAGCCGTACGCCTCCCTGCCACAGCCGATCGACAATTCCCAGAAGCCGCCCGCCCCGGACCCGCGTTTCCCGGCCAATCTGCCGGTCACGCCCTATGACGCCTCCCAGTACGTTGCCGCCGATCAGAAGACCGGTGACCTGGTCCACCGCTTCTACCAGGAGCAGCTCCAGATCGACGGCGGCAAGATGGACAAGTTCGTCGCCTGGAGCGACGCCGCCGGGCTGGTGCTGAGCTACTTCGACGCCACGAACATGCCGGAGGGCAAGCTCGCGCAGCAGTACACGATGGCGGACAACTTCTTCCACGCCGCGTTCGGCGGCTCGTTCCTCAACCACTTCTGGCTGATCTGCGCCTGCTCGCCGCAGTGGCCCAACGCCCCCGCCGCCTCCGTCGCCCAGCTCGATGCCAACGGCGGTCTGGTGAAGGACGGGGCGGTGACGCTCGATGGCTACGCGGTCAACACGTCGTACACCGTCAACACGCCCCACCCGGCGAGTGTCACCGACCCGGCGAACCTCGTGCCGCAGCAGACGCTGCCGACGATCGGCGATCGCCTGAGCGAGCAGGACATCAGCTGGGCCTGGTATGCCGGCGGCTGGAACGACGCGCTCGCCGGGCACGCCGACCCGCTCTTCCAGTATCACCACCAGCCGTTCGCCTACTTCGCCAATTACGCGGACGGCACGGCGGCGAAGGCGGCCCACCTGAAGGACGAGCGGGACTTCTCCGTTTCCCTGACGAACGGGACGTTGCCGGCGGTCTCCTTCATCAAGCCGCTCGGGCCGGACAATGAGCACCCCGGCTACGCCTCGCTCGTCCAGGGGCAGCAGCACGTCGCCGATCTGGTCGGCGCGGTCCAGCAGAGCCCCTACTGGGCCGATACCGCGATCATCATCACCTACGACGAGAATGGCGGGCGCTGGGACCACGTCGCGCCGCCGCAGGGCGACAAGTGGGGGCCGGGGACGCGCGTCCCGACAATCATCATCTCGCCCTACGCCAAGCGCGGGTATGTCGATCACACGCAGTACGACACGACCGCGGTGCTGAAGTTCATCGAGAACCGCTGGGGCCTGGCCCCGCTCGGCACGCGCGACGCGGCGGCCAACGACCTGACGAACGCCTTCGATTTCGGGACCGTCCCCGGCCTGCCGAATACGGGCGGCGGGGCGGCGGCGACACCCGCCCTGCGCGCGCCGCTGCTCGGGCTGGCCGCCGTGCTCGTCGCGCTCATCCCGCTGCTCCTGCGGCGGCGTGCACGCCGATCGTAACGGCGCGATAGCAAGGAGTACAGCATGGCTCGGCCTGCCCCGATGGCTTGCCTGGCCATATCCCCCCCTGCCGCACGACGACGCGACGAGCGTGACGATCCGCGACCGGCCGGTGTCTGCGACCGATCATCGAGGAGGACGAGCCGGACCAAACCACAACGCTGCCCCGGTAGGGTAGCTCGCGCCAGGCCGGAGTACCGCCGCTCACAGGGCAAGCGGCAGCCACTCCTGGCGCGCTGCCGGTAGGTATCGCGCGGTTGCGCGGGGTGCGCCTGCACGGTCTACGGAGCGGGATTCGGGCAGCCGTGGCTGCGGCGGGCGGGCGTAAAGCCCGCCCGCCGACCGGGCCCGCCCACGCCCGGTCGGCGCTTCGCGCGGATCCCGCACAAAGGCGGTCGAGGCTGCGCTGGCGCGCTGGGTGGAGCAGGTGCCGGGGTGCAGCCCGACCAAGGCGGGGAGTCAGAGGCGATCGCAGCGCACCTCCTCAGCACGTGGTTGACACCTATTGATCCTGCAAGCGGCAGCGTTATCGTCAAGGTACAGCCCGCTTTCGTGGCCACTGCCGGAACAGCGTGTCAGCGGTCATGCTGTTCTCTGCCAGCTAGCGGTGCGGTTGCGTCAGAACTCAGACTTTAGCCGTCCAAATCGCGGGTGCCGGGGGCTGAAGTGGGGATTTATGCCGATAATTCGGTCGAGTCGTAGCGTCGAGGGGCCACATTGCTCGAAGATAGTGGTCCTGGTGGGGAAAGAGAAAACATGAATCCGGGCTACGTCTGAGTTCTGACACAACCGTTGCATTGCTACCGGTACGTCAGGGCATGTTGGTGCCCTGCACACCTTCGCAACAGGGGAGCATGGTGAATCGACAGGCAGACAGCACAACGACTGCGCGCCTCATACGACGGAGAACGATACTCGGCGGCTTCGCTATCGGCACGGTGGGCGTGCTACTCGCCGCGTGTGGTAGCAGCGCGCCAACCACCGCGGCCCCTGGCACGGTCGCGGCCACGGCGGCGGGTGGGCCGAGCACAGCACCGACGGCGGCTGGTGGCGGTGTGAGCGCGGCCACGGCGGCGCATGT
>JAABUK010012237.1_pt1 | contig 10967 bp, 12 predicted proteins | sample 5559141 | NCBI WGS metagenome assembly JAABUK01 (sample SAMN10711869, study PRJNA513367) | rock metagenome | isolation source: Antarctica rocks | place: Antarctica: Victoria Land, Pudding Butte nord | collected 2016-01-03
GAAGGGGTCATACACGTGCATCGCTGGTCAGACCCGTCCGCCGCTCACCAGATAGCAAACTGATCATAGTTGTACATTTGACCATTGGCATTGATATCGGAGCTCAGCAGAGTCAGCCATTTTGTCCCCCACCCGTCACGCCGAGGCGGCAGCTCAACAAGATCCGGGCATCGCTTCCAGAAGCTGTTGCGTGGAACTCTTCTGGCTTACATGTGAGCTGTCACACGCCGATTATCTGCACAAGTGTGTTCTTGTGCAAGCATGCTGTGGTGTTTCTTTTGTCCTGCAAGAAGTACCGCTTCGACAGCAGTCAGATCTGTGATGTGGTCAGCATCAGACAGTATACTTTCAAGGCACATGCTCTGATTGTTGTATATGCCAAATGTTTTTCGCAACATATATGTGCAATAGCTCTCAAAAATCTCAGACTGGCATCAGAAAGCTGAGAAGACATTGTTTGCATGCAGAGTGTCAAGCCGGTGAGGCCATGACACCCTAGTCTGATCGGATGTGATATCAAGGCATTGCTGCTGTAATGCACAGCATAGAACAGGTATGCCCGTCAGTCAGCACTCTTGTTTCTGAAGAGCTGTCAAAGTCTTCATGAATATGAACTGATTTCTGCGCTTTGCCTGCAGGGAGGCAAGTCTTTCATGAAGCAGCAAGGATTCCACATTGCAGACCGCACTCATCATGCCAAACGTCGTGACGATCCCCTGCCAGGCAGCAGCCAGACATCAAGCAAGCTTGCAGATGGACTTCAGGGCCTGATGGACATGTGCAATGCTGGCAGCCTAATGACTGCTCCTGTACAAGCCATGGTGTGTATAGCCTCCAATGTTTCCTGCACTGTGAACAACCCTGAGATCTGATTCCATCACCTCTCGTTTTCCTGGTGCACAGTGCATATATCCAGCTGCTCTGACAGACCGTGGATGCTCATGCAGGCCTCAGGTGGAAAGGTGGAGGTGGTTGGTACCACTCATGCCACTGCTGGCGTCAGGCGTCTAGTCAAGTCTGTTGTCAGGGGCCTTAAAGCATGTCAGGTGAGATCTACAATCCTGTTCAGTTCTGTGGTTGACTGCATTTTGCCAGCAACAGTCCTGCTTGCATTGCCACCACCAGACAGGCCATCACATGTGTGTGTTCAGAACAGGTGGTAGGTGTGAGCTACAATTCTCATCAATAGCTCTATTTGCATTTTGTTGCAGTACAATGGTCAGATTATGAATTTAAGAGGTAGCGTGTGCACTTTACAGTGAAGTTGCAACGCACAGTCCTGGCATGGTGCAGGAACCTGAGAGAGCTTCAGAAGGGCTTGGCGGCACCTACTTCTTCAAAGATGAGGCTGGCAGCAAAGTTGCAATCGTGAAGCCATGTGATGAGGAGCCCTTGGCACCAAACAACCCCAAGGTAGCCATCATCACCACCCCACAACTGTAGTATTATGTAAAAGAGGGGAAGGTGCCACTTGGTTTCATTGCCGCTTGATTTTTAATCATGCTTCACTTGACCCCCTGTGACAACTCTGATCATTGTCATTCGGTGTTTGATCATGCTGCATGCCTTAGTACGCGTCCAGTGAGTTGACAAGCACTCAGCAAGTACAGCTCGCATTCAGTGCAACCATGTTTCATCAAGCTTGTTTGCTTGCTAGACTGCTGAAGGCTTGCATGGGCTGCTCAGTTTAACAAAGCTTGTGATGTTGTGAGCGCAGGGCTTTGTGGGGCGAGCCCTGGGGGAGCCGGGTCTCAAACCCACAGTCAGAGTTGGGGAGGCAGCCATCCGTGAGGTTGCAGCATACCTGCTGGATCACGACCACTTTGCACAAGTCCCACACACAGTTTTGGTCAAGTTCACCCATCCCATCTTTCACATCCAGACCAGCAAGGACAGCAGCCCATGCCCCTCAGAAACAGCCTCAGTTAACAATGTCAAGACTCAGTCAGCTGCTTCCTTAGACTCTGCTCTGTCATCCTCTACCCAGCAGCTCATCCAAGCCGGGCGTGCAAGTCTGGAAGGCAGCAGAATTAGCTCCAAACTGGGGTCCTTACAGGAGTTTGTTGCTCATGACTGTGACACAAGCGAGATTGGGCCATCTCTGTTCAGTCTGCAAGATGTGCACCGCATTGCCATTCTGGACATCCGCCTCTTCAACACAGATAGGCATGCTGGCAACATCCTGGTGCAGCGGCCTACAGGGCAGGGCAGGGCCAAGCTGAGTGCTCTGGCCCGCCTGAACCAGCCCCAGTGCCGCCTGCTGCCCATTGATCATGGCTTCTGCCTTCCTGAGGCCTTGGAGCCCCCTTTCTTTGAATGGCTGCATTGGCCACAGGTAGGCCACCAAGGCATTCCAACTGTGGCTTGGTCTCCATATTTGCCTGCCCCTACCATGTGTGGCTGACAGGTTTCACAAGAGTGGTATGCCCAAATGCTCCAGCATCTATGTATCCATCCAATTTCAATAATTCAAAGGCAGAGTATGCCAAACATGATGCAGTCGTGCTTTTCAATATGAAGAGACTCATGCACTGCTGTGTGCGCAGTACTTGTTCAATCTTTCACTGTGTGGATGTTACACAAATACAATTGCATGGACAGACAGATTGTGTTGTGCAGGCCATGATGCCATTCAGTGAGGAGGAGGTGCAGTACATCAACAACCTGGATGCAGAGGCTGACGTGGCTCTCCTTCAGCGCGAGCTGCCCTCCCTGCGCGTGGAGTCCTTACGCACCCTGCAGGTGGCCACTGCCCTGCTCAAGCGCTGTGCAGCAGCCGGCCTCAACCTGTCAGAGATCGGCACCATCATCAGCCGCCCTCTAGTAGGCCTTGACGAAGACCCATCTGACCTGGAAAAGATGTGCACAGCAGTCAGGGAGGAAGTCGACAGCGCTATCTTAGTCAGCGATGATGACGAGGATGAGTCACAGGACTCTGATGAGGACATGGCAACGTCCATGCAGGCCATCAAGTTTGTGAGTGACGGCGGGCGCAGTTCATCTGGACTGTCAGGAGCTGTCAGTCTAGACAGCGCAAGACTGCACCAGCACAGCTTCAACAGCCAAGACAGTGCCAGCATGGAGAGCAGCCCCATGAGGTCCACATCAGATACAGTCCACAAGGCTGAAGACCTGCTGTTTGACCTGGATGAAGAGCATTCAGCGTCTGGCTCGCCACGCTACGGTGTTCCTCTGGTGTCAGCCATGTCTGTGCCGGCCCCCTCTGGCACGCCTGCTGGCAGGCTGCACCCTGGCTTGCACCTGTCTAGCTCCTTTGGATCTGACCACAGCTCACCCTCGCTCATGGCAGAGCGGTCGTTCAGCAGAACTGCCTCCCCAGCTGTGGCATCAGTCTCCCCAGCTGTGGTGGCTAGCAAGCGCAGGGGTGTGCAGTGGGGCGTGGGCCTGCACCATAGCTATGCTGAGTCAGAAGCCATGGCCATGGGCCCCGGTGCTCAGCTCATGGCTGCTTCTGTGGATCCCTCCCACTTTGTGACCAAAGGCTTCACTAAGGGCAAGCGCCAGCCTGGGCGCAAGGCGCCTCGTGCTCACCGCCTCAAGAAGACTGGCCGGGTGAGGCTTTAGTCTCTTCCTAAAGATAGCTGCTTGCTGGCAATTGTTGCATCTGGTTGCAGTTATGTAAGGCAAAGCTGGACGTCTTGGTCAACACATTTGCCTTCAGCTTGAGGCAAGAATGTTGATGATGGGCATGCAGGCATACCCTCCACCAGTGGCTGGGGGTGCTCCTGGGGCTGCCAATGCTGTCTTCAGTGGCCTAAACAGCGAGGAATGGGAGTTGTTCATGGTGGAGCTGCTAGATCGCATTGATGGAGCACTAGAGGCTGGACAGTGGCAGCAAGATGTGAGGAAGGGCAGGGGGACGCATGCAATGCAGAACATGGGAGTCTCATGCCCACGATTCTGAGAGCAAGATTCAGCTGTCCCATGTATGATAATGTGATTGCAGGTTGCTGTAAATGTATACTACATGTGCTTTTGTATATTGTGCAAATGAACTCTGAGGATCCAACATGTTTTTGAGCAATTGCAAGTTCAGAGAGACAGCCTGTGTGGCTGATGTCAGATATTTCATTGACGAGCTGTGTGATGGGTTGTGCAACCTGCTGATGGTACTGTTATCTGAATCCGGGACAGATATCTTGAGTCTGGCGGTGCTATCATGTAACTAAATTGCAGGCTAAGTGGGTTAGGGTAGCTGTTGCATGGGAATGAGTCTCACGAAACACCAGTTGAGGAAGCAGTCAGCACTATGAACCTGATCGAAGGAGGCACTGGCAATACAGCCAAAGAAAGTGTAGATAACCCTGCTCATGGCCTGGCTTAGGCCCAGGCATGACCTCAATTTTGTTGAGGCACTTCTGTGTTACCTTAATAGATTGGATTTCCAGAGACACATGCCCAAGGATGCACTGATCTGCCGAGCCTGATATCATGCCTGGATCACTAACATGCTGTGGCGCATTATGCAGTCATGCAGGGTCGTGTTAGGCTGCTCGATGCATAATGCAATGATTGAAGTGCACCTTAGTAGGTACAACTGCTGATCTGCAAGCTGCTGTGCAATTGCGTAGTGTGAGACTGTGATCATTGATGCCAGTGATACAGTACTCCGTGATCTTCAAAATTTTCAGCCGTTTATCAAACATATATGCACACACTGTTTGTCAGCTTTTAGCCCTATAGCCTTATTAATTCAAGAATGACAACACTCAAATTTGATAACCTTCAGCAAAGGCACCAGCAAACAAAGGATTGGCAGCACCAAAACTTGACAACGGGTGTCATCCTTGTTGCGCTGAATAGCTTCCTTCTTGCAGGGTTCAACTTTGCTCCCTTGCAAGCTGGCAGCCGATTTGAGTGAGTGTCTCCAACCCACGCACCATGCTGCGCTCTGCCAGCTGTGAACGGTGCCTTTGCTGACCTTGAAGGCTTGGGCTTTGTGGGTAGCCACCATGCTTCATGACTGACAACAGTATCCACAGCAGTCAAGCTGTATGAAGTGCTTCTGTACAATTCAGGAACAGTAGACATCACCTTGCAATAGCTTGGCGCCGTACAAGAACCAATGTGGCCTTTCAGAAATGAAACCAACAGCATTCTTCCCCAGCCACCTTATGGTGACCCAACAAAGACAAGCTGCAGCACACAAACTGGCCTAGGCTCATTCCACCCTTGTTTCAAGCACAGGCGCATTCCGAATATAGTCGTGTTGAGATAACACAGTTGATCTAGATGATGTTCTTGAGCCAAGGCTGAGCTGTCAGCTCAGCTGTTCAGTAGTATGGATTATGTTGCGCTCACAATTCCATTGTGAGCGCAATGGAATTGTGAGCATTGCAGAATGAGTATAGTATTGAAAGCCGTGACAATTGATAACTGCCTGCATCTTTTCAATCTCGGTCCCCTTGCTGTGTGCCACTACGGCATGGCTAAGAGCTAGATGTGCTTTTGCCATCGTCTTCGGCACAGCTGTCGGCTTATGATGGGCACCAGACAGCAGTGCTTACATTGATCAAGCACATGCTGATCAGCAAGGTGTAAGGCAATGTCATCACAGACTCAATAGAGTAGGCAGCTGTGATTCAGTAGCTGTGCTTTGTTATGCACCCTAGATGCTCTTGCAACATGTGTCCTGTTCAACACACAATGTGATTTGCTTGAGATTCATTCAATGTACACGCAAGTGTATTGCATCACAGGGCGCTGTATGTTTGCCTCTTGACGCAATCCTGAAGGTCATCATAGGCATTCCTGATCGGACCAAGGCGGACAAAGCCATTGCTGGCATGCTTCCTGCAGTGTATGATGACCAGGCAGCAATGACAAGTCTGAGGTGGCCTGCTGGGGCTCTGCCACCATGTTTGGCATGCATGAGCACCAAGTAGCCCATTGCCATCCAATCTGGAACATCAAACATGCCTTCTGATGGCTGCGTGACGGGTTGTCTGAGCCGGGTTGTATTTCGACAGCCTCCCTCTGCCCTTTGGCAGCACCGGCTGCCTTTGAATTGAAAATGCCTGCAGCACATGCCATTTCATTTGCAACCTTTACATGATGCCCCTCACCCAGTCAGCGCGCCTCACACTCCTTTCCCACAGAGAAGCCATTCCAGCTAGAAGCCACATTGCCCTATTGAAGTCTTTCAGTTGCCACAGCTAGCTACCTAAATGATGTTGGAAACTGGACATCACAGGACCATACATGACTTGGACACCGAGCAAGCATTGTGCATCAGTCTCACGTGCACTACATACAACATACTTCACACTCGCAGCTCTGCATATACTTATGTAGCAAAGCTCTGATGAACTGTATCCTACCTGCGTCACTCCAGTACAGGTCTGTATGACTGTGAGTGCTCTTGAATCTTGACGTTCGAGTGACCTAGTCGCCAGAAAGCTAGCTCAATGACAAGCACTTCCACAGAATTGGCTGGGTGCAGCTAGTCTGGCTCATTCCAACCTTCATCTTTTGCGTCAGCAGGCAGTAGTTGTCATGCCTGCTGCAACACAATCAGCAAAGATGCACGGGACGAAGTCAGAGGACCGTACTGCATCTTATAAAGACAATGGGGGTGACATGTAGCCCCTGTGAGTGCTGGTGATGTCGATGGAGTGGGCATCGTAGCAAGTTTGGCTGTATGATCATCATCGATGTGACTAAATCTCGTTCATGTGATTAGGTTCTGCCGGCACCCTGGCTGAGCTTGCTGCAGCGAGCTTGCCCCAGCTGCGCTTGTTCATCAAGAGAGCTTTGTCATATGTCTTGCCGTGCGTGGATCTCAAACTTTGCTTGATAAGTTACTGTAGCTGCCGCCGGTCCCGTGCGTCGGCTAATTACACCTTCTTTCAGGGCGATCAACTGCCTTTCGACTGAGATATTGAGCAGTGCCAGACCCTTTAAGCGTCCCGGTCTCCTGGACAAGACGGCATGTCCTCTAAGAAGGGAACCACGCTCCCCTTGGATCAATTCCTGAAGCCGAATCCCAAGATAACAAACTGGGCAGAAGACGAAGATTTCGAAGCCGACTGTAAGTCGCGTAGTACCTTGGTGATGTCTTAGTACGCAAAAGTGCTGTTACCATCATTTTCATAGCGAGTTTTGACCGTCGTTTGTGCTGCTGTTATCAGTGCCAGTGTCGCCCTTGCCCACCAGACCAGGAGCTTCCCCTGTGGCAGAGCCTGCCCGTGAGGCCTTCAAGTCGTTGCCAGAGGTTCCAGATCAGCCTCCGTACAAGGTTTACATTGGCAATGTGCCATACGAGCTGACTGACGGGGACTTGTCTGACCTGTTCAAGGATCTTCAGGCAAGATAGGATGGGCTGTGCTCACTTGCCGTCACTGAATATGCGACTGGGTGCAGTTTGAAATGGACTGTGCATGCAGATTCGGGACACACACTTTCTGACACACCGCGACACTGGCAAGCTCAAAGGTGTTTTTGTGGAATTTGGTTCCAAAGATGGGCTGCAAACTGCTCTGCAGATGAATGGCACAGTGAGTGCTCTTTGAATGAACCCAGATTCCCTGCTGCTCTTTTGATCTGCACTGCAAGAAGCATAAGCTGATTGTGTTGTGCAGTCGGTTTTGGGCCGAGCATTGAGAATTGACATTGCTGAAGCAAGGCCAGAGAGGTCACGAGGTAAGCAGACATTTATTCTGGATTTTCACAAGCAGTGTGCAATAGTACATATGATGTGCTGTGACTACGTATGCGATGCTCATCAATCTGTCTGTTTGGTGGATTGGCATGCATTCACAGAATGGCTACTCTGGCTGGTGACCACAGTGGCGTGCAGTGCCTTGTTTGCACATCAATTTACGTCTTGTGCAACTGCAAACAGCAGGTCCTAGAGCTTTACAATGCAAGCTGCCCTAAGTAGAAGTGGTTTAGGCAAAGCCGTTGCAATGCAGGTGGATATGGAGACAGGGAGCAAGGGGGCTATGGCTTTGACAGGCCAGACTACAACGCTGGGGAAAGAGGCGCTGACAGGCAAGCTCACCATTCTCTACTCTCACACCTTGCACTTCACTGTCAATGTAAGAGCGGATGTTCCTGCGCAAGACGCTCTGCAGACCAGTCTACAACACCATGTAAACTTGGCTTCATGTGTTGTGCAACATGCAGACTTAGTATCTGGCAGCGCTTGTTGCCATTGTGCCATTGTCACTTTGTCTCACCGCATGTGTCAGCATGGTCTCTTGAGCATGAGGCTGCACCCTGCCAGGTCAAGGGGGGGCGGTTACTCACGTGATTATGAGTCATCAGACCGCGGTCGCGGCGGCGGTGGCTTTCGTGATGACAGGGGTGGATTCCCAGACAGGGGTCAGGCCGATAGGGGTGACCGCCGCGGCTTTGGCAGCAACTATGAGCAGGATGACAGACGTGGGGGCAACTTCCGAGACCGACCACGTGGCGATTATGGTAACTTGCTGCCCTTTGCTCCTGGTCCCCTGCACTGAGCTTCTTCACAGTCTGTTGTAGTTCATGTTGCCGGTGTGCATACAAAAACATCCTGTGTGCATACAAAAGCAACCTGTGTGCATACAAAAGCAACCTGTATTTATGTCTTTTTTTGGTCACTGACAGCATAGCACAGACAGTACAGGCTGTATTGATACTCTGATTGTGCTTCATGGAGCCACAATGTTGTGACAGCCATGATAGACATAGAAGGATGGTTGATCACTGCCGCATTGTGAGTTCAGGTGGCTTCAGTGGTGCTCGAGATGAAGGGCAGGGCAGGTGGGGCCGAGAAGCCTCAGCTCCTGTTGCTCAGGCACCTAGCGAGGCACTCTCTGGTGAGTCTGTTCATGTTCATGCTGCAGTCCGTCAGGTCTCTCAGAGAATGCTTTTCATCTAGCTCCCCTATTGCCTCTGTTCTTGAAGAATGCGCATTGCTAATGTCATCACATAAGAATCATGAACCTCTGCCCAGGTGCTGTGAGCATGTTTGCCCTTTAAAGTTTCTCCCACAGCTTGGTGTCATATCATGGCCTGTAACAATGCTACCCATCACATCTTCTTTATCAGAAGCACAAATATGTCGCTGAGATTGACATGCAATTGAGGCCTGATGTATAGACTGGTACTGATGCATCAGGGGGTCCCCGGGGGTCTGATACATCAATCCAGCTGGACCGGTCCACCAGCGAGCAACGCAGCAGCCTGACACTGCAGCGCGCCCCCAGCTCAACCTCTGCCACCTCTGAAGCTGCCAAGCCCAAGGTCAGCTACAAAGCTAACATATACACCTTGCAACATCTTGCATTCAACCGGCAGTTTCAGACTTTACCTGTGTAGTTTGTCTGATACCTCAGTGTCTGAGTGTTACTGATTCATGTATTCACTTTAGAAACAAGGTGTCTTGCGCTAGGCTCAACCACATACAGTCCTGGGCTACTGCCTGTATGCGATCCAGTATGAGCCCTGCACCTGCTTGCCCCTTGCTAGTCATCATGCCCTGGTACACCTCATGCCGAACTGTGTCTTCCGGCAGATTTTGAGTCTTGATCTGCACTGTGGACTGAACATCTCTCTTGAAATCTTGATGTTCCTGACTTCCAAAGAACTTGCATGACTAGCGCCTGCCTGCAGCAATTGCTGGTGTGAAACCTGCACAGCATGTGTGTCAAGATTTGAGCATGGACCTGCATGCCAACATGCTCTGTATCAAGGACCGAGATGAATAGCCTCACCTATATTTCTTGGGAAATATACAACCAAGCTCCTTGTGCATGCAGTCAAACCCCTTTGGCAGTGCCAAACCGGTGGATACAGTGGCCAGACTGAAGGAGCTGGAAGAGCGTGATGCCAAGCGCAAGGTATACCCACATCCATAAGCACCTTTTCCACAAACCCTTATGGTGTCGGTTGTTCCTGAGGGCATGACAAAGCATGTTGACGACCACCTGGGGCTCAGTCCTATGCCCTACTCTTGCAGTAGGGCATGAAACTGAGAGCTGGCCTTTTGTTGCGTCCCTCTGTTCAGTTTACAGCCTTCCACTCAAAAATCCCCGCCCTTACCATGCTGAATAGCCTGTCATATTGAGTATAACCTGACACAGCAGCAGTTCCAGGAGAGTGCTGTTGTCTCTGGCCCTACTGTGGCAGCATCATGTGCATCACATCTTATGACCAGCTTGCTCCCTACACTTGAGGGAATGTCGTCAGCAAGGAATGGATGGTGCCTTGTGCAGGCAGAGGAGGCGCTGAAGAGGCGTGAAGCTGCTGCAGCAGCCGCTGCACCTGCTCCTGCTAGTCAGCAGCCCACTCCAGCAGCTCCGGTCAAGATCCTCAAGCCTACAGGTCCTTCCGCCTCAGATGCTGCTGCATCTCCATCACAGAAGCCAGCAGTGCAACAAGCACAGCCCTCCTCACGGCGATCACCTCAGGCCAATGGCTCTGCTACTGCACCACCAAAGGCAGCTGCTTCTTCCGTTGTGGCAGCAGCAGAAGCTGTCATTGCTTCTGCACCAGCAGCGACTAAAGCAGAGGCGCCAAGGGCCCCAGCCTGGGGCAAGCCTGCACAAGCCCCTGCTGCTGGTGGCAAGGCTCAGGGCACTTCCCAGCAGCCCTCAGCTCCTGCACAGCCGCCTTCAGCTCAGCCAGAGCAAAGCAAGCCATCAGCATCCCCAACTGAGCAGCCCTCTAAAGCAGAGTCTGCACAGTCTCAGCAGGCCAAGCAGGCAACGCAGCAGCAAGCTGGAGCACAAGGAGTGTCTGCAGCAGCAGCACCCACAGCAGGACAAGAGGTCAGCAAGGAACGCTCAGCAGCTGCTAAGCCAGAGCGAGTAGCATGGGGGAAGGCGTCTGACAATGGGCCAACATCAACAGGGCAGGCACCAGCCAGCAGCCAGCCAAATGCATGGGGTAAGCCCAAGACCCAACCAGCCCCCACCTCTCAGGCCCCAGCTCAGGCTCAGCCTACGTCTGAGAGTCAGCCT
>JAABUK010012239.1_pt1 | contig 10966 bp, 10 predicted proteins | sample 5559141 | NCBI WGS metagenome assembly JAABUK01 (sample SAMN10711869, study PRJNA513367) | rock metagenome | isolation source: Antarctica rocks | place: Antarctica: Victoria Land, Pudding Butte nord | collected 2016-01-03
GCCGCCGACGGACGGCCCACCCGGGCCGGTGCGCCGGCCCTGCACGACCCTAGACTCGGCCGGAAGCCGGAGTGGTGGAATGGTAGACACGCGGCACTTAGGATGCCGTGCCCTCTGGGCGTGGGGGTTCGAGTCCCCCCTCTGGCACAATATTCCCGGGGCAGGAGGCGGGGTCACTCCACGGTGACGTCGACCCGGTGGTACCCGCTCGCACCGTTGGGGGCGGGCGGTGCCTCCTGCTGGGACTGGACCGCGCCGGTGCCGTCTGTCGCCCGGACCCGGACCGAGTGCTGTCCAGCCGTCGCCGGCCACTCGTAGACCCACTGCCGCCACGCGTCCGTCGTCGGCTCGTCGGCGAGCCGGGCGCTCTGCCACGGCCCCTGGTCCACCTGCACCTCGACGCTCTTGATCCCCCGGTGCTGGGCCCATGCCACGCCGGCCACCGCGACGGTTCCGGCCTTCACCCGGGCTCCGAGCTGAGGCACGTCGATCCGGGAGGCGGTCTTGATCGCGCCCTTCGCCGACCACCCCCGCGGCGTCCAGTACCCCTCGTCCGCCGAGAAGCGGGTCACCTTGAGCTGGGTGAGCCACTTCGTCGCGGAGACGTAGCCGTAGAGTCCCGGAACGACGAGCCGCACGGGGAAACCGTGCTCGAACGGCAGGGGCTGGCCGTTCATCCCGATCGCGATCAGCGCGTTGCGGTCGTCGGTGAGGGCCTCGATCGGCGTCCCCGCGGTGAAGCCGTCGGAGCTGCGCGACAGGACCATGTCGGCACCCGGCTTCGGCCCGGCCATCGCGATCAGCTCACGCACCGGCCAGCCGGTCCACACCGCGTTTCCGACGAGGTCGCCGCCAACCTCGTTGGAGACGCAGGTCAGCGTGATGGGCGCCTGCTGCATCGGCTTGGTGAGCAAGGTCGCCCAGTCGAGGGTCACCTCGTGCTCGACCTCGCCCATGACCTTGAGCGACCAGGTGGCGGTGTCGAGCCGCGGCACGACCAGGGCAGTGTCGATCCGGTAGAAGCCGGCGTTCGGGACGACGTAGGGGCTGATCCCGGGGACGTCGAGGGAGGCGCCCGCCACGCTGGGCACGGAGCCAGCCGACGGAAGTGCCACCTCGGCGCGCGCCACGGCCGCCTGACCGCTGCCACCGGACAGCCTCGAGCCGAGCAGCGCGGCCAGGGCGGCGCCACCCCCGGCGAGCGCGCGGCGCCGCGTGAGGTTGCCGTCGGGCTCCTGCGCGGAGCGGCCGAGCCGGCCAAGAGTGCGGACGCCGACGAGCGCGCCGATGACCGTGGGGACGATGTCCTGCGGGGCGGCGCCCGGCCGGCTCAGGACGGCCGCGGCGCCAAGGGTGCCCACCAGGGCGAGCAGGACGAGAGCGAGCGTCTGCCGGGTCCTCGACACCAGCCCGATCACCGCACAGATTGCCGCGAGCACGACGCCCATGCCGACGAAGAGCGCGAGCTTGTCGTTGGTGCCGAAGCTCGAGACGGCGAAGTCCTTGAGCCAGGGCGGGGTCCGGTCAATGAAGGCACTGCCGACCGCCGGGATCGGCGACGGGGTGCCCCCTGCGAGCCCGAGCCAGCCCATGACTCCGGCGAGCAGCGTCGCGAGGCCCAGGGCGACCCCTCCCGAGAGGATGCCGTCGAGCGCGGCTGCGGCCGGTGACCGCGTGGGGCCCCCCTGCTCGGGTGCGTCCTCAGTTGCATCGCGCCGGTGGGCGGCGCCGAATCGCGCCTCGGACATGGTCATGAGCTCAATGCGCTCCTCAGGTGGGGCACCATGGCGCGGAAGGCCTCGCCGCGGTGCGAGATGGCGTTCTTCTCCTCATCGGTGTACTCCGCGAGGGTCCGCGTGTCACCGTCGACGAGAAAGATCGGGTCGTAGCCGAAACCGTTGCCGCCGTGGGGTGCTCGAGCCAGTCGGCCGGCGACACGACCCTCCGTGGCGAGCGTGCTTCCGTCCGGGAGGGCGAGGACTGCGGCACACACGAACGCCGCAGAGCGGTGCTCGTCACGCACGTCGCAGACCTGCTCGAGAAGGAGCGACACGTTGGCCCTGTCCCGGTCGGCCCGGGCCAGGGCGGATCCACCCGTGGTCCCCGACCACCGGGCGCTGAAGACCCCCGGTGAGCCGCCCAACACGTCGACGGCAAGCCCGGAGTCGTCGGCGACGGACGGCAGCCCGGTCGCGTGGGCCAGCGCAACCGCCTTGAGCCGGGCGTTGCCCTCGAACGTCACCTCGGTCTCGGCCACGTCCGGGGCTCCGTCGACATCGGCGGCACCGACGACCTCGAGACCGAGGTCGGTGACGGCGTCAGCGAGGATGGCCCGCAGCTCGTGCACCTTGTGCTCGTTGCGGGTCGCCAGGACGAGCCGGCTCACGTGCGCTCCCGGGGGGAGCCGGCCAGGGCGTCCTGCTGTTTTGTCGCGAGGTCACGACAGCCCTTCGCCGCGAGGTCGAGGAGCTGGTCGAGCAGGTCGCGGTCGAAGGGCTGGGCCTCCGCGGTGCCCTGCACCTCGACGAAGCGCCCGTCACCGGTCATGACGACGTTCATGTCGGTGTCGGCCGTCGAGTCCTCGGGGTAGTCCAGGTCGAGGACGGCCATCCCCTTGACGACGCCGACACTGATCGCGGCCACCGACCCGCTGAGCGGCTGCGCGTTCCGCCCGATGAGCCCCGCGGCGCGAGCGTGCTCGACGGCGTCCACGAGCGCGACGTACGCGCCGGTGATCGCGGCGGTGCGGGTGCCACCGTCGGCCTGCAGGACGTCGCAGTCGAGGACGATGGTGTTCTCCCCCAACCCCTTGGTGTCGATGACCGCCCGAAGACTCCGTCCGACCAGCCGTGAGATCTCGTGCGTGCGCCCGCCGATCCGGCCCTTGACGGACTCACGGTCGGACCGGGTGTTCGTGGCCCTGGGGAGCATCGCGTACTCGGCGGTGACCCAGCCGGTGCCCTTCCCCCTGAGCCAGCGGGGCACGCCCTCGGTGAAGGAGGCCGCGCAGAGGACCCGGGTCCGGCCGAACTCGACGAGGACGCTGCCCTCCGCGTGGTCGAGCCAGTTGCGCGTGATCCGCACCTCGCGCGTCTGGTCAGGGGCCCGGCCGTCATGTCGCTCGTCGCTCATGACCGCAAGGCTAACCATCCTCCAAGGGTAGGTCGGGCAGCTGCCCACGGGCCCCACGCGGCCCTTACAGAAGGCTGACGTGGGGCCCGGCGTCCGGCACGTCGGTGGTCCTGGCGACCGGGTCGCCGGACGCAGCGCCGCACCCCGAAGTCGCGTCCGGCACGTCGGCGGTCAGGACGACCGAGTTGCCGGACGCAGGGGGAAGAGTGGACCGCCATCAGAGGTGGTAGGTAGCGCCGGCCTCGGCCAGCTCGACCTGGTCCGGCCACTCAGCCGCTGCCTGCGTCCGGCACAGCTCACGGTCGTTCCAGGCTGGGATGTGCGTGAGCATGAGCCGCTCGACCCCGCCGGCCGCCCGCGCCGCACGGGCACACTCCGCACCGTTCATGTGAACACCAGGCAGGGTGTCGCGGCCATCGACGAACGCCGAGTCCGCCAGGACCAGCGCCGCTCCTGACATCAGCGGCGTGAGCGCGTCGCACCGGCCCGTGTCACCGGTGTAGGCGAGGACGACGCCGCCGGCCTCCACGCGCAGGCCGAAGGCCTCGACCGGGTGGTACACGGCATACGGGGTGATGGTGAAGGGGCCGATGACGAAGGGCCGGCGGTCGACGAGGTCCCGGTAGTCGAACTCGGCGTCCATGGCGGGAGGGTCGTCGACGCCGTAGGCCTCGCTCATCCGGCGCGCGGTCCCGGGCGGCCCGTGGACCGGCATCGGGCCCGACGCGCCATCCGGGTGGTAGCGCTGGATGACGTAGAGACCGCAAAGGTCGATGCAGTGGTCCGCGTGCAGGTGGCTGAGGACGACGGCGTCCAGGTCGCGCGGGTCCATGTGCCGCTGCAGCACTCCCAGGGCTCCGGAGCCCAGGTCGAGCGCGATGTTCCACGTCCGTCCCTCGTGCTCGGCGCGGACGAGGTAGCTCGAGGCGGCCGACTCCGGTCCGGCGAAAGACCCCGAGCAGCCGACGACGGTCACCCTCACGTCGTCTCCGCCCGGTTGCCGAAGACGGTGCCGACCTCCGGGCCGAGGAAGCGCCGCGCTCGCCGACGGAACTCCTCGGCATTCCCCGTCGTGGAGAACGCCAGGGTGGGGGGTGGCAGGTCGTCCGGGCGCAGGAGGTCGCTGTCCGAGAGGACCCGGAAGACGTCCTTGGCGGTCTCCTCCGCCGATGAGACCAGGGTGACGTCGTCGCCCATGACGTAGGAGATGACCCCGGTCAGCAGGGGGTAGTGGGTGCAGCCCAGCACGAGGGTGTCGACGTCGCGCGCGGCGACCGGCCCGAGGTACTCGCGCGCCACGTCGAGCAGCTCCTTGCCGCCGGTGACGCCAGCCTCGACGAACTCGACGAAGCGCGGGCACGGCTGGCTGACGACCTCGATCTGCGGGGCGGCGGCAAACGCGTCGAGGTAGGCCTGCGCGTTGTGGGTGCCCTGCGTCGAGATGACTCCCACCCGGGAGCTGCGCGTCACCGCGGCCGCGCGCCGGACCGCCGGCCGGATCACCTCGACGACGGGCACGTCGTAGCGCTCCCTCGCGTCGTGCAGCATGGCCGCGCTCGCGGTGTTGCAGGCGATGACGAGGAGCTTGACCCCGTGGTCGACGAGCCGGTCCAGACACTCCAGGGCGAACTCGCGGGTCTGCGCGATCGGCCGGGGGCCGTAGGGGGCCCGGGCCGTGTCGCCGAAGTAGACGACCGACTCGTGCGGCAGCTGGTCGAGCACCGAACGGGCCACGGTGAGCCCGCCGTACCCCGAGTCGAAGATCCCGATGGGTGCGTCAGCCACCCTGTCAGGATAGGGAGTGCAAGGCGCCTCACCGAGTGGGCCGGGCGTCGCCTCGGTCACAGTGTGCCGTCGCTCGTTCTGGCCGCCCGGATGTCGACCACCGCGGGCATCACCTCCTCGAGAAGGGCCGCGTGGAAGCGGGCGTCGTCCGCGTTGCCCTCGTGTGGGTCGGAGAAGTGCACCGCCAAGAGCGCCGTCTCGGTGAGCCACCACTCGAGGTCGAAGAGCTCGACCAAGTCGGCATCGAGGTCCACCGTCCCTCCGCTCGCGACGTAGGCAGACAACGGCTCGGCGCCGTCGGCGTCCCGCAGGATGACGCGCAGGTCGCGCTCGCGGGGCGCAAGACGCAGCGACTCCCAGTCGACGAGGACCGGTCCGCCGAGCTGCCAGAGGACGTTGGCCGTGTGCGGCTCCCCGTGCGTCAGGACCCAGTCGTCCCGGGCGGTCAACGCCCGGGCGGCCAGCGCGTCGAACCTCGTCAACAGCCTGAGCAGATGTGGACCGTTGTCCCGCAGGGCGATCCGCACGGACTCACCGAACGGGCCGGCCGTCCACTCACCGTCGTCGACGCTCTCCAGCAGACGCTCGAGCTCGGACCGGGCGGGCAGTGCCGGCTCCCACACGGGCGCGCGGCGTGAGGGTTTCGCCGCATGGAGCAGACCGACCTCATGGGCGATTAGCGCCCGCTGGTTGTCGTCGGCGTACGGGCCCGGCCCCGACTCCCCTTCGAGGTATGCCGCCACGGTGAGCAGGTAGCGCCCGTGCCGGACCCCGACCCCGCCGTCACCGGGGGCAACGGTCGGGACGACGAAGTGCAGACCCTTGTGTGCGAGCCGCCGGGCGGCGGCATACGCCCGTTGGAGCTCCTCCAGGCGACCGGTGGCCGTCACGTCGTCAGCGGTGACGAACCACCGCGGTCGGCGTGGGCCGCCACAGACCCAGTGGTGCGCGCCGGCGCCGCGCGGCACGAACGCGCCGCTGCGCGCCTTGCCGTCCCAGTGCTCCTGGACCAGCCGAAGGACCTCCTCGACGGTCAGGTCCTGCGGCTCGACGAGCATGTGTGTCTCAGCCGAACAGCCCGCGCCCCATGAGCGCGTTCGTCAGGGACTCCTGGAGCCAGGTGAGGAAGTCGTAGAAGGACGCCGCGTAGGTCGCCGGGTCGTCGTCGTCGAGCCCGGCCAGCCGCTCCTCGAGGTTCAACGCGTCCTCGTCCGTGCGCAGGCCGAGCCGCTCCCCCAGCAGCAGGCGGGTGTCGGTCAGGGCGATGACCATGGCCTCGGCCTCGTGCCGGGTCAGCTCGAGCCGGTCGCCGGTCGCGCCGCGCAGCGCCGCCACGGCGGTCGCGAGGTTGGTCGCCTTGCGGTCACGCAGGTCGTGCTCGGTGAGGCGGCGGAACTCGGCGGCCACCTGGTCGTCCCCGCGGTGGGCGGTCGGCAGGAGCCGGTCCAGGGCAGGGTCACGGTGCTCGAGCTCGTCGGGCGTCTGGGGCATCTGGTCCTGCGCGGCCAGCGACACCCCCAACCCGGCGACGAGGTCCTCGAACGGGTCGCCGGTGGACTCCTGCTCCGGGGGCGCGAGCAGGTCGCGGGTCTGGTCCATCAGCCCGGCGACGACGCCACGCTCCATCTCGTCCATCGTCGCGACGTAGAGCCTTCCCTTGTGCCGGAACCCGCGCGCCACGACTACTCGTCCTTCTCGAACGTCGCCCAAAGCCCGTAGCCCTGCAGGGCCTCAGCATCCCGTTCCATCGACTCACGCGCCCCGTGGGCCACGACCGCCTTGCCCCTGGTGTGGACGTCCATCATGAGCTTCTCCGCCTTCTGCCGCGAGTAGCCGTAGTACGACTGGAAGACGTAGGTGACGTAGGACATGAGGTTGACGGGGTCGTTCCACACCAGCGTGATCCACGGCGTATCGGCCTCGACCAGCTCGTCGGTCAGCTCTGCGGTCGAGGTGCGTTGTTCCTCAACAGGGGCGATGGACACGGCCCCACCATAGGCTGTCGGGCGTGACCAGCACCGAGCCGACGACCCGCCCCGGGCGACCGGCCAGCACGGCGCTGCTCACGGACCACTACGAGCTCACCATGGTCCAGGCGGCCTTGCGAAGCGGCGCCGCCGGACGCCGGTGCGTGTTCGAGGCGTTCGCCCGCCGGCTTCCCGACGGCCGGCGCTACGGCGTCATAGCGGGCACCGGACGACTGCTCGAGGCGCTCGAGCAGTTCCGGTACGGCGAGGCGGAGGTCGAGGCCCTGCGTCAGTCGAAGGTCGTCGACGACCGCACGTGTGACTGGCTGGCCCGCTACCGCTTCAGCGGCACGATCAGCGGGTATGCCGAGGGCGAGTGCTATTTCCCCGGCTCGCCGGTGCTCGTGGTCGAGTCCTCCTTCGCGGAGGGGGTCCTGCTCGAGACCATCGTCCTGTCGATCCTCAACCACGACACCGCGATCGCCTCCGCCGCCTCGCGGATGACCGCCGCCGCAGGCGAGCGACCCTGCATCGAGATGGGGTCACGCCGCACCCACGAGGAGGCCGCGGTCGCCGCCGCCCGAGCGGCATACATCGCGGGGTTCGAGGCCACCAGCAACCTCGAGGCGGGGCGGCGCTACGGCGTACCCACGGCGGGGACGGCGGCGCACGCCTTCACGCTCGTCCACGACGACGAGCGGGAGGCCTTCCGGGCGCAGGTGGACAGCCTGGGGGTCGCGACGACCCTGCTCGTCGACACCTACGACGTCCGCGAGGGGGTCGCGACGGCCATCGACGTCGCCGGGCCGCAGCTCGGCGCCGTGCGGCTGGACTCCGGCGACCTGCTCAGCCAGGCACGTGAGGTGCGCGCCCAGCTCGACGGCCTCGGTGCCACGCGCACCCGGATCATCGTCACCTCCGACCTGGACGAGTTCGCCATCGCCGGTCTGGCCGCCGGGCCAGTCGACGGCTACGGCGTCGGGACGCAGGTGGTCACCGGGTCGGGTGCCCCGACGGCGAGCATGGTCTACAAGCTCGTCTCCCGCAGCGACGCCGAGGGAGTGATGCAGCCGGTCGAGAAGCGGAGCAAGGACAAGGCGTCCGTCGGCGGCCGCAAGTGGGCGCTGCGCCGGCTCAGCAGCGACGGGGTGGCCGAGGCCGAGGTGGTCGGCGTCGGTGACCTGCCCGTGGACGACGGCGATGACCGGGTGCTGATGGTCGACCTCGTCCGCGACGGCCAGGTGGTGGACCACCAGGACATCCACCGGGCCCGCGAGCGTCACGCCGCCTCTCGCGCGGAGCTGCCCCGGGCGGCCCTGCGGCTGCAGCGCGGCGAGGTCGCAATCCCTACGGTCTACGAGAACGGCTGAGCCAGCAGGGTTCTGCTCCGAGCCGGCTGCACGAACGCTGGTTGCACGAACGCTGGCTGCACGAACGCTGGCTGGAGCAAGGCCAACACAGGCCGCGCTTCGGGAGCCGGAGGTGGTCGCCGGCCCCCGTTCAGGGGACCGACGTGCTCCGAGGGCTGAGCCGTTCAGGCGGTGATGGTGATCGGTGCGCCGTTCGAGACCAGCCTCCAGTCGACCGTGGAGAAGGCCGGCGGGTCGATGACCTTGTTGACGGTCACCCAGTCGATGAGCAGCTGGCGGATCGCGACCTGGCGGTTGTAGACCACGGGCGCCGTGGCAACGTCAGGGAAGCCGCCGCCACCGGACTGGCGGTAGTTGTTGATCGCAACGACGAACGTGGCGTTCGGATCGATCGCCGCACCACCGTAGGAGAGGTTCGTGATCCGCGAACCCACGCCCCGGGTGGTGTCGATGTCATAGGTGAGTCGTTTTTCGAGGCCGCCCATGATGTCGTAGTTGTAGTCGGGCGTGCCGTTCAGCGCAGACGGGGTGACGGCGTTGGTCACGTCGACCGCCCGGAACGGCCCGGTCCCGCTGACCTGCTTGAAGTACTCGGCGGACTTCTCGAGGTAGACCCTCACCTGCGCTCCGGTCAGCTTGATCGCCAGGAGCGTGTTGTCGTAGATGTAGAGCCCCGCGACGTCGCGGACTGTCACCTCCCCCTGCGGGATCGTTGCCGCCTTGTTGAACGGGGCCGCGATGGACAGGATCGGAAGCGTCGCGTCAGGGGTGCCGGCCAGGGCCTGCTTGACCGCGTCCGCCTGGACGTAGTTGATGAAGTCGATCGCCGGCGTGTCCTCATAGCGCGAGGTGCGCGCCGACATCGCGGCCGTGCAGGTGCCCACCTTGCCGTTGACGTAGGTGAGGACCTTGTCGTGGGCCGGGCGGACGAGCGCGACGATGTGCGGGTCCTCAGGGGCGCTGTTGGCGTTGAGCAGCGTGGCCCCGAGACCGGTGACCTGCCACTGACCCCTGACCTTGCTCAGGTCCAGGTCCATGACGGAGACCCGCATGCCCCAGTAGAGCGGCTCGGACAGCAGCACCGCTCGTCCGGTCTTCTCGTTCGTCAGGACCCGCGAGGGCACCTCGATGTGCGCGTGCCCGACGAGGATCGCGTCGATGTCCGGGACCTGCTGAGCGAGCAGGGCGCTCGCGTTCTCCGGGTAGGGCAGCGCGTCACCGTAGGACGACGAGGTGTTCGGCCCCGAATGACAGGAGACAATGACGACGTCGGCACCGGCCGCCTTGAGTCGAGGGACGAAGACCTTGGCCTGTTCGACGATGCCGGGGAACCTCACCTTGCCCTCGACGTTGGCCTTGTCCCAGATCGCGACGCCCGGGGTGACGAGGCCGAGGATGCCGACCTTGATCGGCTTCTGGCCATGGACCTTGATGGTCTTGATGACGTAGGGCTGGAAGACCGGGTCCCCCGTGTGCCAGTCCACCGAGTTGGCGCTGAGGATGGGGAAGTCGCACTGCTTCTCGAAGGCCCGCAGGGTGTCGAGCCCGTAGTTGTACTCGTGGTTCCCCAACGCAACCGCGTCGTAGCCGACCGCGTTCATGGCAGAGGCCATCGGGTGGGTCGACCCCTTGGTGATGGGGTCGATCGTGGCGTAGTAGAACGCGAGGGGCGTTCCCTGGATGATGTCGCCGGCGTCCAGCGTGAGGCAGCTGTCTGCCCCGCGCTCGGCGCGGACCGCCTGGATGAGAGTGGCCGCCTTGGCAATTCCGATGTCGTTGTGGGCCGTGTCGTCGTACTCGGCATTCTTGAAGTAGTCCCAGTTGTAGACGTTGCCGTGCAGATCGGTCGTGCCGAGGATGGTGAGGCGGTAGTCATGCTTTCCGAGCTCGCGGTCCGGCCTCGCCGCATCCGCGGGTCCGGCCGCGGCCACCGCGAAGACGCCGGCGCCGCCCACGGTCGCCATGGTCAGCAGCTGCCGACGGGTTGCCTGGGTCTGGATGAGCTGGTGTGTCATGGTCTCTCCCACAGTCGAGCCGGTATGCCCGGGTCGCCGGCTTGCCGAGCAACGGAACCCGCCGACCCTACCTGCCTGGATCACCGCAGGGGTGGCTGCGGCACGTCCAACTTGCGGGCACCTGCTGCCCTTTCACGTCCGGCTCTCCTTCAGGAGCTCGCTGTGCTCCCGCTCGATGTGCGAGGTCGTCGAGGACTCCCGCATGAAGCCGTAGACGATTAGAGAGATCAGCGCGCACCCGGCGACGTACCAGAAGAAGACCGGCTCGTGCCCGGCGCTCTTGAGCCACAGGGCGACGTACTCCGTGCTCCCGCCGAAGATCGCGACGGTGAGGGCGTAGGGCAGACCGACGCCGAGCGCCCGGATGCGCGCGGGGAACAGCTCGGCCTTGACCACCGCGTTGATCGAAATGTACCCGGTGACGATCACCAGCCCGGCGACCATGAGGAGGAAGGCGGGGAACGCCGCCTTGGTGTTGCCAATGACCGTCATGAGCGGGACGGTCAGCAGGGTCGCCGCGCCGCCGAAGAACAGCAGCAGTGGCCGTCGACCGATCCGGTCGGAGAGCATGCCGGCCAGCGGCTGGAGGAGGACGAAGACCAGCAGGGCGATGAAGTTGATCCGGGTCACCGTGGTCTTCTCGATGCCGGCGGTGTTGATCATGTACTTCTGCATGTACGTCGTGAACGTGTAGAAC
>JAABUK010012240.1_pt1 | contig 10965 bp, 14 predicted proteins | sample 5559141 | NCBI WGS metagenome assembly JAABUK01 (sample SAMN10711869, study PRJNA513367) | rock metagenome | isolation source: Antarctica rocks | place: Antarctica: Victoria Land, Pudding Butte nord | collected 2016-01-03
CTGTGAGCTTGACTCCAACACCTCCAGCAGCCCTCCCACGAGATGCAAACTCCCGGTGACCAACACCGTCACATCTCCCTCACCCTTCCGACCCTTCGCCACGTCCTTTACAATCTTCACAGCCTCCTCAATCGTCCTCACAACCTTCACATCTGTCCCTGGATCAGTCTCCTCCCAAGCCCTCGCCAAACCCTGCTGCACAACCAACTCCTTGACTTCCTCAGCATTGGTGTTTACACTCATTAAATCCGGCGTGAAACCCGTGGCTTTAAAGGTAGTGTTTGTACAGAATATCGCGTGCGTGAATGGGTTTTCATCTCCCAACGCCTGCGCCAAGGTGGCGTGGAGTGCGCGAACAAGTGCGTTCGCGTCGCGTTTCTGCTGATTGAAGATGAGGACTCTCTTGCATTCTGTTCTCTGTTTGGAGAGGCTGTTGGTTATAGCGGTCTGTTGGCTATTGATATGCTCAGCGAACCACTTGCCGATCAATTCGATACTCTCGAGCGTATGGCCACCGTCGATACACCAGGTTATGCCGGGTTCATGTCGCGTTTCGCAGCGGCCGCCCCAACGGACGTCTTTCAGGCCTTGCTTGAACTTGTCGTTGAGTGGGGATGTGGTGATGTTGGGAAAGCCGCGTTGGGTAAGGAAGTGTTGGGATATGGCGATGGCGAGGGAGGCGTTGGATTTCTGAAAGGACGCCGAGAGGCCTAGAGGGACTCTGTCTGATTCGAGCCCCGGGTGGATAGGGACTGGTTCGAGGTCTACACCTTTCTCTTGTGCTCGCTCTTCTAGCACTCTCAAGGCCTCTTTCCGCTGTGACACAGTGAAGCATTTTGCTCCCTCCTTCATAATGCCTGCCTTATGCCATGCAATCTCTTCGATCGTGCTGCCCAGTACACCGGTGTGGTCAATCGCAAGGTTGGTGATGCCTGTCACCACCGGGTGTGTGATGATATTTGTGCTGTCATATTCGCCGCCAATACCGCATTCTATCACTGCCGCATCAACTCCTTCACTCATGTAGGTATGGAACGCCAGAAGCGTCAAGAAGCGGAAATAGCCCGGCTTGATGGCTGGGTCGAGGCCTGTTTCTTTTGCCGAAGCTTCGAGGCGGTCCCATGTCTCGAAGAAGTAGCGTGCGAATTGGTATTCATTCAGAGGTTGGTTGCTTATCTGTATGCGTTCGCGGACGAAGCGTAGATGTGGGGAAGTGTAGAGACCGATTTTTTGAACCGAAGCCCCTGTGCCTGAGCCGGGATATTCGCCGATGTATTGCGAGAGGATAGAGGATATAAAAGCTGATGTGGAGCCTTTCCCTTTTGTGCCAGCTATGTGTAGGAGGTTCAAACGGTTGAAGTCATCTGGCTACACGTTCAATGTCAGCAAAGTTATCGCATTAACTTGCAATAGATGCGCAAACCTGATACCCGATCCTTTGAGTCCAATCGATCATCTCAGCTATAGCCTGCTGGTTCATACTCCTCCGGGACTTGCTTATGCCATCCACCACTGCAAAGTTGGACTGCAGCGTGTTGAGGGCGGCCACGGCATCCTAGTGATTGTCAACAATTGCGCCGAAAAGCAGTGAAGAGTCGTACTGCGTAAGTTCGCGACATGTTGATACTTGCCCTGGAGAAACGCCGCGCAGTTCTCGGAACGTGAGATGCCCTCTGTGTCCATACCGAAAGCATGTAGGTCGGACTCTGCAGACATGGTGTGAAGTGGAGCAATCAGCGCGCTGGATGGCCGCTCTATACGGAAAGAGCTACCATTTCCGTCTACGTTTTGATAAAAGTCACCGATTGTCTATACTCTCGGAAAATGATGAAGGGAGCATTGAAATCTTGCAGATTCTGGGTTACGAAAGTTTCGACGGAGAAGACGCTCTCAGTAGACCAATAATTCCGACGTTGGAGACGAAACATTGATCGCGGAAATGCCTGATCAAAACCGTGGCAAGAACGATATGCGTGTGATCGGGTATCCTCATAGAGCCCTCAAACGAGCAAGCCTTATGAACTGAGAGTTCCAGCAACATCTAAGCCCATCTTGAATTGAACGCCTCTTCCGCCGCCCCAACTTCCTGAACTGTAAATGCTAAACGCCGGGCATGCCGCTGTAGTGCACACGATTCTTAAAACAGAACACCAGATTCAAATTCGTTTTCTTTCTCATTTCCCTTGCCTCTGTTTGTGCTTAGGATTTTTGGAGCTGGAGCATGTCAGATGGGTTTCTGCGCGATCTTGCTGAGTACCGCTGGACCACATACCATATGATGTACACTCGATTCTTCCTTCGAACCGGCTAGAAATCATGCATGTCAACATGTCTTCCAGCAAGCAAGCATGTACTCGGAAAGAATGCCTACCTTGCAACCATCGCACAGTCTCTTCACGGACGATCGTGTTTTCATCCCCCTCGACTGTTGTGGCCATATAAGCCGGAGGATGGTCGATGGCCGCGTCGATCTCGCCACATCGAAGAAGGGAGATTTCGAGTCTCTAGGCCCACAATTCGGCTTTTTTGTGGACCCGGATACCGAGCGGAGAAATGTGCTGACTGTGGCACTTCGGAGGAGATTTTGCGAAGGACAGCCGCGCAGGAGGTGACCTGTGACGGTCGCGGAGTGTGATAATCGCGGTAGCAACATAGTCTGTGGAGACTGGAGAGTCGAGTTGCTTTGTGGTCTCCAGTAGCTTGAGGCGGGAGATTTCGACAAGACTGAGACTCGAAAGCGTGCATTGAGGTTGATTTCATGCCAAGATAAGTGCACATTGAGCGTCAAACAGCTACCCGAGACTGAAAGTACGGTCACGCTTTGTGGCCAATGTTGCATTTCCCTCCGAAGAAGATGAAAGAGACCCTCAGGGCATGGCAAAAAGTGACTCAAAGTCGCCAGGTCTTAGCTTCTCCAAATCTTGCCTGACCGACATTCGGGCAGACTCGATTGGGGCCGAATGAGTGCCATCATCGGCTGTGGTCCACGAGGCATTTCGGTCATTCGCTATCATGCTTCTTTGTCCTCTTGTTATCATCTGTAACGAGCGCGACAACACTCACTGAGATTGGCTTCTCCCGCCGCGAAGAAAAGCCCAGGCATCGTCGAACTCTAAGGCACGGCTCACAGCCCTCCGGCCCTCCGGCCTTACGTCTGGACACATTTCCCGATTCGTACTGGATGTTTCCAGCGACGCTGTAAGGGTATCATCTGTCGTCTAGATCGCCGGCTCGGGATGGGCACATTTACTTTACAGATCATATCCAGTGACTTTCACTGCAGAAGGGCGATTGAATTTATGGATCAGCATCTTAGCACGTGTTTGGCACCGTGGAAGTGGACACGCTTCAGGCGGCTCACATCCTTAGTCGCCAATCACTATCCCCTCCACGCCCAGTGGCTCAATTAGCGTGGTTTGCCCAAATTAAGCTCAAATAAGGTTGTTCAAAGAACTTTTTACAACGTTGTCGTAGACATATGTAGTTACGACATATTGATTCTTATATAGCCTGATCCGGACTGTCTTAAAGTTATTAACAATCAGGGGAGAAGTTATAAGAGCCTAATTCGCAGAAGTTACTCCGTACTTCAACATCAAATCAAGAGGATCGACAGCGCTAATTGAGGCCATTCTATACTACGGTAAGAGGCAGAAGTAATGTTAGCTCCACGCTAGTAAATTTGTCTCAAAACGCGGTATTTACCCCTTATCCCTTTCCTTATTTTACAGCTATTTGACGCGTTTTTTCTAGCCTATTCTGCTCATTCTACGCAATGGATACCGACCCAGACAGGTCTCAAACGCCTCCAAATGCCTCTCATTATGACGATTCTCTTACGCAGTATGACGCGCTACGCGACAGCTATTGTTGCTGCATGGAATGCTGTGCCAGAGATCTATCTTGCTGAGCTGCTTGAGTCAATGTCAGCAAGGTGTCAAGCAGTAATTGACGCGAATGGACAACATACAAGATATTGAAGAGGCTAGTCCTAATTAAGCGATCTGTGGCGTTCTATCTTGGCATTTACAAGGCGTTACTAGCGCACGCCAACATTACTTATGCCTCTTACCGTAGTACCCCTGTCTGGACGCGGAGGGGATAAGGCTGCAGCGACACTCGGCTGGTCTTTCTCAATGTTTACCTGCTTGGGGGCTGAAGGGCTTCCTGCCCGGCTGTGCAACAAAGTGGCCCTCTTCGAATGCAGATTAACTCTGGACCCCGCCTTGACAAGAAAGACCACACATTCAGCCATCTCGCAGTCGTCGTGTCGAACATTGTGCGGTAAGCTGCCGACCAACCCGGGTGCTGAAGATCATCAGGAATCAACTGGACCGATGCTGAGATTGCTCACACGCAGGATGACACAACTTTATGGCAGCTGTAACCATTCATTGTGTCCCGTGCTTTGGCCCAGGATTTGGTAGGGCCGAGACCACGGAGGAACAAGGTGGTGCTCACACCTCCGGGTCCGGCCAATTGCATCCATGGCTGAACGCCCTCACTGGCCTGATCCTGCGGCTGAGCCTGCAACCTTTTCCATCTTCGACCCATGCCCTCACTAGCCTGTGCTTCCGCCCTCTTTGCTGCTGCTGCTGCCCGTCTGTCTCCCTCGCTTTTCTCGGAAGCTCTCTTTGTGTTCACATCTGCTTTTCCTTACGTCCTAGGTTTTCAATCGTCGCGATCCCCGAACAAGAGCAGCAGCACCTTATGAGGACTCTGCACTGAGGCATGGCTGCACTGAAGTCGCACAAGGCTGTGCTTGCTGTATTGTTGGTTCTCTACTCAGGTGTCATCGCGCAAGATCCTTTCATCACCTACAACAATTCGATTCCAATAGGGAAATCTGGTTTCGTCAGATGGGATACAAATGGATTCGCTGGACCAGTGAATCTATGGCTCCAAGAGTTGGCACCAAATGCTTCCGCTCCACAAGTGCCACTTGACTGTGCGAAGCCTGCCAGCAGCATATAGCCACATACTGATCTGGATGTGCAGATAGCAACACAAAAGGGTTCTTTCTCTGGGAAGCTGGTAGGTTATCTGAAGTACTTGTGATTGTCATCATTCTAATTTTTGCCAGGATCGAACCTACACCCAGGGCAATACTTCTACCAGCTTCAGAGTGTTGGTGGACAGGGCATTATATTCAAATCGAATCCGCTCATGATTCTATGTTCGGAATGTCCAGTGAAAACGAGTGCCCTGCCTCCTTTAACGAGTATGGCCGTCGTCCTTGATCTTAGACTCGCGACCACTAACACATAGTTTTTAGGCGCTACCGCTACTGCCACCGGCGCTGATGTCCAGCCTACAGCTGGGACGTCCTCATCGGGAACTTCCGCTCCAACCGCAAGTCATAAGCTCAGTCCTGGTGCTGCCGCTGGGATAGGTGTTGGAGGAGCACTCCTGGTGGTCGCGGCATTTGGACTCGTCTTCTTCCTCTTCAGAAGGGCGCGCAGACGAAAGCAAAGGCTACTCAAACCTCCACCTCCTTCCACCTTCGCTCCATCAACCCATCACCCGTCGCTAGCCCCTACCTCGCCACCTCCACAATTCTCCTCGCCGTATGAGCACCCACAAGAAGTCAAGATGGGTTCCGGCGACCCTCCTCCTATGACCCTTGTCCCTGACTATGGCAATCAACGCATCCCGTCCCATGAACTCGACTCTTCTGCCGTGCGCGGCAGCCCCAAAATAAGTGCCTACCAGTCACAATCCGCGAGCACGACGCCCAAACGATTACCCTCACCATCGTCAGCAGGGATCCTTGCTCCTCAACCTCGCTCACCCCCACCCGCGCTCACCAGCAGCGGTTTTCAATACCAGCAGTCACGTGGCCATATCTCACCACCTATTGGCGGTCAAAGAACGCCAGGAAGCAATCACGGGAGTGGTAGTTACGGTTTCCCTAGCCATGAGGCATCGCCAAATCTAGATGTCCAAGGCTTCCAATTCCAACAGGCGCAACAGCAGCAAGGCGTAGCAAGTCCCGAGAGCCAGCAGCATCTCTTCCCAAGAAGATTAGTAGGATCTCCTAATTTGAGAGGCCCGCAATGATTGCTATTACGAATGATTGAGTGTGTGCGACGTTCTTTTCAAGCGAGCGAGTTTTTCATTGATGGCACAAGTACGATATCCTGTCAAACAAGCGATTTATGGGAACAGAACCTCAAACAAAATTTTAATGTACAAACCAAAAAAAATACTGCATGAGCGGATATCCTGATGGCCAAGTGCACATGCTTCACAGTCCAGTGTGCCGATGAGCAGCATCGCATCTGCCTCTCTTCTGGTAGCGTCCTTCTGCGTTTTCTTGCAGTTCCCCCTCCTTCTGTGAGCGCTTCATCTCTATTTCTCATTCCGTCTCCCGGCTCTGCCGTTGCTCCGGCTCATGGATTCGTCAAAGATGTGATCCAGAAACCTCTACACAGCTTCTCTTTTGACCATAGACACGTCAGCCTGTGCCCATACGAGTTTTTGAAAAGTAAATTCCGATAGAATGCAGTTTCTAGCCCAAAGTAATCCACGCAGATCCCCATCATGTCAAGCTGCCATTCCCGAGGATTCCGCTTGAGGCTTTAGGGCTGCATGTGAGGGCATGACATCATCAATTATATCTGACCTTGCGGCATGCGTGATGATGGTCATGGTGAATGATCGATATCTGATTGAATCACACCAACACTTGATCGTTTACATATATACCTGATCTCTGCTAACGAGACCAATTGTACTGTTTGTAGTCGGTCAGCTGTGGTCGTGAAACAAAGCACGTGCTTTCATCCGCTGCAGCGAAAGCCGTCCAATGACAGCCTACGTTATGATTTATGCAATACATCATGACCTGTACTCCGTCATAATAAATATTAGTTCGTCCACGGAATGACCATGTTTAAAGTGCGTTGGTCTCCTCGAGCGTGTTGGACGGAACATGCTGCTTCGTACCATCTACCGGAGAAAGCACCCAAATCTCAACTGCTTTGAACCTAGAACTCGACACTTCACCAAAATCGCCATGGAAGCCATCAAAAGTACCATCGCCGAGAACTTCGGAGGCGCAGCCCACTCTCTTGCCAAACCGGAACACCAATTCTCCCTCGCAGAGACACCCGACCAATCCGGCAAAGTAGCAGTAGTAACCGGCGGCAGCGAAGGCATCGGCTACGGTGCCAGCTTCACCCTCCTACAGCACAATCTCGCCAAACTATTCATCCTCTCTGTCTCCAAAGAAACCATCAACGGCGCCGTCGCCGACGTGAAAGAGAAACTCGGTGAGAGTACCGCCAACAAGATCACCTGGCTTCAATGCGACATCTCGAACTGGAAGGCCGTCGCCGAAGCCAGCCAAAAGATCCGCGATCAAACCGACCGCCTCGACATCCTGATCCTCAACGCCGCCCGCGGGATCATGACCTACCAACTCACCGAGGATACAGGCGTCGACCGCCACATGGCACTCAACCACATGGGCCACGTGATCTTGACCTCGCACCTCCTCCCCGTCCTCAAATCCACCGCCTCAAAGGGAGACACAGTCCGCATCTCAATCCAAGGTTCCAACGCGCACCAAGGCACCCCCTCAGACACCAAATTCGCCTCCTTATCCGAACTGAACCGCGACCTCGGCCCCAACGGCCTCTACGGCCGCTCGAAACTCGCCAACATCCTCTATGCGCGCTATCTCGCCCGCCACCTTACCAAATCACACCCCAAAATCCTAGCCAACGCCACGCACCCGGGTTTCGTGGAGACGAAGATGAGCGTAGACGATATCCATGAGCCGTATCCGATTGCGGGGCATGCGATGAGCACGCTGATGAAGCCGCTCAAGAAGGATCAGTGGATGGGGTGCGTGAGTACGGTGTTTGCGGCGACGAAGTGTGAGGAGAGTGGGCTGTATGTCTGCCCGCCGGCGGTGCCGGAGCAGGGGAGTAAGATGGCGCAGGATGAGGAGTTGGGGGAGCAGCTGATGAAGCTCACTAAGGAGTTGATTATGGAGAAGACATATCAGGATAGTAAGGAGGAAGGGCCTCCTTTTGAGTTTTACTGATATGGTCATTGTGATTCTGGATGGAGATTGCAGTGTTGAAGCCAAGTTGTTTGGGGTGGCTGGCACCATAGAGAACGTTTTCTGAAACAAGAAATAGACTATCCTTGCTCTCTTTGTCACATTGTCAATCTGAAATAGATTTAACCGAACGCTTCATATCGTAGGGGATGAGCTGCAAATGCTCAGTAAAAATGTTCTCGGTGGAGCAAGTGGTTGAGCACATTTGACATTGTGGGCTCTGGTGGATGGGATGTTGAGTAAATTCATGCTCGGACCACACCTTCCTAGTTGGGAATGTAAGACGCATGCTCCGACAACCATCAAAGGTGCAAATATAGGGTTGAAGATCAGAAAACACGTGGAGCCTGGGCTCCTTAGAACTGGGTTGCTTCGTGTGATGTGACCTACTTACTTCTAATCAATGCGGTTCCTTACATTTTTCAACCAGCGCTTGCAGATGAAACACTCAAATGGTACGCCTTCCGCTACCTCATCAGGTGTAGAAGGAACTCGAGCACAAGAGTCTTCTTTCTCTGCGAGACTGGAGATAAATGATGAGTGCGACGCCATTGTTGGCGCAAAGGAGGAGTTTGTGGGAAGAGAGCGTCCTAGACTAGAGTCGTAAAACCTGGGTGCTGGAAAGAATGCAGAGCGTGAGCTAGTTTGATCGTACTCCAGGTCATCTTCCTGGCTTCCAGATGCTATCCGTGGTCGGACACGCACAAATCTCTGCCAATTGGCTTCTCCCAGGCGCTCCACAAGAGAGGTATTAGCATTCCTGAATTTTTGGTGGACCTGGAGGACATAGAGTCTTGCAGCCTCGGTGATATGAAAGGAAATCTTCCCAGTCCTTTCCTATAAATGTAAACCTGGATCGTGTAGATTCTTGTAGGTTTGCTCCATCGACGGTAGAAGGTCCATGAGGCATTTGGTATAGAAGGTAATGTCATCCAATGAGCGACGTTTCCATCTTAAATCAGACGTTCCTGCCGTTGACGAACCATCATCACTTGAGCAAATTTCCGCTTCTATAGCTTCGCTGTCACTGGAACTTGCGTCGCTTGCTCTCTAATGAGGCGAGAGCTCGGACATGTTCTTGGATCGCAGGCTTTAGTGGTCCGTCCCTAGAATCACATACTAGAAAATGTCATTGGTAACAGCGAAACCAAGCCAGTAGAGATGCCATTACGCTGAAGCAGAGCCCTTGCAAGGCCTAAAAGAAGCTCCGTCACATTGTTTCGCAACTGAATCGAACCACCAAGACAGATGTCGAGGCGGCCATCCTGAGCCCCAGAGGACAAAGCGAGAGATACTCTCCTGTAATTTTCGCTTTGAAACCCCATTGCTCCGGAACTGGGGACTCTTCCAGAGCAGCGAAAGTAAATGATGAAATTCCTGATAAAACAACGAAACGAAGCCCAGCTCATGATAGGCTGTTAAGTGCTGTAAATATGGATGCAAAACGGACGACCGGTCTTTCATCCAATTTTGTAGATGCAATTGACCACAGGCCACTGGCACATCGTCGTCATTCAACGCCATCTCTCTGCCAAAGTCTTCGGTACAATGAGAAATGTCGCTTCTTCAAATGAGGAGGAAATCTATCGATGAAGGAGCCTTAGCCAGCCTTGCATTCAGCGTGCCACGCAGACACATGCAGCGAGTTAATAAGAATACATTATTTTAAAGAGTAATAAATAATAAGAATATAAGAATAAAAATTCTTAAAGCTCTATATAAAGATTGCGAATATTAAAGAAGGGAAGAGATTTATAGAAGAATAGCTAATAGATATTAATAAGAGGATTTAGTTAAGAAAGTTATTATTTACTATTATTTATGTGTAACTTATTAGTTTTAAGCTCTAAATTAAGAGAATAAGATCTTATATTCTATATAAATTAGCTTATTATAATAGAAAATAGAAATTAATCTAATAATAATATTAAAAGTAAGAGGTTATAAGTATTTAATTTTAGCTTAATATAATCTTTTAGAATAAGTAGAGAGAGAATCTCTTATTATAAAATTTACTAAATTTATTATACAGTTTCTTTAATATAATATTATTTATTAATTTAAATGCTTTAGAAAACTTCTTTCTAATAAAGAAACTAAATTCTAAGAAGTAATAGAGAAGTTAACTGAGAAGTATAGATTAAAGTATATTCTTATATTATTATATTATTTATAGATTAATAAAAGAATTAAGAGAGATTATTAATTTATTAAAGATATATTATTAAAGCTGAGAATTAAGAAACGTAATAATTAAGTATAGAATTTATTAACTGTTCTTTAAACTAATTAAGTAATAGTTTAGTTATTTATAGAAGTTACGTCTTATTATCTAATATATAGATATGATTTAGTGCTCTTTATTAAAGAAGAGATTTCTTTATAATTATTTCTTACGTGAAAAGATATAAAGATAAGAAGAGAGCTATTAATATTAAGAGAGTTACAGCTTAAAAGATGTGATAAAGATTTATAATAGATATAATTAAGATAGCGATATAAGAAAGAGAAAAATAAAGAGATATTTAATATTAGAATAAAGATAAGAATAAAGTTAATTAAAGCGGGAATCTTAGTTCTATTATATAAATTAGATAAGATTATAGATATAATAAGAGAGAATAAGTTTTTAACACATTAATATAAGTCTTTTTAAATAAAGAGTATAAATTAAATAAAAGAGAGCTTTAAACTTAAGAAGTTTAATAGAATTAAGTTTAAAAATTTAGTTATAAATAATTAGATAAAGAGATATTTTATAAGAGAAGAGAAGTTAGAGTTTACTAGAATATTAAGAAAGAAGAAGAAAGATAAGTAAATTAGAAAGAATAATTAAGACGAAATAAATTAAGAGACTTAATAAGAATAAATAGAGAATTAATTAGAAGATATTT
>JAABUK010012241.1_pt1 | contig 10965 bp, 9 predicted proteins | sample 5559141 | NCBI WGS metagenome assembly JAABUK01 (sample SAMN10711869, study PRJNA513367) | rock metagenome | isolation source: Antarctica rocks | place: Antarctica: Victoria Land, Pudding Butte nord | collected 2016-01-03
CGCCTGGGCATCACCACCAAAACCAAACACCTCCGTGACGTCGACCGGGTCACCGTCCGCGAACCCGACGCCATCACCGCACTGCTCACCCACATTGGTGCCCCCGACACCGCGGCCACCTGGGCGCGCGAGCGCACCCACCACCGCGAGCACACCCCCGGCCCCCGGCTGCCCGGCTTCGACGACGCCAACCACACCCGCGCCACCCACGCCGCGGCGACCGCCGCCACCCGGGCAGAACGCGCCTTGGTCATCCTCGGTGACCAGGTGCCCGACAATTTAACGGCCGTGGCCGCGTTGCGGATCACCCACCGTGAGGTGTCCCTGGAGGCACTCGGCCAGATGCTGGACCCGCCCATGACCAAAGACGCCGTCGCCGGACGCATCCGGCGACTCCTCGCCCTCGCCGACCGCCACGCCCGACACACCGGGATACCCGACACCACCACCGCCCTCACCCCGAACATGCTCGACCAACCCTGACCGCCCTCGGGCGTCCCGGCCACGATCCGGTCAGAACCGACCCGATCCGCGGGGTCACCGGACTCCGGCGGTCACCGCTCGGGTGTGTCTATCGTGCGGCGTGTGACCCAAGTGCTGCTCGTTGTCATCGGGCTGCTCCTCATCGGACTGCCGCTGCTGGCCCTGGTCGCAGACCGGGTCCTGCCACCGCCGCGACGACGCCCACCCCCCACACCCGATACCCGTCAGAAACTCATCCGCAGATTCCACCTCACCTGGCAGGACACCCTCGAAGTCGAAGCCGCCGTCCGCGAGGGGCGCGCCACCCGGCCCGACCTGCAACCGGCGGCCCGCGGCTTCGCCGAACACACCCTCACCCCGCCCACGTTCCGCGGCCGACCCCTCACCTCCTACCCGCTGGCGGCGCGATGGGCATGGCTGGTGTTCGCGATCGCCGCCCTCGCCTTCCTCGGCTACGCAGCAGCACTCGGATCAGAGGTCGGCCTGGCCTACCTGATCATCTACGGGCCAGTCGCCGCCCTCAGCATCGCCACCCGCCGCCGCCGCCGGCGCGCCGCCGCCGCAGCCCTCACCGCCAACACCCCTCGCCCCACACCCGACCACGACCATCCGAACGACCGCGCCACCCCCTCATCTGCTGACCGCGAACGCTCGTCGGCACCCGACGACGGTTCAGGTGACCGCTCATACTGAGTGCATGCCCGGAAGCCGCGAAAGCTGGGCGTGGACACCACCACCAGGCTGGCCCACCCCACCGGAGAGTTGGACCCCGCCGCCGGGCTGGACACCTCCGACCAACTGGCCTGCGGCACCGAACTCACATCGATTCTGGCAACGGACACCCTGGGCCCGCCGGAGAATGTTCACGATGACGGCAATCTGGGTCGTGGTCGCTGCCACCGGATTAAGCGGCTTCGTCGCCCTCGCCGCCCACGCGGGCCCCTGCGCGTTCGACCCGCCACCAGGCGACATCGGACAACTACCATTGATCAACAACACCACCCACGACCTGCACTTCTTCGAATGCGACCCCGCGACCTGCTCAAGTGGGTTCAACCTGCACCCACTGCCCCCCGCGGCGACAACACACGTCCAATACGAACAGTGCACAGGCGCCTCGATCGGGCTCACCGACACCACCGGGACACTGGTGGGCTGCCTAAAACTGCCCCAAGGAGAGCCCGCCCCCATCGACCACCTGAGCGCAGCCGAGGCCAAACCATGCACGCCTAGCACCCCTGAACCAGTGCAACCGAGGATCTACACCCCGCACTAGTCCACCTACCGCGTGTCGTCGCAAAACCAAGGTTTTCTGCGACGACACCAACGGAGACACGCGCGAACAGCATCCGACCAGGTCGGGTCGTCGCAGAAGACGGTCCGAAACCCGGCGCGTCAAACCCGGCGAGTACGCCGAGTTCTGAAACGCTCACCACATGTCGGTCATCGGATACGCGCGGGTCTCCACCGACCACCAATCCCTCGAAGCCAGCACGACGTACTCACCGCCGCCGGCTGCTTCAGTGCGTGGTACGTCGTCATTTCCACCACCGCTTCCCTGGTTTCGCTGCTGCCTCTTTGTAGATGATCTCCGCCCATCTGGTTATCGAGGTCGTTGTGCCGGCCGATCGGGATCATCAACCCATCCACCCCCTCACGCTCCAACCCAAACGCGAAACCCTGCCGCTTGGCCTCCGCGCGATGATCTTGATAATGTCCCGACGCCTGGCCACAGAGCGTGGTTCTCGTGTCTGATAGACAAACAACTGACGTACGCCCGGCCTGTCACGGCTGGTGGCGGGCCGCATCGGCGTCGACGGGTACGTTGTCCCACATTCGTTGTGGCGTGAAGTGAACGGGGAGCCTTGTGAGGGTCGTTTGTGGGCGGCGGCTGCGCCCGGTGCTTGCCGTGATGGCGGTGCTGATGGCGTCGGTCGCGTTGTGCGCTGCCCCGGCGACGGCGGCGAATGCGGCGGGCACCCCGGGCTCGGTGAGCGTTGTCTGTCCACCCGGTGGCCCGACTCGGGTGGGCAACCATTTCCTCGGGATCTTGCGGCCTCAGCGAAGCGAGCCGGGTACTGAACCATGCCCCGCCCCCGCCGGGGCTTCCCCCCAAGCCGTCTCCGCCGAAGCGCCCTACACGCAGGGTGCGACCCCGCCGTTGCTGACCTACGGCGGCCCGGTGCTGGGCACCGACCCCGACGGCGGACAGGTCACCGTCACCCCGATCTACTGGGTGCCCTCGGGCTACCGCGTGCCGTCGAACTACCAAGACGTGGTGAACGGATTTCTCGGCAACGTCGCCGCCGACAGCGGCCGCCCGAGCAACGTGTTCTCCGTCGCCACCCAATACACCGACGCCAGCGGCAGCAACAACATCCGCTACCACGTCGCATCGAACACTGCGATCCTCGACAACGCCAACCCCACCCTGCCCGGGTGCGTGCCCGACGCCGGACCCGTCTACGCCGACAACTCTGGTTACACCAGCTGCATCGATGATGCTCAGGTAGAAGGCGAAGTCCGTGCTGTCCTGACCCGCAACGGCCTACCCAGCGATGCGAGCCACCTCTATCCCGTGCTCCTACCCCAGGGAGTCGAGGCCTGCATGAGCAGCGCCAACGGGGCGGCGGGTGGTAGCTGCACCACGAACACGTCTTCTCCGGTGACCGGCCAAGGGTTCTGCGGCTATCACTCTTCCACCACTGTCGGTGGCCGCCCCGCGATCTACAACCTCATACCGTTTCCGATCTATCATTCTCCGACCCGTTTCGGCTGCGGCTCCGAGAACGGACCGGGAATCCAGGCACCCAACGGGGACGCGAACGCCGACACGACGATCAGCGTGCTCAGCCACGAAATGATCGAATCCATCACCGACCCCTTCGGCAACGCATGGAATGACAGCAGCGGAAACGAAATCGCGGACGACTGCCAGTTCCTCTACGGCGTCGGCTTCGGCGGAAACCCCGGCGCCCAGTACAACCAGACCATCAACGGCGCGCACTACTTCGTCCAAGAAGAGTTCAGCAACGCCAACTACGTCCCCCACCTCAGCGGGTGCGTGCAACGCAACACTGCCCCCACTCCCACCACGATCACCCTCGGGGCAAGCCCGGATACTGCTGTCGGGGTCGCCGCGATCGCCTTGTTCGCCACCCTCGCTCCGAGCACCGCCGATGGCACCGTGACTTTCACCGACGGTTCCGCCGTGCTCCCCGGATGCCAGGACCTACCGGTGACCTCCAGTGTCGCCACCTGTGTCACCACCTTCCCCACCGCCGGCGTGCACACCATCACCACCACCTACCACGGAGATGCCACCCACGCCCCCACCACCGCCAGCACCCCCATCACCGTCGACGCCAACGCCAACTTCTTCCAGATCATCGTGGGACTTCTCATCCAGTTCGCCCACGTCTTCCACCTGCTCGGCCTGTGACGCCACCCCACGGACGGCATCTACCAGCCCAGCCCCGAACGCCACCAAACCCGCAACGAGCGAATTGACCTCGGGCCTGCCTGCGCCGCAGCGGCAGGCCCGGACCGGTCATCTGGGTCGTTCCCGCTCGCGAAGGGCGCAGCTGCTGCGGGCCCTGCGACGTGGACAACCGCGGCGTGTGGGGGTGCATACTCAGCAAACGTGCCCCATGGGTGGAGGGACGGCACCTGTGCAACCGAACAAGACGACGTGCGCACCGACCCTGCGCAGGGTGGCCATCACAGCAGTGGCCGTCTTCGTGCTCGGGTGTGGTCTCAGCACCGCCTCCGCAGTGGCCGCCCCCGCCACCGCCCGGGCCTCCGCAGTTGTCGCGACCGCGCCGCAGTCCACGCTCGGCCAGCGAAGTCCGGCAGCGGCATCCTTCTCGGCCGGGTCGACCGCGGTGACCGCGGTGACCGCGCCTGCCTCGGCACCGGGCGACCCGTTCTGGGTCACCGTGTGGCAGCTGCTCCAGCAGTTCTGGGCATGGCTGTTCCCGCCTGCGCAGCAACTGCCCATCGCCTACAGCGGCTCCGCCAATCAGGTGCTTACCGTGGTCGCCGCACCCGGGTCCTCCGATGCGACGCTGCAAGCCTGGCGCCGCGTCAGTGGGGGTTGGGCCTCAGTCCTCGGGCCGGTGCCCGCCAAGGTGGGCCCGACCGGCATCGGTCAGGCCAGCGAGTACAGCGCCAACACCCCGGCAGGAACTTACAGCCTGACCCAAGCCTTCGGACGACAGGCCAACCCCGGCACCGCCCTTCCCTACTTCCAAACCGGATGGCTGGACTGGTGGGATGAAAACCCCTCCAGCCCGACCTACAACCTGCACGTCGTCCAGCCCCAGTCCCCGGGTGGCAACTCGGAAAACCTCTACGGCGCCGGCCCGGTGTACGACGAAGCAGTGGTGATCGACTACAACACCGCTCGGGTCCCCGGCGCCGGGTCAGGATTCTTCCTGCACGTCACCAACGGCTCCCCCACCGCTGGCTGCGTCGCCATCGCACAACCTGACCTCGTGGCCATCATGCAGTTCCTCAACCCGGGCCAACACCCAGACATCGACATCGCCACCCATTGACAGGTAGGCACCTCCCCCGTTGCCCTCGCCACCGGTGCCCTCGCCCTGGCCGGCCTCGTGGAATGGCCAGTCGCCGCCACACTCGGCCTCGGCTGCCTCGCCCTCCGCGGTTGACGCACCCCCCACTGAAACCCGGCGAAGCTGCCGACCCCCCGTGAACGGGCTGGCGGCCACAGGCAGGGTGCGTCTGTCTTACGGTTCATGATGACCCAACGCACCCGACGCCGCCAAGGCCGCCTTACCCCCGACCGGACCCACACCCTGGAAGCCCTACCCGGCTGGAACTGGGCACCACACACGGCTCACCAACAGCCTGGATCCACGACGAACCTGCCAACACGAAGTGACAGCTAACCCTCATTTCTCGACACTCCTCGAGGGACGAGCCCGATGCAGGTGGTCACCGTCGACAACTCGCGTCGGGAAACAACGTCGATTAACTCACGACTGGGGTTATTGTCGACGGATGCTGGTCGGGTACGCGCGGGTCTCCACCGCCGAGCAGAACCCGGACCACCAAACCGACGCCCTGCTACGGGCCGGCGTCACCCAGGACGACATCCATGTCGACCACGCCAGCGGCGCCAAGGCATCCCGCCCGAAGCTGGACCTGGTGCTGCGGCTACTCCGCGACGGGGATGTGCTGGTGGTGACCCGGCTGGATCGGCTCGGACGTTCCGTGCGCTGCACCTGGTCACCCTGGGTGCGCAGCTGCGTGAGCGCGGGGTCGGGCTGCAAGTGGTGGAGCAGGGCATCGATACCGCCACCGCCGAGGGCCGCGCCATGTTCGGGATGCTCTCGGTGCTCGCCGAGCTGCAGCGGGAACTCATCGTGGCCAACACCCGCGACGGACTGGCCGCCGCCCGGGCCCGCGGCCGCCGCGGTGGACGACCCCCCAAGCTCAGCCCCGACCAGGTCGCCCTCGCCCAACGGTTGTATGACGCCGGGGAGCACACCGTCGCCCAGATCGCCGGCATGTTCACCGTTCCCCGGAGCACTGTCTACGGTCACCTCGACAAGGCCACCGTCGGGGCTCGGCCCCGCGCTCAGAAGACGGTGCTGACATCGTCGCCGTCCGGTGCATTCCCGTCGGCACCCCGAATGTCTCGGGCGTGCCCGAGCTGCGGGCATGACCCCAGGACGCGGGAGGAAGCCACCGCGCAGCGCGCCGATCTGGCGGTCACCTGGCTCTGCGCCGACCCTGACCGGCCGGGGCAGGTCCTCACCCGCCGGCACTGTCGCCGCTGCCAACCCCACACTCCGGTCGCCGACATCGCCTGCGTGGTGTGCGGTGATGGACCGATCCTCGCCGGCGCTCTGGCCACCGCCGCGACCGACGCCGGGACCCCACCAGAGCCCGTGAAGCAGTGGTTGGCCGGCGGCGGCTGGCAACTCGCCCCGGAGCTGCTGTGTTCCGACCACCGAACGGAGTCCACACCGTGAACCCTCCTACTGGTCCTGAGCTGCCCCGTTCAAAAAAGCCGTGGCGGTGCCGCGCGATGGTGTTGGGCGCCGGGCGCACCGCCCGCCGTGGCGGGTTGTGCCGAGTGGGCATCGATGCCCGCCACCTGAGCCGCTCAGGCACCCGCCAGACAGTGCTCGACGCGCTGTACTTGGCGCTGCACCACGGGGCGACCCTGCAGACCTACCAGCTGCCCCTCGCGGCGGCGGCGGCGGCGGAGCGCCCCCGACCCTCCCGACGTGGGTGGTGCGCCTGCTTCGGGGCCCGGCGGCTGCGGCGGGTCAGCCGTCGTCGAGGACTCATCGGACTCGCGCATGGCAGTTGGGTTGCCCGACGAGCCTGACGCTGAGAAACAGAGCGGCGGCCCACGCCACCAGGTTGGCGATGCCTCCCCGATCGGCGGGTGGTGAGCCGACCAATGTTGGTCCTGCGTTCGTGGTTTCGTCGTCTGGTGTTGGTTGTTCGCCGCGCGAGGTAGGGGTCATGCTCGCGGTCATGACCACAGTGCTCGATGATGTCGCTGCCGAGGGTTTGGTGAGGATACTCGCGGAAGCGCTGGAGCCCGCCATCCGCGTCTTCTATGCTCAGCTGGTGCGTTGGGGTGTGGCCTACGTCGTTTCCTGACCGAGCCGCATCCTCTCCAGCGCCGCACCATCACCGCGCCTGGTCCGACACGACGGCCGGCACCAACTCCGCGGTATTGACACCGCCGCGCCAGCGGCCCCCGTCATGGGGCGGGGGCGGTAGGCACCTGGGGCTGAGTTCGGCGCAGCCGGTAGGTGCGCAGTGCATGCGGACGCGGGCGCGGGCACGGGCGCGGGGCGCGGGCGGTAAGAGTGAACTCGGCGCTGTCGGCGCTGTCGGCGAGTGGCTGGCAGCAGTGCCCGGCCCGCTTCGGCGGCCAGATGCCGCCGCCACACATATACGGTGGTGCGTTCCAGCACCGGCATCAACTCCTGGGGATGAGACGGCTTGGGTCCGCCATGTGTTCGCCCGACGCGGGATCCTCGGCGAGGTGTCCTGCCGCGGATGCGCGCGCCGAGGACGTCGGAGAGGAAACTCGTCTGGGCCTGCGGCCAGGCGGGACAGCAGGTGGCCGAACGGGCGAGCCAGCTCGACCAGGCCGTCGGGGTCGAGCATTCCCGCGGTGAGCAGCCCGGCGGCGTCGGCCAGGGCGGCGACTCGGCGCTGGTGAACCCGGTGGTCGTCGCGGGTTTCCGGGAAACCCACCGCACGCCACAGTCGCCGGGCATGGTCCAGGGGAATCCCGGGCTGTTCGGTGACTTCCAGGCGTGTAGCGGCCCGGTCCCGGCCAGCAGACCCCGTTCAATCACCTCCGCAGGTGACACGCGAGTCTCATCCCCCGCCGCTTCTGGTCGTTCCGGTGGTCCTCGTCGCGGTCGGCTTCGCCCAACACCGCCAGCAGCGCCGCGAGCAGGCTGTCGCTGCCCCACCGGGCCAACCCGCGCACCGGTGCCGTGCCCGCCTCCAACGCCCGCAGCGCCAGCTGAGCCGACACCCGCACCGAATCCACCACCACCTACCACTTTCCAGATCGCTGAGCCCGTGGGGCCGACACAAGAGGGACTCCACCCTCAGCGTCCCGAATGGCCGTGGAGACCACCTGACGAATCGCCTGACCCGCCGCGTTCCTCCGGTCTGGAGTGTTCACCACTCAGGCGGCGCAGTCTCGGCACACCGCCCGGCCCCTGCGCTGTCCGGCGTAGCGGCTGTGGTGATGCACCAGGAAGCAGGTTGAGCAGGTGAACTCATTGGCCTGCTTCGGCACGACCCGCGCGGAAAACTCCTGCTCCCCGGACAGGTCCGCCCCGGGTAGCTGCGCGGACTCCGCCGCGTCTGCCTGCTCGACGTCGACCATCGCCGATCGTGCCTGCGCACGTCGCGGATCCAGTTCCCAGGAATTCACCGACCCCCCGTCGAGGTCCACGCCAGCTGAAGCGTCGTCGTCGGTGGCCATCGCCTGATGCCGTGCCCTTCATGTCGTCCACGGACCTTTCGTTGCCCTGCACGTCACCGCGCTGCGCCGGCCATACGGGTCACGCGGTGCCTGCCATCGCACTGCCCCCGGGCCTGCGGTGGCGTTCTAGGCGGTGATGACCGGTGTGAGTGCGAAGTTGTTGAACACGTTGGGGTCGGGGGTGGCGGCGGAGAACGCGAACGCGATGGCCACCCCGAAGCTGATGCCATGGCCCGGGCCGGTGTGCAGGGTCACCGGGTAGCGCAAAGTTTGTCCCGACGCCAGGGACGGGGCGGTGAACGATGCGGTCGGGCCAGCAAGTGTGTCGGCGGTGATGGTGGTGTAGCCGGTCGGGGCGATCACCGTGGCGGTGATCGCCCCGGCGTCGCTGGGGCCGTTGTTGGTGATGGTGAGGGTGGCCGACACCTGCTGGCCGGCCGGGGTGAACAGCGGGATCCCCTGGAGTGCGACGCGCAGGTCCGCCCGCGCCGGCCCCGGCGGGGGGCTGGTGGTCAGGGGCAGTGCGGTGGTGTGCTCGGTGCGCACGGCCGCCAGATCCTGCGGGTTCAACCCCAGCAACGCCAGGATGGTGGGGGCGATCTGGGTGGTTTCCACCGGGTCGCTGTGCACGGAGTGGGCGGTGGCTCCCGCACCGCTGATCACCAGCGGCACGTGCCGGTCCTGCGGGTCGGCTCCACCGTGCTCGGCGATCTTCTTCGTGCCGCCGGTGAAGACGGTGCCGTGTTGCCCCACGGCGTAGAGGTCGGGGACCGCGGGATCGCCGGGGGTGGCGCCGAAGTAGGTGGCCGCCTCAGCCCCGGCGTAGACGGTCTGCAGTCCGGAGGAGGTGTAGGGCTTGGGATGGCCGGTGATGTCGTTGCCGACACCGCCGCGGTGCAGCAGGTAGTTCTTGGCGAACGCGGCCGCGCTCGGGGAGCGGTCGGACAGCCACATGATCATCGCGTCGTCGTCGGTGGCGTGCGCGACCAACGCCGGGGTGCCGGGGTGCGCCGTAGACCAGGCTGCGTTCAGGCCGTCCAGGATCGGGCCATCGGGGATGCGGGTGAGGTCGCCGGGTTCGATGGGTGACTGGCCGTGCTTGGCGGAGAGGATGATGGTGGTGGAATCGGTGAGGTGCTGGTGCTCGATCTCGCCGAGCATGGCCCCGACCTGGGTGTCGATGAAATCCAACGCCGAACGCAGCACGGGGCCCGGGGTGTGATCGGCCTGGTAGCCGCCCGGTTGGCCGTCGGAGGTGGGCAGTTTCTGCGCGGTGGACACGGACTGGAAGTTCATCCCGAAGATGCCCGGGACCCCCACGGTGTGGGTGCGGCTGTGGTCGTAGCCATCGACCTCGTTGAGCACCGCGCGCACCTTGTAGGCGTCGTACTGCTGGGTTTTGGTGTTGTCGCTGGTCCAGTCCTGCCCCGGGGGCAGGACGTCGGCTTGGCTGTTGATCTCCGGGGTGAACAGGTCCTGGATGGCGGGGGCTCCGGTGGTGGTGTCGGGGCCGTTGAGGATGTCATAGGCGGCGTGCTTGTCCGACCACGCGGTGACCAGCCCGGCGGCCCGGGCGACCTGGAAGACAGTGTTGACCCGCAGGTAGTCGTGTGGGTACACCGGGGAGCAGCGGGCCGGATCGACCGGCAGCGTGCCCGGGTCGATGACGCTGCGGGGATTGTTCGTCATCGCCAGGATGTTGCCCGGCAACCCGGCCAGGCCCTGGCCGGCGTCCAGGGCGTTGGGGTTTTTGTCCAGCGCCTCGGAGTAGTTGACTTCAGTACCCGGGCTCACCCCGGCACACCTCGTGGTGCCCGGTGGGAGCAGGGCATGGTTGTAGCTGTCGTCGTAGTACACCCCGGCGGTGGCGGGGTTGCCGCCGGTGAGCTGGGCGACCATGCCGGGGAAGGAATCCGAGGGCACCGGGGTCTGGGCCTGGGTGAAGTTGTTTCCCCGCCCCACCACACCACTCAACGCCGAGGACGGGTGCCGGGTCACGTACCAGTCCAGATCCGATTGGTGCAGACCATCCACCGACACCACCAACACGTGCCTACTGGCGGCCGGACTGCTGGTCGGGGCCGCGCCGGGCTGGGACAAACCCACACCGGGACCGGCCACCGCGCCGATCACCAGCGTCACCGCGCCCAACGCCCCGACCAGACCCAGTCGTCGTACCGACATCGCCACCTCCCCTGCTCACCGGACGTTCGCCGGCTCACCGCGCCAGTCCATCCCGCCAAGGTGAACCCCCACTGTCGCTGGTCCAGCCCAGCGAGCAAACAGCACCCGACGCCGGCATGAACTTCACTGCACTACCCCGCTGCCATCACCGAAGGCGACCGGCCCCACCGTGCCGCCCGGGTGTGTGGTTGCCGGGGGTTCCACTCCCAGCTGGGTAGTGCTTCCAGTGCGTGGATGCGGTCGGGGGCCAGGGTCCCGCCCCGATGGGCGACCCGCTGGGTTCGCACCCATCTCACCAG
>JAABUK010012242.1_pt1 | contig 10962 bp, 11 predicted proteins | sample 5559141 | NCBI WGS metagenome assembly JAABUK01 (sample SAMN10711869, study PRJNA513367) | rock metagenome | isolation source: Antarctica rocks | place: Antarctica: Victoria Land, Pudding Butte nord | collected 2016-01-03
GGCTTTGTAGACATGGACAATGCTCATGACGAATACACAGCCGACATCCTCAGCTTCATTGAGGAGAACGTGATTGATCAGCCAAATGAGGAGCAGCTGCAAGATGTGTATGCCAGTCCAGCTTTGAGAACTGCACTCTCACAGGTGCTCACAAACCTTGCACATGCAACAGGGCAAACTGTATCAGTATTGCTGTTTGCTGGAACCTGAAGTAGGACGCTGTTGCACGGTGTTTCTGTTTTGCCACATAGTCTCTGTTCATTGGTCACTGATACAGTACTTCTGCGCTTGTGCTGTGGCAACAAGATTGACTCTGACCACACTTGCTTCGGGCGAAACCAGCAAGCCTTTGCACACAGCTGTCTCATGTTCTTAAGACCGATAACAAGTGGTTGCAGAAGAACACAGCTCACAGCTGTCAATTTAGGCGTTATTGGCCTTGTGTACAATGCATACCCCAGTGGTTGCCGGCATGGAGTTCCATTCCTGCTAAGGGTAAAGCTAAAGTTCTGATTTACATTCCTGCTGAGGCTAAGGCCCTGCCCCATAAACATTCGTTTCTGCAAAGGCTACGGCCTTTCCCCATAACAGTTCACAGCTTCCTGAAGGCAATATTTGGTGTGTGCAGGCAAAGCTGACCAGTCAAGGCTGGTCAATGGAGACCGTGACAGCGCTGCGATACCTGCTTGCCAATGAAGAAGACAGCAGAGCCGCCAAGTCTTTGCAGCCACTGCGATGGGTCACAGAGGTGGTGCAGTATCGGCAGCTGCCCACCTTTGGGTATGTCTTCAAGGAGGCCCAGTCAGATGCATTAGAGACCAGAGTTGATCAGGTGCGCTGTGGTGATTCAAGATCAGAGCTTATCCTTGCACCCTGCTTGAGGTTTAGATTCTGTTTCCTTTCCCTTGGGGCTATGGCCCATGGTCATAGTTCTGGGCTGCGTCATTAGGAGGCTGCTGATATGATTACTGAAAAGAGTTTTTCTTGCTCGCTTGAGCTTGAGTTTGTATGTGATGTGGCGCTGACACATCAGTAACATGAGAGGGATGGCAGCTGTGCAATGTCTGAGCTTGGTAAGCTTGACAGCGTATCAGCAATCAGCATCACTGCTGATTTTGTGGCACACGACGAGGAGTAAGTTGGTGCTGCGTGGCTAAGCTGAGCAGACAATGGGGCTATACTGCATGGTTTTCCAGCCATGTCTGCCGTACTGTCTGCTCATGACACACTCATGCATGCTCATGACACTCGTGCATGCTCATGACACGCTCATGACACACTCTTGCACGCTCATGACACACTTGTGCATGCTCATGACACACTTGTGCATGCTCATGACAAACTCATGCATGCTCATAACACACTCGTGCATGCTCATAACCCTTCTGCAAACAGCATGGTAAGGCAAGTTATCAGCTGCCAGCAACACCCATTGCCATTGCCATGCTGTGTATCAGGCTGTCCTGGGCAGCCTGGTACATTACTTGGCTCATTCAATCGCTGCCAAAAGGTCTAGTCTTTCTTTTCTTTCTATCAGGCTGTATCAGGTTTGAATAGGCTTGTGTGCTGCCTTTGCAGGTGCTGTCAAGCCTGTGTCAGGATATCAGTAAGTCAAAACCAACAAGTCTTGGTGATGATGAGACGGCCCTTGCCCAACTTCAGCAGACAGACTCTGCTACATACCAAAAAAAACTTGCTCTGCAATTCCGAATCGGCTACAAAAGTTTGCTAAACAAGTGCATACTGCAGCACAACATCAGCAGCTAACAAGTCATGCTTTGCAAATGTTGAAGGCAAACCCGGGCCTAGCAGGTGTGCCTTTGTTTGTAGCAAGCACAGCCCCTGAAATGTAGAAATACATTTTGTGCCAAGCGTGCAAGGGCGCGAGGCTATGTCAGATGTTGGTTGCAACTACTTGCTTGCTGCTGTTGGTGTGGTCACTACTGTACGTGCATTGTCAGCCTTCAAGTGCCACACGGTGGTCCTTACTCAAACGAGTTTATCCTTTGAGTTCCTCTAAGTTAGTGTACCAACATGGCACAAAATCAAGATCGAGCTTGATTACAAGCAAATGGCATTACACTTCTTAGTCGAACGTAACATCATGTTTGCAAGGCATCAACGATATCTGGTCCTTAGACAAGTGCAAAATGCAGAAGTCCTTAGATGCAGCGATGAAATGTCCCTGAAGACTTGTCACGTTGCCTCTGCTCGTGCATTTTTGTAAGCATAATGATTGTCTGGTGCAGCTAACTATTGGTAATTGGTAATACAGTAACATATGATTTGCTTAAAACCCCATGCACATGGGGAATGACGTTATAAAGACAACAGTGACGGTCGTCTCCATGGTGCATGCACCAACAGTTACTGTAGTTTTCTCATGCAATGGCAATATCGGCATTAATGACGAAGTGATGCAAGGCTGCCTACTATATGTCATTGTACCTTATGCTGTCGAGCAGGTTGCCACCTTCAAGTAACTGGGCCTGCATTTTTTCACCAGTCAGGCGCCAGCATGCTTTTGCTCGACTTAACTGAGTCCAAAGCTGGTGATTCTTGGGCTGCTGTGCAGCAGCAGCATTTTCACTGCATCAATATTGTGGCAAATCTGTAAACCTGTAATTGGTTGTGCTACAAGATGTGTTGGTGACATGCGATCAGGCTGTAGCGGCTTAAGTCGAGCGTGCTAAGGCAGGCGAAATGTTGATTGACACTGCTGATCTTAAGCTGTGTCAATCAACAATTCGCCTGACTTAGCACGCTCGAGATGCACTTGAGCACTCACAAGGCAGCATTGAGTGGACGGTCGCATGCTGCTAGGAAATGTCGACTTGACACCCTGCAACTGGCCATGTGTGCTGTCACCTAGCTGAGCCTGGTTGCGTGCCAAGTCATTCCTCTCCTGTGCCAGCACTCTTATGTCTCAGCAAACAACAAAGCTATGCCAGCATGTATCGCCAACAGTTTGCTTGGCTGCATGCATGGATGCATGCATTCATGGACTTCTGCATGCGTGCTGTTATACAAGCCTTTCATTGCTAAGCTTGCAGTTGCTTGCCCATGGTTTTGCAAGCACCAAAAGTGTGAACAGGTGGAGTACGCAAATCAATTACACCATACTGGAAACTTGCTCTTGGGGTCACCTGCTCAGACGTTGAGGCGCCCTTTGGGACATCCGAAATCTTTTCAGCTGCATGCATTCCCAATCGTTGTCCAGAAGCACAAAAAAAGTGATCATTGCTGTCATCCACACCCAACCCAAATGCTCCATCAGTGTAAGCTATTTCCAAAGCTGCGCACCAAATGATGCCATTTCTAGGGTGGTTAAAGCCAGGCAGATGTAGAAGGTCCTTCGAAATCTTTGCCTGCAAGGTGCATGCAAGGTATTGCCTGATGTCATACAGAGTGACAAGGGGTGCGTATGACAAGTACTTCAACAGCTTTTCAGGTCAAAGGAATGCTGTGTATATGATACCCAACAACGACTTGAAATGCACCACATGCCAGCATGCAAACACCAACCTGCAAACATCTTGGCCCTGTGGTGTCATCATCATGCGTGCATCAGACTGCAACACATGTCATCAGACTGATGCTTGAGTGACTGCAGCTTTTGACAATACCTGTGAAACAGGAATAATATGTCCACAATATATACATTGCCATGGTAGCTGCTTGTTAAGGACCATGCAAACATCCTCAGGCGCACCCAGGCGCTTAGCACAACTGTGTGCTTGAAATCACTGTCACAAAGCGCTGCCAGACTTGCCGAGCTTGCACTCTTCTTTGGCTTTGGAAACGGAGCCCACAACGCAGCACGAGAAATATGGTTTTGGAGTCCAACTAGTGCTTTAGTGGCTGTCACAATCTCCAAATATCGTCCAGCTTATTTTGAGATATGCCATGCCTACAAGAAGGGCACAGCATCCTGACAGCAATGCTGTTACTGCACTGTTTGCAATGAGACATTCGTCTGAAAGTCTTACTCGCCGTGCTCCAGCGTCCGCTTGGCCAGCATGCGCAAGGAAGCCTTTATCATGAAGTACGCACAACAAAGTGTCTTGCAGGCTGTCTCCGTCAGAGCTGACGAGAGGCGGAATGGCAGCATACAAGCTGGCGCGAGGATGCACCACAGCAAGGCATGCAGTGTACAGGTCAACTGCTACCGTAGCTGCAGCAGTGTGTAACTGCTTTGCAAGCGTTACCTTGTAAGTTATAAGCATCACAATCTCAGTGTCTGAGCTGCTCAATGTAATACGCTGCACGCTTGCTGCAGCAGCTTTTCTGCCTTTGGCCTGAAATGGCCCATCAACTTGGAGACCCTCTTTGAGGGCCCGCCAGAGTCTGCAGTCTGCATGCCATAAGCAAGCTGTGATTGTGCAACACTCACTCAGTTTAAGGCACTGCTGTCGTCTGGTGCAGCTTTGCAGCGTCAGCCTACCTGGGCAACAGTCTGTCAGCTTTTTAGGCCCTCTGCAAGACTTGTCAGCTTCACATGCGCCAGGCTAGCGTGACGGAATTGTTGCCTGACCGCCGTATCGCTACAGCGTTTCACCGCTCATTGTCGCCTGTTACTCAAGATCAAACAGCCACAATGGGTGGCTGCACCTTGCAGATGGAGCGCGGCAAACCTGTCACTGTGCACTCAGTACTGGCTGCAGAACCTCAGGAGCGTACAGAAGCACATCACAGAAGACAGCCCGACAGGGCTGTGTTGCTGATCAAGCACGGCTTCTGACACACTGCGTGCCTTTGCCTCTGCAAATCGGACCAGGCACACATCAGCCAAGACATCAGCTGATCTGGTGTAGTCATTCACCCACCTGCTTAGTGCGAAAAAGTGAAAAGCATGCTAGCTTGCTGCTTTTGCTACAGCGAGTGTTCAAACCACAACCTTTATTACAGACTGAAGGCATCACGCAGCGAGCTACTAACACAGCACTGACCTACATACAGCTCGTTCAGCATCCTTTGACGACGCATAAGGCATAAAAGTCTAATACTGCACAACAAATATAATGCATTGATTTTATCCTGATCAGCACATTGCAAAGCAATGACAAGTGCACCGTGAGGAACCAATAAGAAGATTCTTCATTAGTCACCAGAGTTTAGTGAAACAGCAAGCACAGCCTAGCAAGCATTGACCACAAGCGTAATAATTACACCCAAGGTCTGTCACTGTAAGCATGCACATTACACATGGCAACTACACAAGGCAGACAGAGACATTTAAAATTGGCTGTCAATGATAAATGTGAGTGGCTACCATGGTCAGTGACAGCACCGTCAGCATGAAAATCAGAAAAGCAAACAGCAGCCGGGGGGCAAAATCTGCAACACTAGCCCTACGTCTACGCGGTGGTAAATACACAGCCAACCCAAACACAATAAGGCCTGCAACAAATGCAGCTGCGGCCGATGATGAGGAGTTGTCATCGTCTGCTGCCTGCCCAGTGGTGCCAGCTTCTGTCTGCTCTTCATGCTCATCTACATCATTCAAGTGGGCTACATGCAACTCTTGTCTTGGCAGCAGCTTCATGCTGACAGACTGTGCTGCAGAGTGAGTTGTGGCTGCCATGCCAGCAGCTGACCATGGGTTCATGCTGACGAGGTGTGCTGCAGCTTCAGTTACGGCTGCTATGCCAGCTGCTGTCTGACCATCAAGCTCCCGCCACTGTAGCTTCCTGTCATTGGTGCATGTTGCTGCCAAGACAATAGCGCCTTTGTGCTCACTGCAAAAGTGTCTGTAGTACTTGTCGGCTTGCTGCTCTACTTTTTGCCGTCTCTGGCGTTTGTACTCACTTTTTCTCTTGACTGTAGGACTGTTGTGAATGTGCTTGACCTCAACAACGCCATACAAGCTGTGTCCATCTGTGAAGACAAGGTCTCCAACCCCTTTGTTGGACTTGCCCTCAACGTGCCACTCATAACTGTGCAAGAATGGAACACCTTGCAGCTGCTTTGGCATATCCTTGAGTATCTCCTCGACAACCAAGGCCTCGCTGTAGTGCAGACTGTCAGGCTCTTGCAGGACTTTCTGGTGCCTGCCAAGGTTGTGGTCATGAAGCTTATGCAGGGACGTTGGGGTCCCCCGCAGCAACGACCGCCTGACCCGCAGCATCTGACGGCAACTGCTTCTAGCCGCACCCGCTGCTAGTAGTTTGCACCAAAGCTGAGGCTTCTCGCCAGGGCGCAGGTACACAAACAGAAATAGATTGCTGCAATTCAGCCCTTTCTTGAGGTTGAAGAGGAGTTTGCAATCATACGTGCTGCCCCTAGTATCAAGCTGAGTTCTTCTGGCGCCATGAAGGATCCCGCGCAGGACAGCGACACAACATCTAAAGGTGAGAGGCTCATCATCCCAAAAGGCCTCGAATCCGGGTCCGCAGGTCGTCATTTCAGCCTTTGTATTAACACTGGCAGCACTGGCTACAAATCGTTAGTGCGTGCGCCTTGTCAGAAGGATCTTCTCATAATAGATCGGTCTGTGCGGAAGACCGTGCCGAAGACAGAATACGAGGTGCCAGCTGGCGTTACTTATCGGCAGGCGTTACCATGTCAACTCAGACCCAGATGTCAAGACACGCGTCCCGCTAAATTGCTCCCAGCTGATTGGCTGAGTGCTAAAAACATGCTTATTGCAGCTTCAACATAAGTGTGACAAACTGTTTTACAACACTTTTCTTAAAGCTGCGATAGTCTTAATTAAGACTGCGCAGCATGTAGTCATTCCAGACAGCTGGCATTCCAGTCGCTCCTACTCCAGGTGTGGCCATGGAAGCGCTGCCTAAGAAAAGCATGTATACATGTAGTACGTACGTTTAGATGTATGTTACCTGGAAATACACTGACAGTCTTGTCGAGGATCATGAGTCAGTACTCGATATCGATTCTTGCGATCACTCTGCAACAGGCCTGGGGACTAATCACAGGCGTAGGGCACACAAAAACTCGTCAGCAACAGCAGTCTGCGCAGCATGCTCCTGAACACACACATGATGATGATCGATGAATCGTCTGGGTCCTTGTTTCAGCGCAGCCTGCATTACTCAGATCATCGTGGTAGGGATGGGACTACACTGTATATAATACATACTGTCAGCGCTGACAGCAATGCTAAGCAATAAGTGGCCACAATGGTTGCAACACTTTTACATACCATTGGTTGCATGTTCATGAAAGCGAACAATGCAATCAGCCAAGACACAACGAAGCATTTGAACACAGCTTAGATCAAAATGTCCTCTGGAGTCTACTTGGCATGCTTGAAGGAGGCCAGGTTGGCTGTGACGGGCCAGCAAGCATGGCCAAGCATGGTGGGAGCAAGCAAGATGTGCTATACAGCATGCATGCACATATGTGATATGACCACACTAGTGTACTGTGATCACAACATTACCATGCACGCAAAACTACACAAATTGTATGTGCTTGTAGCACATGTGCAACCTCAAAGAAGACACTGTCATGTGAGCACAGAGGAGGCATGAAGGTATGCATCACAAGCCATTTCCTGATTGATGACACCTCTATCTCAACAAATCATGACCGACAAGTGTGACTGACAACCTGTACATGCATGCTGTGACAGAAACTGCTGCGGCTGCTAGCAAAATAGTTGTTTCAATACTACATCTAATGATAGCAGATGACAGTCACTGTACTGTACTTAGTAAAGGATCCACTTTTGTGTGCCACACCTGAACAATACAGTAGCATGCGTAGCTTTTGACAGTAAACTTTGCTGAAACTCAGCTCCTGGGAGGCCTGCTTCCACAAGCTTTGGCGCATCTAGCCTCAGTATCCAGCCTTGTTACTGCAGGACAGCTGCCTGATGACATACACAGTGTCCATCTCAATGTTTTCATTGTCCAGATTCCTATTCCACTGCCAGTATGCGTGGGTGCTGTTCTCAAAGGTCAAAATTCCGTGACCGTACGCTGGTTCCCGGAATGCTGACCAGGAGGGCTGTGACGAAGCACAGAAGTTGCCGTCGTACACGTATGTAGGACAGTAACCACCTGGCTGGTATGCTGGCACTGTCTTGTTGGGTGTAGGGCACAGTCCTGCTGTGTCAGCAAATGTCTTGTCTGCAGCATCAGAGTCCTCTTGTAAGCAACTTTTGCCGTCAGAATTGCAGAGGAATGCATCAGAACTCATGAGCAAAGCATGTGCAACTCCATGACAGAATGTAATGCAGGGCATGACGTGCACTAGCTATGATGCCAGGTTTGATGCCTGCAGTGCAGACATGACTGCATGTCATCATGCAGCAAGGCCACAGTGCTGCTAGCAACAACAAACAGAAACAAGCCATGAGCAATGGCCTATAACCGTGGCCAAACGCCTTGACTCATGAAACAAACAGGCCAGAACAGCTGAGGTGGTATGTGCATGTAAGAGTCTTGGAAGGAATCAAGGAACAGAGCAGAAGCTTACATAAGCCCTCAATGTTGCCACCGTCACCCATGGTGATGTGCACAGCACCACACTCATTCACTGTGAAGTTCTGCACGCAAGGCACCACTATCAGCTTGCTGCAATGTGACATCAGTTTTCACCAGACCAGCATGCCACAACTGTCATTGGTCAATCGTACATACAATGCTATCAGATCACAGAGTGACTTGACAGCTTCAGCTGAGCCAGGAGTTCAATCCCAAGACCGGACTACTCTTAGTTGCACCGACAACTACCAAGTGCTCCAACACGCTTGAAACCAGAGCCAAAGAAATGGTCGGAAAAAAGGCAATGCAAGTCCAGTAGGCTGGTATGATGCGTTTGACTGTAGAGGCTCAAGCTATTTCTGAGACATGAACAAACTGTTCAGCAGAGCAGAGCATGCAGCATGACAGGCCATCAGTCACAGGGGTACTGAGGCAGAAGCTTACATAGACAGGGTTGCTTCTCTCATACTCATGGCAATGACCATTGATAACCACATCCACTCCTGCATTGTACAGCGTGTCCTCCATGGCCAACCTCATGCACTCATTCTCCTTGTAGTGAGACACATCTGCACCACATGCCGTGAGTGCACTGTCAGACAGCAGGCTATGAGACGCTGCAAATGCACAGTGACATCTGCTTGTGCTTGTGCTTGGGCTCTTACTGCCAAGTCAATACTGAAGATTCAAGATCTGGCTGCAGTGCTGGAAGTAGTAAGCAGACAGAGGGTCGCAGTAACCAGAATGTTCAACACCAACTAGAGTTGACAGGCCTCCAGATGTGCTTTGAAATGCGTTACTGCCCTCGCCAAACACAGATATGACATTGAACAGCATCAGGCAGGCAGGCGGTGGCACATCCTGCACCCATGCCCCATGCTACAGAAGCTTGACTTAGCTAAGAGTCTGTTCTGACAGCAGCAATTAGTGATACTAACAGGCACATGGGTCTGATCCCAAGGTGTTCAGGAAGCTGTCAGCTCAGCCTTGGTGCATGCATGATCATATGTGCATGTGTGATCGTATGTACAATTACAGATGCATGAATGTAATTGCTGAAAGAGATGAACTTGGGGGTAGTGGACCATATATGACAAGTACCGGAAACAGATTGCATGTTGGTTGAAATGCCAGGCAAGCTCAGATGTGCAGACCATGTGTTTGCACAAGCATGCACACAGTCATTACAAGAAGAACGGGTTTAGGGGAAGAAGAGATTCAGGACTCACATGATGAGTACCAGGGGGCATGGAATGTAGCAATCAACCAGGGGGTGGTCTTGCGGTTGAACCTGCAGGCCAGACAGACATCACTGCACTGGTCTGCTGGGATCAATACACAGTCACACAGCACAATCAAGATAGCGTCATGGCAAGCTCACAGCAACGCATGAATGGTTAGCCTGCAGCAGCCATGCAAAGGTCACAACTTCTTGTTTGAACAACATCAAATCACGTTCATTGACAAGGCCATCAGACTGGACAGAAAGTGAACTTCAGGCAGAAACGGTCTGGTATCAATATGACTCACGTAGCAAGATCCTGGACCAGCCAGTTGTACTGGTCGCTGCCAACATAGAAGTCAGCATAGTTGGATAGGTAGATCATGTGAGCTGGTCCCACGTTGGCAGAGTACCAAAGGGGGTTGTCTGAGCCACTGGCATTGGCAACAATACTGGTGGGGTTTCGGCTCACATATGACTGGAACTGGGTGTTGTTGGCAAGGCCTGAAGCGTATGTGGCCAGGTACTGAGGCTCCAGCTCGTGGTTGCCATGGTTTGGCAAGAGAGGAATCCTGTGCAGCAATGGTCAAAGGTGAGTGCCGTGGGCAGCAGCGTACTTTCACATCAACATATACAGAAGCCGTGTTGTTGCAGTGAGTAAGGAATACCCATATGACCGTGTACTTTAGCCATGTGGCTTTCAGTATGACGTCCTGTTCTAGCGGGCAGTAAGTAATCCATCTGACTGTAGTGACTGATAATGTGTGAACAGTCAAGATGCGCGTGAGCTCTTGTATTTCTTGCCAGCTGGCGCTGCATATGGCAATGCATACACAATGTATTCTGCTGCTCACGAGACTAGGAACCGAGTCATAGGTGCACAATCACTTTGACGGCACTGCCACCGCTGCAGAGAAGCTGCTGAGTATTGTGAAGCAGGCATGAAATGCAAGTTTGCCCTTCTGGATGTACCCAGGCACCTAGCAAATGCTGCTTAAGTACTGGTCACATTGAAGTGCAGTAAGGCTGTGCCAAGCAGCAAAACGTGAAGCAGGGTCATCCACTCAGGCGGAAAACATTTCCAGGTAGGACAGGTTTGTTGTGGCTAGACATGAGCTGGAAAGCGATGTTTTGTTTATTATTACTATTGTTATTACACACTGTCAGTATGTTGCGTCATACCTGGAAGCAATGGCATTTGAGTAGTAACGGAACCACATGTCCCACCAGGGTTGGTAAGTACCTTCTGGGGAGGGCACATAGCTCAAAGAGCTTCCATTGGTGGTG
>JAABUK010012244.1_pt1 | contig 10961 bp, 14 predicted proteins | sample 5559141 | NCBI WGS metagenome assembly JAABUK01 (sample SAMN10711869, study PRJNA513367) | rock metagenome | isolation source: Antarctica rocks | place: Antarctica: Victoria Land, Pudding Butte nord | collected 2016-01-03
TGGGGGGGCCCGATTATAGGCTGGATAATGCATGGTGGGTTGGGCACCAGATTGTGCATGAGCATCATAGTGGTTGGGCTGCTTGTAGCCGTTATTGTTTCTGGACCCTGGGCCTGAGCCTGAGCCTCTGCGATCCAGACGCTGCTGCTGCTGCTGGGGTGGGCCGGGCTGCAAGGTTCCAGACTGGGGCTGAGGCACCCCTGGCCTGTTCTGTGTCTGGTTTCCAGCTGGCCGAATTGGGTCTGGCAGCCCAGCAAAGCTGCCAAACTCTAGCTTGCCCCCTGGAGGGCCTGCATAATGGTGACGAAAACTCCTGAGGCCCAAGATAGGACCACTTGGCAGCTGAAACAGAAGGCAATTGTCGATGTGCAGTATAAGAATAATGACTTACCATTTGCGGCTAGGTGAGCTGGGTTCTGAGCTGGCACTCCGCCGTTACTTTCTGGTGCAATGAAGTTTATTCCTTGATTACCATCTGCAGAATCACTGGACCTGAGTGACTGTAATCAATAAAAGTAGAAAAACAAAGTGTGCTTTTTGTGACGCGCAGTCCAAACCTGCGCTGGCAGTCTTTTGGTCCTCAAAAGGACCAGGCCCGCCAGGTACTACATATGAGCCTCCTCTTTTGGTCCTGAACATGTGACCGCGGGGTTCAGAGCATGACATATGCTGCAGTCTGGATGAAAAGTGCTGGCTGACAGCAGTGCCAGGTGCACAGCTTTGCCGATCAAAGCAAATCATACACACCCTCTGCCTGTGAGGTCACCGCGGCCACGACCAGCGCCGCCTGATCCACGTCCACCTTGCTGGTTGCTGTTTGCACCATAGGAAGACAGAGAATTCTGGCTACGGCTTGAACCTGGCCGAGGCTGGGTGGGGTTGGTAAATCCTTGACCTTGTCCGCTCATACGCCCAGCGTTGGGCCGCTCTGAAACGCTGTTGTTGCTCGCCAATCAGGTTTGTTCGTAAAATGTTCACTGGAGGTGAAGGTCTGGGGAAAATATAGACGTGCAACACGTCCAAGACACTGCACAGACCGACTGGCTGCTGCTTAAACCTCGGACTCAGACTGGAACTGCACTCAGAGAGCCTGAGCTACGTGACATGATGATCATGGGGGTTAATTCTAGTTTTTCTGGACCAGGTTGTTACGCTAAAGCGAGGGCACTTGATCCAAGTCAAAGTGTTACTTGACGACAATCTGAGGATACGGAGTTTGTCGTCAGGATGTCCTCAGGTTGCATTGCACTGTATTGGGAACCCTGTACATCTAGAGAGCTCATCTGCTATCTCACGCTTGCAGAACTGAGATTTCTGTACCGCCTTTAAAGCCCTTTTCTGGCACCTCAGATTATTGTGTCTGGCCGCACAAAATGTCTGAGAGCATGTCACATGCTCAATGAAAGCTTGAGAACTGTAACACATAGAGCTGGTCAATGTGTGAAGATGAATTTAGTCGTACACTATGTTCAATCACACCTTACACCTGGTGCAATCGGACTGGAGTGCATTACATGTTTTCTCGCCCTTGCCTCACTGCTGGAGATGCGTCCATTGAGCTTGTTGAGGTCGTTGTCCTGTGCAGCAGACCTGTCTTTGTCCTGTTGTGACATGAAACATTGGCTTGGTGGATGTAACAAAAGCAGACAGAGTCCAAATATGCACCGAAGTAAAGACTAAGGACCACCAAAGGCTGAATTCGTCGACCCACAGCAAATGACATGCTTGCAAAGCCTGCCGCTAAAACACTGGTGTACATTTTGCTGGGAGCCATGAATGCTGGTGATAAGAGGACTGCAAGCCCTCTAGAGATGTGCAGATCTGCAAGTCTTGATGGATTGAGATCGCACATAGGTCCACAAAGGCGCACTGGTCCATAGAGCCTTGTATTTTGCCTAAAGCATTGTGAGCCGGGCATAGTGTGCAAGCTCACAAATCTGCTTCAGGTCAAGCAATACAATTCGCTGGCTGAAATAACAGCAAAGCAGAACGACTGACTGCCATTCTGCAACCAACACACGAGATGTGGCTGACGCTGACTGTCAGATCGGAGAGAGAAGATTTGATTGCTGCAGTGGCACCTGCGTCACAAGGCCGTTTTGTATGCTCCATGTCAGCATGACAGTTGCGTAGAGTGCACTTGAGGCTCGAATGGCTCCTTCTGTGATACAGTTGGATCGAGTTTGCCACATGCATATGCACAGTCTTGAAGGTGCCTCCTGCCCGAATCCCGAGATTTCGAAGGGCACAATCCGGGTCCCGAAGGGCAGGGTATTTGATTGAACTATCTGCACCTCTGGCAACTGCAGTGATACTCGATCACACTCGAACCATTTGGCCTTGCGGCGAACGTTTTCAGGCGGGTGCCTGGTACATGGTGACGTCCGTATTGTTTTCGTAGCAAGCGATGGAGAACGCTAGCTCAGCGGAGCTCAACGTTCGTGAAGGTGGTATCAGTGCTGTCAGCGTCAAGCTCAGGGGCTTGCCGTTTAAAGCATTGGAACAGGACATCTCTGATTTTTTTGAGGGCTACAATGTACAGCGTGCCTTGCTTAAACGGTACCCGGACGGCAGGCCGAACGGCGAGGTACTTTGAGCGTCTTATCAACTTGTATCAGTAATACACTGTGGTTATGTCACTCCACCAATCTCTTGTTTTCGTCATTCTGATCAAGGCTGCCTAGCTGTCAAAATGTAAACTCGAAGCCTCTGCTATCTGGTATCTTACAGCCCCAAAACTGCTTGTGCATGACTATTGTGACCACTCTTCTGTTGCAGGCCTTTGTTGTGTTTGGGGATGCTGAAGAGGCACAAAAAGCATGTTTGAAAGACAGAGAGATTTTCTGTGAAGGCGACAAGTTTGGTGACCGCTACGTGCGAGTGTACCCCACTGTTGAGTCTGACCTGCCAGATATTCAGGAGTGCCTTGCAGCGGCAAGCTCTCACGGGTCAGAGGTAGGTACTGCCACCACCAAAACAAAGCACTGCTCAAGTTTAGCTAGCCTACTGACAAGTAGCGTACTATTGAACCCATACTTTCTACATAGCCTTTCGAATGATCCTGCTCTGTAGCTGCATTGAATGCTTCAGGCCGATCTGAACAGCACATCAGCAAAAGACGATGGTCTCCTGTTAAGTTTGAGGCAGATTGGTGTTGGATCCTGAGATGGACAGCTTGCTTACTGCATGAACAAACAATCATCAGCTTGTGTGTTGAAGCTTGCGGGTGCTTCAGGGATCATTGTTACAGCCAATTGCTAGCCAGGGCGACAGCGTGATCAAGGTCAAAAGTTTGCCCTATGATGCATGCCAACTGGATGTGCTAATGTTTTTTGATGGCTTCAAGATGCGCCCAAATGGCGTGCAGCTGGTCATCCAGGGCAACAACAAGCCATCTGGCGAGGTGACCCCTGAAATAGATTAGTTGAAAACCTGATTTTGATGCACAGCATCCAAGTCATTGTCGAAGAATGCTCACAGTCTGTTAATGCAAATGTCGGTTACTCAATGTATCATTGGAGGCAACCACGCTGCTATTTGACAGGAAAGCCATACATCATCAGAATTATTGTTTAACTGTGCAACAAAGCAACTGTGCAACAAAGCGTGATGGGTCAGCTGCATGTGTCACCTGGCCTGCACATGCTGCAGGCTTTTGTTGACTTTGACAGTGGTGCTGAGGCTGAGCGAGCCATCACCACCAAAGATCGTCAAGTCTTCGCACAGAAATTTGGGGATCGATATGTGCGGCTTGTCCAGGCATGTTCTTCACCACGCCACATTCATGTCTGTGGCATTTTATCTACTACTACGTCAACCACACAGCTTGCAATGCATCTGAGCACACAGTTTGCACTCAGGTCGTCTTTTGCTTCTGGTCTTTTTGTGCCTGTTGCCGTGTCAGATGCTATGCTATGCGTGTCAGATGCTATGCGCATAGTGCTTGCTTTTTCACGTGCTCGGAGTGCATTTGTGTCTTTGAGCTGAAGCCAGAACTGCAACCAAATGTTTATCAGCTTTGTATGGTTGCTATGGCGCCTAGTGCTTGCTTGGTACATCAACAGAACTCCGTGCACTTTATTTGCCATTCAAGCATGGCTGTCAATTGTACCCCAGTATAAGTTGCCCCTCTGCAGGTGCCACGCAGTGAGATGCAGGCAGCCCTGGCTTTACGCTTTGGAGGCGATGGCATTGTTAAGATGAAGGGTTTGCCTTTCAAGGCTACAGCTGATGATGTAATCAAGTAGGTCACATGTAATGTCTGGAAGGGGGGACAGCTGCCTATGTCCCTGTTGCCCTGTTGTCTGAGAACCTTTAACTTTGTCACGCATACACAATGCAAATTGACGCATGCATGTGTATCTTTTGACATGTTGAGACACAACGCCTGCACCAATGTCAAGCCAGAGGCAGCAGAAGTCAAATAGGTCATTGACTGTTCCATCAAATGCTCACATTACGCTGCAAAAGACCGCGGATTCTCTGACTGCAACACGTCGGTTGACTTGCTGTGCGGCTGCAGGTTTTTTGCAGGATATAGGGTGCGCCCAGATGGCATCCACTTTGTGATGCATGCTGATGGCAGGCCTAGTGGCATGGCGTTTGTAGAGTTTGACTGCCCTCAAGAAGCCATGCGAGCTCTGGTACGCCCCTGATGCATTATTCGCATGACATACCACTGCTATTTGTTCACAGACAGCTTTGGAAGGGCCTTTGGCAGATGCGGTGACATGCAGCTGCTTGTGTTGCAGAGCAAGGACCGGGAGCAGTTTGGCGTGGCATACGGAGAGCGTTTCTGCCTGCTGCAGCTTGTTGGCAGAGCGGAGCTGGCCAAGGCTAGCACACGCAGAGCCACCCCTATGAATGCCTCCAATGGCTATCACATGCAGGTGGGCACTGCACCTCTGGAAATGCGTCCAAGTTGCATGTCTTTGAAAGTGTCTTGAGACACTCACCAGCATACACAACAGCCAGCATTAGCTGCAACCCAATTTTTGCACACCGATCGCCTCAGTGTGCAGTTCTGTGTACCTTCTGTACCTTGTGCATGACCAACAGATACCAAAATTACTTGGCCATAGAATTGTTGAGAGGCACAGGAAGAGCTGTGCTTTGGTTGCAGGGCAACATGGCAGCAGCAGCTGCTGCACTAGCCAACAGCCTGGGTGCAGCTAGCTGCGGCATGGGCAGTCCAGGAGTGTCTCAGAGCAACCCATTGCTGGGGCAGTACGCTGCCCTGCTAGGCTTAGCCAGGAGCCCATCTGGAGGCCCAGGTACTTTAGCTTGCCCCCTACCGTGTTTCACTCTGGTGTCCATGCTGAATGTAGCGCATAGCTTGATGGGCCAGTATGCCAAAATTTGAAAATTGCTAAAAATTGTACAGGATGTCAAAGCTGTTTTAGAGACTATCATGGTGTGGCAAGTAAAGCAGATCTGTGAAGTCTGTATCGAGTGCTATACCTGTCAGGCTGTCTGTCCAAGGTGTGCAAACATTGCTGCGTGAAATAAGGTGCAATGCGTTTGAGCTGCGGGGTCCTGATTTCCTGACTATTTGTATGTGTTTCAGGCATGGAAAGCGGTGCAATGGCACAGCTGCAGGCCTTGCATACCCTGCAAGGCATGGGCGGCATTCAGGTACATTCCCCTCCCCCTCCTCCCACACCTTGCACTCCAATATGCAGCCCTTGGTATACTGGCATTTTAAGCATAAATTCTGCTACCACACTGAACAGCTTGTACCTGGCACACTGCCAGACATGCTTGCTGTCATTGCCCAATGGCTTGCTGCCTAATGGTTTCCTGCCGGTGTCAGACAATTCTCAGTGACTTTGATTGTGACAGAATCTGTAATTCACACGTGCTTCACCACAAATCATGCCCAGCATTGCTGAATGTATGCGGCATACCTGCACAGGGCCAGTTGGCAGGCCTGCTGAGCAATGGCTCTGCTTCACAGGGCATGGGGCCGCCCAGCATGCTGCCCCCACACCACGGTGGCCCCGTACACCCTCAGGACTGGATGGCCCAGCCCCACATGAATGGGCAGATGAACGGTCTCATGCCTAGCCCCCAATCAGGCCCTCATCCAAACATGCAGGACAGTAGGTATGTTACATTTCCTGATACACTCTGATGCATCACCTTGCCATGCAAGTTGCTTTGTGTCAGCAATAGGACATACCATGGCAAGACGCATTTGATGCTGAAGCGTATGCTGTTTGCATGCATGTACTAGGTGCTGTGGTGCAAATCACAGCTCCTTGCTGTTTAGGTATGACTATGTGCATTTGCAGTCAGAAAGTGCTGATATCCAGCTTTGCACAAACCATCATTGTTCAGAGTCAAGGCCTGGTTGCTTTCTACATAGCAGCCGAGTCATATGTTGTCCTGTCTGATGCATAATGGCGGCTGTCCAAAAGGCCGGCATGACAATGCAGGCTGCCATACAACAACATGGCTAACAGCATGGCACCTGGCATGCCTCCTCCAGGGAACATGGGCCCCATGTCTGACCCTACCCAGCACCCCTACAACCCGCACGCCCCGCCCCCTGGCCTACAGTCATATGGCATTGCTTCTGAAATGGGCCTTGGAGGCTCCTTCCCCCCTAACGGCCCTTCAATGTCCAATGGGGTCATGAGGCTTCAGCCCAATGGGACTGCAGATGATCTGAGCCAGCAAAATTTTGCTGGTACTGTGAGACCGCATGATACAACATTACCTGAGGAACTTCCGCGCAAGCGCAACAGACAATGATTAGCTGCAAAAGTGTTGCAGCTGCATCACAGGCTTCAGTAGTAAGGTACTTCTGACAGCACATGGCTAGTGATGCTATGAGTGTAGCCTCATCCCGTACATTGGGGTATAGCACATGTCAGTTTCCACAGGTCTTCCAAGCTGACAGGTGCCGTACAATTGCCGTTCAGATTTGTTGTGCTATTTCGGTACGATTTCTGCAGTTCAGTTGTGGGTTTTGCTGCTTGCTTAGATAATACAGCTGCATGCAAGGCTGTGCAGTGATGTTGATTGTTGCTGTGTCCAGAGAGCTTGTGGAATCTTGGCCATTTTGCAGGATTTTGAGTAAAAGCTGCTTTCAAAAAATCGGATAGCAGGGGTGACTCATGCAGCAGCTGCCTGCTAGACCACAGGCAATATATTGTGTGGATATTTCATTGCCTCCTGCAAGTCTGTGGATCTGGTTTCATTAATGTGATGGGCTTGCCCTTTCAGCTTTGTGTTCATCAATGTTGTGTTCTGCAATTATTTCTGTCAGCACAGAGAGTATAAAATCAATGCAGTATGTCGTCTGCAGGGACATGTAGTAAGCTGTAGTGTGCTTTTGAATCAGGGTGCTCGTGATGTGTTTGCAAAGACCATGGTGAAGGCAATGTAACATTAGGCTAACATGTTTGATGACTCAGCTTACAAAGATGCAGAATTTCAGGATGTTGGAGCGTGTGTGCCAACGCAAATGACGTGAGTAACATGGTAGCAGCATGAGATGAAGGCCTGAGACGAGGGCCTTGGCTGGCTTGTACATGCGTATGCAGTTTACCCAGCATAGCCTCAGCAGGCTTCAAAACCGCACACTACATGCTCCAGCTTTTGATGGCCGACAGTAGCCACTTTGATTCAAGCAGCAACTGCGCAGCTGCAATTCATGCACCAAGATTGCAATGCACTTTGACCCTCCGCACCGGGTTGTTGCTGTGCACTGCAGACCAATACCAGAAGTTGCATCAAATAATGCATTAATGAAGGTCCAGCATGACATGCTCACTGCTATGTAGCTAGCACATAGCTGGTCAGTCTGAGGCCAGTCACTATCCAAAACTTCCTGCCCACAAAGCAGTAGGCTTTATTGCAGATTCGCTAGAAAACACATGCTCCAGACTTCACGTAATATCCAAAGTATCAGAAGGCAGTTGTTGAGGCATGTGGGTCAATGTTAAAGACAGTCTAGTGCATGAATATGACTGAAGTGCTTTAACGTCATGGCATGTACAGTAGTGTACAGACAGAAGTACATGTGAACATGTAACTGAGATCCAATCTATCAAGGAAGAATACACGGGCCAAAACAGTCAGGAAGCACCAAATTGGGCGCATCGACCTGATGCAGGGGGTCTACATGACAAAAACCCTCTGCTGTCTAAGAAAATCAGCAATTCAGCAGCCATGGCCTCCACGCTAAGCTTGTCTGACTCAAGAACGACCTCAGCATTGCTGGGGGGCTCATAGGGATCGTCAATGCCTGTAAACCCTTTCAGCTTGCCAGCCCTGGCCAACTTGTACAGGCCTTTAGGATCACGCTGTTCACAGACAGCTAGTGGTGTTTTCATGTAAACCTCGATGAAGTCCCCTGGCTCGAGCCTTGAGCGCACCCTATTTCTGTCTTGCTCATATGGTGATATAAAGCTGGCTAAAGTGATCAGACCAGACTCCACCAACAGCTTTGACACTTCGCCGATGCGTCTTATGTTCTCTTCCCGATCTTGTTGAGAGAAGCCCAGGTTGCTGTTCAAGCCGTGACGGACGTTGTCGCCGTCCAGCAGAGTTGTCAAATGGCCTCTTTGCACCAGTGCATGCTCCAGCGTACAGGCAACGGTACTCTTGCCAGATCCACTCAAGCCCGTGAACCAAAGCACGCAGCCTCTTTGGTTGAGCAGCTGTTCCTTGTCACGACGCTGGACTGCTCCCTCATGCCACGTGATATTTTTAGAACAGGCCTTGGGCTCAGTGGCTGTCGGTGCCAGGCTGTGTACCCGATGCGGAGATGCCAGGCAACGAGTCGAACGTACTGAAAGCGGGTGCCGAGGAACACGAGAAGTGAGCTTTATCCAAGAACTACTTGAACGCATCGGGTGCCTTGGCAGTGTGCATGGCCTATGTTGTGCCAAGAGGGACGAGCTCATAGTGCCCTACACTGAATTCCACAAGCGTTTGCGATGCGCTTTGGCACCTCATTTTGACCGGGGGAAAACAGTTCCTGCACAGGATCAGTACCTGCACAGCCCCTCGATGGATCGAACATGTTGTCTGCACGTGCGTCCATGCGTACTCATGCGTACTCATGCGCTGCAGCACAGCATGCTCACGTGTGCGGTGTGCCTACATTCCATCCCGTTTCGGTCAACCTCGCGCAACCTTTGCCCGAGCAGTGCACTTCAGCATACAAGTTGATGCGCAGAGATGCCGCAGCGGCGAGGTTGATTCTCAGTATCCTTTCGGCTACCCGTGCATGTACTCCGATCACAGTCCATCAGCCCGCAAACATATCTCACTGCTGAGTCACAGTCGAAGCTGTTCATCTTGTACCCATGGGGATAAAGGTGTGCTGCCTATTTCTCAGTTGAAATTACTTGAGGTTTTCAGTCGACAGGATTGCTGAGCTGTGTGTACAAGTGCAGGGACTTTCCAAACTGCTTGCTGATCACGCAGCAGGTTGTTGCCGAGAACAGAAGTATGACAACTATTTTGGCAGGAAGATTGCAATCGATGCCAGCATGCATATATATCAAGCTCTGGTGCGCTGACAGAAGAGCAGTTCAAGGCCAGCTTCACTGCTCTGCTGTTCAAAGATGCTGAAGCTATGCTGTGCAGGTTGTGGTTGGGAGAACAGGAGACCAAACCTTGACCAATGAAGCTGGTGAAGTCACAAGGTCAGGACGCTCTTGGCCTTTGGTGTCAGGTCACAGTCTATGCAGAGCCACTGACAGTGTATGATGATGGATGCAGTCACCTTCAGAATATGTTCTTTAGGACAGTCAGAATGCTTGAAAGCGGCATGAAACCTGTGTAAGAGATTCCTTTCCTTGATGTCCTGCCCTTTGCAGCACTTGTTAGGCTTGCTGTGAAGTCCTGCATCAGGCTTGCTAAGACTCCCATGCTGCAGGTATGTTTTTGATGGCAAGCCACCAGCTCTCAAGCGAGAGGAACTGTCACGGCGGTGCGTCGGCTAAATCCTACACTCACAGCTTGGATGACACAGTGGCTCTGTTTGGTGCTGTTGTTTTGTCTAAAATGGAGTTGCCATGATGCAGGCTTGATAAGAGGACAGGTGCTGACGCTGACCTCGAGAAGGCCAAGGAGGTCAGGCTTTCCTCCTTGCATGTTGGTCAGGACCAACTACACAATAAATTTGCTAATTCACACGTGCATGACACTGTTGCACAGTCTACTGCCTGTTAAGTGCAACTGGCAGGTTGCAGCACCCAAGAGTTATACAAAGCAGCACAGCGGTCTATGCTGTTCCTGCTCATGCATTGCCATTGCAACACTGCACTGCTTCAGCTACAATGTCTGCTCACTTTGTACTCACCTCAGTCCAACAGACGTAAAGTCAAACTACGACATGTCGGCAGAAGCAGTTGCTCTGGCCAGGCTCTTGTTCTGGAACAGGCCAGCTTGGCATAGGGTTGCATTGTAACAGGAACACATGCTGTGGCAAACTGCTAAGCAAATTGCTAAGCAAAGCCTGCAGTGTCAGCAACAGTGCTTGCCCTGGTAGTGACACTATCACTGGCAATGACATAAGCGCTCATTTTTTGCATGGATTGCTTCACTCATCTCACATATCAGCAAGCCCACCAAGACAGGCGGTTGTTGGGCACAGTCAGCAGCTCAGCGATTCCTTACAGCTGCTACTACAAGACAGCCGCACAACAGCACCGGAGTATCTTGTATTGCAGTCTACTGCAGAAACTCCGAGACTCACCCTAGCATCATCAACAGGTCTCACTTTAGCTGTGCTGAGGGCAACTGTGTGCAAATGCTCCTGACAGCATCTATGATGCTCACAGAACGACAGCTTAGTTTGGCAATGATGGTTGTCAGACAGACATCTCAGCCCTGCCTGTTGGCACAGACATTGGCAGTTTGCTTTGTCATGGCACACAAGTGAATGCACCTATGCATTCACATGACAGAGCGTACATGTCTGGTGTGGGTGTGGCTGAGAG
>JAABUK010012245.1_pt1 | contig 10958 bp, 19 predicted proteins | sample 5559141 | NCBI WGS metagenome assembly JAABUK01 (sample SAMN10711869, study PRJNA513367) | rock metagenome | isolation source: Antarctica rocks | place: Antarctica: Victoria Land, Pudding Butte nord | collected 2016-01-03
CTCCTGGGATTCATATACTGGGTCGCGCTGCCGCTGTCCCTCTTTGTGCTGTTCCTGCGCACCGCTGTCGCCCGGGTGCTTGGGCGGCGGCCGGCGGCAACGAACGGCGCAAACCATGAGGGGCAGCCGGCGGATCATGGCCCAGGATCCAAGCAGCGCGGCACGGCGCTGGTCAGCGGTGAGCGTTAGTCCATGCGTTAGTCCACCTCAGCGGACTGTGACACAGAGCTGCAGCTGCTTGCAGATGTCTGCTAATTCTGGGCCTCTAGCATCCTCTTGTGACGCCCGCTTGTGACAGCCACTGGAAAATATCTCGGACACAATCGATGCATGTGCACGATACGCAGGCGGCAACAAGACCAAGGCGCTGCATGTGTGCAGACACCTGCACAACGCCGGCTGGCGCGTCGTGCTCGTAGACGGCAGCAAGTGAGCGCATCCACATTCCCGATCCGTCCTTTTACCTCATCTTGACCATATCATCGCTGTCATCCCCGCTGCTGATGCAGCCATCTGTGCAGGCACGAATGATCTTGACATGTGTGTCGCGGGTCTTGCAGATGCTGACACCGTTGCACTCGCTGACCACTTGCAGGAACTGGTCCTGCTGCACCCGTTTCTCCAACAGCGTGTCCAAATTCTATGCGGTGCCCATTCCCAACGAGCGCCCGCTGGAGTACCTCAAGGTGCATTCCTACATGCTTCTGCCCTTGATCCTTCTTGCCTGTTGTCTTTGTCTGCACCTCTGCGCTGATCAGCCTCGCGACGGCCTTTGGAAACGTCCATGGCCATGGTGGCACTTGAGTGTGCTCTGGCCTGCCGTGCGGAAAAGCGGGCTGCGAAACACGGCGCATTTTGCTGCCCCAGATCGCATGCTGAGTGCGTCTGACACCTTCATACGCAGGCGATGGCCAGGATCGGGGCGCGGGAGAATGTGTCGCTGTTCGTGCCGGTGTCCATCGCGCAGTATAGCATCTATGAGGCGCTCGCCGCAGAGCTGCTGCCGCCGGGCTGCCACAACTGCACCCTGACCGCGCCAGACGTGCGCCTGCCTTGACTTTGTGCCATAGCTCCGCCCTGCTTCCAGTGAACCCTGCTACGTGCAGCTGGCTGCTTCCTTGTGGCTCCCATATGTGCATCATGTCACCAAATTGCTGTGCGGCTGGATCGCCAGAATCAATTACAGTGGTCGACGGGACTGCTCCTCTGCTGCCAGAGGGCTGGCAGCATGCCATGGTTTGTCTCTTTGCAGGTTGCGGTGCTGAACGACAAAATCAAGTTCCAGAGGTTCTGCGACAAGCACGGGCTGACGACGCCGCACGTGTTCCCCATCACCTCCAAGGACGAGCTGCGTAAGCTGAACGACAGGTGAGGCGGCGCCCCGGCTGCTGCGCTGGTGCTGTTGCTGTGCGCCCGGCTGCTGCGCTGGTGCTGTTGCTGCAACCAGAAGCCTACACTGACCATCTGAGCGGTCATGCATTTCTGGAGGTAGATCCCTCAGCTGCCCCGTGGCCCTGGCTGTGGGTTCAGCGCCTCCACAGCTCCATTAGCTTATTGTACTTAGTTCTGGCAATGACAATGCAGGCCGGACGTCTTTTCTGGCAAGCAGTACCTGCTCAAGTCCGTCCTGTACGCTGCGCTGTCACGCGCAGACATGTTCACGCTGCCCTGCGCCCCCGAGGTGCGAAACCAAATGTCAATGTTAATTTGCAGCGGCGTCACTTGCATATCTGCCCAACAGGAATCCCTTCACCTGTGGTGCATGCTGCCAGCATGCCGTGCATCTACCATCACACAGATTCGTGCCCCTGTCCTGCCCTATCCTGCCACCTGCCCTGAGCCCATGCAAGTGCCCCGACACAGCTGCAAGATATATAACACCTGCGGTCATGTGTGCCACAGAAGCTGGAAGCTTACATTGCGGGCCTGGACATCTCGGAGACGCAGCCGTGGCTGCTGCAGCAGTTCATCCGCGGCCCGGAGTACGCGTGCTACTCCGTGGTGCACGCCGGCAACATCGTCGCGCACGCCGACAACGAGGCGGAACTGTCCTGCCTCAACTACGCCCACGTCGGCCTGCCCGGGGCGCGCGCCCTGCTCCCTCAAATTGCTGTTGCTGATTCCTCATGTACTGTTGCATGCTCCCCGATCACTGTTGCACCCTGTGCAAACACGGCTGCTGCGCCGCTCCTCAATGCGGCATTACATGTAAGCGCTCGCGCACAGGATCTTTGCCGCAAGTGCCTTGTACACAAGTATACTAGCATGCGCAGTGCATGAGATGTTCCAGCGGGCTGATCGCGCGATGTGGCGACTTCAATTTATCTACCCTGCTGAGTGTGCGCTGCTGGTGCGCCTGCAGGTGCTGAGGTGGGTGCAGAGGTGCTGCACGGCGCACCCCATGTCGGGCCAGATCTGCTTCGACTTCATGTTGGACCGGGACGATGGCGACCTCTACTGCATCGAGTGTGAGCACCGTCCACCACCTCCGACTTCTGAACAGCCGCCTGAGCTCATGCTGCTGTTGCTGCTGCTGCCGCAGCGTCCACCGACACCGTCGCGGGTGCCGAGTTACTCAATCATGGCAGCGCGGAACGGAACATGGGGGTCCCAGCGCACCTCATGTATGAGCATGTTGCGCGCAAGGACAAGTTGCAGACGATGCCTAATTTACGCTGAGCAGCACCTTCTGGAAAACTGCAGGCAACCCGCGGACCAGCACCAACATCCTGGCTTTCCAGGGCGACCAGCGGCTGCAAGTGGCGTTCTTTGCGCCGCAGACCGTGGTGGACAGCTGCGCCGCGCCGCTGACGCCGCTGCCGAGCAGCCGGTCCACCTACTGGGCCTTCAACGAGCTGGGCGGCTTTCTCTTTGGCGACCTCCCTGCGGTGAGCAACAGCGCACGATGTGTTTTCACTTGTACTTTATCATAATCTGATGGTCCAAGATGTCGCTCGGTGACTGTCATCGAAGGGGATCTGTCATCCCCACTGCATCACGCATGCATCACGAGGCCGTTGCCTCCGTCAGCGCGGCCGCACAGGCCTGATGCATGCAGCCACCCTGTGATTCGACAACGCACCAGTGCAGCAAGCCGTCGTGACATCATCGCGTCGTGTGCCTTGTGTGCGACAGGTGCGCGGCCCGGCGCAGCTGGTGCGCAGCCTGAAGGAGCGCCTGCACACGCTCCTCAGCGGCGACGATGCGGTCGCGGACGCGGACGACTGGGGGCCCTTCTTCGCGCTGCACTTCCTGCAGATTCCCGTGCAGCTCGCGCGCATCATCGCCAGCGGCAAGCCGTGGATCAAGATAGACCTCTGCAGGCACGCTCCTGCGCTTTTCTACCCTGTGTTGCTGCCCAACGCTGCCGCAGGTGCCGTTGTTTTGCCGCGGCTATTGCAAGTGCAGCACACGTGAGCTCCCTGGCCTTGTCTGCGATTGTTTAGCAGATGATAACATTGTGCTGCCCATCTGCAGCGGCAAGGTCGTCGAGCTGGGTGGCGACTGAAAAGGCCACACAGCATGCCATATTTGGAGTATCGGCCGAGGGGGAGAACAGCGATTGCACGAGATGAGAGTAGACAAATGCAGATGGTATGGTGTTGAGTTGGCAGATGCATCAGTCGAAAGGGTTGCTGCTGTCTGCGGCAAAATTTTGTTCAAATTCGTAGCGCACTTGCCGGCAGTGCCAGAATTGTGAATTGTGGGTTTCGTTCTCATTGAAATTGAAAGTAACCCGAGAGTTTCAGGATTGTGTCCATCAACTACAACATGTAGACATGTATCAACGATGCCGCATTACCATGGAAATTACTTTCAACATCATCACAGTGAATTAAATTTACTGTAGTGTTGCAGACCATCAACCAAGCTGTCCTGTCTCGCTCTTATCCGGAAAATCCGGAAAAAAAATAGATTGCTATGTTCCACGTTTTGCCGCTGCGCAACCGCAGCGCTGGCAAACGGTGGTGTATTCGACCATACAAAATGTGGACTGATCAATGCTGAACTGTGAATCCGGCGACTTTTACGCCATTCACCACAAGCTCTGGCCACCCTCCAAGACCAGGTTGTGTCCCACCTGGAACTCATCAGAACGATTGTCAAAAGGAGTCGGCAGCGGCAAGTTGCATTTTGGAACAAAGTGAAACACTCCACTCTGTGAGATTTGATATGTGTGTACATACAAATCGAGGCACCCGATGCACACACTCACCATGTAGTTTGACGCCGGGGACGCCATGAACACGATGGCTGTCTGCAGGTCTGTAACCTCTGCCAGGCTGCGCGCGGGGATCTGGTGGTCGATCCACTCTGACACCAGCGGCTGCAGATCCTTCGACTTCTGCGCAAACACCAGACATACACATTGTTGTAAGAATGCACTACCAATCCGCACAGGGCTTTCCAGCGAGCACTTGTGGCGTCGTTTCTTAACACGCATCGAACGATGCATCTGTAGATCTGAAAATGTATCGTGCTTGATCTATCGGTGCTTGATGACCGCACCTGGATGAGCTCTGTGTTCACAATGCCGGGCGAGATGCAGTTGACGCGCACGCCGCGGTCTGCCCACTCGCAGCCCAGGGTTTGCGTCATCTTCACGACCGCAGACTTTGAAGCGTTGTATGCTATCTGCAGGTGTCGAGGATATCTTACGAGTTGGCTGTACTCCAGGACATTCATGGCAGTCGTTGTGTGACTTGATGACGCATGTGAACTTGGCGCATGGGATGTAACTGCTAGCTCACCTGCTTCTGCGGGTGCGGCACCAGCAGACTGGCCATGCTTGCTGTGTTGATGATCTTCCCCCGCCCTGCAGTGCACACAATTGTTAAGGCAGCGATCATGCACTGTGCTGAGGGGCGCGATCTGCTGGAGGTGCGCACACTATCGACAACGTCAACTCAAGCAGCGCCATAACAAAAGCAAGACGCACCCTGCTTGAGCATGTGGCGGCCCTCCGCCTGGCAGCACAGGAACACGCCCTTGGTGTTGAGGCCGAAGGTGAGGTCCCAGTCCTCCTCGGAGCAATCCTCGGCGGCGTGGTTGCGGTTGACGCCCGCATTGTTGATCGCGATGTCCAGCCCGCCAAGCTGCTCCACTACCTGCTGCACCATGCTGCCGGCAAGAGCAAAAGCCAGGTCGGTTGGAGCCTGCCTGATCAGATGCTGGCAGCCGCCATCGTAGGGCTCGGAGGGTGAGTCAGGAGCCATTGCGCATGCGCCAACATGATGCCATAGATCCCGCACGTCGCGCGGCAGATCAGCTGCTCTTCCAGTTGGACGAAGTGCAGCACATTGCACACCCTGTAGCACAGGGCAGTCGAAGCAGCGGCCCAGCGGCGTGCACCTGTTGCAGGCGTCAGCCTTGGTGACGTCTGCTGTGACGGCGATGGAGCGGATGCCCTTGGCGGCCAGCTCGTCGCGGACCTCCTCTGCCTTCGGTCCGTTGACGTCCACCACCGCAACCGCGGCGCCCGCCTCGCCCAGGGCGTGCGCGAATGCGCGGCCAATGCCCTGGCCGCCGCCTGCGGATTGGCATTTCAAAAGTCAGCGGCCCTGGTGCCACTGCGCGAAGAACCACTCTCTCTCTCTGACTCCCGCTGCATTGTTCTGCCGCTGCATACCGCTGCGTGGTTTGCAAGAATGCGGCTGTATGTGTTTGCAGGTGCGGAAGGTGGAGCCGCTATTCACATCAACGGCAGAGCGTATCATGAGGCGAAGGAAACTTCGACAAGATGAACGAAAGCACCTGTGATCAGAGCTGTCTGGCCATTCAGCTTGAAGCGCTGGAGGATATTGTTCCGCGCCAATCCGGTGATGACGTCGTCTCCCTCTGTCACCTGCCTGCATGCGACAAACCGCATCGGGCTAAGCACCACTGCATTGCTCATGTAGCTAGAGCACCGGGTCACTGAAGGGAGCGCCATCTCACCACAGCAACAGAGCAAGAGCAATGTGCAGCACAATAACGCTACTCGGCATGAAATTGACATTGATTGTATTGACACAGCCGCACTTGCGCATGATGATGCTGACGCCGTCACGGAAGGGCGTGCCGATGACCTCCACACGGTCGTCGTTCCTGATGGCCTCGTTGAAGTCGCGGATGGCGGACCCCAGCTCGTCCTTCCGGTCCGTGTATGGCCGTCCCTGAGCGGGCACCGCATGGTATCGTCAGCATCGTATCCTACTCTGCCAATGAAAAAGCCGCGTACCAGCAAAGAATGCGGAGGCATGATGAGCCATACAGATGTTGGATGGAGAGGGCGCATAGTCAAGGCGCACACACGGCAGAAGCGATACCTTCATCAGGGTGTTGTCTGCCACGATGGCGCCGCCCGGCACGATGAGGTTGTTGTCCATCAGCTGCGACGACACACAGACTCACCGTTTTAACGATAACAAAACCAGCATAATTTAGCCAGGCATGGCATCAGCGAGGATTGTCCCAGGATGCGCAAGCGGCTGCGATACAGAATCGTGACTTGGGCCAGCACTTGTGCACTGCCAGTTTCCTTAGGAGAGCAGGTCACCTGGTTGTAGTAGCCGAGGTAGCCGCCCTTGTCTGCGTCGAGAAAAGCCAGGTCGAAGCGCACGCCCTTCTTTGCCAGGGATGCAATGCCCTCATCTGCCTTGCCCACCACGACCGTCACCTGCATTGGACACGACGATTTTGACTTTTCCAGGTCTGATCCAAGTGTACTTGTGGCAGGTCATGCGTGACAAGGCCAGCTCAGACACTGGGGTAAGGTCGGTAGCTTGTTGCATGAAGAATATAATGGGGAAGGCGGTGGCGTCATTCAGGCCGCACCTTCTCGTCAACGCCCGCCTTCTGGAACCAGGGCTCCGAAAAGTCCTTCATGTACTGCTCAATCTCGAGCGCGTACACCTGCAGGGCGCCACCGTCACCATGTGAGCTTCCTCGTACTGGCCGATGATTGTCGGCCCCAATCAAACAAGTATTAAACGGTCACCGCCCCATACATGAAGAAGCTCCAATAGCCTTTCGTTGACACAGCCGCACGGCATCAGTGTGGCTGGCTTGAGCATAAGATGGGTAACAAGTTGTGGGCCACGACGTGCCTGACCATCGTCTGGGAGGGACTGCGCCACCGCCAGAGTGGTGGTGCCGGTGAACATGCCGACCTCCAGCACCGTTTTGGCGCCTGTGAGCCTGCAGAGGCTGGCAATGAAGCGGCCCTCGAGCGCGCCAGCGCAGCACTCGCCCTTCTGGAGGAACAGGGTCTTGCCCTGCAAGAGGTGGCGGCGAGATCAGATGAAGGCGGCTATCAGCAGCGCTCATGTCCAGGCGGCAGCAGAGGCAGCAACAGCAACAGGAAACAGCGCAGGCAACAGGAACATGCAGAGGGTGAACAGCGGCTTGGCAAAGAGCTATAGATATCGTCGGAGCACCTGCTCGTGAGCCTCCCGCCAGTTGTGTGACAGCGACGCACTGATCAGGTCCTGGCAGACCTGCATTCAGAAGGGTGAGGTTTTGCATTTCGTGCATCCCGTGAGCACCGCCAGACATACTGCTCACAGTCGATGCAGCAATGGTCACAAGAGGCCGTGCCCCGCAAGACATGCAGCGATGATCACACGAGGCAATGCCCCGTGATCGCACGAGACACATGTTTTGATGCGTTCCAAGGTCACAGGTGAGCACTGCGGCTGCTTGCCTGGGACGGCGGCGTCGAGATCTGGTCGAGGTAGGGGTCCAGGCCCGCCACGACGGCATGCGCCTGCTGCACCAGCTGCTTGACGGCCTCGGGGTCCTGCTGCTGCAACGCCTTGCCCAGAAGCGCCGTCAGCACCTCAACCGGCGTGTCGGGCTGCCCGGCGGCATTGGCATCGCCGTTGGCATGCGGCCCAACGCCGTCGTCGGCCGCCATGCCGGTGTTGGCCGAAGCGGCTGTCTCGTTTGGCTCCGGTATGATCTGCATGTAGGTTTGGATCAGGCCCTGACACGTGTGGTAAAAAGGTATGTAGTATGCAGAAAAGAGGACCAATCTGTGAGCCGCCGCCAAGAGCCGCGTGAGCAAGTCACTACACCTCCAAGAGGGCAACACCGCAGCATGTTGAGGGCGCTGTGCACTTCCCAGAGATAAATCTACGAGCCATGTACAACCTTTGATGCTGCAGAAGTCATGTCACTGCCAATCACTCACCTGCACCTGCCAAGTGTGACGGTCTTGATCACTGTGAAGTTGGTGCGGCAGCTTCAGCCGATGTAGCGCCTTCCAGGCGTCTCAGTAGGAAAATCAGCCTATATTGATGTCGATATATCACAACTGTACATTTCAAGACTGTCCTACAAGGTAGCGCGTGTCGTGGCAATGTCCCGTGCAACTCGAGTCAGCCACGTGACTGCAAGCTCCCTCGAAGCCGCCCAAATTCGAAGGGAATCTGGTGCTGGATGCCGTCGTCACCGCCGATTGATCGACTAACCGTTTCGATTCAGAGGACAGGCGTGAAGTGACGGAGACACTCCACATCGCCACACACACTCTGCCACAGCTATTGCGGACTGGCCTTTCGGCAAAAGTCATCCACGTCATCCTGTGACTTTCGCCAAGGCGCGACTTCTTCCCTAGCAGTCGTCACTCCTGCAGCAGCGGATCGGAGCAGCAGGCGCCATGATGGCCCGACACGCTCTGGGGGTGCGTGCGCACGCCGGCGCCAGGGACATCGTGCCGTCGGCGGCCGGAAGACATGCTGTGCAGCGTGCTGGAACGCCCGCCAGCAGGTTCGCACCCTGGACTGGTAGACCTGCTCACTCTGCTACACTGAAGTTTTTCATGCGACACAGCTGCATCGTCGTCGCATCGCTGCCGCTGCGCCGCGCCTCGCGTGCGCCGCCTGCACCAGGATTGCGCTACGTGGCCGCCGTCGTTGCGCCGAACCTTGTCTACGTGCTCTACGCAGTGTCAGGGCCCCCGAATAGTGTCTTTGTCCGTTCAAAATGATATCAACAAAGCTGTGTTACAGATCGATCTGCAGGTGGCTGCGAAGCCGCGCCCTCTTGGTCGTGGTTTCGGGCTTCTGATCTGAATGCTCACTCGTTTCCGTGGCACCCTGTGCAGGGCGCCCGGCCCGTCTGGAAATCACGGCATAGGCAGCTCTACAGCCTTCAAGCAGGCGCCTCCCAATGGAGTCGAGGCGCCTGCCGTGGCAGCTCCGGAACGGCAGCAGCACCTCGCCGACAAGGCGTTCTCCGCGATGTCCCTCGTAGAACCGCCGCAGACAGGACGGATGAATTTGCCAGGACTCAGCGGTCTCACAGCCGGCGGCACCAGCGGTCTCAGCACGGTAGGCCTGCTGAGCTTGTTTGTGGCTGCCGATATTATTGCCTCTATCATTGCTACAAAGTGCTTACTATCTTATTCTTTTTAGCACACAAGTTTGCTGTGTACCGATGTAGCAGTGCTGAATGTTCTGCAGCATGCCTCTCGCTGTGGACAGTAATGTCCAGATGTGTCGCCCCGAGCAGGGCCTGTGCTTAAACAAGTGTCATGCCGCTCGACAGGGAACCTTTCAGGTGGTGGCGGCACAGCCCGTCAGCTACACCATCCAGGAGGTTGTGGGATTGCTGGAACTCGACAACGAGGTGCGTCATCAGTACTATGGCCAGCCTCATGCAGCATGCTGCACACTTCATGCACGCAAGCCTGTGATGGGGTTGGCGCACCCGCCGCTCGTCATGCTGTATGTGCAAATGGAGTTCTGATAGCGTCAGCTGAGCATAAGACAGACAGCGTTGTCAACATAACGTTGTAATGGGTTTGCAGGCCCTGCTGCGCGGCGTCGTGCCGGGCTCTTTCCCGAGCCAGCTGGCGGCATCGCCAACCCAGGACGTCGGCCAGCGACGCTTCATCATCATGGACGACAATGTCTACAGGCTCTACGGCGAGCGCGTCGAGCAGGTCAGCATGGTGCAGATCCAATAAAATGTTCGACAGCATGCAGTGCCGCTATCGCCCGCAACAAAGTGTCATGTCGGCATGCCGTCAGTCGGCATGAAACTAGCAGCAGCGCTCCCGCGGGTACAGGTCGACAGCTCGTGGCAGTCCGACTAACGCTTTTCTCCTGGCTGACGCAGTACTTCACGCACCACGGCTTCGAGCACGAGATCCTGGCGCTGCCAACAAACGAGGCCAACAAGAGCTTCGAGCTGGTGTTCCAGGTGGCGGACGCGCTCGAGAAGTTTGGCATCAACAGGCATGGAGCCGTGGTGTCTTATGGACTACCAGTGGTGGCCCAATTGACGTTGTGTTTGCTGCTACTGCCCTCCTCGTGTGCCATGTCGGTGATGGCCATATTTGCAGGGTGCATAACAAGCTCGACTGACCGTGTCTGCCGCAGGCGAAAGGAGCCCATCATCGCGATCGGCGGCGGAGTGTGCCTGGACGTCGCAGGGCTGGCAGCAAATCTGTTCAGGCGAAACACCCCGCTCATCAAGGTGCGCTCCCCATATGCGCTGCTGGCTCAGGGCCGTTTTCTGACCACTGTGCCTCCATGTCACCTCCGCTGTTGGCATGGCCACACGATCACTCTCTCAAATTGAGTCGGCCAGCAGCCTTGCTGAGTGATACTAACGATAACACTGTGTCTGAGCAGGTGCCGACCACATTGATGGCAGCCGTCGACGCCTCTGTGGGCATCAAGACGGCTGTGAACTTCCACGAGAAGAAGAACAAGCTGGGCACGTACTGCCCGCCGCTGGCAGTCTTCCTCGACAGGTAATAGTTGGTCTTGCACAGATAGAAGTGCTTGCTCTGCTCCTGTACTGCGTTGGCGCCTCTGCAGCAGCTGCTGCTGCGCCACTGCATGGTGCAGACATCAGTTTCAACAGTGAATGTACGCCTCTGCAGATCGGTCCCATGTGTCAACACCAATATTTTGCCTGTGCAGGTCGTTCCTGCGGTCCCTGGACCAGCGCAACATCAGCAATGG
>JAABUK010012246.1_pt1 | contig 10958 bp, 6 predicted proteins | sample 5559141 | NCBI WGS metagenome assembly JAABUK01 (sample SAMN10711869, study PRJNA513367) | rock metagenome | isolation source: Antarctica rocks | place: Antarctica: Victoria Land, Pudding Butte nord | collected 2016-01-03
GCTAATATGCATCTCTCTATCCATTATAGAGCTCAAGCTACACAGCGACTAACACATATTCGATTTCTTGGAAGCGCTTGTAAATCGAGCCAACGACTTCGTCCATGCTAAGCTGAGGTGCATTCCAGGAGAAGAGTGACTAGATCATTGGACTATTGTTGAACATGATGACGGTCGTCGAATTGCTGATAGGAGGACTGGCCTGGCCATAAAGCTCAGGAAACACGCCCACGAAGCTGGATCTCTGGTTCTTCGTCTCTAGAGCTGAGAGCGTGCGATCTGACCGTGTTCTTCAATGAGCTAGTGAAGTGAAAGATTTATCGTTCGTTGCCCCCAACAGGGGTTGCTGGCAACATAATTTTATGAAAGGAAACTCGATCAGTGACTCCGTAAAATGTGAGTAAGTATTCTTATTCCATGACCATGACCGTTACCTTGCTGTGACGCTCAACCAACCCATCGCTCAAACGCCGAATATCATGTCTGCGATACTCGCATAGTCATTGTGTCCGCTTAGGAGGACGAAAGCTTTTCTTTCGACTTCCAGAACTTCATCATCCGACTGATGCGATTTCCTTTCTTCTTTTGGGTACGCTCCACCATATCCACGGGTGCACTTTCCTCGATGTTCAATTTACTCTTATTGCATGTGCTTCCTGCTAATCTCGAGAGACTTGCAAGACTCAATCGCTTGTGAGCTGAGACCGGCCTTGTGCGGGCGGGAACGGCAGCTGAAAGGGACAAGGAGCGATCTGCCGCCGAGTTTGCGCTGCTAGAGATACGGGTTGGGTGAGCGCTCATAGTGGACGCACTGCTGGTGAGCGACGGGACGTCATCAACCGAGCTGTGCAAACCCAGTCCGTGGTCACCAGCTCGTGATGAACTCAAGGTCGCCCTGTCTGTAATCGAGGAGGTTGCGGTGTGCATCCGAGGGTGGTCGAAAGAAGTTCTGGTAAAATCAGGGGAGGAGATAGCAGATGGGGTTTCGGATGTCGCATAAGTCAGAGCTGGTGTCGGCATAGCAAAATCGCCAGGTGCCGAGAGGGCACGTGTGTCCAGCGGGTCGTGAGACAGCGTAGGCGTTATGGTAGATTCATCTGAAGATTTGGTGATAACAGAGAAGCGAGGTTCTTCGTCTGCCCCCACAATCTCGACCGGGCTGAGCTCTTTATGATGCTCTAGCTTGGGAGTCTCTGCATGTGGATACGCACCATGTTGGCTCGGGTCCTTAGCTGGTCGTCGTCGGGCTCGTTGCATTGGCTGTTCAGATACGGTGTCAGCTTCCACGATATTGACACCCAGACCTGGAACTTGATCTCCTTGAACATTATTCCGGCTTGTTTGGACTTCCATGTCAGTCTTGTCAGAAAGAGGTTTGCTCTCATCCTCGTCATCCTCCTCTTCCTCCTCTTCCTCAATTGCCATGGCCGGATTGCTTCCCAGTCGTGGGAATCCAAATCTAGAATGATCAATGGCTTCCATCTCCGGAGCGCTCTCAGCCCGACGATGATAATGCATGCCCGGACCCGCAAAGCTTCCAGTGGCCCCACTGCTATGCATTAGACGCTTACCGACCGAAGGCCCTGCTACTCCAATCGTCTCTTCAAATGACGGTCCCACGCTCGGAGCGTCAGAAGCTCCCAAGGCTTCATCAATGTCTAGTACAGACTCTGAATTATCGAGATCAGAGAGCGAGCTTGACTCTCGGGGCTTCCATGCTGTGTAATCGTTGTGTATGCCTGGTGTCTTTGAGGTATAAGGAGTTCCAGTCTCCATGATGTAGGTGGTCTCTTCATCAAAATTGATATCATCGAGAGAAAGTTCGGCCTCTGGAGAAGGGTCTCGCAAAGGAGGCGTGGCTGATCGACGCTCCAGCTCTTCTTTGAAATCCAGCTGCCTTGCCTTTCGAGACAAAAGCCCCACCCACGATCTTCCCTTTCGCTGCCGTTTTGTTACCTTTGGCTCCGGAGATGTCCTAGGTCTCACAGTCGGCGACATGGGTCGCCGTCTTGGTAATTGAGTATTAAATCCTCCAGCTGAATAGGAGACAGGTGAAGCAGGCTGTGAGAAGAGTTTATCATGAGTACCATTGGTGGGAGTCGGGATCTTGTGAGCGGACATGAATTCTGAAGTCTCTACGCTCTTGGGTAGAAAATCTCTTGAAGGTGCCGTTGAGGGCCGCTTTGCTGTTGCCTCTGCATCTGTTGAGATCGGTTCCCAATCACCAGACGAGGGCGGAAATAGAGGCTCAGCGGTCCTGGGCCTGGATCGTGATTGATCCTGGATTAGATCCTGCGAATTCTGGCCGCGACGGAGCGTTTGATTCGTATTAGATGAGAAATTCAGGGTATGAGCGCTTACGACGGACGAGATGCTGTTGGAAACTGAGTGGCTGGCACGAATCGTTGACATGCTGCTCGATGTCTCTGAAGAGATTGTAGACAGCGGTCGTGGAATGTACTCAACAGCATCGGCAAACCGAGCTCGTGGACGTGGCTGACCACCAAGGCTCAGGTCTCCTTGACCTGTTGGTGTCGTGGCTAATTCATGAATAACGGTGGTAAGTACAGGTTGCGATGTGGACCTATCAAGTCCGGGCGGCAGTGCAGGCTGGAAAATCGAATCTGAAGGTGTAGTAGGTGCGCTGCCGGCCTTTTCGTCTGTTGGAGGCTTCAAGATCATTGAGAGATCATGACTAGAGACAGCACCAGAGCGTCGATGCGCATGACCACGTCTCGATGTAGGAGGTCCGAGTCGAGTATTAGCCGGAGAAAGCGACAGGCCTTCTGACCGTGTAGAGGTCGGAGTAACGAGCATAGGGCTGCTATTGGTTATGTCTCCTCCACCTAGCTCGCTTCCCTTTCTTCGGTGTCCACTTGATGATTCACTCTTAGTTGGGCTTGTGCTGACAAGCATGGGGCCACCATTTGTAATGTCACCTCCAACAAATTCGCTTCCATTTCTCTTATGTCCGACTGAGTGATAAGCTGGGGGGGTTCGTCTTGCTGGGGACCGCGGCGGACTGGGAGGAGCAATTGAAGGATTGGAGGCAGCAGGACTAAAGTCAAAAGCTGGTAAAGCGTTCAGGGAGAGTCGTTGTGGTCTGGATCGAGGGGCAGAGCGTCGAAAGCCAGCAGAGTCGACTGCTGACGGTACCCTTGTATGAGAGCTCGCCTCACCGGTTGCCCCGGCCGGGGTTGGAAACACAAAAGGTGGATTTGGGAGAGGTGCAGACGTGCCATTGTCTCTCGTCGTGTCCATGCTCATATGCGAATGCAAGGGTAGGACTTGAGCCATTCTTGCTGGCTATGGTGTTTGTGTACAGTGCGGGATATCATCACTAGGCTAAGGCGACATGGAAAGAGTACGTGTATAGTAGCTGATTGTTGTGACCTCTGGGTGAATGAGGAATTGGAGGCTGGAAAGAAGTGTATGAAGGTCAGGATAATGTCGGGTGGACGTGGGAGATGATGTCGGTAGATATTAGAAGTTCACCGTCAAGGCGAAGAAGTATCTGAATCTAGTAAGTCCTATCCAGTTTGGTAGATTGAAGCCCAGGCAAGGAAGCGTAATCAAGGGACAGTGGGAAGCATACAGTTGAAGGAGTGTACAAAGCGACTGTCAATAGCAACGAGTAATAAATGAATGGACGGCGACAACACAGGACAGAGAGATGTCCGCCAATATTGAGCCAGATGAACGAGGTGTAAAGAGCGTTGGGGGTGTAGATTGTAGGAGGAGAGTGGTTCGTTGTTGGTCATGAGAAGTGAAATGAAAGCCTTGGCGCCGATTGAAGTGGCCTTCAGATTTGAAACAAGCATGAAAACGAAAATGGACAAAGGCAGCGGCCCAATTTAATTGTGCATGAGGAAGGGAGGACTCGGTGCTTATGGCAATTTACTACAACCAGCAGCTAGTACGAAGTATGCCATAACCCCCCACACCTTTCTGCCTTCGTAGATCGTGAGGGGCAAGCCATCAACCTTTGGGGCTGAAATGATTGGTGCAACTTTGCCAAATGGCTGCGATCAGTATGGTCACAACGGCGTACCACAGCACGGACTGCTGCTTGCATACTCCGCGAGCAATCGAGTCTCGTCCAATGCTCCCCCGCCAGATCTGTTTGCGTAGTCTGTACGATGGTACATACTGTTCGGTGTAAAGGGACTCGATAAGACTATCACGAGGAGCACGCCTGCTTCGATGATCACTGCTATGCTTGGTTGATGAGCCTCTTTAGATCTTCTGCATTGTCCGCTGTAAAGGCATGAGCTTGATGCGCCACGTCCTGAAAGGCTGGAGATCCCGAGGAAGCAAATTTTGGTCATGGTGTCTGGCTTCATCACGATTGTCAGGGTCTTCATGCATTGTGTAGAGGCAGACTTCAATCTTCGAAGGGCGCCGTCTAGTTGCGCGTAACAGAGACGGCTGAAGATGTACAAGAAAGGTTCAAGACCCGGACGCCTAACATCATTGGTGAAAAACGAGGCGACCTGCAGCAGATTGCGTGCAAGGTGAAGGGCGCTAACCGGAAAGTCAGTAGTCTGGGCCTACGGATAGCGTTTGAGCAGGGCGGAATCATCTCCGCCAAGATCTTGCTCCCCTAGGTACTTTAAGGTACGAGGTTGGAGGGCCACGAGGGTAAGGGAGCCTCGGAGCCATAGTGCTAGCGACCACCTCTCCACATTCTTGAACATTGAGACTCGCGAATTGGCTTAACCTGTGCTCCTACTTGTATAATCAACCGACTCCAGTCTCACGGTCAGACGTAACCAGCCTAATAACTGTAGGGAGATGTGCTCTATGTGAAGGGAATGACAAATTCTTGGATGATGCATCTGAGATGATATTGCAGCTCAGCGGCCTCTGCTGGAGGCTTTTAAGAGACTCATGTAAAGCATCTGCTCGATCGAAAGGAAAGAGGTTCACAGGCTGGGCCCTGGGCATCCGGAGTCATACCCGTGCTTTCTCTTCAAGTTCGCAACAACGGTATGTGGCAGATCAGCATGATGATCAACGGTTTCAGTCAAGCTGCTGGTCCCTCCTGTCCTCATCTCCCTCGACTATTGTAGGTCTCCCTACTACTTGTATCTTATCTGCATGGATTCGCAGCTAAGCAGCATATCTGACCATAACAGTCATCGAGTATCAGCCTTTCCCAGATCCAGAAACTCTCAATACCGTTGGGCAGAATCCCTCTCCTGACCATACTTTTAACTCCAGCTCACATCGGATTGTTGGAGGGAACAGCAGGTTTTCTCCCCAATGTTTTACGACACACCTTTGATCTCAAAGACGACCAACAAATCGATGTTTTAGCCGCCGTCGTTGATCGGATACCCTATCCCACATCTGCCAGACCGGCCAACTGGATAGATGTTCAGCCTGTAGCAGAAGCTGCCCCACCGAAAACGCAGACCGAAGATGGATCTGAAGGAATGTCCTTCGCTGTGCTTGACTCCAACTCCGCCGCCCCCGACCTTTGGTCTGCCCGGGCAGAGTCCAAGCACCTTTCCACAATGTCCATCCAGCAACATTGTACGCTGTCTTTCGCCTTTCCGCCAACTGCTATTACTGTTCCTGTGTTTGTTGATGGCAAGGAAAGAACCCAGCCTCTCGTATCGCGGGTACTGCAGCTACCTGTAGCAAATACCCTCTTCAAAAACGGCAAGCCCTCCACGTTGATCGCCCAACGCTGGAGGTCTCTTCAAAGTACAGAGTCGTCATTTACATTATCGTGCATTCAGAAGGCCAAGTTACCGCAGCAGACTCTGCACCTGACCGATGTATTCCCGGATCAGAGTACAGGATTCAATCAGTCTCTACATTCCTATCTTATGCCAATCACGCCTACTCGTACTGTCACAGCTGCCATTGGCAACATCATCCGTAGGATATCTATAGATGACACTTCGGATGGAGGTGTGCCTGCGTCAGAAGAACTGGAGAATGCAATATCGGCGGCAATCAGGGATGGCCGAATTCCAACCGAACAGGCTGGTATCTGGGCACTTGTACGGCCTCCCAACTATCCTTACCCGGGTCAATCCGGCGACGACGTTGGAGGCACTGCGATCCACGAGATACAACGAGCCGTTTTGACTGGTTGTCAGCTGCACAAAGTGCTGAGTGGTGGAGGAGGCTGGGGCGAGAAGCAAGGACTGCTGGCGCTTGACCCAGATTCTGATTACCATGCAAGACAGCAGGTGTTCGGAGCGTCATACTGGGAAGACCAAGGTGTTGAGCCAGAGGAAATGCAAGCTTTTGTAAATCTTGTGAACCCTGGTGATACCGTGAAATTCTTTGTCTACAAATCACCCCAAATACTAGAGTCAATCAGCGAGGCTATTCCGAGATTAGATTTAGCGGCAGATCTCAGATCGCTCTCACTGAGGTTTGGCTCTTTACCTTCGAGTATGGACGCAATGCCAGAAGCGCCAATCACTGAAACGGATTCCTCATCACAGCCGGGTTGTACAGTCATCAAACATCATTTCGGCATGCTCTCTGAGCAAGGGATGAGTTTAGAAGTGAGTGTAATACACTTCCCGTTAACCGTTAGGCCATACTGACCTTGCACTTTAGTCTACGTTCTTAGAGACAGATCTACGAGCAAGCAATGTACAGTATCTCGTGCCGGAACAACTGGGGTATGGTTTACCACCCTTTGAAGTACTTGACAAATCCGTCTTGACAACCAAATTGGATGCGCCGTATATGAATTGGTCTATTGAAGAAGATATCCAGGCTGTTCATCCTACCGGTGAAGTGATACCGAGCAGATCGCAACGCCTGGGTGAACATGCACATATTGAGACTCCACAGAAGCGCACAAGGACAGGGGTTAATGCCATAAAGAGCACAATGACGCGATCCCATGAGGCTGAATGGGAGGCTTCGGATGACTTTATGGAAGCTGTGAGTACTATGCCTCCTCATCAACACGTTGCTACCATAGATTCCCATCCCAGAGATCGACGTCAAGCGAAAGGGAAAGCTGATGGCGTGACATACTCCAATGGATTGGCACTCGGCCGAGAGGTAGCAAAGCTTTGGGGCAGACCCTCAAAACAGCTTATTCGGAAATTTATAAAACGAGGCCCGGAGGTAGGCGCAGCCAGTATCCCACTCTCAAGCTTCAGCCAAGTGCAATCACACATTCAAACTTGGGTGAAGCGATCCGGAGAAAGGGAGGTTGCTGTAGAGGACCTAGAACGGCATGGTACCAATGCATACAAAAGAAACAAAAATGACATCGCCCACACTATTCAGCAGCCACCAAAGGATATTACAAGTGTTAAATCTGAGGATATGGAAGTAGGAGGTGAGCAGCGACCTAGAAATCAGGTGTACTATAACCCTCGCCCCATTCGGAAACACGAAGCAAAGCTACCTACAATCCATTTTGGCGATCAACTTCGTGTCATGATACGGCAACATGCAAGCTCCGTGCAAAAAGAAAACGTCCTCGGACCATCATTATCGGAGGAGGATGACATGCTCGCAGAAGGAAACGTAGCTGGAAACGACTCAGAGGAGTCGGTACGGCATCGTGTGCGCGGCGCTTGGGATGCTTGGTTTGAACAGCAAAGCGCAATGAAAGACAAGCCGGAGACTAAGAGGGAAGCCTCGAGGGTATCCTTTATCCCCCAAAATCTGCAGGAGACAATGCCCGTGTCACAGTCTGGAAGTGAGGTAGAAGCTGAGGAGCAGTTTGAGAACTCTACGTCCGAGTCTGCAATAGACAGCTCACCAATGGAACAACGAACAAGTCCGGAACAAGTGCGTCGGCTTTCAGATCGTGTAATACGAAGGGTGGGTGTACTGGAGGAGCGAGGTATGGTGTTGCGTAAACACCTTGGGCTTGTGACGTCGATTAAAGAAAAACATGTCAAAGGAAAGAAATCTGGTCGATTGCCGAAATCGGAGTTGCAAGATATGCAGGTCAGGAAACATTTGTCCCATGATCCGCCTCCCAGGAATGCTCGGGATAAGGCAAAGAAACTTCATGAGGAGTACCATCTGCCTTTACTGGATGAGCGCCCAGAACAGGCCCCGCGACCTTGAAGTGGTACTCCTTGACAATTGAATACACTACCTCATGCCAAAAATGATACGCATACAGAATTCAGCTCATACTTGTCGATTTTGATTAGCATCTGTTGCAAAACCGCGTGAGGCTGCCCGCACTTACTTAGAAGGGTAGCTGAATATTTGCATGTTAGACGAACCACTAGTCTCCTTAGCTTTGGGCCGTGAATCTGCTCCACAAGGCCCCGCCGCATTGGGATATGTCCGGTGATCACGGCTTGTTAAGTATCCTCTGCGAGGACATCTACGTCCAGTTCCTCCATGACGCTCAATACGACCCCCATACTCTCCATAAAGCCATTGACAGCGACCCTAAGCATTCGATTCGTCGCCGCCTTATATTCTGTCCGCAGGCTGGTCCACCTCTCATATGCTGGTACGTTGACTGGCGCCGCTGCTGCAGAGGACGCTGGACTGTGGAGCCGCGCTACACCATTCGCATCGGCAGAGCCGTATGGTGTTCCGCCCTTTTCGAAATCAGGCGGCGCAAGAGAGAACGTGCGCCGGACAAGTGGTGACAGTTCGGCATCTACGCTGAGGGCACGGAGGGCGGAAGATGCAAGACGATGTGTGGGAAGTGGGATGATAATGGTCCTAGGTCTGATTAGAATCAAAAATTTACCAAAAGCCGAGCAATATGGCTTACAGAGTACAAGGAAAGTCCATATCAGCTGAGTGATCCGCCATCGGTCCAATAGACTCTTTGAGTCTTGGGTCATTCATTCAAGCATGCCAAGGAAAAGGTCCAAGTTGAGTGTTGCCATGTGGATACCCGAACTACGGCGATTTATCCGTATGACTTTCCCCCACCATATCTTAGAATTCTGCGGAGTACGAGTGCTGGATTTCATGTAATAATATAAAATTGGTTCTGCGATCATGCAGTTTCGTCAGATGCAAGGTAGTATACCCCCGCACGCCCGGGTGCCTAGGACCGCCATAGACAAGTTGAGTGTACGTAGCATCGTCATCGTTGAATAGTTTAAGGCTATTCTCACTTTCTATATACGCTGTCTAACACTTGCACTCCTCAGAATTTCTAATTCATAGATGTTGGAAGTGGGGGTTTAGGGTTTGGAAATCGGTGTTTTGGATCGTGGACACGATTGTACGGATAGGTTGCCGTATTAACGCCTACAAGGCTAGCGCTTTCTCGTGAATCAATCGCTCTTGCCATATATTGGCATCACATCACCAGCTTCGTCATTGTTCTCGCGCAGCAGCAGCATTCACCTCTTCCATTCTGGCTTCTATTCTTACAAAGTATTAGGGTGAGAGTCTCAAAGATATAGGATCTATCGAAGGCTTCGGTCAAAGCTCTGGGTAAACAAGAGATCTTCTTCGCATCAACAACCAGTCTGTTACTCGCGCAAGTCGCAGCTCCCATAACGACTGCGCTATTCCAGCAGTAGCCACGGTCGCAGCTGCGAGAGCATAATCTTGTGACTAGGCAGTGTGCGACTGCCAAATATGTCTGCCCCAGTGGCTGGGCACCCGCCGGTTCACAATGCTGCTGGACCCCGGCCTGCCCACGGGGCTGCTGGACACCCCGTTGTCTATAATGCTACCACGAGGTATGGAGACTTCGTCCGAGTATGGATGGTGAGGAAGTAACTGACCTCCGAAAGCTATGGACAGGTGATCGAATACATACAGAGTGAGTACCCGTCACTGTCTTCTAACAGCTGCCCTGATGTTCGTATTCTTACTTAATCGCAGACCGACTCTACCTTGCTTCATATACCCATCCTCCCAACGAACATACTCCATTCCCCTATCCATCTATACCACAGAAATCGCCATCGAAGCGCACGTCGAAGTCCCCTCTTCGCCCACCACCCGTCATAACAGGTCCCAAAGTCCATCCTCCCCTCTACTTCGCAGTTGACGACAATTTACTCTACAACCGCTTCCACGCAGACTTCGGTCCATTACACATTGGCCATCTTTACCGCTTCGCTGTCCTATTGCACGAGATATTGGGCGACCCAACCAATGAAGAGAGAGGGGTTGTCTTTTGGAGCAAGCCAGACTCAAGAAGCAGGGCAAATGCAGCGTGTTTACTGGCATGCTACATGGTCATCATACAGAATTGGGCACCCCATCTGGCCCTCGCGCCAATCGCTCAAGCAGAACCTCCCTTGATGCCTTTCCGCGATGCTGGTTATAGCCAGGCAGACTTTGGTCTTACAGTGCAAGACGTGGTTTACGGAGCCTGGAAGGCCAAGGAAAATGGGCTCGTGGATTACAATGACTTTAGCCTCGACGAGTGAGTCATCGTCATTCTCATTCTGATACATCTGCTGATCTATATCAGGTACGAGAGATACGAAAGAGTCGACCAGGGAGACTTTAACTGGCTTACTCCGAACTTCATTGCGCTTGCATCCCCTCAACATCAGCCAACAGTCCCCATTCCAACGACCTCGCCGCTATATGCTACTCTGCCTACCAACTATGCCTCTGTCAAGAAGTCCAATCTACCAAGTCCCTTCAAAAATGTTCTCTCACATTTTTCCAAGCGTAACGTTGGACTAGTCGTACGCTTGAATTCCGAGCTTTATTCACCCACATACTTTACTGCGCTAGGCATTAATCATCTAGACATGATATTCGACGACGGGACTTGTCCTCCACTACATATGGTGAAAAAGTTCATCAGGCTAGCTCATGAGATGATCACGGTCAAGAATAAGGCCATTGCTGTTCATTGCAAGGCTGGACTGGGTCGCACAGGTTGTTTGATTGGGGCCTACCTCATTTACCGTTACGGCTTTACTGCCAACGAGATCATTGCTTACATGCGGTTTATGCGTCCAGGGATGGTTGTGGGTCCGCAGCAACATTGGTTGCACATTAATCAAGGG
>JAABUK010012248.1_pt1 | contig 10957 bp, 9 predicted proteins | sample 5559141 | NCBI WGS metagenome assembly JAABUK01 (sample SAMN10711869, study PRJNA513367) | rock metagenome | isolation source: Antarctica rocks | place: Antarctica: Victoria Land, Pudding Butte nord | collected 2016-01-03
CTGACTACCTCGAACCTCAGAACTTGTTCTACCGCGTGCGACTGGCGCTGGCCGCGGTGGGAACACACCTCCTCATTCACTTCAAACCATTCCAGTACGGTTTAAAGTAATTCTGTCCGACTACTTATGTCTGAGCAAAATCTGTTGTGGCTGGCCCGCATGATCGGTATCGTTGGCCTGGGCTTGCTGATCCTCAGCAGCGTGGGCGGTGTGGTGATGTCCTCGAAGGTCGCGGCTCAAGTTGGACGGCGGTTTCCCCGGCTCCAGGGCAAGAGAATCTTCAACAATCACCGTCTGTTTTCTCTTGTCGGCGCGGCGCTGTTTGTGCTGCACCCGATTCCCATCTTGTTCGCGCGCAAGACGACGGGCGGCTTGAACCTCACCAACGTCTTGGTGCCCTTCACCGCGTCGCAGCAGACTCTGCTCACCGGGCTGGGCACGCTGGCGTTTTACGCTTTGCTTATAGTGACGATTACCTCGTTGCTCTTCAAGCGCATGAAGTTCGACAAGTGGCGCGTTCTGCACTACGGCACCTATGTTTTTCTCGTGCTGGGCTTGGTTCACAGCCTGTTTATCTCGGCGGAATACCGAGTTGAGAAGGAGTTGCTCGATCTGGAAGAGCCGGAGAAGGCCGTCCTGTTCGGCATGGCCTGTATCTCCGTGCTGTTCCCGCTGTGGCGTGTGCTTGCCGCCCGCCGCCAGCAGAGCAACAAGCTGACACGGCAGCAAGGTTCGTAGATGCGTTGTCTCACACAGTTCGCTGTTGCTTTTGTTGTTTGCGGAGCCGCTTCCAGAGCCTCAGCGCAGGGCGGCTCGTCTAAGCCTGCGGACGCAGCAAGACCGCCGGGCACAGGCGCCGGTAATGGCAGCACTTCGCCCGAAGCCGCGCCCGCACCGCTGGAGCCGGGGCGCACTTTTACAGGCTCTTACCAGGCGACCTTCAACGTCTCGGCGTTGGGCAAGCCGCGCCCGTCGCTTGGGCACCGCTTGAACCTGTCTTACGCGCCTCGCTTCGGCGGCTCCTTCGACACGCGGCTTGAGTATTATGTGGACGGCTCTTACAACGCTGACCCGCCCGGCGTGCTGAGGAACAACATCAACGAGCCGAAGTTTGAAGGGCAATTGATGTATAACCGTCCCCTGAGCAAGCGGCTCGGCTTCGCGGGCGGGCTGCTCTACCACGATAACTTCCGCTTCCCTGACCGCTACTCCTGGGCGATTGCGGGCTTGACTGCGGCGCTTCCCATCGGCCAGAACGTCACGCTTTCAGGCGCGGCGCTGCTGGAAAAAAAGTTGGGCGGCGTACGACCCTTCTACGACTTGTCGAGCACGTTGGAATACCGCTTCACGCCCAGGTGGAACACGCAACTCAGCTACCACCGCTACGAGAACGTCGGGCAGTTCGACCCCAGGCCGACGCAAAAGGAAGAGTATGAAATCGGCTTGAACCGAGCTTTGAGCCACAAGCAAACGGTTGGCGTTTCGTTCTTCCGCCTCATTCAGTTCAAGGCGCCCAACGACCAGTTCTCATTCCTCAAGGTCAAATACGGCCTCAGTTTTTAAAGTTGAAGCTCCCCGCGAAAAGAAGCGGCAAGTACTGGTTTCCCCAAGTACTTGCCGCTTTTGCTTTGTCGTGCCCCGCGTGCCTGCAAGTACTTGGGGCGTGCGCGTGTGTCTGGCGCAGGCGGCGGCGAGTGCCCGGAGGTGGCTGGCGGCCAGCGGGAGTTGGCGGGACGGGGCGGACGATGCGGGCGGGCGGCGAGTCGAGGCGGCGCGGCAAGTACTTGCGGGCGAGGTAAAATCTGTGGCATGGAACGGGCTTACGAAGAAGTGATTGATTTCCTCGCCGGAGGCACCACGCCCGGCAACCTGATCGCATTCCGGCCTTCCGAGGCTTCGCGCGAGCGTGTGGCCGAGCTGCTGCGGCGCAAGAAGAACGAAGGGCTCTCCACCGACGAGGCTTCGGAGCTTGAGCATTACCTCCAGCTTGAGCACCTGATGCGCCTGGCCAAAGCTCGCGCGCAGTTGCGTCTTGCAGCATGAGCACGACCTACATCGGCGCGGCTCTGCGGCGAGCGGTGATCGGGCGGGCCGAGAGCGTGTGCGAATACTGCCTCATCCACGAAGACGACACCTTCTTCGGCTGCCACGTTGACCACGTTATCAGCGAGAAGCACGGCGGCTTGACCCAGGCCGACGACCTGGCGCTGGCCTGCACCTTCTGCAATCTGCACAAGGGCAGCGACATCGCTTCGCTCTCGTCGGCTGGCGTGCTCACTCGCTTCTTCAACCCGCGCACGGACGGCTGGGCGCAGCATTTTGCTCTCGCTGATCTCGTCATCGAGCCGCTGACGGCCATCGGCGAAGTGACGGCGCGCATCTTCCAATTCAACAGCGGCGACCGGATCGTGGAGCGTGAGGCTTTGGCTGAAGCCGGGCGGTATCCAACCGAAGCGGCACGGCGGCGTGCTCGCTGAACGGCTTGCAAAAGAAGCGGCAAGTACTTGCAGCCGCCCAGAGGGCACCCGAAGTACTTGCCGCTTTTGCCTTCGCGCGGAGTTGGCGGCTGGGCTGCCCTTTGGTTTGAGGATCGAGCCGGGAGCAGGCGGGCAGGCGAGGGCAGCGGCAGCCGAGACGAGGCAGCGGGGGAGGAAAGACAGGCGCAGGGGAAACACGGGGAAGCCGTCGCGAGGCGAAGTTGGTGGCCACGGCTCGATGGGACGACGTGCGCCAGACTTTGAGCCCGCAGGCCACGATGTCTGTTACCGAAATGCTGCCCTCGCTGCACCAACTCTCGCGCGCCGATCAAGCTGCGCGTGATGCAGCTCCTGGTCGATGATCTGGCGCGCGAAGAGAGCTTGCTTCAAGCGGGGCGCACCTACGATGTGTGGTCGCCCCACGATGCTTACGGAGCCGCCTAGATTTTGCAGGCAGCACGGCGCGCAACTCAGCTTTCATCCGCAAGCGTAGGTGGCAGCGGCTCAGGATGGCTCTGCGAGCGGCCTTCAAGCGGCCCGCAAGTACTTGCGGAGTGACACTGCGCGCGCCCTTCGTTAATCGCTCAGCTCAGGCCAGTTGAGGCCAGCTCAGGGCAGTTGAAGCCGGCAGCGCGACGCGAGGCGTCCGGTTTTTTCTTATGCGCCAGAATCAACCCGACGAAGAGCCCGAAGCCACCGAGGACAACCCGGCGCTGTGCAACGTCATCGAGCGCAACATCCGCACGATCTTCCACCTGCGCTCGAAGGCCGCCCGCGAGCGCAGCGTGCAGGATCGCATCGCGGACGGCATCACGGCGCTCTCGGGCAGCATGGCCTTTGTGTACGGGCACATCGCCTGGTTCGGGCTGTGGATCTCGCTCAACAGCGGGCGCTTCGGCATCCGCCCCTTCGACCCCTTCCCCTACGGCCTGCTCACCATGGTCGTCTCACTCGAAGCCATCTTCCTGGCCACCTTCGTGATGATCTCCCAGAACCGCCTGAGCGAAGAGGCCGACCGCCGCGCCGACCTGGACCTGCACATCGGGCTGCTCACCGAGCACGAGCTGACGCGCGTGCTGCAGATGCTCGACGCCATCCAGGACAAGATGGGCATCGAAAACGACGAGGACAGCGACCTGGCCGACCTGGAGATGGAAACCAAGCCCGAGGACGTGCTCGCCGAGATCGTGCGCCTCCAGCAGCGAGCCCGCAAGCGCCGCAAGCGAGCCGCCTGAGCCGAGCCGCCTGAGCCGAGCCGCCTGAGCCGAGCCGCCGCTTCATCGGCGCTTTAAGCTGCCCCGAGCTGCCTTAAACTAAGGCCCATGAAGACGACGACGAGCCGGCCCCGGCTGTTTGTGAGCGCCGCGCCGGTGGTGAGCGTTCTGGCGGCTTGCCTGGCGGGTTCGCAAGCCGCAGCGCGCGCCCAGGATGCGGTGCCGGTGCCTGTGGCGGGCGCGGCTCTCAAGCCCGCCGTCTCGATCGAGTGGCAGCCGCGCACCTTGACGCTGGTGCATGGCGGCGGCGGCTTCGGGCGCATGGTGCGGCTGCGCTCGGGCGAGCTGCTGTGCTCCTTCGGGGCTGCGGGCAAGGTCTGGGTGCGGCGCAGCGTGGACAACGGCGCGAGCTGGCAGGAGCCGGTTCAGGTCGCGGCCTGGCCCTACGGCGGGCTGGCCAACGCCAGCCTGCTCCAGCTCAGCGACGGCCTCCTGCTCTGCTTCTACAACGAGCGCCCGCGCCGCGCCAGGCCCAAAGCAGGCGAGCCCGTAGTCGCCAACACGCACCCCTTCGCCATCTCGATGGCGCGCAGCGCCGATGGTGGCCGCACCTGGCAGGCGCCCGCGACGCTTTATCAAGCCGGAACCGAGCCCTCCAACGGCTGCTGGGAGCCCTCGGCGGTTCAGCTGCCCTCGGGCGAGGTGCAGCTCTTCTTCGCCAACGAAGGCCCTTACCGCGCCAGCGACGAGCAGGAGATCACGCTGCTGCGCTCGCAAGACGGCGCCCGCACCTGGAGCGCGCCCCAGGCCGCCAGCTTCCGCAAGGGCTCGCGCGACGGGATGCCCGTGCCGCTCGTGCTGCGCGACGCCAGGGGCGCCGCAACCGGCATCGCGGTGGCCATCGAGGACAACGGGCTAAGCGGCACCTTCAAGCCCGTCATCGTGTGGGCTTCGCTGGATGAAAACTGGCGCTCGGGCGCGGTCGGCGCGGCCAGCCCGAACCGCTGGGGCGCTCTCGAAAAACCACTGCCAGCCGTCGCCTACGCAGGCGCGCCCTTCCTGCGCCAGCTGCCAGGCGGCGAGACCATTCTGGCCTTCCAGGAAGACGACAGGGGCGACATCGAGCACGCCCGCATCCTCGTCGGCGTCGGCGACGCTCAGGCGCGCGGCTTCGCGGGACTCGCCTTCCCGTTCCCGCCCACGCCGGGCAAGAACCAGCTCTGGCCATCGCTCTTCGTTAAGGACGCCCACACCATCACCGCGCTGTGCGAAACCACCATCAACGGCGCCTTCGGACTGTGGAGCATCGACGGCCACCTGGTGCGCGAGGCTGCCGCGAACCGATAAGCCCGCAAGTACTTGCAGCCTGGGCAAGCGGCGGGGCAAGCAGCGAAGGGTGACGCCTGCTGTCAGGTGAAGCGTTGAGGCGGTTTTAATCGGAGCGACAGGGGCGGGCGTTAGCGGCCTGTGGGTTCATCGCAAAACGGCCTGGCTGTCTAAGGCGTGCTGCAAGTACTTGAGGCTGGGGTTGGGTTCAGGGGCGGTCGAACATCTGAGTGATCCAGATGTCGCCGTTTTGGTTGACGGCGATGCCGATGCCGCATCGCTGGGCCTGGGGCAGCAGGATGTTGGTGCGGTGGCCGGGCGAGTTCATGAGCGAGGTGTGGCCGGCCTCGATGTCGGCTTGGCTGAGCTGGTGTTGCGTGCCCCACGAGCGGTAGATGTTCTCGGCGACCAGGCGCGGCGTCAGGCCCAGGCCCGCGATGTAGCGGTTCATCGGGCGCTCCAGGCCGGGAGTGGGCGACTCGTGCGCGAAGTAGCTCTTGTCGCGCATCTCGACCGAGTGGGCGCGCGCGACTTCGGCCAGCTCACCGCTCCACTCGTAAGCGCGCAGGTTGCGCTGCTCGCGCTCGTTGTTGACCATTTCGAGCATCAGCTTCTCCAGGTGAGCCAGCCGCGCGTCCGCCGCAGCCGAGCGCGCCGGGTTGTTCGCGGCGCGCTGAGCCGGGGTCGCGATGTTCTCGCGCGTGGGGGCCTGGCTGGGTTGAGCTGGGCTGGGCTGAGCTGGGCCGGTGTCGGGCACATTTTGCAGGCGAGCGAGGTAGGCGCGGGCCAGCGGAGAAGACTGGACGCGGGCCAGTACCTGGCGGGCGCGCGCGGCCTTGCCCTCGCGCTCCAGCAGCGAGGCGAGCAGGATGTTCCACTCGGGCCGGTCGCCCTCTCGCTGCACCAGGTCTTCGAGCAGCACGCGCGCTTCGGGCAGGTGGCCGCTCGCCAGTTGGTCGAGCGCGATCTGGTAGCGCGTCAGGGCGTTCTGCATCGAAGGAGAAGCCTGGGCAGTCTCTTCGTCGCCAGCCGCGCCGCGTGGCTCCTTGATGCCTCCCTTGACTTCGAGCGCGCAGCAGGAGGCGGCCAGGACGCCCGAGAGCAAGGGCAGCAGCAGGGTCGAGCGCAGCAGGGAGCGTGTCGTCATAAAAGTTCGGGAATCCAAAACGCGCTTTGGACGCCGCTCCGCCGCCAGCGTTGCGCGCCGAATCGAAGCGCCCGGCCACCACCACCCGAACTCCCGGCGCCCAGCGCTCTCGCCCGGCGCATCGTGAGCCGAGCTGAGCCGCGCGGCAAAAGGCCAGGCCACGCGGCAAGTACTTGCAGGAATCGCGGCGTAAACGATGAGCGCGAGGGGTTCGGGAACGCGTTGCGCCGGGGCGTAAAGGCCGCCGAAGAGGTTGCAAAAGCGGGGGTTTGGGCAAGTACTTGTAAAGGTGCGCGCGGCCCGTCTAACTGTGAGTTAGGCCGGTTGGCGCGGCGGGTTATGATCCAGCGTGAGAAGTGCACGGAGCGATAGGCTCCGCGCCAAGCGAGTACCACCATGCAAGTCCTTCCTCTTCCCCGCCGCGCGCTGAGTTTTGCGGCTTTGCTTGCTCCGACCGCCCTGCTTTTGAGCGCGGCCTCCAACCCGGCGCGGGCGCAGCAGACCGCTCCGCCCATCACCATGACGCTGGACTCGCCCCTGGCGCGTGCCGTGTCAGGCTCCACCTTCAGCGACATCGACGGCGACCCACGCTCCGACAACGCCCTCAATCTCAATGGCGGCAGAGCTAAGCCGCTCTCGATCGTGGCGCGCTTTGGGCGCTGGTTCCCGGTCGCGGTCAACTTGACCAACTCGGGCCCTGCCGCCGATGTCACGCTTTCGATGCGCCTGGCTTCCTCGGATGAGGCTGCGATGGGCAGCGTGTCCACCTTCGAGACGCACGTTGAACTGCCCACAGGCGCGCGGAAGCGCGTCTGGATGTATGGCCGCCTGGAGCGCGGCGGCTGCGATGAAGGCCAGATCTCGCTGGTCGGGCGCGGCGTTTCGAGCCTGTCGCGTTCCTTCGCGCTGGCTTCGCCCGCAGCAGGCGAGCGCGTAGTGTGGACGATCTCGGATTCGAGCAGCGATGGCAAGCTCGACTTCTTGAGCCGCCTGCCACAGCTTATCGCCCGGCCTGATTCGGCCCAAAACCGGCAGGCTGACGCTTCGGGGATCCCGCGATCCAACAACGCAAGCGCAGTTGAAGCGTTGAGCGCGGGCCACGAGATGGTGCCTTCGCGCTGGATCGGCCTGGATGGCGTGGACCTGGTTGTGCTGCACGACTTCGCGCACGCCGCGCTGAGCACCGAGCAGCAGGACGCCCTGCGCGGCTACGTCGCGGCGGGCGGCACCATGCTGGTGCTGGGCGGCTCGAACTCGGCTCGCCTGGCCGCCTCGCCGCTGCGCGACCTGTGGCCTGTGGCTCCTACGGCCTCGCACTCGACACGGACTGCAGAGCTTTCGCTGTTCAGGACGACGATGTACGTTGAGCTCGCAAGGGCGTGGACTGAGGCGCTCAAGAAAGCGGCTCCGGTTTGGCGCAACGGGCGGCTCGTCAAGTTGTCGCCGAGTTCGTTGAAACCGCACCTGTTTAGCGCAGTTAATAAGATGATCGACGCGCCCCTCGTGACCTCAACGAGCGCTCTGGCTCCCAACGCGCGGCCTTTCATCACTGGGTTGTCGCCCCGGCTGGCTGCTGTGCATAGCTATGGGGCGGGGCGCGTGGAGTGGCTGGCTTTCGACCCGACGCAGGCTCCATTCGTAACCTGGGGCGTGCAGGAGGCGCTGTGGAAGCCGATCCTGAGCTCGCTGGGGCAAGTGCGGCGCATCGAGGGCGTGGACGCGCAACTCGAAACGAGCAGAGGGACCAGCGCCAACGAGTACTCGTATTCCTACAGCAGCGGGGCCCAGACGCAAGATTCGATTTTGGCCAGCCTGCGCGCGGCTCTGTCGCGCTCGCCTCAGCTGCGCACGCCGGCTGCCTCGTCCATCGCGTGGTTCCTGGCCCTGTATGTCTTCTTCCTGGTGCCTGTGAACTACGTTGTGCTGCGCTCGGTTGACCGCCGCGAGCTGGCCTGGATCACGGTTCCGGTCATCGTGCTGGCCTTCTCGTCGCTCTCGTATGCGGCGGCGGTTCGCATCAAGGGCACCGAGCTGAGGGACCGCGAAGTCGCTCTGGTGCAGGGCTCGGACGCCTCGCCTCTGGCACGCGCCGACTCGATGCTGTGGGTCTTCTCGCCGCGCAAAGCCTCGTATTCCGTCACAGGGCGCGACTCCAAAGGCGATGCCGACCCCACGATGGCGAGCGCGGTGTACGCCGATGGGCGGCGCTCGGACGTGCTGGACAGCTCGCTGGTGCGCCAGGACGATCGGGCCGGGCTTGCCGTTGACGGCGCGCCGATCAATATGTGGGATTACAAGTCGTTCGTGGGCCACTCGGTGGTGCCTTCGAGCCACGGCTTCGCGCTGGAGCAGAGCGCAGGCCAGCGGTTCGTGGTCAACAACAGCGGCCAGGCCCTGCGCGCTGCATCCTGGATCGAGAAGGGGCAAGCCACCTTGCTGGGCGACATGGCTCCCGGCGCGCGCGTTGAGCTGAAGGCGGACAAGCGATTTGCTGCAGTCACCTCGTCATGGCTCGCGGGCACGGCGGCTGGGGTCTACAACTTCGACAACGCGGGCACGGGGCGCGACATCGCTTCGGCTGCGCTTGCGGTGGCCAGCGTGGACACTTCGCACCACGCCGACGGCGTGTATCCCGCGCCCACGCTGGTGGCCTGGCAGAGCCGCCCTTCGACTGCGCTGGAGCTTGAGGGCGAGGCTCCGGTGCGCGAGGCGGTCACGCTGTGGGTGTGGCGCTTCACGAAGTGAAGTGAGGCCGCTGCAAGTACTTGAGGCCGCGCTGAAATGGGCGGGCGCCTGGGCTCCACGGAATTTTTCGCGGAGCCGAGGTGCCCGCCCATTTTGCTGCGGCTTGCTGATCTTGGCGGCGCGCCGCAATTTGAGGCGGAGGCGCGTTTCGGTGTAAGATAGGGCGTTCTATGAGCACTCCTCCCGCGCCCGACGCCTCGCTGCGCCCCGACATCGCTGCGGCCTCCGCCACGCCCGAGCCGATTGGCTCGGAGCCGGTTGGCCCAGAGCCGGTTGGCTCAGTGCCGAACGCTGCAGGCTCCAGGCGCGTGCTCGTCGTGGATGACGAGCCTTCGATCCGCGAGGTGATGCGCGTGGCTCTCGAAGGCGCGGGCTACGAGGTGCGGGTGCTGGACGGGGCGGACGAGATCGAGCAGCGCATCGCCGAGTGGCAGCCCGACCTCATCCTGTGCGACGTGCTGATGCCGGGCCGCGACGGGCTCACCGTCTTCTCGGACTTGCAGCGCGACCCCCGAACGCAGCAGATTCCTGTGGTGCTGGCCACGGCCAAGCACTTTTCGGGCGACCAGAGCTCGGCTTTGCAGGCGGGCGTGGCGGGCTACCTGGTCAAGCCCTTCGAGATTTCCTTGCTGCTCGACACCGTGCGCCAGGCGCTCTCGGGCGAAAAAGGCGTGCGCATCTGGGGCTGCCGGGGCGCCATCGCCACGCCTGAGCACGCCCAGGGGCGCTTCGGCGGCAACACCTCCTGCGTTGAGCTCGTCTTGCCTGCCCACGCCACGCAGGGCCGCAGGCGCATCATCTTCGACGCCGGGACCGGCATCCGCGCCCTGGGCAACACCATCTTCGAGGCCCCGGTGCGCGCCACGCTGTGCCTGACGCACTTCCACTGGGACCACATCCAGGGCCTGCCCTTCTTCAAGCCGCTGTACCAGGCCGGCAACCAGATCACGATCTGCGGCCCCGCTGCGAGCGACTCGGCCCTGGTGCAGACGATCCGCGAGCAGATGGGCGGCGCCTTCTTCCCGATCTCGACCGATGCCTTCTCCTCCTCGGTTCAGTATCGCGGCCTGCAGGAGCAGGAGTTCGAGGACCTCGGCCTGCGCTGCTCTACCTTCAGCGTGATGCACCCCGGCTTCACCCTGGCCTACAAAGTCCAGTGGCAGGGCCAGACCATCGTCTACTGCCCTGACAATGAGCTGAGGCCCGAATCCATCGGCCACGACCAAAACGGCGGCCTTGTCCTGAGCGGCGAGGTGGCGCGCCTGGCCGCCTGGCTGCAGGGCGTTGACACTTTGCTGCACGACTGCCAGTATTCGGTCGATCAATACCGCGCGCACACCGGCTGGGGCCATTCGAGCGCGCACTCGCTGGCGGCCCTGGTGGCCGCGACGGGGATCAAGCAGGTCGTCTTGTTTCACCACGACCCCGACCACGGCGACTCGGCCATCGAAGCCATCCACGCGGAGTTCCGCGCTCACCTCGAAGCCATGGCGCCCGCAGAAGCGGCTGAGGTCGCCTCGCACATCGCGAGCGAAGGGCTCTTCCTGCCGCTGTGAGGAGGCTGCCGTGCAAGTACTTGCACGAGGCTGGCGGCGTCGGCTTTGCCCACGCGAGCGCCTCAAGTACTTGAGGGGAGATTATGCACAACGCAGCCGTGGCCCAGGCCTTCGACGAAATCGCGGCCCTGATGGAAGTCGCCGGCGAGAACCCGTTTAAAATCCGCGCCTACAAGCGCGCCGCCGAAGCCATCTCCGCGCTCGAAGACCCGGTCGAGGACATCGCCGAGGCGGGGCGGCTGCGCCACATCGAGGGCCTGGGCGAGGCCACCGCAGCCAAGACCGCTGAGTTCCTGGCCACCGGCACCGTGAAGGTGCTGCAGGCCCTGCGCGCCAAGTACCCGCCGGGCCTGCTCGACGTGCTGCGCGTGCCCGGCCTGGGCCCCAAGAAGGTCGCCGTGCTCTACGCACAGAAGAACATCGCCTCGCTCGAAGACCTCAAGCGCGCCCTTGAACTGGGTCAGCTCAAGGGTTTGAGCGGCTTCGGCCCCA
>JAABUK010012249.1_pt1 | contig 10955 bp, 16 predicted proteins | sample 5559141 | NCBI WGS metagenome assembly JAABUK01 (sample SAMN10711869, study PRJNA513367) | rock metagenome | isolation source: Antarctica rocks | place: Antarctica: Victoria Land, Pudding Butte nord | collected 2016-01-03
AAAGTGAGGAGCCCGATCCAATACACCGCTTCACCAATTTCATACAGCATGTCGATGGTCCAAGGTTCCAGAAATGCTGGACAGCACAAACGCGTGCAGCAGCACCTGGTCACTGTGTGAGAGTCAACTCAGTAGATCCCATGCAGCGTTGTGCACCGGTTTGCCGTTCGCTTTGCGATAAGCACTACTTTGTATGTGCGCAGGTGCACTTGTCAAGCGCCCTGAAAGCATTCGCCCTGAATCGAAGGGCTGTTGCAGTTTGGAATGCTGTAGGGTCTGGGCTTCTGGGCTTCGAACGTCATTGAGAACGTTAACGAACAGAACGTTCAGCACGCAACCTTCAGCACAAGTGCGAAGCACCAACGCAAAGGAAATGCTGACCTCAATGCAAGTTCGAAGCTGACTCGGGCGATCAATACTCTCGTGCCTTCACGTCGGCATGTCAGCAGGTTCCAGCAGGTGATCACGCTTCATGAAGCAGCGTGATGCCGCGCCGTTTCTGCGCCCGCATGTGATTTCTGGCCAGGTCTTTGGCAGCTCTTACAGGGAGGTTCCGCCGGCGGTAGCGCTCGCACAACCAAATAAACGCCTCAAGGGGACTGCAGCAAACTACTGGCTCGGGAGGATCTGGGCTGCGTGCCTTGGAGCGTCAACGTCGACAAGCCCCTATCATGTGCAGGCGCCATACAATCTGCCTTCAGGCAGCCAGATGGTGATACTTGTACTGTACCCAGGGAACCCGGATCCCTGGCTGATCAGTGCCTTGAACGAGACAACAGACTGACGTGCAGCTGCTGCTGCGGCAGACCATTGCAGCTAGCAGAAAGAAGACTTTCTATGATTCAGACGGGATCTTTCTGGATCGGAAAGGCTGAGCAGACAGCCAGTCGTCATTGGGTCCAGACAGGCTGTTTGGTGAAGTGCCGATGCTCAGTGACAGGCTTGCAGGCCCCAGAGGTTGGATAAGGCGTGTCCTGGGCTGCTGTTTATGACAGCCTTGTATTGTAGCCGAGGGCTTTGCAGCCTGCATAGCATGACAGCACCTGTGCTGTTTCTGTGGACTGATCCTTCTGTATGCACAACACAGCAACTGTCTCTGCAGAGGTGAAGAGTACTCATGAGGTCAAGAGTACTCAGCATATGCTTTTTTGTCTCCCTTGCATGTCATCCACCTTCTCTGCATCAGTGAGGCCTGGCTCAATTGGAGCTGATGTGATCTGAGACTAACACAGCCTGATTGCCATGACAGGACTGCATCCCATGTCTGCGTTTGGAGTGGGGTCTTCACTGGCCGCTGCCTTGTTTAGAGGGGGTTCCAGGCTTGCGGCTGAAGCCAAGGCTCCTGAATGGCTCAGCCCAGCTCAAACTCGAACCTGAAGCTTGCACGACGGTGAGTCCTTGATACTTCCTGACTTATTGTGAGATGCGCAGCCAGGGTCAGCATCATAACTTGACTGCCTCGATCATTTCCGTGGGCATCGTTGTATGAAAATTGCTGTTGTCCTGTTGTTCATGGGAACATGCTTGCTGCTCTCTGGATTGCACATCTGGCCGGTCGTCACCAACCGTCATTGCTCATGGAAAAAGGCATCTCAGATGGATGGTCTTATATCCCAGGTTGAGGCTACTTTGCAGCACCCTCTTGCACAGGCCCCTGCAACTGCTGACATAGCTTCCAGGTCTGAAAGCAGCTCTATTGGTGCAGCAATACGGGAACTACTAACAGCTTAGACTAACGGCACTTCTTAGCCATGGCACAGATGGGGCTGCTGCCTGGTGCCCCTGCGCGATTCAGCCCTTGGCTTGACAACATGTCAAAGCTGCCAAATGCCAAGACAGGAGTCACAAATGCAGTCCGTCCTCAAGCAACACCATTACATCTGACCAACTCTAGCTCTAATGCTTTGTGATGCAGGCAGCTAGGAGGGTGTATGGCACAGCCCTCAGCTCTCTACCCTCCATGCAAGCCTCTTCTTCACAGCAGCAAGCCTGGCCCTGGCGTATGTTAAGAGCGAGCTGTCCAGGGGGGTGATGAGGCCCCCATGCAGGCCCTGTATCTCCGAGCCTGGCTGGGCTTTGGAGGCCCTTTCATGCCTTTCAAGTCATAAAGGCAAAGGTAAGTTGTTGCTCATCATTCATGAAAACACATCTCTTCTGAAAACAGCTACTTGCCGTTACCAAGCAAAGCTAACTCGTTCATTGCAACCCATGGGGCTGTTTCCAATGCGCTGCTCCAACAGGAAGCATTGGTTCTGAGACAAGCACAAACATATGGGTCAGAGTGTAGTGAGTGCTTAGGGTTGAGATCCACTCAGATGTTTCTATTCTCTGCAGGTGGTGCAGCATCTGCAGCCTTTAGCCCTGACATGATCCTACAAGCTAGACGAGGGTTTCAGACACAGCTATCCCAGCCCTATCATAAGCCGCCACCAGCTTTGACGCCACCTCAGCAGCGCTTGTCTCAGCAAGGAGCTGTTGCCTGCATTGGCTGCGAGCAACGGCCCTGTAAGGGCTTTGCTGCGGGAGGGCAGTGGCCCTTCTGCTGCTGTGGCTCTATACCAACATGCCGTTGATGCAGTCCCAATAAAGGTACGTCCCACAACTTTGTTCACTGGACATTTTTATATCAACACCTTAAAGTCTACATGGCTGCAGCTAAAGCTAGCTATTGTGAACTTGGCCAATGCAGAAAATCGCTACTGCTGCTGTGTTGTTCTCAGATTACTTGCTTTCCTAGAACTCTTCAAGTCTATTTTGGCTGTCAAACCCTCTGTGTGCACTCATGATTCTGTCTGTGCACATGAGCCAAAATGGCAGCTGCACAAAGCTCTTACTACGATGCTGTTGTGCATGAAATGCTAATTCCCAAGCCAGCATCTTGGGCCTGTTTGGCATACCACTGGTCTTTGCAAACAGCCTTGAAAATGTGTTCCCACAGAGCTAGTAACCAGAAAGCATGGGGAGGAAGCAGATCAAGATCAACTGCTTGTTGGCTGGCCAAAGCTTGTCTGCTTCTTCCTCCTCCTCCTGTTCTCCTCTTCTTCTTCTCCTCCTTCCTCCTCTGCTTCTTCTTCTGCTTCAGGAATCTGAATGGGTGCAGGCAACGTGCTTTAGTGCAGCAGTGGAGGGTTTGAGAGTGAAGCAGTGCAGCATGCTGCTGGCTTACACCACCCAGCTGTCGCCCCGGGGCACACCAGACAACCCCTGCTCAAGGTCTGCCATCCTCCCCCCTCCCCCCCCCCCCCTTCCCCTGCTCACAACTGCTACACAAGAATGACAAAGGCAAAGAATTTTTATTGACATTGGTGATGAAGTACTGTGACAGATTGACATGCTTGTGTTGCCGTGCTGCTGACCAGGATGATGATGTACAACAACCACTCAGTATCGGTATTGTTGACCAGCATTTTGATAATTCTGGCACGTGTGTACAAGCCAATTGGTTTGCTACAGATGTGCATCCTCCTGCTGCTAAGTCAGTGCAGCGTTGAGACTGCTGGCTGCGGCCCGGCCTGCCTCAATCCATGCGGCTACTGTACTGACAACACTGGCAGGTGGTCATTCTGTTGGCAGCTTTGGCAACTTGGTCCCCATTGCATCCTTCCTGCATGCTTGAAAAATCTCATGCAGTCACAGTTAGAAGCCTCAAAGGGCAAGAGAAGGGTTGCGTCCAACAGAGTTGCATCCTGTCCCGTACTGATTGTCTGGTGCATGATCTGGACACATCAGACATCAGGCTGGTCGTCTGATGGGCGCAGTACAGACGGTTCTGTAGGCTGGAGAAAGCCTGTTGCCTTTTTGAGGACAAAATTGAGATGAACTTCATCTCTCATCTGGGTGACAGATGAAGTTCTTCTCACTTTTGCCCTCACAAAGGCGACAGGCTTTCTCCAGCCTACAAAAGCATCCGTGCTGCGCCCAGCAGCGGTTGCAGTCTGCTCTGCCTGCACACATCAAGCAATAGCTCAATCGAGAAATCTTGGCCTGCATGTTTCAAACCACAGCTCAGTAAAGCATGCTCACAGGCATGCAACCTTTCAGCAATGACCAGACATGACTTGCTGCAAGTGTTCAGGGAAGAACAAGTAAGCATGCTGTTGCACAGTGCACAAAAGCTGTCTTCTTTGATGTCATGGAGCAAGCCGCATCATTCTGAAGTACACTATAGAGCATACTGCGCAAGGACTAACTTGAACTTATTGTGCTAGGCAGGCTGTTGACGCCAATGAACAAGGGACATGGCATCAGGAAGTGATAGCTGGGCTGTGAAGCTTGGCAAATGTTGTGCAGGGACATGTCATCAGGAAGTGACAGCTGGGCTGTGGAGCAAGGGTGGGTCAGCATCACCCCTCTTGGGCTCAGGAGTGACATCACCTTCAGCCAGGTGAGTCACATTACAAGGTCATCTAATATGTCAGCACCTGGAAATCTTACTGTCAGTACTGAATATCACATTGTGCCTATGCTGGGGACAAGGCCAAAAGCACCACAAGAAGCTTTTGGGTCTGTGAGAGTCCTGCTTGCAGCACTGCAGCATTTCAACAAGTTTTGTGCTGTGCTGTGCTGTGCTGTGATGCATGCATATAGCAGTGAAGCTTCCAGTGTGCATGACTAGGCGTCCCTTCAAGCTGCAGCGTTGCATGTGTCTGCACCATGCTTGTGTCAGTTTTCATAGCAGACGACGTGATCATGTGCATGGTGGTCTTGCAGGAGCTTTCCAAATCAGCCCATTCCACTCGCCCTGAGTTGATACAGACTGTCACAGCAGCCATGCACATTGCTGCACACAGCTTGGGTGTGAATGTTGGTGGGACGCCCAAGCTATGATGTGTGCCATCTGCTGAACACATCAGGAAGTGGGTGTCTCGGGCACCCAGCTGGCCACTGCTCACATGGCAACTTTGAGAGCAGGCTGTGGTGTGCACAGATGTCAGCATCTGAGCAGATATGCACTGCAATAGCACACTGTGAACAGGGGCACAAAGTCTGTGGTTGATTGACCAAAGGTCAGAATCCTGCAGGACAACTGTCAAGCATCATATGAAAAAGCTCTCAGATCTTTGCGTGACAATGAGCGCAACGATTCTTACTAGTCCGTGTTACAGTGGGCTACACATCATTCTGTCACAAAGATCTTTGGGTCTAGGCTTAGTGCTTAGGTGAGCATCTGTGCTTCTATGCCCGTAGAGACACACATGCACTGCTCTCAGCTGACATCACATCATCGGTCAAGAATTCTCGTGAGATCGCAATGGTTGTGCTCATGCTGGCGTACATTGCAGCAGCCTTGCTTACACCAGCCAGAGTATAGCATCAGGATATGCAGTCGCTCGACATGTTACAGTAAGGCCAAAAACGAAAATTCTTGACTGTCATTGCAAACAAGTAATGACATCGGATGACACAGGACTCCTACAGACCTGCAGTACTTTGTGTGCAGAAAAACACAGAGTTATATCAGCATTAGTAAACTGTGATAAAATGCAGTTAATCTCTGGTCTGCCCTAGACTCTGAGCTTCTGCCCTAGAGTACCGCAAGATCATTAGGCCTAGAACACTGTAACTTCTGCTCCAGAGTACTGGAGGGTCTGCATGCACCAGAAGAGTAGTCTGCGTGCAGATTTCTGTAGGTCTAGGGCTACAGAAGAACCTTCTGAAAAAAACTGGATTATGATAGAGTTGAGTCATAATCCGCAGATTGTTAGTCATAATCCAGGAATCACACCACTCGTCGCAAGTTTTAGGGCAAACAGACAGGGTCAGGTGTGTGGGTTAGCTAATCTTGTGCCACCAGCCAGAAAAAGTATTTTCCCTAGGCCATCTTTCCTGTTTTCCCCCACTCTCTAGAACAGGGTGGCACAGTGGCACAGAGGAATTTCCTCTGAGGAAATAAGTACAGCTTAAGTACTAAAACCTTGAATTAGAGTGTGATTTAGTGTGGCACAATTTCAGAACCCTGCCAAATCAGCTCGAATTAGCACGAATTAGGCTGACAGATGGCACCTGCTTTTTCAAACTTTAAAACCTTGCTTACTAATACAGGCCCTGTTGTAAGCATTACTCACACACTACCCTACATGCTTATGAACATAAGCTGACAAACACTGAACAGCAGGGAAGCTATTTTGCCCTGACCAATGCTGCAGTGCATTGGTCTTGCATGCGTAATATTATTAGCGGTCAAAAGCGCTTTGACGGTGTGCCCGCAAAGTCAGCAGCCAACTCTGTCAGTCAAGGGGGCTTCCCACTGGAGCACCAAAATTTGAAGGGGGCAAAGCCCCCTTCAAAAAATGGCATTAAGCCGTTTTGGGGGGGCGCCCCCCGACCGGCCGAAGGCCGGTCGAGATTTGGGCACCCAGCCCGCCGGGTTTTCTGCGGGGTGTCGTGCCCGGCTCGTAGTATGCAGCTCAATTATGATGACGGTAGTCACACAATACAAACAATTATACAAACCGTAACCGTCACTGTGTGAGAACAAGCATGCAAATGCAGTCAAACGTACACAACAGTGGGCCAACAGCGGCAAAAGCTGGGTGTTGGTTGTGATGCGTAGTATCACACAACGACGTAGAGCCTGAGACATCTGCTTGCGACATGTCTGAAACACAGCAGGTGAGCTGGGGGTGTGCCCTGTTTTGTCAGCATAGCATCACCGCACTTGCTGACGTCTTGCCAAACAGCCTGCGCAGGTGGATGGTGCGGCAATGCACGAGACAGCAGCCTCAGAAGCTCCTGACACAGCAGATACGCCATTGCCGCTGCCATATGTTGTTGACAACCATGCCAAGCATCCCTTACCTGGCGTACAGTCTGTCTTTCTCACAGGTGGACTAATGAGCATGTTTTGCACGCTAGTGGTCACATCAGACCTCTGCCCTTTAGAATGGACTTTGAGGGTATGGCTTGGTACAGGAACCACGCTTGGCTTGGTGGGGGTGGAAGAAGCTCTTGCAGCACAGAGTGGTGCTGCAATTCCTATGACATATATCAGCAAAGAAAAGCTCACAAAGGACATGCAATTCAGGGGCGCAATCTCTGACTTCCATCCAATCAAGGAGCACATTCTCAATGCAGATTATGACCCACTGCTGTTGCGTAGCAATGTTGATGATCTGTATGGGGACGGCAACAATTTTGAGGTATTTGTTACCTGCATTAGATCAGCTATAGGCCAATAGCAGCAGATCGCATGGACACACATGTGGCTATCCCGTGACACACTGTGGGTTATGTGCACCTTAATTTGTACGCACAAGAACACCCATCATTGCTGCTTGATGCAATTTAAGTCCCCAATGCTGAATGCAGCTTGCTACATCCCGCTCAGCTGCTGAGGTGTGGGAGTTCATTGACGCTGAGACAGAGCGGCGGCGGCAGCAGGCTGAGTCTGCTGCAACAGAGCAGAAAGCTGCCAAGGCTTTGCCACCCTCTAAGAAGTCCTGGGCTGCCCGCCCCTGGCAGTGTCTGGTGAGTAAGACCATGTTCACACATTGATCTTTAAATGAACAGCAGGCTGGCCTTGCATCGACTCTTTAGGCACTCGCCAGTCAGCCCACACAGAAGAGACAAGCATAGCAGCGCCCTCTGCCCTTGACAGCCTGAAGCTGGCATGATGTGAATTCTTCACCAGGCACCATGCACTTAGTGTGCAAAGCAGCTCAGGAGCAAGAGTTCAGCATGCACTCGGAGCAGGCATGCCATTGACAAGCAGTCTCAGCATGACCATATGACCTCAGTGGAGGCAGTCATAGCGGGCTGAGCCACTATGCAGCAACTCACACAATCAACATGGCATTGATCATGACGCAACAGACGGTTGCTGGACTATGCATGCCACATGAACCATCTTCTGTCACCCAGTTGTGACTTGGGTAGCATCAAGTCTTTCAAACTCATGCTGTATTTGCAAGCACACTACTGTCAGCTGCCAAGCTGCACCATTTTCAGAAGGCAACTGTTGATTCAATGGGCTGATAGGCCTACCATACCAGGCATGAGCTGTGCAGGAAGGTGTGACTGTACTCAGTGCTGCAGGGCAGTGATGTAGAGCTTGAGGAGGCCGCCATCACATCACACCGCCCTCCCTGCGTCCTACTAGCTCACCAGCCTCGACGCGCCTTCCACCAAGTGTGCAACCTGTCAGACAAGGACTCCAGTGAGCTGTGGAACAGCTCCCAAATGGAGTGCCGGCCCTTCAAAGACCCCACCTATGACCTACGCCGCATGGAGCAGGACACGGCAGTGCAGGCTGTGCCTCTCACCCAGGACCTGGCAGTGCAAGCCACACCTGCCCGGGTTGGCCCCACTACTTACCGCACTCCATGTTTGCTATTCCCACCAGCACTGGCATGTTCCCAAACATGAGCTTTGCACCATCCATATCAGATTTGTGGTACAAACCAACTTCTTGTGGGTACCAGTGAAGTGTAGATAAGACAGCTAGCAGAGCTGCCCCTGTGTTCATCCTGTTCTTGCACAGAGCACAGGAGGCAAGCAGCTGCTTCGAGTCGCACACATATCAGTTGTTGTCATGGATCTTGGTGATGTGGAGGCAGAAGGCTGGTCATGTAATGTATGACATGAGAGCCACCTTGATGATGAATGCGCTTGGACATGACTGTCTGAGCCCTGTGTACAGGCAGTACCAGGGTCCACTCAGTACGAGGCGCGCAGCCTGGCTGAGCAGGAGAAGGAGAACCTGCTTACCTCTGAAGCTGTGGCACAGTTCCTGGACAGAGTGTGGCCCAGGTCAGTGTGCTTAAATCAGTTGCAGTTAGAACTCCAATGTCAGAACCATTGTAGATGTCATCAAACATCACTTGTATTATTGCACCCCTGGGCAGGCAAGCTGTGCAATGACTCCCAACTTCTGTATGAATTGCTGGTGTGTGAAAGGCAGGCATTTTGAATCAAGTGCATCAGTCGCAAACATGTTTGGTCGGTGTGACACACAGCGACTGTAGGACTGCTAGTTCCACAACATCATGTCATGCCAACATGATGCAGCGTTGATCCCAATGGTGCAACATCAACAGTAAGCTGTACTGCAAAGATTGCTGACACGGGTGTGCAAACCAGGTGTGATGAGGCTCTGCAGCAGAATGAGGTGACCAACATCTTTGAGGATGACTTTGCATTCCTGGGAGATGATGACAGCGGCACAGGCAACCGCAAGGAGAACACCATCTCAGAGTATCAGTCCTTCACCGACCTGCAGCACAGCAAGGGCAAGGCAGTCTCTGCCATTCACTGGCTTCCTCACAGGAAGGTCAGCATGCCCACAGCATCCCAAACCACTACCATATTTGTGCGCCATACATGACTGGCAACACCACAAAACATTGCTGTTGCTTACAGTGTAGCAGGCATTTGAATTCTGGCACCCAAAAGTGACATTCACCTCAATATTACGTCTGCACCATTGCACCATTGGATACACTCATGTGTTTCCACAGCAGTAGTCAGTCATGACGGTGTCTCAGCAGCTATCGAACTTCTCTGTTGAGACCTGTCTGCCATGGCAGAGTGCTGTCAAGATGGAATTTGGAGGTCCAGCAGCATTGGGCTGGCAGACACACAAGCCTTTTGCCAGTCACAAAAACTTTGCTGTGCACAGGCAAAGGTTTGCCGCTGTGCCATTGCAGGGTGTGGTGGCTGTGGCATGCACTGACCCTCAGTCCTTCAACCAGCGTGTGGACGCCCTGGGCGGCGCTCCAGCATCCCATGCAGTGCTCATCTGGAACTTCCGGGATCCAATCCATCCCGAGCTGATTTTGGAGTCCCCGTATGAGGTGTTCTGCTTCCAGAGCAACCCCTTGCAGCCTGAAGTGATCACGGGGGGATGCTACAATGGCCAGATCATCATGTGGGACACTGCCAGCCAGGAGGTTGCCTGCCTCCACTGCTCCTGCCTACACCTTTGCTTCCCCTGCACTTGATGCATGTTGTTGCCTTTGCAAACTGTGCCTGTGCTGAGACATGTCATGAACATCAACCTGACAACAACAGCTGCAGGACTGGCTGCTGCTGACTGAGTGATGCAAACATAGAGGGAGTGCCTTTTGGATCGTTGGCCGGTCCCTGACAGGGCATTGCACTCTGCCTACTCATTCAGGACATCCAAAAGCACAGTATCACGCATCTATGCCATCACTTGCATTGCATGCATCATTGCTGTCTTGGTCATGTGCAGCTGCTGTCTGTTGTCCCCAGTCGCAAGCCTTGACGCCCAGAGCATGGACTCACACCCAAGCTTTGAAGCCTGTCTTTGCTGTGCTGAGTCCGTATATGGTGTCTGCTGAGTCCAGATGCTAGATCTGAGCTGAGCGCTGCCTTGCTCACATGCAGCTGCTAACCCTGTTGGCACCAACTTGCAGGAGCGCATTGCTCAGTCCCGTCCGGCAGGGGAGGAGGGCAAGGCCTCCAAGGAGGATGCAGGCAGCGAAGAGAGAGGCATGACAGCAGTGGTGAAGGGCAGCCACCTGTCCCTGGTGGATGCCAGTCACACCACCTGCGTCACTGACCTGCAGTGGCTGCCGGGCATGTCCTTCACCCGGGATGGCCGCCCCCCTACAGCCACCAAGGTGACCAGACTGAAGTAGTCAAGTTCAACACAAGCTTTTGCATCAGAATGCACACTGGTAGCTGTGCACATGGGGGTCATAGTACTGCAGTGTGATGTTAGAGTTTCAAGTGTGCAAGCCCCTTCTTGGTTGCAGCTCCAGAACCCCCTGCTCTTTTCATTCCAGGCTGTGTCTCTCTGGACCAGAGCATTGCAGTAATAGTACATGCATTGACCAGTCACAGTCACAACCACAGACCACGGATGATGTGCTGATTGATTGACCATGTGGTGCATGCTATGCCACACTGGCGGGCACAGAGCTTACCTCATCAGCATTGCCCATTGTTAGCTGCAGAGAGCCTGGCCTTTGCCCAATAGGTCAAAGGCTCAT
>JAABUK010012250.1_pt1 | contig 10955 bp, 7 predicted proteins | sample 5559141 | NCBI WGS metagenome assembly JAABUK01 (sample SAMN10711869, study PRJNA513367) | rock metagenome | isolation source: Antarctica rocks | place: Antarctica: Victoria Land, Pudding Butte nord | collected 2016-01-03
TTCCCCTTCATCCTTCATCCTTTTCCATCCGATTAAAATCGAGAATCCATTTTGAATGGGACGGTTATTTCTGCTTCTGCTCCTACTTCTACTTCTACCTCTATAACTCTCTTCTTTATATCTGATAATCTAATAAATCTACCCAGTACTCTTTTGCATGATAGAAAAAAGAGAAAATAAGGCCGAGAGAGTGTTTCGGAATACTTGACTGGCTGGCTGGCTGGCAGGCTGGCTACTTGACTGACTGACTAACTGACTGACTGGCTGACTGACCGAGTAAACAACCATCTCCTCCATGACGATGATTAGATCAATATTATATTGGATGAGATAACCACTATGATTGATGCACCAAAGTCTCCTTATCAGACTTGGCCGACATCAAAATAAATCTCTGAACAAGGCTTATTTTGGAAGAAGCAAAGGAGTAAAGTGTGCATACTATATCAGAGTCAGAAAGGAGAGAGATTGGGAGAGTGGAAGAGAGAATCGCTTCTGCTCAGGCATTCCACATCCTGTTTGGGCAGACAAATGGGAAGATTCGATAAGAGTTGACAGTGTGATTGGGCTCAGCTAAAAGCTATCATATTACCCCATTCGCCCACACCCACTTCCTTCACGTAATCTTCCTTCTTCCTCCTCCTTCCATCCATCCTTCCATCCTTCCATCCATCCATCCATCCATCCATCCATCCATCCATCCATCCATCCTTCTCTCCCAATAATGTGCCGCGAGGCGAAGCTTTATCTCAAAGCTTTTGTAGTTGTGGTTGTGCGCAAGTCCAAAAAGGCAGCATCGAATATGTATGTACATATATGTTGAGTTGCCGGGGTGATATTATTGATCAAATGGAAGATACCGAAAAGAAAAGGGGAAGAAACAACGCTCAAGGGCGAATTGGTATAATATCTGTTGCCAAGGATAGACTTGAAGTGAAAACGCCGACGCTTGTGGTCATTGATATTGCGGAATAGATTGGTGGGGAGAAAGAATATCGTCGAAGTCGTTGCTGTAACTCAGAGGAAAGGAAGGAAGAAAGAAAGATAAATGTAAAGGGAGATCTGCAATGTAGAGCGGCATAGCCAAAGTCGATTTCCCCAAAGTTCAAACCATACCATATTCCACATGTGCAGGTAGACTTTCATATGGACTGGGTGTCTCCTCCTCCACCGGTGGACTCTTGGTATTCCTTCCCCGGCTGGTTGACCTCAACCTCGTGGTGATGGACCGGATCTTGCCGGCCAAATTTTCGTTGATGCTTCTCCCACGTCGATGGCGGGCTTGCGGATTCTCCACGAAGCTGGTCTGGACAGGTGGGGCGATCGCTGGTGTGGTCGTTGGAGCAATCTCGACCAAAGCCGATGGATCAGGCCAGCCTACTGTAACGACATCTCCATCGTGGCCGATGGGGGACTGATGGGGGATTGATGGTGCGGGTGGCGGAGGGGGCGGAGTGGCTAGATGTTGCAGCTCCGGAAGTGCCGGTGGGATTTCGAAATTGGTAGTCACTATTCGGGCATTGGGAAGAAGCTCCCGAGGAGAGAGTCGCAACCGTTCTCGGGAGGGATCACGGTTCCTGTCACTGGTGGGTGAGAAGGCACCGTCCCGATTCTTACTGCTTGACCTGCTGCTTGGAAGTCGCCTGTCGAATGCTGGATGAGCAGGCAAATCGGCAGGGATCGGAGGAGAGGAGCCAAAATCTGGAACTGGAGCAGACATGGAGCGCCGAATGTCATGGGTCATCTCAGGCTGGTAGGCATCCCCGGAGAGCATCAGAACATTCTTTGGCAGATCTGGAACATAATCTTCGCCAGGAGGGCTCAATGTAGGATGACGCATTGCTCGAGGAGTGGCTGGAAGCCCCATGCGAGAATTGAGGGATGACTTTGATGGCGAGTTCGCGCCAGGGCTGGAGGGATCATTGGGGGAAAACTTCGCATGAATGCCCGCTGCAAAGGTGTGCGACTGTGTTGTCGTGGCAGTATCATCGGTTTGCGATCGCATTAGAGGTGGGGCTCCACCCATCGAGCGAGATTTGGAGTGCATTGGCGACATATGCTGACCAGGGAGTGGAATGGAGGGAGCTGACGGTCTTCTTGCTAGAGACAATCGACGAGCTTCAAGCTCCGCTGCGGCCAGCTCTTTCCTCCGTCTGTTTGCAGCAAATTGAGGATTGCTGGTTGATCTCGGCTCAAGCTCAAGCTCAGATAATTGAGCTGCGCGACTGGTTGGCAAGGGCACTCCTGGCATCTCCTCGCGCTGTCGCCGATCGGCCGAGGGGTCTCGGTGCCGACTATGTGTGCCAGTCTCATTTCGGTGGGCAAGGCTGCTCTTTCCGGTCAGCCCAGGCTCACGATCCTGGGCTTGAAGAGTACCAGACCGTGCTCTTGAGGCCTTCCTACGATCTGGAGATGCGTCGCGTCTGGAGCTGGTTCGCCGATCACGTTTTCGGCTCAAACTTCGGCTTGTGCTTCTTTGCTGAGCATGCAGTCGCTGTCTATCGCTAGAGACGAAACGAAGGGCTTGCTCGCCCTCGGAATACTTTGGTCGGTCTGATCCAGAGGGTGACATAGGCAGTGGGGATGATGGTGATCTCAGGCCAGATTCGTCCCGACTTGACTTGCTCCTGGTGCGACCACGAGATTCATAAGCTGCGTCCGGACTACGTCGACGGCTCACTGCCCGACTCGAGTGCCGGCTCTTATGACCTTCGTTGTGACGAGACGTTGAACGATGTCGATGACGATCGCCGGCCTTAGATCGAGACCGCAACTTTCCTCCGGACGACTTTGCTCGATTATGCTCCGGCTTGGTCGAGCCAGCCTCTGATCTGGATTGGAGTACCGAGTCAAAACTTTCAGCACTGGCATTGTAAAGATTCAAGTCGTCAGGAGACATAGGGACCGGAGAGGACGGTGACCTCTTGGCGGCTGGAATAGCCCGACGTCTTCCACGATCTTCTTCTGATGGCGCTCGTAGGCGGTGCTTGCTTCTTTTTCTCTCGCCTTCCTTACCACGGCTACGATCTCGACTGCCGGTGCGGTGGCTTCGATGGTGCTTAGTATAGTACTGTGCCTCCTCAAGGCTGCTGATGTACTGGTCAATGCTCCTACCACTGATACTTGGGCTTTTCAAAGTCTGAAGGCTATTGCCTGTGGTTGGCGGGCTTGTCATTTCGCTGTGAGTGTCTATGTAAGTACCGGCAGTGTCTGACCTCTCCAGCCCTGCTGCCAACGTTGCCAACTGGTCTGTCTCGGCGTCGTTCATTGTGGACTCAACTGGTGGCCATTGGATCGACAGTCCATCGGGCTTGCGACCTCGTGAGCCGTTCCGGCTACGCGAGTCTCCTTTTAGTGCATCGAAGATGCCGTGGGGCGGAGATGGTGGCCTTTGCGATTGCTGCAGCCTGATCGTCGTTGTGGGCGCGAGTGCAGTAAGCGGAGTCTCTCTTACTGGAGTGTTGAGAGTCGGCTCATATTTTGCATTCGTTAACAGGAGCGGTAGATCCGTCGTCGATCTAGAGCCGGCCTGAAGCTCGTGCTGAGCAAGAGCCAACTCTTTCTCCTTTTCAGAGCCTGAGTCCACCGGGGTCGGCAAAGCTTTTAGTGCGGTGCATGGTGGGAATGCAGGAGGATTTACATCAATTGGGGTCTCCCCAATCGAAGGCAGCCGCTGTCGTGCATAACCACCAGGTGTGGCAGTCCTCGCAGAGAGAGCGCTGTTGATGCTGCGAACGTTATTTAAGCGATAGGAACCAAGACCGCCAGGAGTCATGGCAGACTCGCCAATGGCAGACTCTGCGATCGGAGTGATCCCAGGAGCATTAGTCGGGGTCCTGTCGTCAGATTTGAGACCAGGAAACCTGAAGTGCCCTTGAGTTTGTGGACCAAAGGAGGTGATCAGCTTCAGAGCCTGGTTCTTAGCCGTCATCCGTCCGGGGATCGAAGACTTCAAAGGAGCGGGAGGGGCGCCCATAGCGACGGGAGTTGGCGCTTCGAGGAAGTCACGGCGTAGGCCTGAGGCCTGCCCTGGGTCTGACCCTTGACCAGAGTAAGCTTGTTCGGTGAATCGAGCCGCCATTTGGGCCGTTGGAGACGTCCACGGCTCCGAGGGCTCAACACCAGTACAAGAGAAGCACCTGATTGCCAAATGTTGCTCGGAGTTTTCCACCACATGCTTGCCCCATTCGCGAACGAGAAATGACTGTCTCTGCCAATTCTGAGGCATTAGCAGACAAGTCAAGAGAATTGCCTCCATGAAGTGATTTCTGGTCACGTAAACTTCAATGGCATCGTTGTAGTCCCCGAGGCTGAGAAGGATAGTTGCTGCGGCATGAATGTCGCCCTTGGCCAACATTTTCTCCACAAATGCCTGGCCAATCTTTTTCGACTGAGCTTGATTGCCGATCCCACTTAAGGCCAACATCATCCAATCTAAATTTGAGGGAGTGCCACCAGCCCCCATCATATTAGCCATGTGGTCAGCATCGTCATCGAGCCATTTGGAGAGAAGGACCGCGCTTTGACTGCCCATTGGGTGACGGCTCAATTCGTCGCGAATGAGATCCTGAATGTCATCATCCCAGCCAAAAACAACGCTTAGGATCTGTCGTCGAAGGTCATCCGGAGTCAGGTTCAGTTCATCAAATGCTCGAGGAGGCTTATAAGGGATGTCACTCAGCCTGGATCGGGTATAAGGGAATAGCTCCTTGACGGGTCTTTCCTCTGGGCTTGGCAGTACCTCTTCCTTCAGCCTTGAACCCTTCCTCACTGATTTGACCGAAGCAGGCGACTGGAGTGAGGATGGATAGGTCATGGAGCTGCTGGTAGGTAGAGGATCTCTGGACATCTGCGACTGTGTTCCGAGTGAAAAGACTGTGCTATTGGCATCATTCCGTACCACCGGAGAAGGCTTTTCATATCGGTCTTGTGTGCTTGAGGTTTGAGAGCTTTGTGACTCTGTTCGGCTACGGGTCGAGCGAGGACTTCCAGTTTGCGCCCTTTCCACACGTGCTGCTTCCAGTGCTGTGATCTGGCGATTTGCCCTTGTGATTGGTGATGCGATTTCTTCTTCACTCTCGGAGGCCGACAAGCCCAACTGTCGGTTGAACTCCTCGGGTGGTGTAGGCGGCACCGCCATGGGAAGATGTTGGACATTAGCGACCATTTGAGGCCGCTCTAGATCGTACTGCTGTACAGTATGATTTGGACCCATTGTGAACAATGTGGCCGTAGGCCCGTATCCTGATAAGCTTCTGACATCCTCCACAGTTGGGACAGTCTCATAGGTGACGTGTTTTGTCCGCACATCCCATGACCATGTCTGTCGTTCCGAATATTGAACGATGCGTCCATTCTTAGACCAAGAGATCCAATTGCGGCCGGGCGAGAAATTATCAGACCTTTTGAGTGCTCGAATTACCCGTGGAGCATCACCTGCAGGCGGCTTCGCCACACTCCAAACCCGAAGATCTCCATCGGACGTTTGTGTGGCTAGCATGTCGGACTTTTGCTTAGAGGATGAGGCGTGCCAAGCAAGCGCCGCAATGGGCGAAGGCGCTCGCTGTGTAGTCAAGGTGTGTAAGATAGTGAATGTAGGTTGAAGGGTTGCCAGAAGGATAGATCCATTGTTGTATCCAATTGCATATGCTTTGCAGTCCGCAGAGGGCGCTAGCGCGGTGATGGGGTCATATATTGTCCTGGCCGATATATGCTCCGAGGTGGAAGGTTCGAAAAGAATGACTTCTCCTGTGCTGTTCCCGAAAGCGACGTTTCCGTTGCGCATCCACGCCGCAACCGTGATATGTTCGAAAGAGGCAAAGCGAGCAATCTCCTGACCACTGAACAAATCCCACACAATAGCCGTCTGCCCAACATCGTAGCTCACCACGAGTCGTCCTGCACCTCTTTCGCTGACATTGTCCACGCAGATCAATTGTACGTTATCGACATGCTTCTCGAACCTCCTCTCAATTGCAAGGGTGTCGTGGTGAAGGCATAGTATCGAAGTACCCTGCGCGTAGAGGAACAATGAAGCTGTCGCAGCGCATGGCTCAAAGGGCTGGGTAACGACAGCGCCCTTGCCCTTAGATTGGGACGATTTGGTAGGTCTCGCCTTCGATGAAATTGACCTTTGCCTGGCAAATTGGCTGGCGGACATCTTCAGATGTTCCGCGCTCCGTTGCGGAGCTCCTGCTATGCGTCAGCGACTTCAGCAACAGCGGATCGCAACATTGAGAAGCAATTGTCGTTGGGGAAGTGTTTGGGAGCGAGGTTTGGAAAGGGAAGAAGTTGCACAAACCCTATCGATTGTAGGTTTCAGAGAAACAGCCACAGGATTGACAGACGTTTATTCCGATTAATGGTGGGTATCCCGGTCGTCGGGCATAGACGCTTTGGCCGATCTGCGGAGCACGCAGGGTAGCTCACCAGGCGGGTACACACAGGGTGTTGTCAAGGCACACAAACAGAGCTTCAGGCGCTTAGGAAGATTCGAAACCCCAAACAATTGCAATATTTGCGTAGCAACGGAGGCCTGAGAAATATCAAAACAGTTGCACGAGAGAAGGAAAAGGTGTGGCAGGACAAGGGAAAAGGGCGAAGTGGAGATATTGACAAGGGCACTCTTGGGCCAGGCGTATGGTGAGGATTGCTTCCAACGTTCACGCATCAGCACGATAGACTTTGGGCGCTTCAGTCGTGGAATGACATTGGCTATGACATTGGCCCCCCAGTGGAGCAGTGCTCCCTGTGGAATCGAGGTCGCTGCTTAGTCCAACTCCAGACATGGATTGCATTGTACGCAGTAGACATGACGGCCGCGAAAGGGCCTGAGTTTGGGGCCGTCGGAAGCCAGTGACAACCGAGCAGACAAGATACGTTCGAGTCGGCAAAGGGTCTGTCAAACCCTGAAAAACCCTGAATTGCAGGTTTAGTTGGCTGCACCTGTTGCTGCTATGCCGTGTAGGCTGGTGAGGGAAGGTCGTGGTGGTGAGTTTGGCCCAGGAACGAAGTCGTGGCTTGAGAAGTAGTGCGATGTTGCTTGGAGCGGCCGTGCAGCGGGATTGGCTTCCTCGACCTCCCATGCAGCATCCATCACACCACACGCATCCAATCACACATTAAAGTTCCTCCGTCTCATGCTCTCTGCAGAGCAATCGCTTCTCCGCTAAAACAACTCTGGGGCAGTTTGAGATCTTCCTCCCCTAAGCTGACCGGCGGCTATGAAATCAAGGGCATTGGGGAGTTGGCTGTTGAAGGTCATCTCTGCCCCCTTTGGATCTTCACCTATGAAAAGGCTGACCAGATGCCAGATGACAAAGTAACCGTCATTTGTCTTCCCACGGGGTACACATAATCATACTGGCTGACCGCTACTCATCTGGTACCACAATCCGGTGCCGCGCTGTGGTCGTCCGCTTGACCTAGGCTGGGATCGAGGGATCCAGTCCGAAGCACCTCCATCACCGTCACCCGCCACCACAACCCTCTCGCCAGCTGCTCGGCTGCAATAAGGAGCATCATTGTAATTGGGAGAAGGAGAAAAGATAGCAGGCTTAGATGCATTCCGCCACAGAGTTACAAACCCTGTATTCACTCGTATTTTCTGTCTCGAGACATGGAAGCTCATTGATCAGCGACGGTCTCGCAGGATTCGAATTCAGTCTGCATAGATTCTCCCTGGGCCACGGCCCAACTAACGCATCGATAGCCACCCAGCTTTTCCATGGTTCGGTGCGGAAACGGTTGCAGTGGTGCCCGCGAGGCCCGCCGTAACTTTGCGGCACTGCTCCTCTTCAGCGTCATCTGTGGCATCACCAACACCAACACTGACTAAGTTGTTCTGCATGAACAACAAGTACTTAAATAATCCATCGTCATGTTTCAACGCCAAAAAATGTTGGACCCTTCCCTTCCCTTCCCTTTCGGTTCGGATCTATCCTAATGGACGGCAGAGCGGAGCGGCCTTAGCACAAGGGCTTTTTCTCGTCACCAAATGCCACCACGAAAATTATCACATCAATTTCCTGAATCATCGTTTTCTGATTGGCTGGGTGATGAGAAAAGACGCGAATGGATTCTTTCGATCGGAACTTGGTTTCCAGTCAAGCTTGGAACCGCTCCGCCATGCGCCGACGCTATTCCTTCCGTAGCTCTAACCTCTCGCCTGCGATTGGAGTTCAGCCACCAGCGTGGATTTCTCTGCCAGCCAGAGAAAGCGACGACAGTGATACTCGCTACCGCCGAGTCCTGACCTCTGCGCGAGCCCACTGAAATCATATCCAGTCCAGCGCGTCTGTTTAAGCGGGTCATGACTTCTCCGTCATCCCATGTAGCCGGACGCCAAAGAATTTCAACTGGGACCTGCACTTGCTGTGTCACTGCTGGGTCTACTGCCTTCTTCGAGTTTATGGAAAGGGAGCCCACTGGGTATATGTCCCATGCCCAGAGAGATTTGCGACGTCGAGAGATCCCCGCTGTTAACAAACCCCACGTCGGACACAGCAATGCAATTTGCCGATGCGGTTCGCCGAAAATGAGGACCGAAAGCATGGCTTCGTCGTCGCTTAGACGCCTTCCCGTCGCATTTTCCGATGGCTGTCTTGGCACACGCGGCAGTAGTCTTGCCAAATACCACTCTTCACACCGTGCATGGCCATCCATTCGTTCTGCTGAGGGCGATTTGATGGAGAGAGCAACCAATCCATCGCTGTCCATGCCCAGTCTTCTGACAGCGAGCAACAGGTCGGGACGAAGACTCACTGATTATCCACCGCTTCTGGCATGCTATGCCCCAATTTATCATTGCTTTATAATCGTGCTCAGAGGAGCCGAGCTCGTCCTCATCAATTACAATGCCTGAATAGACTCTTGAAGCCGCATCCGATGCGGCTATTTAACCAATGATAAACTGTGTCACTTTAGACCATCTGGTTGGATAGTTGCTGCCCCTCCAGTCAGCGAAGCATTCCGAGCTATTCTAGCCATTTGCTTGACAGATTGAAAAAGAGGGATGTTAAATAAAGTGGCGAGAACTATCACTATTTTTGGCCCCTTGCTTCGGCCCTGTGTGGGGCCCTTCCCCAATTGGCTAAGAAGGAAACTGAAGCAATAAATGTTGAACAACTTCTTACCCACAGTGTCTCATAATCATCCTTTGCACTCTTATAAATAGCCTTAATATTACAAAGTCATTTTAATCTATTATTAGAGATCACACAGCTGGATATAAAATGAGCTACAACGCGCAAGCAACAATCATTAATTCATCATTCTCATCTCATCAAATAATTCTACAAGCAATTATCTTTTACAGAATTCTTCCTCAATTACATATTCAATCATTGATTCTCTGAATCAGTTCGCAGCACACTATAATTATTCAGTCTAATTGATCGAATTATTCAAATCACAAGTAAAGATCATGTCTTCACCTCTTGGCATTCTTTCTCAAGCTATGCGTAGTAAAGAGAGAGAATGTCAAGAACTTAATAGACAGTTTGAACAATTTAACACAACTTGTCGAGCAAAAGTAGAGGCACGAAAGATTGCGAGAAGGCATATCACTACTTTAGAACAGACCAACTCAACCCACTCTTCACAATATTCGGAATATGAATCAGAAGTTAGTGGTCTCGAAACAGAGATATCCAATCTTGCGATCAAAATCAATAGAAAAAAGCTGGAAAGAAACAAAGCAGGGGATGAATACACTGCTGCATTTAATGCCTATCATACGGAACTTGGCGCGCAATTAAATGCTTCCAGCAGCTCAGGTGGTGGCTCAGGTGGTGGCTCAGGTGGTGGCTCAGGTGGTGGCTCAGGTGGTGGCTCAGGTGGTGGCTCAGGTGGTGGCTCAGGTGGTGGCTTAGGTGGTGGCTCAGGTGGTGGCTACCCAAGTGGTAACTCAGGTCATGGCTCAGGTGGTGGCTCAGGTGGTGGCTACCCAAGTGGTAACTCAGGTGGTGGCTACCCAAGTGGTAACTCAGGTCATGGCTCAGGTCGTGGACGAGGCGGTCAGTCGGGTGCATATGGTGGACGAGGCGGTCGGTCGGGTTAAGCATAGATAGTTGCAGATGTTATAAGTGTCACGGGTTGCTACAGCTCTGTTGATAGCTGTACGCATAGGCGGTTGCAGGCAGGGTAAGTGGAAATCTGTCAAACAGCCTACGCCTTAAGGCGTCCATTGGTCAGATTTCGGCTAGCCTGCGCCCTGTCCAACAGGCTATTTTGAGCGATTCTCTTGAGTATATAACACTCATTTGAAGCACAATTCCAGGTAGTTTCTAGCCCGTTGATTCCATTCATTTACAGTCAATTCGATCTATTCTACAGACACTTCTGAGCTATTTAGGCCTAATTTGTCTGATAAAATCCAACCATTTCACCGTGCGCGGCATAGCAAAATGTCTGAGGCTTGGCACGCGGGCTTGGCGCGTGAGGACTGTCTCTCCCGATTGAGTCTTAGGGCTAGGAGGCTGTATTAGAATTAGTGGTCACAGTACCGTAACAGTGGCCGTGGATGTAACCAAGTGGTGGCAAAGCTCACCGCGCACATCCCCACGCCTCAGAGGATTTTACCTCCTATTCGCAAACATGATATAATTACTTCAACCTCATCCGCAGAAAAAGGGAGATAAAGCCCAACTTACGGCCACCCAGCGCCATCTCCCAGAAGAAGCCGCCACCGATCCGAAGGGGGGGGGGAACTCATACCCATCCCACATCTTCTCCCGTTCCTCCTCCTTTTTCAAACTGCCATCCATGAGTGCTGGTTGGTCGCGCTTCGATCGTCATGAGAGCGCGCTCTACAAAACTGATTGATCTATCCCCTTATCCCCCACCTGTCATCTCATCGCAGGTATCTCGCTCGGGAGATTCGACGAGGCCGGGGGGGGGGGGGTTTTTTTATAGAGGAATCATCAACCTTTGATTGGTGGTACATTATTCCTGGC
>JAABUK010012251.1_pt1 | contig 10954 bp, 16 predicted proteins | sample 5559141 | NCBI WGS metagenome assembly JAABUK01 (sample SAMN10711869, study PRJNA513367) | rock metagenome | isolation source: Antarctica rocks | place: Antarctica: Victoria Land, Pudding Butte nord | collected 2016-01-03
TTCAATGCACCTGCTGGCAGATAAAGCATTACTGGTGTGTTGGTACTATGATCACTGCCGCAATGTAAATGCTACCATGCTGACATGTGTTGCAGCAGGGCTGATGCAATCTTGCATGAAGGCAAGCCGCCCTAACACAAGCATGTCTGAGGCAATGGCCGCTGTTGAATTGCACTGTGCAGCAATCTGGAGCTCCTTCAAGTCACTGACAGAAAAATTGCAGGATTACTTGACACAAAAGCAGAGCAGGCATGCAACAGACACAGCAAAACACCGTGCAAAAGGCTGCAAGTCTGGTTGCCAAGTAGCCCTGCAATTTGCTATGCATGGCCTTGTGTTTGCATGAGATACATATTTGCAAACATGCTCATGAACAAGGATGAATGGCATGCACCTCACATGTGGCATGCACATCAGGTCACATCAGTTGTCAGTTAGGCAGATGTATATGTATATAGGTTTGTCATGACGCACTGTAGAATATTGTGCGTATGATTTGCCGTAGGAAATGATATATGGTGAAAATCTGTTGAATGGGGGTTGGACTTACTGAGAGCTCCCAATTCCGCAGGAGCTTCTGACAGCTCATTGCCCTGCAGCCCTAAGTCTTTCAAATTTACCAAGCCTGATATGGATTTAGGCAGAAATCCTAGGCTGTTTCCTGCCAGGGAAATGGTGTGTAGCTTGTTCAGGTCGCCAAAGTTCTCAGGCAGTGCCCTTAGAAGGTTCCCATGAGCCCAAAAGCCCTGAATTTGAAGACAGTTTCTCCTTTGAGAAACCAGTCAGACCACTGCCATGTCCTAGCTTTCTCTGTATTCCTAACTTTCTCTGTATTCCTAGCTTTCTCTGTATTCGTGCAAGTGTAGGTCGGCAGATGCCGGCAGCAAGGCAGCATGGCCAACAACCTTCAGCAGCTGCAAGTTCATTGCAGCAATGAGCACAAGCAATTGCAACTTGTAAAGCAAACTTGGAAGGTGACTCATGGCATCAAGCCTAGGGAACGCGAGTCTTCAGAGGAAAGATGTTCGCTGTCATGGTGACATGTGTGTAGACACGTAGCTGTCAAAATTACCTCAAGTTCAGTAAGGTCACAAAGGCTATCTGGCAGTGACTCCAGATAGTTGCCAGACAGCTGCAGCTTCTGCAGGTATGCCAGCTTGCTGATGTCATCAGGCAGGTGGGTCAGATGGTTTCCAGCTAGGCTGAGCTCCTGAGCCACACAGAAGAAGAAAGCTGCTGGAGACACACTACGAATTACTGAATGCTTGACATCTAAAACTTTGGGGTTGATGTACAAAGCAACAGGAAAAAAGTGATGCCACCGGGGCAAGGTAGTCAACGCGACATATGGCACAGCAACAAACACGGTTTCACAACATGAGATACTGACCTCGAGTCCCTTGATGTTGCAGACCTCTGGGGGAACCTCTGTCAAGTTACAGTCGCTGAGATCCAGCTTGCCAGAGCTTGCTGCCACACTGAGTTTGACCATGACTTGCATGTTCATCTTGGCAGTCACCATTACCAGTCGAAGGTTTCTGGTACATGTGCATTGCCTTCTAGCACCTCTGTGAGCCAGAGGGTTCCATCGACAGGAGGTTAAACGAGACAGTCTTGAAATTGAGTAGGCTGTTTGGCGTTTTAGCTGACGCGCAGTTGACGAGCTTGGGGCGCCACACGCAGCAGCAGTGAAGTGTGTCTGCCTCATGGTCGCTAAGAGTCTGCAGCGCCTCGCGGTCTACTGTGGACGCGTTTCACAGTCCAGATCGACCGTTGCAATAGACCTGATCTTTACTTCAATTTGCTGCCAAAGCGCCGGGCTTTGTTCAAAGCTTCTCTGGCGTCAACCTCGCGCCACATTGGGGCGGTAAATTTACCGTCCGGCGAGGATTTGAAGTCCTTGCCAGGCTCTGTCAGTTGCCCTTGACCTGAAGACTTACTTGCTTCCGGCCTGTCCTCGCTCTTTTCGAGCCACGTCTGCGCCACCGAGATGGCGACTGCAGAGCCCAAAATGCCAACGACAATGCCCCACATGGGTTGTCGCAGGAATGTCAGAACGCAGCGCACGAGAGACGTTCCGCAAGTTGTTCCGAAGAACCACTTCTCCAGACATGGCGGCAGCACTCGAGACAACTTTTGGGCATCGGCGGGTGACTGTGCGTCTGTGCGTACTGACTCAATACGTCTTACGTAGGGCATGATGCAGGGCGGCAGCGCATCGTGTCGCCCTTGACGTGATGGGACGCGTGCTCCGTCAAGCTCCGTAAGCTTGCTATGACTAGCACCTGTCCATATACTTTGATCCGATCGTGTGCGTCGCGCAGAAGCTTAGCGCACGCACATGAATCTGCGCTCGCACAATCAGCGTCCCTAACTGCGCCTGTCTCAGTGCAAGGTCGAAACCAATACTAAATAACCGGCCTGCAATCAGCCCAGATCCCAGATCCTGAGACGTTAGCATATTCGGCCACTGTTGGTCTAGAGTCGGCTCGCTCGTTGCTGTGAAAGCTTCACACCCATCAGCAGCTACCAGCAGCCTTTGTGATCACAGCCTTTGCTCTTGTCCGGCGCACAACCGTATTACAGATCTGCGTTGATTGCCCGCAAGCGGGCCAGTGGCACTCGACTTAGGCTATCAAGCTTTTGCATAGGTGCGGTTGGCTACTTACACCGTTCTGTGCTTGGTCGGCCTACTCTGGTCTCGGGCGACTGTCTTTGCTGTCTTACCGGAGTTCTCTGTAACCGAGGCAGACGTGACTTCCTGCAGGATCGCCAAACAGGAATGAAGAGACTTAAGTCTTGGGGGAGCAGCAAGTCCAGCGCAAAATCTGAAGCTGCAGCCAAAGCAGCCAACCAGTCATCTTCAGGACAGTGGCCAACGGTGTCTACTGTTTCAGAAGAACAACCTGCCTTGCAAGGCTCTCAGCAGCAAGCACAGCGTCAAACTGCGCCTTCAGACACCTATGTCAATTTTTCAGATGATGAGATCAGGGCCATGGAAGAGTCAGCCCTGGAGTATGCCATACAGCAGTCACAGCAACAGGAAGACAGGTAGCTTACAGCATGATTTACCTCTGCATCAGACCTGGTATTTACTTACAGGTTCTTGACGCAGCCATCCACTTAATTTTGGCCATTTCAATGTTTGAAGCTCCTTCAACTGTAAAGGGTGACAATGCATAACTAACATGTTGAGTGTCTGTGTTGCAGCGCAGCAGAGGGTCCGTCAGAAAATGTCAGTCACCATTCACCTGCTCACCCCCAGCTACTGCATGATCAGCTTCCGCAGCCCTCACAGGCACTGCAAAACCACCCGCAGTCAGAGCTCCAGCCACAGCCCATGCTGTCATCACAGCCTATGCTGTCATCAAAGCCCATACTGCACGCACAACCTTCACAACAGACACAGCAGGGCCAGCCATACTCGCCATTCCAGGCCAATGCCCAGCCCCTGCCGGAACCTAAGAGTAAGTGATGGAGTTGTCACTGTTCTGCATCTGAGGTTCTCTGCCTGTGCTCACCTCCATGATTGCTGCAGTGCTGCTCACTTTGTCAACCTCAAACCATGAGCTCTTGATTGCTGCTTGCCTGTGGACATGCTGTGCAGCATTACTTGCACAAAAACGTCAGATTGCATTTCATCTAACAGTGACTCAATGCACAATGTGCTGCTGCAGAGAAGGGCATGGGCAAGTTCAAGCTAGGGCTTGGCCTCAAAAAGCAAGGTTCCAAAACCCTGTCTGGTGCTGATCCCAACCCCAGCCCAGGCAACCCTTACCCCATGGCATCCGGGGGTCACCACGCAGGCCGATTGGGATCACGTGATCAAACTCACCCACCTGCACAGCCTTCTCAGCAGGCAAGTTCAAGTCATCCAGCTCAGCCATCTGGGTCAGCGGATTATCCAGATGAGCAGGCAGCTGTGGCAGCAGCCATGGCTGCCTCTGAGCTGGCAGCTGAGGAATCTGGGAGGCTGTCAGAGCACAGGTCTGCTGGGCAGCAACAGGAGGAGCAAGCCATGCTGGAGATTGCTATCAAGGTCGGGACTTCTTGTAAACCAATGCCTTCCAGCATCGCACGCTGTTCATACTGCTGCCATCTGGCAGGCAAACACTCCCCCTTTTCCTTTGGGAAGCGTTCCCTGACAAAATAAGCATGATGCTGGGCAGTACACCAGTGCCTGCTGCCAGGGCTGTACATATCAAACTTATGTATATGTACACATGCATGTACACATGTATTGCATATATCCATGCATGTGGTTCCGCACTCAAAGCTATGTGCTCTGATCATCATGCCTCTGCACAGTGCAAGTCAGGTTGACATGGCTGAAGGTTTACATGCAATGCAGGAGTCTGAGGTGCAAGCAGAGTACGACAACATCTTGCGGGAGGCAAAGCTACTGAGAATGGACCTACAGCATGCCCTCACCAAGTGTCTGGAGCACAGGGTATGCACAACGCACTGCTGTATTGACTTCATGCATAATTGACTGACTTTGCAAATAGTGCACTGCTGCATTGGCTTCAGGCATATCTGACTGACTTTGCATACAGTGCATTTTACTACCGCAACAGCCTCCGCCCTCCAAACTGACCCCCAGCCCCACTTTCCTTCCCTCTACCAATGCAAACATGTAATCAAGACAAGGACACCTGACCGTCAAGAAGTGTTGCAATCCATTTACACTGGTACGGCAGCAGCACCTTATGCCTGTGCAATAGTCTTCTCAATCAGGGTCAACACATTCTTCACCTCATTCGTCTTTGCTTTTGCTGCAGGTCAATGTGCAGCAAGAGCACTCAGAGCTTAGCGAGCTGATGGGCGACTTTGGTTTGGACAACGCCAAGGGCAAGGGCATTGCTGCCGACCATGCCATAGAGCAGCAATTTGCTCAGTCAGAGCATGATCTGCAGCAGGCCAATGAGCGAGTGACAGCTGTCAATGCTGCCATTGGCGAGCTTCAGGGACTGGAGGATTTCATCCGGACCACCAAGCCGCCCAGGGAGGAGGCTGTGACACTGACAGAAGAGATTGTGAGGCAGCTGCTGGAGAGGCTCAACTTCCTGAGGTTGGACTTTGCTGTCCCAAAACAGGTATGGGCTTCAGTAATGCTTGTAGTACAAGCATGCAAAGTGCAGTATGATAGTGCAAAGTTGCAGAGAGCCTGTCTGGATGGTCCGTGCTTGGGCATTCAAAAATTCTTCAGCCATTCCTCAAATGCCTGGCTGGCTCGGCTTGAGACTTCCTTTTGCACTTTGTTGCTTGCATGAGTGGTGTTGTTTGTCAGCATGTCGGCTATATCTCATGTTTGGACGCGTCACTTCAAAGTTTCTGACCCTTACACAAAGACATGGAAGACGGGTTTAGCCTGAATATGTATGCTGCTGCAGGCACCGGTTCAGAGCCATCACTCAGCGCCAATCGTTCACAGATTTAGGGAACAGCAAGCTAAGCCATCTGGGCCAACAACCCCCACAAGACCCACCCAGACACCCCCTCGACCCCCCTCCATCCCCCCTATTGAGGAAGTCCATGATGTTGAGGAAGAACAACCAGAGGGCAGCAGCTCAGGGGCTGCTTACAACCCCTTTGAAGATGAAGAAGCACCTGGACCTTCTTCAGCAACTTCTGACGTCAATCAGCCCCAGCACGAGTCACATGCACCTCAGTGGACGCATCACAGTCAGACTTCACATGCGGCAAGGGAAGAAGAGCAACAATCGCTCCCTGAGCCCAAGCAGTCACATGTTCAACAAGAAGAGGTGTTCACCCCTGTCACCACTCCTAGACCAGAGCAGATGACTACCCCTCAGATTACTACTCCAGCAGCTGTTGCGCCTCCCTTCCCGCCAAGATCCCCCAGCATGAACTCAGTGGCATCTCCTCGGGTGCTCAACAGGTTTGACTCACGCTCAAGTACCGAGTCAGCAAACGGCAACAATGTAGCCATGGCTCAGAGTAAGGAGCAGAGCCGGCAGCTGCTTGAGAAGGCGTCTCAGAAGCTGGCATCACTGTTGGTCAATGCCAACGACAAGAACTTTGATGCGACCAGGAAACCTGGAGATCCAGCTGTGCGCAGAGCCCCTCAGGTGAGATCATATTTACCGCTTTGTGTGTATGGTTCAGCCTTCACCCTGAATTGGGTGAAGCCTGAATCATAGACCTCTTCACATACTAGTTTGTCACAAACTGCTTTTTCAGGCAGCAGGTGTATGCGGGTTGAAATGCTACATCTGTTCTTTTTTCAGCTGCTGCTACACAGCCGGCTGCAAGGGATGACCTCTTGCCTGCTGCCCTCTGCAAGGCTGGTCTGCTGCAAAATGCCTTCCCTGGGCAGCAGCTGACAGCATCCTGCTGAATGCAGGTTGTCCACCTATACCAGGAGCTGCGTAAGATGATGGGTGATGACTTCATGGTCAGGGACATGAACAGTCAGGACAGCAGGGAGAGTATGTTGCATGGCATGCAGCCCTACCAGGCCCTCACTGCAGCAGATGAGCAGGCTCGCCAGAGAAGGCTTGCTGAGGACTACAATGCAGTCCAGGTATGACGCGCTGCACTCCTGCTTCAGGCTGCTGTAAGGTTAGGACTTAGGGTGTGAAGTGCAGTATGAGGCAGAGTTGCATGCATGCGCTGCATGTTGCCTTGGACATTAGAATTGCGTCAAGACGCAGGTTGTTTTCATGCTGTACAAGCTCTGTTGTCAAATTATCAACTGCCATGTCGTAGGTCAATGCTGTAAGGCACTCCTGACATCTGCACCTGCTGTCAGTCTCAGCCTTTGTCGCATGTGATGTGCCCAGTGTGACCAAGATTAGCAACAGCCGCATGATGCAACAAGTGTCGACATGGCCCCAACAGCTTTGCACTTGACAAATGGCAATGGTAATGGTAATTGTGTCGACAAAAAGCATGGCAATGTTGATGTGTTGACAAAAAAGCATGGCATTGTTGGGAACCGACAACATGTGTGGTTGGAGTGCAGGCTGCCAAGACAGATGCAGAGAAGCATGCCAGGCTGCTGACTAAGCTGGGCGCCCAAATCAGCTCAGCCAAGCTACGCAGCATGGAGGAAGTCATTCCCTTTGTGCAGGATGCCCAACAGCAGCTGTCAGTCCTCAGAGGTGACGAGGGTCTGACTGTGAGTCAGTTCGAGGCTTGGCCAAAGCAGAGGCTGGATGTGCTGAGAGAGGCTGCTGGGCAATTCAGGGAGCTCAGCTACTTGCAAGCCAAGTATCAGAAGTGGATGCTGCAGCAGGTATGGGTCCTGCATTAAACCCTGCAATATAGTGTGACTTCACTGGCATGGCTGAAATGCATGACATAGGCTGCTGAGAGTATTACGATGGCTACAAATACAAGCAATTGCCTAGAGTATGTGCTTGCAGCTGGGCTGAATGTAGGATTTTTGCTTTACCAACTCCATTATTTGACGTTGCGCTTTCATTTTGGAGCTGCATCTTAAAGACGCCTTGTTTGAATATGTCGACACTACATCAGCTTTTTGCTTGCAGATGCTTCCAGTCATGGTCAAGTTTACATGTTTAGCAAGAAGCATGCATTGCCAGCCCTGTAGCAAAGGCTGACATGTAAGAGTACAGTAAAGCATTTGGCGTTTCTTGCTGATGCAGTAAACCCTAGAAGCATTACTGCATCAACAAGTAACGCCAAATGCTTTGCTGTACTCTCACATGTCAGCCTCTGCTACAGGGCTGGCCATGCATTCTTCTTGCTGATGCACTTGTCTCATGGTCTTCAGGATGCTCCAATCTGTCAATTGCCCTAGTTACATAACATATCTTGTTCTGCACAGGGTACATGTCTGGAGGAGGCAGCACGTATTGAGGAGTTTTTTGACACAGCCAGGGCTCGTGTAGAGTGGCTATCAAGCCGGCAGGAGATTACAGAGCGGCGTTTCACCAACCATGGAGTGCCCTGGGACAGATCTGTGTTCAAGGCCACTCGGCATGCCTCCCTGCACCTTGCTGTCATCTATATGTCCAGGTACAGCACTAACCTTGGCCTCGCTGGTGTTGGCTTTCTTGCAGTTCACAGCATGGCTTGCCTCTGCTGCCTGAAATGAGGTCTGCATTAGTCACATTGAGATTCAACGGCTGCAAGTATGTTCTTTGGCTTCGTGGTGTCTGGGAGGGTTGTCAGCTCTGAGCTTGCACAGTGAGCCACCAGGAGCTGAGCAAAATGCCCCTGTGTGTTTCTGACGCTGCATATCTAGCTTTGCAGGTTTTGCTGAGATTGTCATCCCTACCACGTCATCTGCAATGCCTGACCCATGCACAGATTTTCTTCTGTGAGGTCTTCAAGAATGAAGCCTTGACTATGTCCTGCAGGATTCTGTTTGAGGTTGCCAACCTGGAAAGGTCCACTACTCTGAAGAATGAGGAGTGCTTGCTCTTCCTGGCAGATGCAGTACGCCTTGGTTACAAAGCCCACCAGTTTGCTGGAGGGTTCACTGTGGACTCAGCTGAGTTGTTTGGCAAGGTCAAGAGACTGACGCAGTACTACATGCGGTCCATGGACCCCACATGGCTGAAGGACACCACCAAGTTTACTAGTAGCGATAGGCAGAGATGGGACCATGTTCAGCGCAAATAGTTGTGTGTACTAGATCTGAATATTACCATCTGTATTGCTTTGGGCTCTCATGGAGTTGGTAGATGTGCTTTCAGTCAGTGGTCCTAGAGCAGACATTTTGGTTTTCGATCTAGAAATTGCATGATACTCACAGTTCTGCTAGGCATTTGTGCTCGGCTGGATCTGCGCAAACTGCGGCCACCCTTATGGGCTCACGAGATCGGCAGACATGTATGAGCCAACACTATATGTCAAAACCTTATGGTCATCATCGGTGATTCAGTTTGACGAACCTGTAGTCCGAAGTGTCGTCCAAAGAAACGAATTGCAAACCGACACCATGCAGCAAAGCCCTGGCATGAGGCAAGCATACTAGCCATTGGCTCACGCTGAAACATGATTTAACATATACGTCCAATGGAAGTCGAGACAGCATCCTTCCCTACCATACTGGATCAGAACACCATGACTCAGCGGTACTGACTCACACCACAACAGTACTGACTCACACCGCAGTGGTATTGACGCACACTGCAGTCACCAGTTGTGCACCAAACACTTCTGGAAGATGTGCACACGCAAGTCTACATCTGACAGATGTCTGGAGAGGCTAGTGTTACAAGGTTGTGTGCATGTGTGAATCAATCATTTGGCCTTGGCGGCCTCCTCAGCTGCAGCCTCTGCTGCCTTCTTGGCACGAGCACCCACCAACTTGGCATTGGTGCGCGCCAGACGCAGCTTGTAGTAGGCACGCTCTCCGGTCTGCACATGCACATTGCCTCAGTACAACCAGCAATGATGGCTAGAGTCAATCAGACAAACAATCGCAGGTGCAGTACACTATGCAGCTAGCGGACACTCAGGCTCATATCTGCAACGCAACGCTGGTGCCAGCAGCACGAAAATGGGCATTCCTGCTCCCTGATCGATGCCGCTGTGCTCAATTGCAGCACCTGTTATTGCTGCTGCTGCCGCTGCTGCTGCTGCTGACCGAGCATTTGAGTACCTGTTGCTGACAACTGGTACTGATGAAGCTAAATAGCTGTTCTGCTTCATGGCTTGGCACCATTGATTTTATCATTTGTTATCAGCTGATCTTCTTATAAACAGCTGCATGGGGTAGAGTAGATAGAGGTGGTACCTTGAGCTCTTCTGGGATTGACACCAATTCAGGCTCTGCCTTCTCGTGGACAATAGGGAGGACATGTCTGCCATCATGCTGCTGTACAGTGGATAGCTCCTCTGCTGAAGAGTCACCCTGCTTGGGCTTCTTGGAGCGTCTAGGGAATACAACCAACTTACTCTTGTATGCCTTGAGTCTGTTGGCATTCTCCTGTACAAAGACAGCAAACGTGAAGACTACTGCGGCCAGAAAATGCTGCCTGGACGTATGTTTGCAGCCCAGAAAAGCTGCTCTGATGTGCCAGTGTGGCTGCTAATGTTCTTTGACATTCTAAGCGATGTGCTACCTGTAGGCCCTCAAGAGACCTGTTCTTTCTGCGGTGGTCAACTGCAATGCCGATGGTGCGAGCAGTCTTAGGGGCAATAGCTGCCTCCTGCAAGCAGCAAGCGCCATGTTTTATACTACTGTGACTTGCACAGCCAAAGCTGCTGCTGAAGATTTGCTGCTGTCTGACAAGAAGTAAGTACGACTGCTGAAGCTGCTGTCTGCGATACCTTCAGCTCCTCCAGAGTGAAACCCCGGCCATATCGCTTCTTCAAGTTGTACTTGACTGTCTGGCCACTTACAATTGGTCTGAGGGCACCAGCAACAGGACGAGGAAAGACCTTTCTAGCCTTCTCAGCCCGGGCTGCACATCAAGAGCTTGCTTAAATCTATTGTTCAACCTTTGTTGAGCACAGCACAGATCCTCTGCGGCTAGCACTGACCATTCTGTCTGCGAGTTTTGCGTGCCGGCTGGTTGAACCAGGTTTTGACATAAAACTGCCACTTCTTCTTGAAGTGCTGGTTGGGCAGCACGTTATTGTGCGACACCATACTGCCAGCTCCTGGCCCTGCGAAAAACTCACTCTAAAGCCTTCTGGGAACTACACGCAGATGTCTGCGCAGTCTGAATCGCCAGTCGTTGCCTCACCTTTCTATTGCCTGTAAAAGCCGCCGTCGAGAGAGGGCCTTGACTCCCAAACGCAGCATGCAAACTGCCCGACATTTTACAATATATTTAATGACTATTTCATCGATTTATAGGGTTTAGGGCTAAATATGGTCTAAAATTCATCTGTGTAACCCTAAACCATACAAATCTGCCTGTCCAAAGAGCTCAACTCAAGGTGCCCGTTGTGGAGCGTTAGAAATGCTGAGGCACGCATAGGTCTTCCGTCTCGACAGCTGCATGAC
>JAABUK010012252.1_pt1 | contig 10953 bp, 12 predicted proteins | sample 5559141 | NCBI WGS metagenome assembly JAABUK01 (sample SAMN10711869, study PRJNA513367) | rock metagenome | isolation source: Antarctica rocks | place: Antarctica: Victoria Land, Pudding Butte nord | collected 2016-01-03
TGGCATGGACATCGGCAGCATGACTGTTTTGGAGGTAGTGTGATATGATTTCTGTTCCAGTGTCATCAACAGGCATTTTTGGGATGTCTGTGCATCTGCTACTGCTGTCATTCTCAACACAAGTGCATATCTTCTCATGTACTTTAGAATTTCGAGTGTTGTGTGTTCGGCAAAGTTTCTGAACGTTGCACGTGGACTGCAGGAGGAATATGAGCGACCACGACAGCAGGCAAATATAAGCATGACAGCAGCCCTGAATGGCTTGAAACGTGTCTTTGAGCCTCAAACAGGGCTGACAGCAAGAATTCGCAGCATTGGTCTGGGCCTGCTGAATGATGTGCCATTTGCAAAAGACAAAATCATGCAATACGCTATGGGGAGGTGACCATGCACAAGGGCTAATTTCATTTTGGAGCTTTTGATTGCATTCACACAACTGGCACATGTACATGTTACCAATAGTGAAGTAAGATTGGTGAATTGCATCTTGCACAGTTGTCCAGCCATGATTCTGTAAGCTGCTCGTGAGAATCTGCATGGAGCAAAGGCAGATCCATTGCAACTTGCACACAAACAGCTCTGTCTTTTACGGGCTGTATATTGAACCGCGTGGCTCCTGTGTTTGCTGTCTGTCAACCCATGTACTTTGTTGCTTAAGTCCAGCTGTCTAGCCAATTGTCAATCAGTGACTGATGACCCCAAGTGGCTGTGACCTTACATGTGCAAAATCAATGGACGAGTCCATCTCATCATCTACTTCACCTACCACGGCTCTGCATATTACAAATTGCATAATCACCACTTACCCTTATAAGCAGGACATGCCTTTGCATCATTAGCATGGTATCAAAAGCAATCACAGACTTACATGTTGTCACCCCTGATAACATACAGACCGAGGGCCAGCTTTTCAACCCCTGCCTGCAGTAGAGGGAGTCTAAGCACACCACAGCAGGAACCTGTGGAAGAGCAAAAAGCAAAGGTGCACCTTAGTCGAGTAAACCCGCTCATGACACTCATCCAGAATGAGGTTTGTCGCCTGATCGTAGCCCTTCAAGAGACCCTGAACATCACACTTTTGTTGAAGCTGCGATTCACAGATCCAAAAAGGCTGACACTGATCACGCTTTTCTTGAAACGAAGCTGTGTTGCTTACCACAATCTGCCGCCCGTCGCTTGTGATCACGGATATCGTAGCTGCAGTAAAGTGACACATGAGCAGGGCAATAGTGCGTCTACGAGAAGGACCCTTTGTAGGTAAGCATGCATGTCTTCGCACTTACTGTTAACCATGTCAGCCAGACCGGTCTCTCCGCCAGACATCACAACTTGCAACAGCAAGTGCTTTGACGCCCACGATAAACCAAGCTTGCGGGGTGTTTGAAGAGATTTGCGCTTTCACCTGAGCTGCATCATAACGCAACTTGCCAACTTTGAGGGAGCTGGCACGCACGACGAGAAGCTAGCCAGCAGCTTTGTACAGAACAACTATAACACTGCCATCAATGGACCGCATGCGCTATTGTGAGCCAAGTGCAAATTCTTTGTAGCCTTCGAAGCGTTACGGTACTCCGGGTTGCCCTAAATTTTGGCAAAAGAGGGTTTCATGTCACCAGCACCAGCTGCTGCCTGCAGACAACCTCCAGAGTGCGGCTGCAGGGACTCGCCAGGGCTGGAGGCGTCAGGTATGAAGCTCAACTGCTGACAGTTTGGCATCTTCGCACCCTGCATATTTATGTGCGTGTGAGCTGCAAGCAGCAACAGCTTGCCACCCTAGGATGCTTTCTCAAAATCTTTGAGACCGGATCTGTGAAATGTCGACACTAGCGAGACTGAGGGTTGTCATGCTGCTTATTGATCTGCTTGATGCCCTACCTCAGTCTTTCCTCCGTGCGAGATGCCTTTCTCAGCTGGCTTGCTCGCCCCTTTACCAATATCACTGAGAAAAATGACAGCAGGAATCTGTCTGCTTGTCTTGTGCACGTGTGTGTAGGAGACTTTCGGGCGCGCAACATCATCTATCAACCACAGTACCCGTGATGTCACCTTTTGTTTCTATTCGTCTCACATTTGGCCATCTGCAGGTAACAGTGTTCCGGCGGCGCTTCCTAGGGTCCGAGGACTTATTGGACCCGACAGGTGATATTCTTGTTCTCAGTGCCTGCTGACCTCATGCCTTTGCGATATCAGCGGGAGTGACGACCAACCGATTTTCCAACACTTGAACTGATCAACGATGCTGACAAACATCACTGCGTTCTTTCTGACCCGCTCTGCACATCTATAGTGCCTCACATACCTTTGCCTGCATCAGCTGTCGGATGATGAGCATACGAAATCAATCTTAGGACACCTTCAGAAGCAGGCACCCTAATCAAGTGCCTGTTTGTGAGAGCAAAAGTTTCCCTGACGATAGCTGCCAAGTGCATCATACAGCAAATCTGCATTCACAAAAGGCTGTTCCGATGATGCTAAAACAAATACTTTCGTTCTACCAAGTAGCTGCAATATGCTGTGTGGAAACAAATTTGGAGACCTGAACTGAGGAACAGTCTTGCATCATGCACTACTCATTTCTTCACACTTTTTTAGTACACACTCTTCAATCTGTTCATGTGGCCATGCAGGAGAAGTGATCGGTCACCAGGATGTCAGGCAACTGGGTTCAAGTTGACAAGCGTCCAGGAGCATATGCCATTGTATCATTGTGTAAGGAGCCAGCCAACACCTTGGACTACAAGCTCTGGCAGCAGCTTGCAGACACTGTCCAGCAGCTAGAGCAGGACTCGTCTGTAAGAGGCATCATCATTGCTTCTGGCCTCAAGAGAGACATCTTCTCTGCTGGCAACGACATCCTGGGGCTGTACGCACCAAAGACCACCAAAGAGGCCTACAGAACGTTCTGGGTGACGCAAAACCAGTTCCTGGCTCGTCTGTACAGATCACCTCTTGTGACCATTGCAGCAATCAGAGGAGCATGCCCAGCTGGCGGCTGCGCAATTTCTTTGTGCTGTGACTACCGCATTATGACTGAACAAGGTCACATTGGCCTGAATGAAGTGGCGTTGGGCATTTCTGTGCCTGCCAAGTGGGCAGGGTTGATGCAGAACACCATTGGTCAAGGCAAAGCTGAGCAGATGTTGCAGTTTGCCAAGTTGGCGTCTCCTCAGGAAGCACTGCAGATTGGCTTGATTGACCAGGTTGTGACAAAGGCTGACCTGCTCAGCACAGCCGAAGCTGCCATGCAGCAGATCCTCATGGCTGCACCATTTGATGTTGGGCGCCAGATGACCAAAAACCATCTGCGTGAGCAGTTTTCTTTGGACTGGGAGGCATACTGTGTACCCGAGGTGGACGGTGCCTGGGAGCAGCTCTCTCAAGACTCAACTGTCAAGGCCATTGCAGGGGTTCTGGAGGGTTTAGCTAGAAGGAAGAAGTCAAAACTGTAGTGTGTGATTATGTTGTTACAGCTGTTTGGTACTGTCTGGTGTACAACAATGCCTTTAGCCATGTTGTGCTAAATGTTGCTCAGAAGGCTTCCTATCCCTTGCTTTGTAACACCTTGTTTGGTTTGATAGTTCTGCATTACACGCAAAACATTGAGTTCAATGTTTGAACGTGATTTGAACATGTATATCAGCCCTGGACAGCAGCGTCCGTAGTAGTGTTAACCCTTTAGTTTACCATTTTGCAGCAATGCACTTCCCAGTAGTGACATCTTACACAGTGATTGTCTTGTCCTGTAGAACGTCGCTGCTATGTACTATTCAACACACTGAGCTAAAGCTGTCAGGGCCCGATCATGCATATTTGTAAAGCAGTTAGCTGCAGAAAGCTTACAACGCCCTACGTGCAAGATGAGTGCGTGGCAAAGCACGCCAGCAGCCTAACTCACCTGTCAATTCACACAGGCAATGCTTCTGTGCTGTGCGGGATAACCAAGCCGTGTCACTTTCTATGTGCAACATCTTTGCTGACTGTACATGATGAAGCCTATGATACATGCAGTCTGCTGCAGATGCATCTCGTACAGCAACAGCATGTGTCTGTCAGCATTTTAGATTTGACGGGTACAGCCATGTTACAACACGAGCTGGGGCAACAGTTCACTTGAAACAAATGGCTATTGCTCCAAGCACAGCATTCAGTACAAACAAGCCAACAGCTTCTGGTCGCCATCCTGCTGGGAATGGCGCATATCTTACAGTAAGCCAGGCTACCTGCAATCATCACAACATGCACCTGTCAGAAGCAAAGACTCCTCACATCTCACGTCTTAACATACACTGTAGCAACCAGGACTACTGTACGTATGACCAATGCAGGCAATCATTCAAGCCACACATATGCAGAAACTGCAACAGCAGCAGCTTGCTGACGGGTTGAGATTGCGTACCAGACCACCAACTACAAGCCCGAGGACGGTCGCCCCAAGTGCACCCCAGACAGGGCTGTTTCCCCAGTATGGCCCTTCTGGATTGCGTTTTCGTCGTTTATCAAACAGGCGGTAGGTACAGAAGCAGATAGCAGCTCCTAAGGGGAGGGTAGGATCGCTGGATGCTGACTGCCAAGCAGACCTGCAATTCCACACAGGTCACACACCGCTTCCTCACACTGTTCCTAGCTGTGAAACTTGACCATGATACCATGTAAAGTGCAGTTGCACTCAAAGCTTCACAAAGATGCAGAACTGCAGCATTTGAGCTGCAGTGTAAAACATGTGCTCACGCAAAACCTCCTGACACATACATATGTCCCAGCTGCCACACACAATGTGCCTAGGCATGTGCCTTGACAGTAAGTTTGGGAGGGTGCGTGCTCACCAGATGCCCAAAGCTAAGAAGATGGACCCATCATTGACAATGGTGGGACCTGCCACAGAGGGTTCCAGCAAATCCCGAAACATCTGCCACAGATTCTTCTTCTGCAACAATGAGCCATACAATGTAAAGATCATGCCTACACCAGAAGTCTCGCGCTCAGTCACAAAAACAATTTTTGATTAGTCCATCAAGACCCACCCTGAGCTACATCATCAAGTATTGCTATGACATTGAGCCAATTGCTTTGCTGGATGTATCTATGATGTACTGAGACAGGTGCCTGTTGTAGCAAATGTATGAGCAGCAGATTGGTCCTACGCCACAGCATAGTACATGCCAGAGAGGCCACGATATGGGCATGCAGTTTGTAGGGCCCACATGAAAACCTGCAGCATGCATGATTGGGGTGTGCATCACTGTATGATCAAGAGTGCAGACTCACTGTTGGATCTCCTTCCACATCTGAGCGTCTGCCTGACTTGGGAGGCTTGAAGCCATACTTATGCCTGACTTTCATCTTCTGCTTCAGGATCGCGTCAAAGGCCATTTCAATGGCTTCCCTACTCCTGCCATGGGCCTTGAACTCCTGCAGAGGCCCACAAATGTGCTTCAAGCAATGAGCCATGCAAGAAGCATGACAGTGTTCATGATGGGAGGTTGCTGCATGATAGTGCGTCGCAATGTGACAGCCAAAGCACAGGATGTGGATATAAGCTTGGTCATGAAATTTCTGTCGGATGTGTTTGCTTACCTCATACAAGTAGTTTCGTGCATCTTGAACCTCCTCAAATGTAGCTGCATGCTCCACACCCAACAGCCTGCATGAGCAAAGCATATCTGGTGAGTTATGTAAACATGCAGCATCAGGGAGCGCATGCAAGTGACAGTGTCGCAAAGACCAGCAAATGCCGCTCATCGTTCTTAGGACATGCTGGCGCACCGATAGGGGTCCTTTTCCTTTGTCCGTGGAAAGACCTGCACACTGTAAGTTGGCTGCTCTGGCTCCTCTGGAGGTAGGTCTGCAGCGCCTAGTTGGCCTGTTTCTGCTGCCAAAACTCGTCTTCTCCTCTTTCCATGTTGCACAGAGTGAAAAGGACAAGGCTTGCGTGTGCTTGGCTGCTGCCTGAGCAACAGCGTGTCAAATGTTGACCTCATACTCATTCTAGAGGGCTTTATGTTCCTTCTGCAAGCGGATCAATAGCCTCGGCTGTCAGCTCAATGTTGATTCGTTACCTCGCATCTCTGAACTTTCCGAAAGCAGCCTCAGGCCTGACACTACGTCTCGGAAGTAGATTAGAGGAAGGCAGGTGCTGACAAGGGGCATGGTGAAACGGAGCCATGCCCCTAAAGAGTCTGGCGCAGTGTGTACGCCAGTACAGGACAGAAAGCTAGCCGGGGGAGCGCGTTAGCCGCTGTAGCGTCAAGTATAACACCAGCGCAGTGGCCGCATTGATCGCTCCGCTGCTTTCCAGTGACTGCTGCAGTGTCTACCGGTACAGCTAGATGACGATTTATTATTTTGCTAGATTTACTAAAAGGGCGTTTCGGATCCCCAGCATGCCAGCATTTGCGTCTGGCACAGGCAGTAACTTATGCACGTCATCAGTGCGTCTTTACAGCAGCAGATAAAGCAACCCACAAGCATGTGCAGCATCATCATATCACATCACCATTCATGTCCACACAATAGGCAAAATCACAGAACACATCAAACATCACCGGACATGCAGGATGCAGCGCTGCAATGAAGGAGTATCTAGAGACTGCCAGTTGCTGCATGTAGACTCATGCACCTTCGCCTAGAACCAATTGGCCCTGCAACACTAACATGTACTAACTATCGGTTGATCACATCAGTCACTGCGTCAGCAGGTGAAGGCATAGTGTGTCTCATGCCTGTACTTCTCGTCTGGCCTCAACACGACAGTTGGGAAAGCAGGCTGGTTGATTGCATTTGGGAAGCCCTGCATGCACACTTACTGCATTGGCATTCTGCATCGTTCAAAATTTTCATGACTTAAATGGCTGGAAGCATGCACAGCAAGTGAGGCAAGCTGAGCAGCAGGTTTTCAATAACACGGAACACAGTGGTGCTTGTGCATACAGGAAAGCACATCATAACTACATGTGTATCCACACTCCCAGATCACTGCAGACCAACCTGTGTTTCCAAGCAGAACCCTGCATGCTTCTGATAGGCAAAGCCGCCTTTGCCTATTTGGTTGCCGTCAAGGAAGTTCCCTGAGTAGAACTGTACACCAGGAGTGGTGGTGGAGATCGTCATGGTGCGACCCGACTGAGGATCTCGCACTTTGATGGCCTCCCTTGGGCTGCAGACACACACTCTATGTAACACACATACTTGAGGTGACACGCATACTCTAGGTAACACACATGCTCTAGGTAACACATACCATCACCTGCATCTTTGTAGTGCTGTTACGCAACATTTGGGTCGTCACTAGCTGCAGTCACTTGCATAAAATGCAGCACTTCCTTGTTCTGCTCCCAGCAGCACTGCACACATCTTACATCATCCCTTGCTACATCTGTGTGGCTATGATCAACTTGTGAGCAGTGCACACACTCAATGTGCACCTTCACACTGGCAACACAATGTGCTACCTCCAAATGCAGACATTCACTCTTGATAATGCTGTGCCTGTTGTGGACATCCAGCAAATCTAGGTCTTTCAACCAATCAGGCATGGTCTCATGCACCGCAACATGCTGACTTACATCTCAGATGCCACGCTTCCGGCCTTGGTTGAGAACTTGGCTTGCCTTCCCAGACCATGCAAGACCCAGTTGTGGTCATAGCCGGCAGGGGTCTCATCAATCTCCTTGCCAATGCGCTTCATCTCTGTGAAATCAAATGGAGTGCCCTTGACTGGGGTGATCTGGCCAGTGGGGATGCCATCCTCTGTCGTTGGGATGTAATGGTCCCTAGAGGCAGCGCACAGTTTTATTCTGCTGCAGTTTTGGTGCATGTCTGGAGCGTATGCATAGCCAAAGAAGTGCGCCATCATTGCATATTGACCAGCTGTCGACCACGTCGCTGGTGTATGACGTGCACAAAGCAAGAACCTTTGTCTGCAGTGAGTCAGCCATTGTGCATACTCAAACATCGCCTGGAAAGCTGTGAGCATGGCCTGCACCCTTGAGTACAACAACAGGATCTAAAACTGACTGTAGACTTGAACACATTGGCAGGAGGCAGTGTTGACTTGGCTCACCCTCTGAGGTGAAGGTCGTGATTGAGTACATCCCCGCTGTCATGCCCTGCTAAGTTGAAGTAGGCATGTTGAGCCAAGTTGACCAGCGTTGCCTTGTCTGTTGTGGCTTCAATCAGCATCTTGAGGACTCCCTGCCTGGTCATGATGTAGGTGACAGACACCTTCAAAGTTCCTGGGTAGCCCTGTGATAGCAGTCATACCAAGTCTGAGAAACACCACTTGCAGCAACAGGTCACATGCCTCACAAGTGACTCAGCTGCTGCGGATGCTACATGGTACACAGTACAGTGAGTCACTGATTTGGTCTCCGAAGCAGCAATCCAATGTGGCCAATCCAATCCCACAGAGTTGCTTATTTGAGGTGACAGAACAGCATTTCAAACTGTTGTAATTACCAGTTTCTGCTGATCAACACTGCACAAAGACCTGGATGAAGAAGTGCAAGCAAACAGCAGCAGTGCAGTGTCAGCAGTGCTGGCCACGTGCGCACCTCTTCACCGTCAGGGCTTGTCCGTGTTAGCTGAACTGCAGCACCGTCAGCATGATCTATCCTCTTGGCATCCCAAACGTGCTTGTCAAAGCCTTTGGTTCCGCCATGCAAGGCGTTCTTGCCATTGTTGGCAGCTAGCTTGTGAATTTGGCCATCCAGTGTGAAGCTTGCGCCCTCAATTCTATTAGCGCAGCGCCCCACGACTACGCCAAAGAATGGGCTGGAGCTTGCCTGAGGCCAGTCAGACGATGTGATCAGCATTCAGGCTAGTGTGGATAGGCCTCTTGACTATCAACTGTACCAGAGGATACTACAGTGACATGCCAGCAAGGTACAGAGATGCTCTGAGCGAAGATAGTTTAGAGTCAGCCTGGTCTGCTTACTGTCAGTGACTTCATATCGTCGAAGCCAAGGACCACATCCTGAATGCTGCCATCCGTCCCAGGCACTAGCAGACCTACACGAGAGCAGCGCCAGACATGAATCCTTTATTCCGGCTGGGTTTTGCAGAATATAAGACAGCATTGGCGATGCGTACGTTGTATACAACAGCCTAGAGGCCGTATATGGGCCTCGGTGCCGTTGTCAGCTCTCAGGACAAACGTCTCCATTTCCTTAAAGTTCCGAGCTTTGAGAATGTGTCTGCCAAGCGCAAAGGCAGCTGCTGCTGCAGCGATCAAAGCCCCGCCTACGATCTTCTTCCGTTTGCCGTCCGTATTTATTTCGTCACGCTCCACATGTGCGTGGTTTGCTTTGAGTTCGACCATGATGACAAATGGCCGCTGCGCAGGGAAGCCAGCGGCGCAGAAAATATCCTGAAACCCAGCAGGTCGTCTGATGATTGGCCTTAGTAAGCTTAGCAGTGACTAAGGTATGACTAAGGTCCACCTAATCCCCTACCCCACCCACGTGCCAATGACTCACAGATACAGCTCTGTTGGACTCACCGAGCGTATGAAGCGCACCAGCCAGGAACTCAAGGCAAGTCTTCAGCAGTTCCTTGTACGGACTGGCTACGAGTGCTTGGGCGCTGTTTGTGCGTCGTACATCTCAACCGGCCTCGTTCACCGTAGTGATCTGTGCATGTCCCAAGCTGCAACACAGTCCCCACAGGCAACACCTAGCTTCAGTCTTCAGTAGCTGGATGAAGCGGTGGGACTTCGTATCCAAAGCGCTGTTGAAAAGGAGTTGCTCCTCGGAGGCTTCACGAGTGCAGTCAGTAACTGCCTCAGGAAAACCATTTTCAGAGGTCCCTACCAATCACGTCCTCCCGCGGGTTCAGGAATCACCTGTCTCGTGCACAAGAACTCATTATTCTTCCCAACAGGCAAGGCATTGTTCCTTGCACCATTCGGTGACGACTGCAGGTGGCTTAGTGTTTGTTGCTGTGTATGAAGCAGCGCACAACCTGGGGCACAAGGGCTAGGGGCTATGTCATCGGACTTAGCAGCTTTGGACTGGGTGGGGCTGCCACAGTTGGAGTGTTGGCAGCAATGCCAAACCGGATGCCCATTGTAGATCTGCCAGACTTTCTTCAGGGTGGCGTGTTGACAGCACTCTATGACAGGCTACCCACTGTGAACATGCTTAAAGGTGCTCAAGGCAAGCTGCAAGATAGTCCTGAGCAGCACTGCCTGATTTTGGCCAAAAGTTCTATGCAACATCAGCTTTCTCGGCGCAGGTCTTGCCAAAGAGCCCAGCACTGCCCTGGCTGGTGCAAGTCATGCAGCTAAAGCCTTTCCACCGCCTTCTGCTGCCCCTGCCCCTTTCCTTTTAGGTCCTCACTTCATTGCAGACGCTGCTGCCACAGCTGCCCCAGCTGTAGTCAACATCACAGTCAGCAAGGCTGGTGTACCAGTCCCTCAAGATCACAGTGGCACAGGCTTCATTTACAGCACTGATGGCTGCATACTGACCAATGCCCATGTAATTGCTGATGCCCTTCCCAGCTCAGATCTAGCAAATGGTTACAGCAGCAATTCAACCAGCTGCAGCAGCAGAAGCAGTAAGCCCAGCATTGGTACCAGCAAGGGCAGCAGCAGCAAACCCATCACAATTGCCTTGCAAGATGGACGCATTTTCCAGGGATCTGTGCTGATGTTCGACAGGTAATTGACAGACACCAGAAGCATGACAAACAGCATGCACCCAAACGCAGGACATTACACACCCACAAGAAAGTCTGATCACGTGAAAATGCGCAGGATCTCTGACCTGGCCGTGATACAAATCACCAGTAGTCAGCCTCTGCCAACTGTCAAGCTGGGTACATCCAAGGGTCTCAGGGCCGGAGAGTGGGTGCTAGCACTGGGCAGTCCCCTGCATCTCCAGAACAGCGTTACAGCTGGTATCATCAGCTGTGTAGATCGTAAGGTATTGGTGCTGCACCTGGCATTTGTCTGTT
>JAABUK010012253.1_pt1:5000-10953 | contig 10953 bp, 9 predicted proteins | sample 5559141 | NCBI WGS metagenome assembly JAABUK01 (sample SAMN10711869, study PRJNA513367) | rock metagenome | isolation source: Antarctica rocks | place: Antarctica: Victoria Land, Pudding Butte nord | collected 2016-01-03
ACAGCGGATTACGGGTCAGTGGCTATGGCTATTCCCTGGGGGAGTGCTCGTGTCAGAGCAGAATCTGATCTCTGTGCACCCACAACGCCATCTCTCTCCCATCCTCCATCTGGATCACTGCCGCTCCTCGGAGGCCGCACCAGGAGACACATCCTGCATCACCTCCGGACTCGACGTCCCCGGCCATATGACATCTGGCCCGAGGCCGGGCGATGCCGATTGGGCTGGAACTGCCGGACCGAGGAGCGATGCAACAGAGCTGATCTTCCCCTTGGCCCTGGGTCCCTTGCATGGGAAAAACGCAATCCATCATGTGCCACTGTCTGAGAGCGCATGGTGGGGCAGCCTGTCCGCCTCCATTGCAAGCGGCTTGTCGAGCATATCCACGGTGCAAGATTGATGCAGACGAGGCCGAGCACAACGCTTCTATCCAATTGCCCCCTCATAAAGAGCCTTCCCATTCTCCGATACGTTGCTTCATCTGCTCCAGCGCTCCTGTTTCATGCCAAAAGTGCCCGGCTCCATCAACTTCATGAGATAGAAAATCGGATCCTGCTGTCCGACTGAGTTCTTGGCCCCATGTTCGAAGTTTCTTGACCGAGGTGAAGAAATCCTTACTTCCATAGACAGCCAGAGATGGGTACCTTGTCAGTTCATGGCTAGCATCATGACTCGAGATGCCTTTCTCTGTTCCCCGCCCTTTGAATGATAAGTCTGAAAAGAAGGTTGCAAAGGCGGCCACTGGAGGCAAGACGGGGGAGATGAGCAGGTAGCAGATCTGAGGAACGATCATGTTGCATTTTGGACCGGCTGGGTTCGTATCGTCGTCGGATTCCTTGCGGCCATTCGGGAAGCGGTGCGATCTGAAGCAGATCTTCTCATGGACACGGTCCAGACTCTTCCGAACATCCAGACTTCGTCTGGACTCTCGATCAATCCTTTGTTCTGCAGCTTCCGATTCGAAACCTCCTACCAATACCGATGACGAGGAGTGCGATGATCCTATGTCGGAATGCGATGGCGGAGCCCTCAGGTTCATTCGGCCACATTTGCGCTCCTGCCTGGTCTCATGGTCCTTCCAGGTCTGAGATGATAGGTGTGAAGCTCTGAGCTGGATCTCGCTCTCTGCCGAGCCCTCGGCAGCGCTCTCGAACAACTTCAGCACGCGTTCAGCACTAGGCAGGTGAGATGCAACCATCGAGCCATATGAGTACCCGGCCAGAATAAGTCTTGGATATGAAGGCAGCTTGATAACAGACACCTCCCCTTCAATAGCCGAGGGCACCGTGGACAGCGGCTGCTCCATGTCGTGCAAATGGGGATTATTTCCGGGCATTAAGCCATTCACATAATGTACCATGAAGCCATAGAAAGAGACATAGTCTCCAAGTTCAGGCTTTGCAGACCACGATGTACGGCCTGCCGAGCCCGACGCGCCTCTAGCAAAGGTAAGCCTTTCAAAACTTCGCCGAGATGCATGGAGCTGCACAACAGCTGCGCATGTTGTCTTACCTAAAGTTGAAGGTGCCTACCACATACCCTGCCTGTAACAGCACGACACCCACACTTCCAACAACTGGGTCATCATAGCAGCCGCCAAGCGGCGCGTAGGGATGAGCGATGATGGCAGCTCTTGGTGCATGACCGTCGCCCAGTGGAAAATGCCTGCGAGGTAGATATAGACGGCACTTCAGGATAGTATCGTCATGAACCGATGGGATGGTGAATGAGAAGGTTGGGGAGGGAAGACTCATTGCGTGGAAACGTAGGCAGTAAAGAATGAAGGTACATTGCTTGAAGCATTGACTGCTTGATTGCCGCTCTTCTGGACCTGCGCTGTACCGAGGTCAGGGAGAAATGCATCCCAGCTCATGCAGGGAAACTGGCCTCGTGAAGAGAAGTCTCGAGAAGCACAATAGGGTCAGCGGCAAAAGCAGTCGACCCGGCGTTTGCTCACTCGGCTCCAGAAGAGTTTGCCAATCACAATCATGCAAGACAAGACTCCCGTCAGAGGATGTGGATCCTCTTGAAGATCTCTGTTTCCACGTTCGATTCCCATCTACATTGCCCTTGGTAGTCAGCGAATCATTTGTCTCAACAGGCTCACCTCGAGTTTCACCAACTCGAATGTGGCCCCGTTTGATTAGGTATCAGAATAGTGGTCCGTGCTTGCTGCAAACATTACAACTCTCCTGGCATAAAATCATCCGAAGAGTGCTCATTCAGAAATCGCATTTCGAAAATCCTTCCCACCACACATTCTGTTTGCTACAGTATTAGTCCGGTAGGAAATCACTTCCAAGGCCAAAGCCCGTCATTACTGTCAAATCATGCACACAGCGCAACAGCGAAGTATTTGAGCAAGCCCAGCGAATCTCGCATCAAGCGCCACAGTACGCAGGCCCAGTGCCGCAAAATCCATATTGAGAGCAGCACAATCCCGCCGCACAGGGGCCGCCGGTGCCACAGTTCTTTGGCTGGCAATAGGCCGGGCCAGTCCCGCAATAACCGTATTGAGAACAGCACAATCCCGCTGCGCAGGCGGGGCCGGTACCACAACCTGGTGGCGGTGGTGGGCAGTAATCAGGGCCAGTCCCGCAAAAACCGTACTTAGAGCAGCACAAGCCCGCAGCACAGGCCGGCCCGTTACCACACCCTGGTTGCTGGCAGTAGTTAGGGCCGGTACCGCAATAACCGAATTTGGAGCAGCACAGGCCGGCAGCGCAGGCTCCGTTGACACATAAACCTGCTTGCCGAGCTTCAAGCTTGGGAGAGGTGATAGCGCCACGTAGGTGGATGCCGTCTGCATCGCGGGGAGACACTTCGGGGAAAGCTTTGAAAGGAACGGCCGCTGAGGTAGAGGTGAAGAGAGCGAGGGTAAGGAACGTTAGGGCTCTGAAAGCGTACATGGTCAACAGTGTTGGAGAGGACAGATAACTAAAACTGGAAAGATGAAGAGTGGAGATTATTGTAAGAGAGAGATCTTTGATTAAGCTGATGTGGTTTGATTCTCTGTTTGAGCTGGAAAAGAAACCTATACACAATACCAGGTCAGATGAAAGATCTATGGGAAACAAATGTTGGGTACGTGCCGCTTATATGATTAAGGGTCTTGAAGGTCGGACCGACCCAGAATCTAAAGACGATGCTGATGAACAGTGCCCCGCATATGCAGTGATGAATCAGGTGTTGAAGAGAGAAAGCCACCATTTCTTTCCAGCCTCTTACTGCAGCTAACACCCGATGGCGACACAGGCTCAATCGTGCTTATTGGACAAGTGTTCTGGAAATTCGGACCGGCCCAATAGATCAGAATCTGGGAACGATGCTGACATATACTACCTATACGATGATTGTACTTAGCGTGTGTCTTGCTTTTCAAAGAAAGACGACGACGGGAAGAGTGACGCTAAGATTGGGATTCCGGCGAACATCAAGGCCTTGTATGCTGTAACAAGTGTGTCGACTGCAGAATCCAGGTAAGGAATCATTCGCTTGGAGCTCTGCCTCGAATATTGCCGGAGCCCGGTTCATACGGTCTTAGTAACGGTCACTCTATTCTTGAGGTCGGCGGACATGACGGCAACCACCGAATCTTCAATATCGAAGGAGCCGAGTTTATTAAAAAGTAGGTCCCGGCACAGAGCTTTGAGAGCCAATATACCGTTCTCCGCGCCAAAGCAGTTGGACACTTGTCACCCTGCGCGGGAGGTTTGGCCGAGAATACAAGGGTATGAGCTTTGTCTCTAGACTCGTTTGAGCCTTGCAAATTCTGTGACCCTACAGCAACATCCAAAACGGCGTTCACATCCTGGCCCTTTCAGCATCAAGTGGCTCCGTCCACAAAATGAATGGCCATGGCCCTCTTCCACCTCTTCGGGCCTTTGCAAAGAAATCCACTGTCCAACACTGCTCGCAGATCGGACCTACACGAGCCCACGCAAACTCGCCTCTGGTCAATCCACAGGACTTACAAGACAAAGAAATCCTGCTGTAAATTGTAAGAATGGGCAACCCTCCCGAAACCTATGTCGGTTAGCAAGAGCGGACGAAACAGGCCGCGTCTAGGACCTAGCCTCACAGATTCAGTCACCGTGTGGCACCAACACGCGAATAGGCGCCCTCAAGTTTATGGTAGGGCCACAACCTCTCCATGGAATAAGATTTTTGTCCAGGCATTGGTCATTTTCCCGATCGTCTTGGCTTGAATGATGCCGCTGTCGTTGGAGCTGGGTGGGTCCCTTGGGGTTTTCAAAGTCTGTCCTGCTCTGAGTGGATAATGGTATTGGCCCAACCGAATCTCTGGTCACATGTGATCCTCATCTCGGTCGATGGAGCAACGAGCGGCGCAGAAGTCTTCGATTGCATCATGTAGAGATACGGAAGTCTGGAACTCTAGTCTCTGATGTGATCGGCGAAACAAAAGTCAGACCATGGCAATCGAGACTTGCTAGAATCCTATGTATGAGTCGACCGTAAGCCGATTCAGGCTTTTGTCGCATAACAACTCAGATAAATACCGGTTGCCTCCTAGTTTTGATGACAGGTGATACCAGAAAGATCCTTGCCCAAATCTCATTGCCGTACAGAACTCCCAGTGCTCGGGGCACCAGCCGGCAGATTCCCAATCCAAAAAACCGGCAAGGTTGCCGTCTTCGTCTATGAGGATGTTATGAAGTTTGAAATCTCCATGCGTGAAAACCATGCGATGATTCATGGACTGGATCTCCTTTGCCAAAGCCAAACACTGCTGAATTTCTTCTTCTGAAATGAATCCACGCGAGGAAGCCGGCGGAAGAAGATATTGATGCATTTCTCGCTCATTGTTGAAAGGTCCCATAGTATGTGAAGGGACTCGGGAACTTCTTATCGAGGTACCGATTGGGGAACAGATTCGGTCTTCACCGTAAGGACTCTTCCACGAGCGCATGGCCTCTAGACATTTTGCAAGATCGCTGACCCATGAGCCTTCTACCCATGCTTCGAAGAGAGACTCATCTGCTACATTCTGCAACTCGAAGCCGGGTAATCTGGTCATGAGGATTGAGAACGAGAATGTTGACCGCGGGTTTTCTCCATAACAGATGACTTTTGGAACCGGCATCCCAGCTGCTCGCGCCATTTGCATCGCCATCGCCTCCTCTATTCGGACCCTCTCACTCCGCTTCAACACCAGCCCAAAGGGAAGATCAAAGACGCTGGGGCCGAAAGGTATATCGAAGTACGAACAGTAGTGCTCAGAGAAACGGCGGAGAGCTTCAAGAACAAAGCCCCAGAAACGGCGAACGTTGCGGGAGGTGACGGCAGGGGTTGATGGTGTTGTCCTGGCTATAGTAGGCGCGATGGCAGTTGGCCAGGTGAAGTCCGGACGTAGGATGCCTGGGAGCCAAGATCGGCGCATATTCCGCGCCTGAGATGAGGTGTTTCTGGAACAAAATACGAGGATCGTCCGATACAGTGTCGTTGAATCGCTTGCAGAAAAATCCCAGCAGTTATTGGGGAGTTGACGATGCCAATAGCTGAGCAAGGCAAAGGCACCGCTCTTCAAACCAACGTATCAAACAAGAACTCCAACTAATAGCTAGCTCACGAATGTACGAGACCACATATTTAATAAACCAGACCTCTAAATTAGATTAGGGTTAGAGTCAATTATAGTATCGCGAAGCAATGCACCCCGATGAGTGATCTATTTACCTATGCATGCTCTTCATTACAGCCTTGCGTATATATAGCCTAACTACTGACTTTCTCTCCGCCTGCTGCGAACTCATCTTGTTTGGTCGATGCGTGTTTACAACCATGTTCTTGTACTCGCGCATCTTGCAAAAATTCGATGCATCAGATAGAGACAGAGAAGAAAATGAATGTTTGATCCAGTGGCGATATCCATGACGAAGTCGGGGTAGGACTGAGCAAGTAGTCTAGATGATTTGGGGGGGGGGGGAATAGC
>JAABUK010012254.1_pt1 | contig 10953 bp, 7 predicted proteins | sample 5559141 | NCBI WGS metagenome assembly JAABUK01 (sample SAMN10711869, study PRJNA513367) | rock metagenome | isolation source: Antarctica rocks | place: Antarctica: Victoria Land, Pudding Butte nord | collected 2016-01-03
GAAATTTCTACTTTCTCTTTTCGCCCTCGTCGCCATCGCCGCGCTCGCTGCCGTCGCATATTTTGCGGTGTCCCGGACACCCGCAGAACAAACCGCGACAAACGATACGGCGCACGCTGCCGATGTAAATGAAAAAACGCCGCCCGCCGCAAAATCTTCGGGCGACGAACCCGCCACACTAAAGGCAGCTAAAGAGAAGGTAGCTTTTTTAGATCAGCGCGCCGCCATTTACCCGGAGGATTCTGATGCGCATCGCAAGTTAGCGAACGCGCTCGTGGCACGCGCCGCCTTCACTGGCGACGCCGCCGATTATGATCGCGCTTGGAAAGAACTCGACCGTGCCGACAAGCTCAGTCCCGGCGAAGAACGCATTCTGCTTGCGCGCGCATCCGTGTTGCTCGCGCGCCATCGCTTCGGGCAGGCTCGCACATTAGCCGAACAAGGCTTGCAAAAGAATCCTGACAGCACAGACCTGATGGTTATCGCAGGCAACGGCGCGATCAATACAGGAGACCTGGACGGAGCCGAAAAAATCTATCGCAAGTTTACAAACATCGCGCCCGATTTGCTTTCCTCCTGGGCAGGACTATCGCAAGTAGCGGAGCTACGCGGAAACTTTGAAGAGGCCGCCACCTTGATGCAGAGAGCGATCAAGGCAGGCATCGAGAAGCCCGCCGAGCCTTCAAGAATCGCGTGGGCGATGACGATTCTCGGCGAGATAGAAGCCAAGCGCGATCATACCGATTTAGCGCGCGACCAGTACGAACAAGCTCTGGCGGAATTTCCCAATCACCCGCTCGCGCTGGAGTTCATGGCCGACCTCGATCAGTGGGAAGGCCATCTCGCGGCAGCCGAAGCGGGCTATCGCAAAGTGCTCGCGATTCGTCCCGAACCGAAAGTCCGTCTCAATCTCGCCGCGCTGCTCGAACGCGAAGGCAAAAAAGAGGAAGCCGCGCGAATGCAGGAAGAGAGTTTGAAGTTTTACGAATGGGCGGTCAAAGGCGGCAACGAAGGCTACCTGCGTCCGCTCGCCACACTTGATCTTGCGGCAGGCCGTTACGAGCGCGCGGAAAAGTTGGCGGCGCATGAATTGACTTTGCGCCCGACAATGGAGATACGCCTTTTCTATGCCAGCATTCTTAAAGCCACTGCTGCCGCAGGACAGCCCGTTAAAGAATCGCGAGGGTCACAGGCAAAGAAAAACAGTTCCGTGCCGGATCGCGCAGACGCACACCTCGCGGGTTGAAGCTGGACGCGCGCGCGCAAGCCTTCGGCTGACCGTCGCATCATATAAACAGAAGCCGCTCTGGTTCTACGGGAATAATTCAAGCGGTTTCAGGCATTAACATTGCGAACAAATCATGCGGCGAAGTGAAAGGGGATATTGCCCTCGATGCTCTCCAACTTAGACGTTCTTCAATGAACTCTGACAGAGTAATGGGCAGCCATCTCGTCGCTTCAGCGTCTCGGTTGCTTGCCGCCGCACGTTAAGCATTACAGGCACGTTCAATGGTTTAAGGAGCGAAATAATGTATATGCGCCGAACATCAATGTGCCGCCGTGCCGCCGCTGCGCTTTTCATCGCCGTGTTTCTGGTGGCGAGTTGTGCGACTGTGCTGGCGCACCCGCTCGGTAATTTTACGATCAACCACTTCGCGCGCATAAGCGTCGGCGCGGATCGGGTCAGCGTTCGCTACGTGATAGACATGGCGGAGATTCCCACGCTGCAAGAATTGCAGAAAGCGAGCGCAAAAGGCGACGGCGAACCGTCGAAAGCCGAACTCGATGCGTATCTCGAACGCATCACCACGCAGTATGCTAAAGGACTCTTGCTCAATGTTGACGGCGCAATCGTGCCGCTCGAAGTCGTCGCAAAGTCAATCAGCCTTCCGACGGGCGCGGGCGGATTGCCGACCTTGCGCGTTGAGTGCGACGTGGCGGGCGCTGTGCCTGTTTCCGGCAATGCGACGACGCGCCGCCTTCGTTTTGAAGACACGAATCATCGTGAGCGCATCGGTTGGCGCGAGATTGTGATTGTGCCCGCCGCCGGAGTTTCAGTCTTTAACAGCGACGCGTTCGGCAACGGCTTGACCGATGAACTCAAAGCTTATCCGCAGGATATGCTCACCGCGCCGCTGCATGAAAGCGTGGCTGACTTGTCGTTCACGAGAGGCGCGGCTCCGATAGGCGCGACAAGTTTACGCACGCGCGATGGCCGCGCAATCGCGCAGGCGCGTGATCGCCTGACAGAACTAATCTCCGTGCCGGAATTGACGCCCGCGATTGCGCTGCTCGGCCTGCTCGTCGCCGTGATGCTCGGCGCGCTGCACGCCTTTTCGCCCGGTCACGGCAAGACGGTTGTCGGCGCATACTTGGTCGGCTCGCGCGGCACAGCGAAGCACGCGGCCTTTCTCGGCTTGACGGTGACGATCACGCATACGCTCGGAGTTTTTGCGCTCGGACTCATCACGCTCTTTGCATCGCAATACATCGTTCCCGAACGGCTCTTTCCTATCTTGAGTTTCGTCTCCGGCGCGATTGTGCTGGCGATTGGCTTTAGTCTTTTTATTCGTCGCCTGCGCATCGCTCTGAGTCCTTCAATTGACGATCATACGCATGAAGCGCAGACACACGACAACGCGCATCACGACGACACTCGCGACGAAGCGCACGAATACACGCATACGCATGACGGCGCGATGCCGCTTGTGCATTCACACGGCGGAAGCGAGCATTCACATTTACCTCCGGGAACAGACGGCAGCCCTATCACATGGCGTAGTTTGCTTGCGCTCGGTATTTCAGGCGGACTCTTGCCGTGCCCTTCGGCGCTCGTTGTTTTGCTTTCCGCGATTGCGCTGCACCGCGTCGGCTACGGCATGTTTCTCGTCGTCGCGTTTAGCATCGGATTGGCGGCAACTCTGACCGGCATCGGCCTCGCATTTGTTTACGCGGGACGCTGGATGAAACGACCAGCGGGCACTGTCGGCGATAAATTAGTGCGCGTGCTGCCTGTCGTGAGTGCGTTTGTGATCGGATGCGCGGGCGCGGCGATTTGCTATGAAGCGCTCGGACAGGCCGGATTTGACGTTCCTCAGATGATCGGCAATTTCATCGCGCACGGGCGCGCGGGCGTGACGGGCGGTGAACCTTCATTTGTTTCAACGGGCGCGTTCGCAGTGCTCGGTCTGGGTCTCGTCTTCGGCCTCAAGCACGCGACGGAAGTCGATCACGTCGTCGCCGTTTCAACCATCGTCAGCGAGAGCACCGCCAGCTCTCACGCGCGGCGCTCGTCGGCGGCTTGTGGGGCATCGGGCATACTGTGTCGCTCGTCATCGTCGGCACCGTTGTGCTTGCATTGCGCATCGCGATCCCGGAGCGTGTGGCAAACTGGTTCGAGTTCGGCGTCGCGTTGATGATTATCGGGTTGGGCGCAAACGCTTTCGCGCGCGCTCTGCGCAGGCGCTCGGACATACATGTTCACAAACATCAACACGACGGCCTCGCACACGCGCACCTTCATTTTCACGACACGGACGCGCCGCTGCACGACGATTTGATCGTTGCGAATTCGACTGCTATTGCGCACACACATGCCATTAGGCGAATTGGTTTCAAGCCGTTGCTGGTCGGCGCGATGCACGGTCTCGCCGGGTCTGCCGCGCTCACGCTGCTGGTCTTGACGCAGATTAATTCCGTAGCCCTCGGCCTGTCGTATTTGATTGTCTTCGGCGTCGGTTCGATCTTCGGCATGTTGCTGATGTCCGGATTAATCGGTTTGCCGTTTGCTTTGAGCGCGCGCAAATTAACGGGCGTTCACTACGGATTACAGGCCACCGCCGGAGCCGTCAGCATCGCCTTCGGTTTCTGGTACGCATACGAGACGGGCATTGCAACGGGACTGTTAGCAACTATTCTGTAAAAAGATTCTGCTGCCCGTCATTCATCGTTCATCGAACGTTAATGGAAAAGCTGCACGCGAAGAATTAATCCTTCGCGTGCAGCTTTTTGTTGAAAGCCACTTCTGACAATCGCACTTCCGCCATGTTTAGTTCATACGGTTGGAATAAATGCGCGGGCGCGATGCATATACAGGGTAGAGTATATCGTTAATTTAACTCGCACGCTAACGGCGGTTTGACACAATGCGCTGGAGCGTAATGCTTTTTCGGCATCGCACGGCTTCGCGGCCTTCGGTTGTTCGGTTAAATTAACCATACCACTTGATAACGTCACCTGACGTTTGGCTCCCCGCCAAAAAGGAAATCGCGCAAGCGTCGTCACAACCGTGTGAAACAATCGAGTGCCTGCTCATACAAGAGAGCGAGCGTTAGCCGAAGTGTGCCTGATTGTTTCGCGCGAAGAAAAGCTAAGGAGTAAAAAGTAATGATAAATCCAAGGGTAAAAACAAGACAGGCCACTGCCCTCGCATTGATGTTGATTATGGTGGGGATAATGATTACGCCAACCATCGGTTTTGCCTCCAGCCACCGCGATGCTCCGTTTATTTCGGAAGACCCTGCGGCAGACAACACGGATGTTTACGCCTTCGTCAGCACGGAGCCGGGACGCGATCAGTATGTCACGATCCTCGCCAACTACGTTCCGTTGCAGGAACCGGCCAACGGGCCGAATTTCTACAAGCTCTCCGATTTCGTCAACTACGAAATCAATATTGATGTGGACGGCGACGCGCACGCGGATTTAACGTACCGGTTCAAGTTTATAACCAGAATCGTTGATCCGGGAACGTATCTCTACAACACGAACACGATCTTACCGCCGCCCAACCCGGCTGACCCGACTTCGCAGTACGTTAATTTGAACCAGCCGCAAAGCTATACGCTCACGGAACTCGGCAAAGGCGCGCCGGGCAACGGACGTGTGTTGCTCGATAACGTGCGAACCGCACCGAATCGTCCCGGCCCGAAGTCAATCAATTTTACTGCGGTGGGACGGGGAGGAACTGCCGTGCAGGGAGACACCACCGCCGCCTACCAGAACCTCGCGGAAATGGCCGTACATACCGCGCCCAACTCCGGCGGCTTGCGCGCTTTCGTCGGCCCGCGCGATGAAGGCTTCTACGTCGGACTAGGGACAGCCTTTGACTTGATTAATCCGAGCGTGCCCGGCGCGGATGGAACAAGCGGCTTCAACGTCTCGACGCTCGCTGTCGAAATTCCGAAGGCGCGTCTTAAAGCGGCGGGCGACACGGATGGAATCATCGGCGTGTGGGCAACCGCGAGCCGAACACGTTTGCCCGTCTGCAATTCGCAATCGGGCGTCGGCCCCGGCCAGAACCAGCCTTGCGATGTCGCCGTAGAAAACAACAACGGCGTCGGCACGCAGGTTTCGCGTCTCGCCAATCCGCTCTTCAACGAGTTCCTCGATCCGATCAAAGCGAAAGACCTTTACAACGCAACGGCTCCTTATCAAGATGAAAAGAACATCTATCCGTACATCCTGAATCCGGCGACAGCGCAGGGGCCGAACACGCTCACGCAGCAGTTGCGCGAATTCACACGCTGCACGGATACGTTGAATCGTCGGGATCAAGTCGCTTCATTTATGTTGGGCTATCCGGCAGGCATCGTGCGAGGCTTTCCCGGCAACCGTGAAACGCAAACCGCAAATCCGGCCATCGCCGACGAGATGCGTTTGAACTACAACATTCCGCCCAGGCCCTTCGGCGCACAAGACAACGCGGGCGGTTTGCTGAACGGCGACTACGCCGGATTCCCGAACGGTCGCCGCGTCGCAGACGATTCGGTTGATATTCTCCTGCGTCTCTGGGGAGGCGAATTGCAGACGGAATTCGGCTCCTCGACTAACTGCGCGGCTGTTGCATCTAGATTAACGGACAACGTCGCAGCTAACGATGTGCCGTTTCTGCCCGTCTTTCCGTATCTAGGTTTGCCGCAGGAAGGCTTCAATCACACGCACACGCACAATCAGCCATAAGCTTCGGCAATGACGATGTGCAACGTGAAAGGCTTTGTCGGGTAAAGGAACCTGCGCTGTTTCAAACTTAACGCGTGGAAGAAGCGATGCAGGGGGAGCCTGCGCGTTAAGTTTGTCCGGCGTAGAAAAGGTTGCCTGACATTGGTGGCCGGAGCGAATTTGTCAATTGTTCGTTCCGGCCTTTAACTCTCTCGTCCGACTTCTGACTTTATCAGCTATGCGCAACAAAAAACGCCTTGTTCTAATAACACTGCTCGTCACGCTGCTCGGCGGCCTCGCCATCGTCTTTGGCATTGGAGTCATATCAAAACGCGCCCCGCAAACAGCAATCGGGCAAACGCAACTTGCCGCTGCGACAACCGAACCGGCAAGCCGTTCAGACCGGCAAATTCAAGCCGCGCAGAAGGCCATCGAACGCGCGCCCGCGAATCCCGACGGATACAATTTGCTGTGCGCCGCTTTCATGAAGAAGGCGCGCGAAACAGGAGATTTCGGCTTCAACAAGCGCGCCGAGGCCGCGCTGCAACGTTCTTTCGAGCAATCAAAGTCCGCAGACAATTATGACGCGATTAAGTTGCAGGCCGCGCTTCTGCTCACCTATCACAAATTCAACGAAGCGCTCGAAGTTGCACGCCGCGCGCAAGCGATGCGCCCGGAGGATTCTTTGAACTACGGCGCGATCACGGATGCGCTCGTCGAACTGGGCGATTACGCGGAAGCCTTCAAGTCCACGCAGACGATGATGAACTTGCGTCCGAGCACGGCGTCTTACTCGAGAGTCTCGTACTTGCGCGAGCTACAGGGCGACACGCGCGGCGCTATCGAAGCCATGCGCGCGGCAACAGAGGCGGCGGGCGATCCCGAGACGAGCGCATGGTGCCGCGTACACTTGGGCGACTTGCTGGCAAATGCAAATCAAGTGAACGCCGCCGAACATGAATACGACGGCGCGCTCTATGTCTTTCCCGATTACCATCTCGCGCTCGCCGCCAAAGCACGCGCGCGTCTCGCTGCGGGCGATGCGGAGGCAGCCATTGATTTCTATCAAAAATCTCTGGCGCGCGTGCCGTTGCCCGATACGGCGATTGCGCTCGGCGATCTTTACGCCAAGCTAGGCCGCACCGACGATGCGAAGAAACAATATGATCTGGTCGAATTGATCGAGCGCACAAGCGCCGCCAGCGGCACGTATTCGCGCGCACTCGCGCTCTTTTATGCGGATCACGATCTGAAGCTCGACGATGCGCTTCAGATTGCGCAACGGGAACGTGCGGCGCGCTCGGACATCTTTACTTGCGACGCGCTTGGCTGGGTGCTTTACAAAAAAGGCGATTTCGCAGGAGCTAAAGCAGCGAGCGACGAAGCTTTGCGTCTCGGCACGCGTGACGCACGCATTCATTACCACGCCGGAATGATCGCACGCGCGCTCGGCCACAAGCGAGAAGCGACGCTTTATCTGCAACTCGCGCTCAAACTAAATCCGTTCTTCGATGTTCTTCAATCAGATGTCGCGCGGCAAACCTTGCGCTCCATTACGGCCTGAGTCGCTTCATACCGTAAAGACAATCTCACTCAATGATTCGGCTTCTCTGCGCGCCGCCCGCCTATCGGAGTCAACGATTCTCCAATTTTAGCGACGGAGAATGTAAAGGCGAGCGGAGATTTCATTTCTTCAAATTCAATGCCTGTCTGGAATAAGAATCGCCCGATCATGCATTAAGGTGCTGAACATTATCTGATTGCACGCGCGTGAAATACGAAAGGAGACAGCGATGATTTGTCATATTCAATCAAGATTGAAAAGGAACGTCCGGGACTTTCTCAACAAAGTGCTTCAACAAATAGGTGAAAGAATAGATCGCCGCAGTCGCTTGCTGCGAAGCGGCGTGCTGCCGGTAGCCTTCGTGTTGCTCTGCGGACTCTTTACTATGACAGGCGCGCAGGAACCGCCGCCGCGTGTTGGCGGGCACGTCGGCATCGCGTTCCCCATCGTGACGCGAAGCGACGGGCGAACGACAACAATCTCTGAAGATTTCATCGTCGGTTTTCCCATCGGCATCGTCATCAGAAACAGTAGCCCGTTCGCGTTCGACTTCGAGTTCGTGCCGACGATCAACAATTCACCGAGACAAGACGTTACGCTCACAGTGCATCCGGGAATCGTTTATAGCTTCAAGAAAAACTATACGGCAGGCCTTCGCGCGGCGTTCGACATCGGCGCGGACGCTTATGGTTTCACGCCGCTTATCCAACGCAGTTGGAAGATCAAAGGCAACACCAAATACTTCGTCGAAGCTGATTTCCCTGTGCGCTTCCGGCAGCGGCCTGATTTGCGCCGGACAACATCGGGTACGTTCACAGCACATTTCGGCGTGGCCTTTTAGTCACGCTGAAGCGAAACGCGGATTACAGACACGGACTTGAAACGATGCGGGTTGAAGTAAACGGCACGACGCTGAACGTTTTTCAGCAACCTGCAAGCTGTGCTTCACATTCCGCGATTATTGCTCCGGCGCTCGTGTTCCTGCATTACTTCGGCGGCTCGTCGCGCGCTTGGTCGAAGGTTATCGAGAAGCTATCGAATGAGTATTGTTGCATCGCGCCGGACATGCGCGGCTTCGGCGATTCCGACGCAACGACGACGAATTATACGGTAAGCGATTCGGTTGACGATGTCGCCGCATTGATCGACGCGCTGCGGCTGGAGCATTACATTCTCGTCGGCCATTCGATGGGCGGCAAGATCGCGCTCTCCTTCGCCGCGAGACAGCCGCCGGGACTAAAGTCGCTGGTACTTCTCGCTCCCTCGCCGCCTTCGCCCGAACCGATTCCCGACGACGAGCGCGCGCGATTGCTCGCGACCTACGGTGAACGCCGCGCCGCCGCCGAAACGCTTGCGAAGATTACCGCGCAAGCGCTTCCATCCGAATTATTAGAGCAAGCATTGAAGGATAATCTGCGTACCTCGCGCGCGGCGTGGACGGCATGGCTTGAATGCGGCAGCCGTGAAGACATCACGGCGCAAGCTTCGCAAGTGCATGTGCCCGTCCTCGTCGTGGCAGGCGCAAAGGACAAAGCGATGACGGCTGACCTGCTCCGGCGCGAAGTCGTGCGGCGCATCGCAGGCGCGCGCCTGACGTCGATACCCGCCGCCGGTCATCTACTGCCGCTCGAAGCTCCGCAAGCAACGGCGAAGTTAATTCGGGAGCATATTCAGTAACGGGACTTTAATAACGCAACGGATTATTTCGCCGCGCGCGCTTGCGAGACACGCGTCAACATCGCTGTTGAGATCAATCGCACGGCTTCGCTGCGTTTGCCTCATTATTGCCCGATCTACCGCACAGCTTTCGCTTGCCTTCTGTGCCTTCGCAATTAAATGCAGCGAATTTTCGTGTCACGCGGGAATAAATCCGCCTCGCGCGAGGATTTCATACGTGAAGACTCCATCAACAGAAAGGAATAAAAGAAAATGACTTGCTCCAAAAATAAAACACTTGCGCTTGTCGCGCTTGCGCTCACGGCGGCGCTCGCGCTTCAGCTCACGCCGCCCGCGCGCGTCGGCGCTTCCGACCATATCGACTCGCCCTCGATAGCGCAGGATCGCGGCAGTGATATTGACGACACGTATGCGTTTCTCGATCCGAACGATAACTCGAAGGTCGTTCTGGTCATGACCACGCAGGGCTTTATCGTTTCCGGCGAACACTTCGGAATGCCGATCTTCGACCACAACATACGTTACCGTTTCGAGATCGAAAACACAGGCGACGCCAAGCCAGACAAGTTTGTGGACATCACATACTCGAAGGGATTAGGCCGCCAGATGCCGCAAACGGCGACGATTGAATTGCCGAACGGCAAGAAATTTACGGCTCCGACAACCATTTCAACGCAGGAGTACACCGCGCCCGAACAAGTGGTCACGACTGATCCGGCGACCGGCGCTAAATTCTTCGGCGGCAACGCAGACGATCCGTTTTTTCTCGATGACACGGGCGCGAATCGCATGGTCGCTTCTTCGATCAAGAATCCCGGTCATCCGAACAAGTCGCTCTTAAGCGAGCGCGGCGGACGCGACACCTACGCAGGCTTCAACGTGCTTGCCACCGTCGTCAGCATTCCGGCGGATATGCTGCGCGGCAAAGCCGGGAACGTGATCGGCATCAACGCCGTCACGCAACGCCATAAAAATCAGAAGATCGAAGATAACGGCGAAATCAAAGCCAGCGGCGAGTGGGTGACGATTGACCGCGACGGCAACCCGCTCGTCAATAACGGACTGATTCCGCCTCCGCGCAAGGATGAGTACAACGCGGCTTCGACGGAAGACGACGCCAAAGGAAAATTCCAGGCCGACATCGTTAAATCGCTGAAGGGCTTGGGAACCGACGACGCGCACATCGCGATGTTAGCGAAAGTGGCGGTGGAAAAAGGCGACATATTGCGCCTAGACCTCTCCGTTCCCAACAAAGGAGCGGGCGGCGGCGATAATCCGGGCGGCGGCTTCGGCAAAATGGGCGGGCGTCGCTTGAAGGATGACGTGGTCGATGGGGTTTTCACGATCATCAATAACGGCGCGCCGCTCGGCGATAAAGTCGATGGCAACGACGTGCCTTTCCGCAACCAGTTTCCGTTCGTCGCTGATCCGACGCAACCGTTCCCGCCGGGCAGCGGGCCGGACGATCACACCAGACAGTAACGCTTTATATTTTGGCCGCGCCGAATGGTTAAAGCATTCGGCGCGGTTTTTTCTCTCTTTCACGAGCGATGCAGTGCGGGCGGCATTCGTAAACTGAGTGGGAGACGCACGCTAAGAGCAAGAGGAGTAAAGAAAGATGAACCAATCGAAAAAGAGAAAAGTCTCACTCGCCGCCATCGCGTTGACGGCGGCGCTCGCGCTTCAGTTGACGCCACCCACGCGCACCGATGCTTCCGACCATATCGACTCGCCGACGGTAGCGCAGGATCGAGGCAGTGACATCGCCGATA
>JAABUK010012256.1_pt1 | contig 10952 bp, 13 predicted proteins | sample 5559141 | NCBI WGS metagenome assembly JAABUK01 (sample SAMN10711869, study PRJNA513367) | rock metagenome | isolation source: Antarctica rocks | place: Antarctica: Victoria Land, Pudding Butte nord | collected 2016-01-03
CGGAGATGCAGCAACTCGGTCTGGACTGCTTCGAGCGGGACATCCGCCCCCGGATCGCGGCGCGCGGCATCGAGACGGTCGCGTCGCACCGGGCGCGGGGGCACACGACGGTGATGCTCTCCGGCTCGCTCTGGTTTCTACTGCAACCGATGGCGGAGTTCCTCGGCATCAACCATGTGATCGCGACGCGGCTCGCGGTCAAGGCGTCATCGACGCCGGGACGCGGGCCGAGACTGACGACGCGCCTTGAGGGGCCGCACCCGTACGGACGGGCGAAGGCGCTCCTCGTGCAGCGGTTCGCGGCGGAGCACGCGCTCAACCTCGATGCGTCGTCCGCCTATGCTGATCACTACACGGACGCGCCAATGCTCGCGCTGGTCGGCAATCCGATCTGCGTTAACCCGGACGCGCGCCTGCGGCGTGAGGCGGAGCAGCGCGGCTGGCAGATCGAAGCCTTTGTCTGAAATCGTAAAAGCATGGAATCGTGGGGGATAAGGGGTGAGGGGTGGGGTACGTGCTGAAGCGATTGATTGAATCGCCACCGCCCTGGCTGCGGCGGGCCGGGAATTACGCCGCGCAGGTCGTGAGCGTGCTTCTCCTCGGCATCCCGCGACCCGTCGGCTATTGGGTGTCGGATCGATTCGGCGACTACTTCTACCGGCGCAACAGGAACCTACGCGCCAATGTGGCGGACAACATGCGCCATGTGATGGGTATCGGGGCGACGGAACCGGCGGTGCAGGCGGCGGTGCATCGGGCGTTCCAGATGCAGGCGCGTAACGGCTTCGACCTCCTCCGGGTGCCGCGCGTCTCGCTCAAGCGGCTGGATCGGCAGGTGCGCGTCGACGGCGACTGGCGCATCGTCGATGAGACGCTCGCGGCGGGTCGGGGTGTCATCATGTGCTCGGCGCACTACGGGGCGTTCGACATCATGGGGCAGTTCATCATCAATCGCGGCTACGACGCGCATCTCCTCGTCGGGCGCACCACCTCGGCCTTCGTGCACGACTCCGTGACGTACCTGCGGCAGTCGCGCGGGTGGCAGATCGAGCAGGTGGAGGAGGCGGGGAGCGTGCGCCGCGTGATGAAGGCGCTGAAGGAGGGCAAATTCGTCGGCATGGTCGTCGATCGTGACTGGTCGGGCACCGGCGCGCCCGTGACCTTCTTCGGCGCGGAGACGACGTTGCCGACAGGACATATCCGCATGGCTCTCGCGACGAACGCGGAGATCATCACGATCCTGACGCCGCGTATCGACACCACGCATTACGGGTTCGTGCTGCGCCATGTGCCACTGCAACGGACGGGCAAGACGGCGGCGGACGTTGCGGAGAACATGCGCCGCGTCCTCGCTAACATGGAGGCGGTGATCGCCAATGATCCCGGCCAGTGGGTGCTCTTTCGCCCCGTCTGGCCGCGCGCGGGCGCTGCGTCAGCACATGCCAAAGAGTGACACCGTGTGGGGAGGAAAAGGGAATGGCGAATGCCGCGAAGAAGCCACCAGGGCAACACATCCTCGTCATCAATGACGCGCAGGAAATCCTCGATCTCTTTCGGATGATTCTGGAAGAGGAAGGATTCCGCGTCACCGTGATCGGGTTCGCGGTCGAGGACATGAAGAAAATCCTCGACGCCGCAGCGGACCTGGTCATCCTCGATCTCGTCTTCGACCGCGAGTACATCGGCTGGCAGACGCTGCAGAAGATGAAGATGCATCGCGACACCGCGACGATCCCCGTGCTCGTCTGCACGGCGGAGGTGCGCAAGGCGCAGGAGATTCAGGGGTACCTGACCGAGAAAGGCGTCGGTCTGCTGCTCAAGCCGTTCGACATCGACGAACTGATTGGTCAGGTTCGGCGTTTGCTCTCCGGCGATCAACCGATGAACGTCGAAGCGAAAACCTGATCGATACGGCGATCCTTCGCCCTGCCACGCCACGACTGTAACGCCTCCCGCCCTACTGATGGCGGCGGCGCTTCGCCTGCGGGCGCGACGCGGCGCGCGGCGCGCTCGCGACGAGTTCGGGCGCGTCCCCCCAGAGGTCATATTCGTCCGCCTCGGTGATCCGCACGGGGATGATGCTGCCGATGGGGTGGACGCCCGCGACGAAGACGAGGCCATCGACCTCCGGCGCGTGGCGCTTCGCGCGGCCCGCGCTGATCGGCAGGGTCATGCCCGCCTCGTCCTCGACCTCCCCCTCCCCCTCGATCAGCACATCGAGCGTGCGCCCGACGAGTGCACGGTTCTTGGCGAGCGAAATCTCCCGCTGCACCTCCATCAGGCGGGCGTACCGCTCCTGCTTCACCGCGGCGGCCACATCGTCGGGCAGGAGGGAGGCGCGGGTGCCCGGCTCGTCGCAGTAGGTGAACGCGCCGACGTGGTCGAACTGCATCTCGCCGATGAAGTCGAGCAGCGTCTGGAACTGCTCCTCCGTCTCGCCGGGGTAGCCGACGATGAACGTCGTGCGGAGCGCGATATCCGGCATCCGCTCGCGGAGCGCGGCGATGGTGCGGCGCGTCTGCGCGGCATCCGACGGGCGGCCCATCGCGCGGAGCACGGAGGGATGCGCGTGCTGCAACGGAAAATCCATATACGGCACAAGTTGTGGATGGCTGGCGAGTGTGTCGATCAGTTGCGGGTTGATGTGCGTCGGGTAGAGGTAGTGCATCCGCAGCCAGGGGAGTTCCGGCGTCTGCTCGCAGACCCACGCGAGGAGTTCCGCGAGCGTCGTGCGCGGCCGGAGGTCCTGCCCGTACGCGCCCGTGTTCTGGGAGATGAAGACGACCTCCTGCGTGCCCCCCGCGACGAGGCTGCGCACCTCCTCGAGGACGGCGATGGGCCGCTTGGAGACGCTCGGCCCCTTGATCGAGGGGATGGTGCAGAAGGCGCAGGTATGATTGCAGCCGTCCGCGATCTTGACGTACGCGCTCGGCCTGCCGGTGGCGCGCGCGAACGGTGCGATCAACCCGTCCGCCGTGATCTCGGCAAGCGGCAGTGGGATCATGCCATCGGCGGCGGCATCCGCCGCGAGGCGGCTGCCCACCCACGTCTCGGGCGCGGCGTCGCGGCCCGTCAGTTCATCGACAAGGTCCGCGATGCCGCTCCATTGCTGCGTCTTGATGACCGCATCGACGCCCCGCTCGTCCTTCACGGTCTGCTCCCAGCCAGGGAGTGCGGGTAGGCACCCCGCCGCGACGAGCAACTGCCCCGGCCGCTTGCGCCCCGCCAGCTCGCGCAGCACGCCCATCGACTCGTCCCGCGAGGGCGCGATGAAGCCGCAGGTGTTGACGATCACGACTTCCGCCGCGCGTGGCGCGCTCACGGCCTCATACCCGCGCCGCGAAAGGACCGAATGCATCCCCTCCGAGTCCACGGCGTTTTTGGCGCACCCGAGCGTCAGAATGTGGTACGTGCGTTGCTTTGGCAAAGGATTCTCCCGGTAGTCAGTAGTCAGTAGCCAGTAGCCAGTAGCCGGTAGTCAGTAGCCGGTAGCCAGTAAGGACACCAAGTTCCGCATCACTGACTACTGGCTACCGGCTACCGGCTACTTCCCCTAACGATAATTAACGAACTGGAGCGCGACGGGATAGTCGTCCTCGTGCGCGCGGAAGTGGCCGATGACGGTCTGGAGGTCGTCGCGGTTCTTGCCTTGCACGCGGATCGCATCGCCCTGAATCTGCGGCTGCACCTTCTTGAACTCGTCGCGGATCGTCTTGACCATCTTCTTGGCGACATCCTCCGGCAAGCCCTCCTTGAGGGTGATGACCTGCTTCGCGCGGCCCCCGGAGATTTCCTCGACCTTGCCCGCGTCGAGGATCTTGAGCGAGAGGTTGCGCCGCAGCACCTTGCTCTCCAGCAGGTCCCGGATTGTCGCGATGACGTAATCCGATGGCGCGGTGATTGTGATCGCCTTCTCGTCGAGGTCGATCTCGCTCTTCGTATCTTTCAGGTCGTACCGCGTGACCATCTCGCGCTGCGCCTGGTCCATCGCGTTCTTCAGTTCTTGCCGGTCGAACTTCGAGACAATATCGAAGGATGCGGTCGCTGCCATCCTGTTCTCCCTTCATCGGATTCAGTGCTGAGTGCTTAGTGCTGAGTACGACGTATGGTAATAACTCAGCACGATACTTGCAGTCTCTCTGACTGCCGAACGGAAAGTATAGCACGGCCTCCGTGGTATGATCGGTCAGCATCTGGCTCGTGTCGCGATCTTAGCACTCAGCACTCAGCACTCAGCACTTCCCCTGGAGGTTTGCGTGAACGAATCCGATCCCCCCGATAAGCGGGGTTCCTACCGGCCACCGGTGCCCGGCCGGGTGAATCTGCGGACGGGGGCGGACAACTCGCAGTTCCCGCCGCTGCCGCCGCCGCCGCCCGCCGAGCAGCGCGTTTGGGCGCCGCCGATGACGGTCGGGGTGATCGCGGACACGCATATCCCCTCCCGCGCGCGGGATGTGCCGTACCCGGTCGCGAATGCGCTGCGCACTGTCGATCTCATCATCCACGCGGGCGACATGACGACGCGCGACGCGCTGGAGCGGGTGCGTCGGCTCGGGCCGCCGGTGCTCGCGGTGCGCGGCAACACCGACTCCCCGGATGTCGCGATGACGCTACCGGTGCAGCGGATCGTGATGATCGGCCCGTGGCGCGTCGGCGTCGTGCACGGCAACGGCGGCGCGGGCGGGACGACGCCGGAGCGCGCCCGTCGCTCGTTCTCGGAGGTGGATTGCGTCATCTTCGGGCACAGCCACCAGCCGATGAACGAGCGGGTGAACGGCGTGCTGCTCTTCAACCCCGGATCGCCGACGGATCGCCGGGGCGAGGCGATGTTCTCCTACGGCCTGTTGCGCGTCACCGACGAGGGGATCGAGAGCGAGATTGTCCGCTTTCAGCGCGACTGATCCGTGCCGCTGCGGTACAAGCGAACCTGCACCTTCTCCAATGTCACCGGTCTGTTTGTCCAGAGAAAGGGAGGCACGACCGTGCGTGTGGTAATTGTCGCGGTTGGCGGATCGTTGGGCGCGTTGAGCCGGTACTTCTTGCAAGGTTGGATCCTCGAACGGACCGGCCCCAGCGTGCTCGCTCTCTTCGTCATCAACATCAGCGGCGCGTTCGCGCTCGGGCTGATCCTGACCCTCGCGGCGGAACGCGCGCTCATCAGCCCGGATGTGCGCCTCCTGCTGACAACGGGCTTTCTGAGCGCGTACACCACCTTCTCCTCGTGGATGCTCGAGTCCGTGCAACTTATCCAGGTGGGCAGCATTGCGCGGGCCGCACTGAACGTCGTCGGGAGCGTCGTTGCGGGCTTAATCGCGGTCTCTCTCGGAATCATCGTGGCGCGCCTCATCTGACAATGAACAACGGGGAATATGCGCGGCCCATCGGCGCGTTGCACAAGAGGCGGGCACCGCTTTCATCGCGGACCGTGCGACCATTGACCCGTGAATTCTCGGAGGGAGCCTGAACATGGCGGTAACATCGGAGCGCTTCAACGAAGGCCTGACGTACCAGCAGTACGTCGATCAGATGACGCAGAATAAGGAACGGTTCAACGAGAACCGCGAGAGTGCGAAGGTCTCAGCGGACGATGCGGCGCATTTCCGCAACCTGCCGCCGCTCAACGTCCTCGCCATCGCGGAGGACTGGTGTGGCGACGTGATCGCGGGGCTTCCCGTGCTCGGCAAGATCGCCGATGCCTCCGGAAACATGAACATCCGGGTCTTCCTGCGCGACCAGAATGAGGACCTGATGAACCAGTACCTCAAAGAGGGCAAGTTCAAGTCCATCCCGGTCTTCGTCTTCTTCGACCAGCAGTTCCACGAGCTGGGCCACATGATCGAGCGGCCCGCCGCGCAGACGGAGGAGTCCACGAAGGCGCGCAATGCCTTCTTCGCCGCGCACCCGGAGTTGAACGCGCCGCAGAATGCCGATTTCGGCGACCTCTCGCCCGAGGCGCGGCAGGCGTGGGGCGCGGAGTCGACGAAACTACGCGCCGAGCGCGGCGCGGCGTGGAACCAATTGCTCGTGGACGAGATCAAGAAGATCACGAGCGCCGTCCCCGCGTAAAGTCAGCCCGCCAACGGTTCGTGCCCCGGTGATGTACCGGGGCACGAACCGTTGGCGGTTCTCTAGGCTCGATCCCTTACCCTTGCGGCGCTTCCCCCGCCGATTGCGGCATTTCGGGGATGATGACCCCGGCGGCGTGGAGTTGCGCCTCGATGCGCTGGTTGTTGTAGCGCATCAGCGGAATGATGATGTTGAGTAGGTACGCGGTGAGGTATTCCGGGTCGCTCATCTCCGCACCGTCCGGCCCGTTCTCCGGCGTCGTCTCCGCCGCCTCGGCGATCACCAGTTGAATCTCCTCCATTGTCAGGCCAAGTGGCACAGCGTTGTTCCTTTCTCTGCGCGTTGTTCGCCGTTCGCACCGGACGTTTCGGGCGCGTTCCCCATTGTTGCCTGATTGTAGCGTACCCGGAAGGCCCCGTGCGATGCCTCCCGGTGGATAGAATTGCGGCGGTGTCTGGTATCATGGGGCCGAGAGCGAGCGGCATGACGCGCGTTGGGACGCGCGGGAAGGCGAACGCGATGCAGGATTACCCGCCGGATCGGTTTCCCGCTTTGCTGGCCCGGTTGGAACCGCGACCGTGGCACACGGCGGCGCGTTTCCTCCTACGATCCGGCGGGGCGCGCGTCGCGGTGGACGATCCGCGTCGGCCCCTCGCGGCGGCGGTGATGCTGCCCGCGTCGTCCCTCGGTGGCGCGTACCTGATCTCCCTCGGCAATCCAGAGGCGCTGCAGGACTTTCTCGCCGAGGAACCGGGCGTCAGCCGCCTCTGGGTCTCCGATGCCGAGACCGAACGTCTCCTGCGCGACACGCTCTTTGGCGACCAGCGCACGGACATTACCATCCTCGCCGCGACGGAGGAGTGGCAATTGCCGCCGTTGGAGCGCGCGACGGTGCAGCCGCGCTCGCTCGGCCCGACCGATGCAGACATCGTGACGCTCCTCCTGCGCGGTGAGGGGGAGTGGCTAACGGACGCCTTCGGGAGCGTCACCGCCCTGCTCGCCGAAGGGCTAGCAGACGGGATCGAGGAAGACGGCAAACTCGTCGCAATTGCCGCGACGTGGGCCATCGCCGCGCCGTACGCCGAGGTGGGGGCGCACACGGACCCGAGCGCACGCGGCAAGGGGTACGCGACCGCGTGCGCGCACTCCCTGATGAGGATCATCGCGGCGAAGGGGCTGCTGCCGCAGTGGACGACGTTCACGGACAACGCGACATCATTAGGTTTGGCCCACATGCTCGGCCTCGTGCCGGTCGATGCGGGCATCGAATATCGGAGGGACGAATAATGGCATCCGAGCAGGGCGACCGATCGCACATCTTCGACACGACCAAATGGGAGCGGATGGAGTCGCCGGAGCGCCTCGCGCGGCTTGATCCGCCCGCGATGATCGCGCGGCTGGGGCTGCACCACGGGATGCATGTCGCCGACCTCGGCAGCGGCACCGGCATCTTCACCCTCGAACTCGCGAAGGCAGTCGGTGAGTCGGGCCGCGTCTTCGCCCTCGATCAGAGCGAGGAGATGATGCGCATCGCCGGATCGAAGAACCTCCCGCCCATCGTGCGCGTGATGCATGTGGACTTGCATCACGATCTGCCGATGCCGGAAGGCAGCCTCGATTGCTGCTTCATCGCTTTCGTGCTCCATGAGATCGAGCCGCCCGCGCACATGATCGCGCAGATGCACCACGCCCTGCGGCATGGCGGCAAGGTCGCGATCCTCGAATTCCGCGAGGATGCGCCGGAAGGGAACGGCCCGCCCAAACCCCGCCGCATCGGCGCGACGAAGGCGACAGAGATGCTGACCGCGCAAGGATTCGACGCGCCCGAAGTCGTCTGGCAGAACGACATCGAATACCTCATCGTCGCCACTCGCCCCGACCCGGCGCAGAATTTCTGAGCCGGGCTTCAGCCTGTGCAGCGATCACCGTGCTACGCGACGAGTTCTCGGCCGATGGCGACGGTTTCGTACGCGCGCTCGTCGATGATCGCTTTCAGGTGCTGCGCGGCCTGCCAGCACTCGTCGTACGCGGTGTAGAGCGCGATGGGCGCGAGGCGCACGATGTTCGGCGGGCGGAAATCGGGAACGACACCGCGCGCCTTGAGCGCCTTGCCGATGCGCGCCGCCTCGGCGTGCTCGACCGCGACATGTCCGCCACGACGCGCATGGTCGCGCGGCGTGCCGATGGAGTAGCCGTACGGTGCATCGGTCAGACCCATCGCCTCGATCAGGTCGATCAGATAATCCGTGCGCGCGAGGGACGCGGCGCGGATGCGGTCGATGTCCGCCTCCTGGAACATCTGGAGCGAGCCTTGCAGCGGCGCGGTGCTGAGAAGCGGCGGGGTGCCGATCTGCCACGCGCCCGCGTTCCCCGCGCCGGAGAAGGTGTGCATCATGTCGAACTGCGTCGCCTTGTTGCTGCCCCACCACCCGGCCAGCCCCGGCGCGACGCCGAAGTGCTTCCGGTTGACATATAGCCCCGCCGTGCTGCCGGGGCCGCTGTTCAGGTACTTGTACGTGCACCAGAAGGCGAAATCGACGCCCCAGCGGTCGAACTCGTGCGGCACGAGGCCGACCGAGTGGCAGCCATCGATGCCGATGAGCGCGCCGTAATCGTGCGCGGCGGCGGTGAGCCTGCCGATGTCCAGCAGTTGCCCGCTGCGGTAGTAGACGGCGGGGAGGATCACGATGGCGGTCTCGTCCGTCATCGCGGCGATGATGTCCCCTTCCTCGATCATTCGACCGTCCCGGCTCGCGACGACGACGATGTCCGACTCCGGGTCGCCACCGTGCAGGCGCACCTGGCTTTGCAGCGCGTAGATGTCCGAGGGGAAATCGAGCGCCGTGGCGATGATCTTTCGCCGTCGGCCCTCCGGTTTGTAGAAGCCGGCGGCGAGCGTATGCAGATTGACCGTCGTGCTCGCGGTGACGATCACCTCGTCCGGCTCCGCGCCGACGAGCGGGGCCATCAGCGCGCCGAGGTCCTCCGCAAGCGTGTACCACGGCGGGTCCGCGCCAAGCCAGGCGTCGATGCCCTGCGTCTTCCACTCCTCCAGCACGCGCAGGAGCGTCCGCTCCGCGTCACGCGAGCAGAGGCCGAGCGAGTTGCCGTCCATGTAGATTGTGCCGGGTTGGAGGTAGAACCGCTCCCGGAACGATGCGAGCGGGTCGGCGGCATCGCGACGACGCGCCTCATCGCGGCTGGTATCCATCATCGAGGCTTCCTTTCCGTGGGGACGATCACGACGGGGCGCCGGGCATGGCGAAGTACATGGATAACGACGCCCTCGGACGATGTATCATCAAGCATAGCACGGCCCCCACCGAGCACGATCAGGTCCGCATCCTGCTCATCCGCGACCTCGATGATCGCTTCCTGCGGCACACCGTCCATGATGAGATGCTCGACCCGCGCGACGCCTGCCCCGCGCACGATCACACTCGCCGCCTCAATCGCCGCCTGCGCCTCGGCCCGCAGGCGTTCGTACCGCGCCAGCCCTTCCGCGCTGAACTGGAAGCCCGCGCTCGTATCGATCACGCCGAGGATCGCCACCGTTGCGCCCGTCGCATGGCCGAGCGCGGCGGCATGAAGAGCCGGGGTCTGTGCTGCCGCAGAGCCGTCGACCGGCAGAAGGATGAGGTGATAGCGCGGCGACGGATACGCGATGGTATCAGTTGGCGGCACTCGACTTCACCATGCGTGGCGGCGAAAGGACATCGGCGTCATGCTGTCTCAGAAATGTGAGGTAATCGGCGAGGAAAGCGCGGAGTGCGTCGTATCGCTCGCGTTGTTCCATGGTCATCACCCCGGCACGGGCCGCAAATCCTAATCCGTGCAGGCGGGTTGCGAAACTATGCCAATCGAATTGCCAGTCGCCCTCGGACCGATCAAGATTCCTGATCGCCCGGCGTAGCCGCCGGGGGAGTGACGCGGTCTCTGCCGTGATGACATCGATCTGGGTATCAATCTCATTACGAGTAAACACGGATTCCGATAGCGGCGGGGCGTGCAACGGGATGGTTGGCGGCCACACCCCGATGCGAGCGAAGAGCGGCAGGGCATCGCGCAAACTCCGCAATAGCGTATGATACCGATCTTGTTGATCCGCAGTCATGTCGCCACCAGTGTAGTACACATCCAGCTCAGTTAGATAATCGCACAAGAGATGATCCCAATCGAGTGAATAGAGACGCGCTCACTCTCGGACGTGGTCTCCCACTCGGTAACCGTGTTCGGCAGCCAATCCACCTCTGCACGGAGCGCGCTCAGGCTTCGCTCAATTCGGTCTGCAATCTGGGTCGTCGTAGCCATCGCACGCTCTCTCGATCGCCGCTTCGCAAGACACGCAACCCGGCAGGCGGCTGAAAGGCGGTCATCCAGCGCGCGAAGCCGATACGATAGTCTACCAGAACCCACGGAGCGCCGTTCGGGCCGCGCAACGCGCCAGAATGCCGCACGACGGTAAGTTGCAACGCACTGTGGTTAATAGCTGACAAGCAGTAACTGTTCAGGGTTGAGGGGAAACGAGGAGGGCGCGGCAGGCGGTCAGCGGGTTGATCCCCGCAGTCGCCACGTTCCGAAGAGCGTGGCGAGCGTCATCTTGGTCTCGCTCCCCGCCGCCGAGCGCGTGCCGCCGCTGATCTTCCGGCTCGTCACCAAGTGCCGCAACGTCCGCTCCGCTGCATTGTTGTCCGGCGGCACCAGCGGTTCGCACACGAAAACGAACAACTCGTGGCCGTGCTTCGCCATCCGCAGGCTGAGCGTGCGCTGCGGCACCGCCGCCTCGATGTACGGGGCGTACACCGCCGTGAGCTCTCGCATGCACACCGTCTCCGCCTGCTGCCGCTCCGGCTCGCCCGCGTCGGGATGGTCGCCTTTCCATGCCA
>JAABUK010012257.1_pt1 | contig 10951 bp, 12 predicted proteins | sample 5559141 | NCBI WGS metagenome assembly JAABUK01 (sample SAMN10711869, study PRJNA513367) | rock metagenome | isolation source: Antarctica rocks | place: Antarctica: Victoria Land, Pudding Butte nord | collected 2016-01-03
GACGAAGGCGGTTTTTGCGCCGTTGAGGGAGAAGATTGGGGCGGGGGTGGAGAGGGTGGAGGGGATGTTGGTGAGTGGGTTTTGTTTGGTTCTTGGTGGGGAGGGGGATGTGAATTTAGGAGGCTGATGTGTGGTGGGATAGAGCTCTGGTGCGTCGAATGATGCGAAGGAGGTTGAGGCTGCGCGGGATGCGGTGGGGAGGGCGAGGGGAGTGTGAGGGGGTTCGTGAAGGGTGTTTGGGGGGATGGTATGGTTGCTTGATATCCATGAAGAAGGGTAGTATCAATGGCATATGTCTTATACATGGAGGGGTATCATATGCTACGTGGCGGCTTTGGTATGGATGCTCTTGAGACTTTAAGAAGTATCCATGTGGTCGGCAGCTTTTCTTTCATTTGCCTGAGAATCGTCCATTCCTCCTTCATCTTTGTTGTCCATGGCCACGAGACCTTCAACAGGTGCTGCAGTCATACCCCCAGCTTCAGCCTCCAATTCCCCGTCCTCTGCCATCTCCTCATCTTCGACCTCGGGCTTGTGCTTCACATCGTCCACGAGCTGTGAGTGCGACAATGGCGACTTGCCTCGTAACCAGCGATCCCTCTCAACCACAAGGCCGCTTGGCGTACCAACTTCCTGCTCTTGACTCGAACCGTGAGGCACCGGCGTGAAGCCCCCCATCTCACGATGTGGCGTGGAACGGCCACTCCGTCCTCTACCTTCACTCTCTCCGTCGTCCCTCTCCTCCATACCTTCACTCCTGTCCACCTCCTCCTTCTCATCCCGAATCAACCTCCTCAATTGCATCCCCTCATCAATCATCTTCCCGAACTGCTGGCGCCGCTCTGCCCACGTGTGCACATACTCTTGGCTCTCCCTTTCCAAATCCGCAATCTCAGCATTCAGTTTCGCCAGATTGGCGTGCTGCTCCGCTCGTGGCATAAGAAGGGGATTTCCTGTAATGATTTCTGCCATAGTATCATATTCTTTCCTTAGCGCAAGGGTCTTCTGTGCTTCCTCTAATTGAACGTGAAGGTCTGCTGTGTTGTCACGCACTGCTTGCGCCGTAGCTTGAATTTTCACTTTCTCGGTCGCATACCGCTCACGCTCCTTTATATTGCTGGTGAAGAGGAATTGTATGCGGATGATGCTGCTCTCGAACCCAGCGAAATCCAGCAGCACATCTTCGTGCCATTGGCGGCGCTTTTCGAGCTGCAACTGTTTCTCTTTTTCAAGTGCTGCAGCTGCTTCATCTGCTGCTGGGCCATCAGGTGGAGGTGTTGGAGGGAGCGTTAGAGGAGTCAGGATAAAGGAACTTTTGGGGTCAGTGAGACGTTTTGTTATGCGTTTGAATGGCTTCTCCTCAACGTTCAGGAGGCGAGATCTGTGGAGGGTGTCTGGATCTTATGAGTCACCGTTGATGATAAAAGATGGGAGTGACAATACCTTCTTCAACTTGGTCAAGGAGGCCGTAGGAAGCCATTGTCGGAAAAGCTTCGTTGCAATTGTCCAGATTCAAAAGCTCAATTTGTCCTTTGAGCTCGAAATGAAATAGCGTTAAATTCACTACAACGATTCTTTGACATCAATGCGTCAGTTTAAACACCAACAATTGTGTCGAATCGTGCTTACGAAATCGATCATCTCATATAGATCATGCGACAATGCTTATGTACAAGGCTTGAGGACGTTATAAATATAAACCAAGACCTCGTCTTTGGTAGGGCTGAGACTTGGCATGCCCCACACGGCTTGAGCGGGTGATCGACCGGCAGCTAATGCTTCCTTAAATATAGCACATTATTCGACTCCCTCGACTCCCCATCTTTCCTCCCATTCACTTCTTTCCGCTCCACGATATTGCAGCATCCTTCATACTATTGATACTGCAGCTTCAAAAAAACCACCCTCGCTTCTGCACCTGCACTTTACTCTACTCAAATCTTATCCTCTCCCCACGAATTATGCCCGCTTCATCGCTTCTCAGCACGGCTCGCCGGTCATGCATAAAGAATATACGATGTAAGTCTACTGTTCTTGTGCATAGTTCTCAAACTATACATACTAACTCATGGTAGTAATCACTGATGTTGGAGAAGCATCCTACGAGCTCCTTCGCCCGGTTCTTCAAAGAGTTGAAAACCCAGAACAGCTGGTGAGCGGATAGCATCTGCATGACAACTCAATCATGTGCTAACTTAACTTGCAGAGACAATTCGAAATTGCATCACCCCAAATATGCGGCCTTGACGCGGAGTTATGGCTTCAGTTTATGGAACGAGACGTCCCCAATTACCAGGATAAGCCACACGAGCCCACCAACCCTCAAAATTGGTATAAAAGCTACAAAAAGCTTGTAAAAGAAAGCGAAAAGGAGATCGGCAAAGATGCTGCGCTGCTCAAAGCCACCATTGACGGCATCAATAATGAGAAAGCAAAGCACAAGTTGAAGCGAGTCGACCTCGATTTCGTTGAATTGCCCGGAAGCGTGAAGAGAGACGCTCAAATCATCCGCTTGCCGAACAAGATACGATTCATCGACAGAGGAGCACAACATAATCGTGCTCCATCCCAAAGACAGATCAAGATTAACCGAGGAGAACTGAACCCCAACGCACCGCGACGAGTGATCGAACCAAAAGGCAAGCTGGATCAATTCAGAAGGCAGGCCAAAGCTATGGGTCACTTTCAACATCAATCTCCGAAAAGGCCAACTGGTATCATCACCGCTCGAGAGATGGCGTTGAAGCAAAAGCCAACAGCCACAACGATTGTCAAGGCACCACGCGTGCTGATAGAGGAGCATCGGGCTGCTTTAGCTCCCAGGCCTATCGATCCCACTGCTCGAACAACGCCACTCATCGCTCAAGGAAAGAGAAAGATCGAGCACGATGTCGACGAACGGCCAGGAATCTCTACCACCGAAGAACGAGAGGACCGATTGAAAGTTTTTACTGACCCGGCAAGTACCTCCAAAGCCGTACCTACGATTAGACCGGCTCGATCCCAGACCTCAACTCCTACAGCATCATCACCTACGCCAAAACCACAGTTGGTCGCACCGAAGCCACCAATTGTAGCAGGGAGCGCGTTCGGCCAAATAGGGAACCGCAACATCGAAGTCGTCAAAATCCAGAAGGCCCAAGATGCTGTAAACCGGAAGCTTCGAAGTGATGAAGAGAGGATATTCGGATTGACGAGAATCAGAGCAAAGGAAAGGAGTTCGCCATCCACCGAGAAAGACGCTGCGGCAGCCACACAGCAACCTCAGATCTTTCCCTGCATGATCTCTCCATCAAGAGCAGTATCTCACCAAATACCAGCTCCCGACGCCCAGATCTCGAGGGCGAGTACGATAGACCAGAGCAAGGACAAAGTTGCTACGCCTCCGATCATGAAGAAGAAGAGGGCCGTCGATGTCTTCATGCCACCGCACAAGAGACCGCGACGATCATGAACTTTCTCTTAGTTTTGGGTGATATAGATGTGTTATTCAGCGTGGCGCTTTGGGAATTTCAGGTCCAGCTTTTCTGACCTCGACGGCAGACAGATTTGAGTCAATCATGTGTCGGCTCTTTTTCATTGGCCCATATCGCGGATACCCAGGGATTGTTGGAAGTTTCGAGCGACGTTACCGAATTTGGATATGAACTGCGAATGATTTGGATTATCGGCGAACCCTGTATTTTACGAGCAGCAAGCATGTACGTTAGATGATTGGATACATGTCGTATGCCAATTGAACTGCAATTTTCAAAGCTCTATCTTATCATTGAGATACCAATCTCCCTAGCTTTCATACCGTCATAAGTGCTCCCCGATAGCAGTATTCCCAGATGCCGGATCGATCGCATGCCTCGCTTCTTCTCTAAAATCTCTCGCTTGTATGTCACCACGCCTATACACCTATCTGTAACCCCCCTCGAAGCGCCAATACCAAATGCAGTGTAGCACCTCCCTCAAGATTGTATTCCGAAGCCATCTTGTCGTCCGCCCTACCCAGTACTTCCGGTCAGCCTTTCCTTCCACATCATCACCTGCCGAGTACTTGAACGCCGGTGCCCAATGATCTTGACACGGCTGGGGTCCCAGCAGCACCCACATTTGCTTCCCGCCAAAGATCAAGCGTTGCTGCACTGGTGGTATGCCCTCTTTCTCCTCCACGCGCTCCTTTATGCGGGAGACCTGGCCGTGGTATGGTGGGTTAGCGGATGCGTGGGTGAGATGAGGTGTGACAATTTAGTTGTTGGGGTTTCTGGACACGCTGACTTGCGATGGGGGTGTACGTACTTTGTAGTCGGGTTCGATATCAAGCTCGATCTCCTTGCCGGTTAGGGTCCGGACTCTAAGCTTTGATTAGCAACGATGGCTCATTTGAGACTTGGATGGGACAGGAAGGTACTTGATATTCATGGTTCGAGATGTTGATATGAGGTATTGGGAAAGGCTTTCTTGGTGGAGAAAGTGCTGTTACAGATCCTTCTCGGTTGTCTCTTCGATCAAGATGACTCGAGGATTTTGTTTTGTAAATCGAGCGTTGTAAGGTCGGACAGTTATGCAGCCCAACCGTACAGCCTAATGCAGGTGCATAACATGAAACTAGAGGCCTCGTAGGGCTGAAGATCACAAAAGAATTTCTCGCTCGTCTTTTTTACCTTTTCTTTCTCACCGAATTTAATTAAAGCAAAAGTCGGCCACTGCCATCACAGCAGTAACAGGGTTCGTAGACTACGAGTCCCAGTAACAATGCGAGACAGAGGGAACAGTGGACTAAATTTACCCGTCCTCAACATACCCTTGCTCTCGAGTACTCCTCCATCTCGAGGCGCACATTTCCGAGCGACGCAGATAGAGACTTCGTGCCTTTTCTGATCGCCAATAATTCCCTGAGCATGTGGGTTATTGAGGCTCGTTTTATAGGCATACATACTACTGATCGCTCTATGTTGTATGCGGGATTCTCCTTCGTCTGCTGCAAGCCTAATCCTACAATTTTTCCTTCCTTCATTCAAACATCTTGCCCAATCTGATACGTGGTTTCAACCTTGACAATGATGAATTTATATTGTTGGGACATAGTGTCGTCCGTTCCGTTCTTGCCTCATCCACGAACGTCTGCTGGTTTTTTTTGCTTTTTCTAAGTACTCTGGCAACCTTTTCGTGTCCTCTGTTTATATGAAAGCACTTGCTTCCGAGCCTTTTCACAGCATTGATTCTTACGCTTGGGGGTATCGAAAAATCTGGTTTGCCCATTTGTTCGCAGGTTACGATAAATATGTCCGTTACTGGCTTTAGTACAATGAAAAGGGATGCGTCCCAGCTAGCTAATACGTTTATGCTTACTAATTTAGAGAATGCTTCAGACAGCGAATTCGAGTATGAAGCCGGATGGCGGTTCGGCCTCGAGCGTCGACATGCCGACATCATCTATTCAATGCAGAGTAGATTGTTTCAATCGCCCGTCACACTCCCTAGCGGAATTCTAGATGTGAGCTACCACCTAGGTCTTTGCACTGCCCATTTCGGCGAGTTGGTTCCATCAGCAGAGGTACATGATATCGATATCTGTCTGGACAGGTCACCTCTGCTAACAAGGAAGGATACCAATGTCAGTCTTATCCATAGCAACATTCACTCAATGGCTCGACAGATGATTGCTTCGGAACTGGATCCAAAAACTGTGCATTCAGTCGCTCGGTTGCAGCAGCAGTGGAGAATCAAAAACATATCGAGAAAGCTTTTCAGATGCTGAAGCCTAGTGGGTATCTAAAAGTGTAAGAGTAAGGCAATGATTGGTTTGTTGGCGTCTAAGTATCCATCAAAGCTGAAAGTGGTGGGAGTTCTACAGCGAAGAGTTTACGGATCGCATTGGGCAAGTCTTCTAACGCTGTGCAGGCCCTCCACGAGAAACCAAACATGGTATAGGTGGCACATGGCCGACTATGAATGCGCTAGAAGAACTAAGGGCCAGATGGACCTGGGGAGAATTGTGGGTAGGAAAGGAACACTCCACGAGCCCCGGGATGGACTTAGTGCTGCCGAGGAACACCGGACTTCTACGATAGATCCTTGTGGGAGATAATGGAGGAGGATGGCTACAGTGATGAGCGTATCGCAGAGCTTCAGGCTGACTGCCGCAGGACCTTAGAAGCGGAAGATGAAAAATACCTAGAATTTCTTACGTGAGACAGAAACCTTCCGCGGTTTTGAGCCATGCTCTTAGTCGCTGACTTCAAGGCTCTCAATCAACATGCAAGCTATGAGAGAGCCACGTTATTCCAACATCTTATTCTAAAGACTGTAAAAACAACAACTCGAACATGTGCTTTCTTGGCTTTCTGAACTTGAAGCTCACCTTGTCTCACCATGATCGCCTTGGTGGCTCGTCGAGTTAATACTGGGCCAAGTCTATGCCAACTTCTATACACTTTAGGACAACACGACTCAATGAATAGAAGGAACGTATCCCCAACAGCCTAGTCGATTCCTTCCTACCGAGGGTACCCACCATTTGAGTGTATCCTACCTCCGTAGGCCGGCAGGAGTCCATGGGAAGTGGCAATTCCACCACACTCGGACTAGGATGGATTGGGCAACTCACCGAGTGCACACCAAATAGTTCGCCTTTGGACGGATGCGACTGGTTATCCGCTTGGCACACCTTCTTCCAGCAAACGCACGTGTCTGCAAAGCGTCTCTCAATTTCCTAAATCGGAATCAGACACGGGAAGAGATCTGACGCAGTCGTATTGGATTGCATCGACGTTTCGCCACTGGGTTTGGCTGCGTTCTGATCGGACAAAAGTGAGAGCTTGCGATTTAGGCTATCGGGAGGACAGACTTCCGCAGTAGCAAGTCACCAAGTCCAGTGCAGATGACCCAGTGGTTGAATGCCTTGGACTCCCCCGCTGGGATCGCTCGGAATTCGGATGACGGTAGAGATAACTCTATATCTCTAGCGCTAGCGCCTTACCCTTTCACGACTGTGGCTGCATGTACAATGGACATTTCGGCTCTAGCGCCTCTTGACCCCGCACCAAAAGTCCCCAAGCAGCGTCGATCGAAGACGACCATTCCCATCCTGCACGTCCAGAAACGGTATGGGTCGTTGGAAAAGCGGTTCAAGGACGTCACTCAATGACATGCAGGTCTGGCTGCTGCAGGGTTCTACCGAGCCAGAGTTGAGACTTGCTGGGGTAGCTCCCTAGGTGCAGGAGAAAGAAGCTGCGGGATTGGAGGACAGCGAGATAGCTCCCAGCAGTGACATGCTAGCATCCCAGCATGCTAGCCTCAAAGCTGGCCACACTGTTGCTTTCTGCTCTCTGCTTTCTGCACAGCGTCATGATCTTTGCACTTTCCCACTCTTTTTCCTGCACGGTTGCACGGCTCGCTTGGAAGCCGTGGAAGAGGCTTGGGGGCTTGGTGGGATCCACACACTGGAGGGAGGAACGATGAGGAAAATTACTTTAAAGCGAGCCTTGCCCCCAACATTTCTTTGTCTGCTTCATCATCATCACACACCACTGTGAATCTCACTCATTGCATACATCATACAGCATTGAGCACTGAGCATCGAGCATCGATTAGCTTCCTATTATTATCACCATATTACTGTGTCAGCTTCAGCTTCAGCTCCAGCCATGAAGTTCACCACCGCAGCAGCAGCTCTGCTCCTCGCCTCCACCACGCTCGCTCACCCAGTGGTGAAGCGACAAGCAGCAGTCACCGATCTGGACATCCTGCAATACGCTCTTACCCTCGAGCATCTCGAGAACGTCTTCTATAAAGGTGCCGTCAGCAAGTTCAGCGAGCAAGACTTTGTCAACGCCGGCTTCCCCGCCCTATACTACCAGAATTTGCTCTTCATCGTTCACGATGAAGAGCAGCACGTCCAGCTCCTGACCTCCTCTATCGAGTACACTGGCGCCACTCCCGTCGCTGCTTGCACTTATGACTTTCCCTACACGGATCCCAAGTCCTTCGTCGGCCTCGCTTCGATCCTCGAGGGCGTTGGCACTTCTGCCTACCTCGGTGGCGCTGGTCTCATCACGAGCAAGGAATACCTCACCGTCGCTGGCTCGATCCTCGTCACTGAATCCCTTCACACCGCCGTGCAGCGCTTCAATCTCGGCGAGATCGCCCCAGCAAACCCATACGGCACTCCTCTTGGCTTGAACCCGGTATACACACTTGCAGCTGCTTTCATCAAATCATGCCCATCCAGCAATCCACCGCTCCCAGTCAAGGCCTTCCCAACCCTCACAGCGACGCAAGGCATTCCTGCGGCCGAGGGCATCCCATTCACCTTCACAGCCAACGGCACATTGCCGTCAACTTTCTTCGTCACCTTCTGCAGCGGTCTTGACACCACCAGCGTGCCAGCCACTCTAACAGGTGATATGATAAGTGCCGTAATCCCTCCTACGGCTATGGGGCAGAGCTACGCTTTCATCACGAACGCGGAAGTGGCGGCGAACGCTACGCTAATGGACTCGATGATCCTCTTCGGGCCCGCCATCGTCGAGGTCACGCCCCCAAGCCCGACCTATGATGTCAACCAGCAGTAGGGACTGACTATGAGAAAGTAGCTAGAGCAATTGATTGATTACTTAGATAGTGTTTGAAGGTAGTGGGCGTTCGAGTGGGGATGAAGTACCCCGTTATGAGTCAAGCATGATTATTTCTTCGTTGAGCACTCAGTGTAAATAGTAAATTAATGCTTCCGAGTCTCAATTGCATGTTCGTATCTTCTGACCAGTCTTGCGTAGTATGTTTTCAGAATCATTTGCATGCACAGGTGAACAATGTCGAGCATCGAGAGAGCCTGACCTAAAAGGGACTAGTACCAAGCTCGATTCTATTATTCATGAGGTACCACATGCTTATTCTTGAAAAGGGTAGAAAAAACAAGACCTCCACCATTGAACCAGCGCCAATAGGAATCGAACCTAATTAGGAATGTATTTGACCGGCGAACAAGGGTAAGGTGTGGATAAAAGGAGGAGGCTGTTGATGTTGCGCGTTCGGCGAGTATAGAATCTTCTACCATCCATGGTCTGAGTCCCTAGAGACTTTTCTCCTTGGGAGCTTGACTGTCCTGGAAGCCGAAATATAGCTGGACTGATCGTTATAGGCCCCATGGATTTGGAGATCGTAAATGTGGTTGTGACATTACCAGTCCATCCCAAGCTTGAAGTTGCTTGGAGTTTCGAATCGCGGCTCTTGTTGGAGTCGTACGCTGATGGAGATGCGTATGTATTGAAAGACGGGCTTGGGGAAGGTTTTTATTGTTGGGGGTGTGAGGCTGGTATTTGAGAAGATATCATTTATATGTTTCTTGATGAACATTTTTTGGGCAAGATGAAATCGGATGGAAGAGTTTGGCTTGGATGTTTTGGGAGATGGCTGTAGATAGATAGCCTATAGGTAGCTGTGTCAAACTACTCGACTAGCTTGAAAATTAGATTAAAGGTCTTGCATATGATGGAAGGAAAGATGTGGGTTTTACTTGTTGGATTTTGGGATATATGAGCTTTTGTGTAGGTTGTATGGGGATATCGTTCGTTGAATTTGGTCACTTATTGCGGGTCTGGAGAATTCCTTCGGGGCAAGTTTTGATTGGATATTGGCTCTTCTTCTGGCTGTGCGGGAGTCTATCCACGGAGACACGAGCTCTACTCTAAGCCGATCTGGTGGCGATGGGCTTCTGGAGACGGCGGGTCAAGAGGTATGACTGACAACCGCGTACTGGTTGCAAATCTCGACAGTGTGTTTTGGAGCGAAAAGAGATATCCGAGGAGCGTTAACGTGGCGTTGTGGCTTGGATCTTCATCAAGTTACCCCTAGTTGCCTTTATCTACTCGTTTTCCAAGTTTTCATTAGCCCCCGCACCTCGCATATACTATTTTTACTATAAATACTACTAACTATTATATACCTATTTAAGACGTACTATTTATATCTTAATTAAGAATAAATAAAGCTTGAAAGTTAGTATACTATTTAGAAGAAGCTCTTTTATAAACTTAAGGTAAAAGTTACTATTATAATTAAAAGGGCTAATAAAAAGCCTATAAAAGACGTCCTTAATAAAATATCTATTAATAATTAATTATATTAGCCTCCTTAATTAAAGGAAAAACTAATAAGTATTATTATAATACTTAAAAAGTAATATTAAGAGCCTCCTTTACCTCTTATAATCTTACTTAATTTATATACTATAAATTAATTTATATCTTAGAAGGAGAAGGAGATATTATTAAAAATAAAATCCTTTATTAAATTTAATTATAATATCTTAATAGGTAATATAATTAAGGAGATAAAGATAAAGATAAATAATAAAGGTTATAAAATAATATTAAAAGAGGCTTATATAATTATATCTTACTTTAATAATTAAAAGAATAATAAAGGTTACTATTATAACTTTAATAAATAAGAGGATATTAAGGTAATTATAAATTAATAAATTAATAAAAAGAAAAAAGGTATTATTATTATTATTACCTTTACTTTTAATATAATTAAAGAATTAGGATTAAAAGGAGGCTTTAAGGATAATAAAGAAGAGGTTCATTAGTAAATCAAGGACGGCCCGCCAAATTATCGGGTTATAAATGCGCCCGGGGCGGGCCTAAGGCTACCTCAGGCTAAGTAGCCTGTACGCGGGCTACTAAGACCCCTAATAATAATATTCCTTTAACGTATAGCCTCCTGTAAGTACTCGCTAGAGTTACTATACTCTAGGGCCTAACGCTACTAAAATTATGATAGTAGATTTAGGTAATTAGGGCAAAGTTCTCGCGGGGGTATATACCTAGTATCCCTTACTAGCGTACGTTAGGGCGTGCGTAGGTATATAGCGTATAGCGTATAGTATATAATTATAATAAGTCCCCTACTAACTTAGCCTGACTATGCCCGATATAGACTAACTTAGCCTGACTAG